>Ga0182013_10003354_pt1 | contig 20100 bp, 24 predicted proteins | sample 612S2MmetaG_FD_120487 | JGI IMG/M metagenome (GOLD analysis project Ga0182013, IMG submission 120487) | Permafrost microbial communities from Stordalen Mire, Sweden - 612S2M metaG | ecosystem: Environmental > Terrestrial > Soil > Wetlands > Permafrost | place: Sweden: Stordalen | collected... | reverse complement strand
TTTACCGGTAAGTAATTGGGATGTTACTTACCGGTTTTTTTTATGGGATGTTTGGGGCAAAATCTGCCATATAAGTTTGTTTACTGCGGATAATCCATATTTTGAAGGCTGAGAAAGCTGATGGCTTTTGCAAATGCCCTGATATATCGGCACGGGTTGCAGTCTTTTCTATTTCTGACAAGGAAGGGGCGAAATAAAATTTTTCAAGTAGGGCCATGAAGATTGCTAATTCCTTTTGCAACCGGTTTCTTAAATTATCACTCTCAAACCTTTTTGTAATTGGCTTTTGCCTATTATAAACATCATTCAATAAAGCAATAGTAGGCGCTACGCCATTTTGAGCAACTACTTCTTCAATAACCACTTTTATTTTTGAAAAACCACCATCATCAACTGTGCTGTAACGAATCCAATTTGCAACTTGATGAGCAGCGTTGGTGCAGTTTAGTATGTTATCATACTCTGCTTTTGCAAGTTTGGTGTTATTGCAGTGCCCACAAGCAAAAAACAGATTATTCCAGTCAAACATTTTATCTCTATCACCTTCGTGTGGCACAAAATGCTCAACATTAATGGATGTAATACCGCAATCTTCGCATATATAACACTTGTTATGAAAGTCGGCGTGCAGTTGAGTTAACACCTCTTCAGTTCTGTATGTGCCACTTGCTTTAGCTTTCTCTACAGCCAGGCTGGGAGGTGCAGGTTGACTCTTCACTAAATTAATCATCAGGCTATCTTTTTAAGGCGGATAGTATTGAGTTTTAAACTTGGTTCAGGGGCTATATTTAATGGGAATTTTTGAAAATAGGCTTCCAATTCTTTCAATCGCGCTTCTTCAGCAGCAGTATGCTCCGCGTTATTTGAAAGTGCATCATACTCATTCACTCGCTTATTTAATAATTCAGAATACTGATTAGCATCGAAATAACTCTCAATAATGTTTTCAACAGAATAACCACTCAGATCTTCTACCCTTTCTTTTTTCTCCAAATCGAAAATGACCGCGTTATTAATGGAACTGAGTACAAAAGGCGAGTGGGTAGTAACTATAAATTGTAGCTTGGGGAAAAATGCAGTTAGAAACGGTAAGACCTTTTTCTGTAATTCGATGTGTAGGTGGGTTTCAATTTCGTCAATTAATACGATGCCCTGCATATCATGACTCCAATTTTTATACTTCTCCATTCTTAGCAGCAACTCAGAAATAATGCTGATGATGGCTGCATAACCGTCAGATAGATGGTTTAAATCAAACCTCTCATAACCGTCAATTAGCAAATAAAAATTCCACTCTTTGCGGTCAAACGCTAACTTTACGTCTTCGCCATAAAGCTGTTTTAAAACATTCTCAAACGCCACAAACCATTTATCAATTGTATCTGCGCTTAACTCATCATTTTCATCGCGGGCAAAAGAACGTTCTGTTTTAAGGTTTACCAAATATTGAAGAAAGAGGTGATTATGCCTTTCGGTAACAGAGTTAGGTTGTGAATCCAAGGTCAATTTTTTAGGACCTTGTGCTACCTCATATATGGGGCCTCCTCTTTGTGCCGGAAAATGGGCAAACATAAATTGCCCTTGTTTAATGACGTTAAAAATCATATCAAAATTCTGAAAGACAGGAACGATTGAAATGTATTTCTCAATATAGCCCAGAAGGTTCTCCAAATCCCTTTGCCATTTAATACGAGCAGGATGTTTATCATTTAAACGTAGAGCCTCCTTAAAATTCTTAGCCTGTGATTCCCATAATTGAAAATCAATCAAATTTATTTCAACCGCCTCAAAGTATTCCTTCAATATTTCCAAAACACTCGTCTTCCCACTCCCATTCTTTCCAGTCAAAATCAAATGCTTCCTCTCGTTCTCCGATATTTGTATATCAATCTCGCCCAGGTGCCTTACCTTATTTATTTTCAAAGACTTTAAAAAAATCTCTTCCATTGTTATTTGTTTAGTAACGACGCTAAATTAAAGGTTTTGGTTAACTTTTATTTATTCGACACTTTCTAACATCTTCGGCTGCTTCCTTGCATCTTTCCCCATCCTTGCTATTTTCGCACCACCTAATTATTAACCTTATAACCTAAATACAATGGCAAGCCCGGTCAGAGATTTTATTACCCATCATTACCGTCACTTTAATTCAGCAGCTTTAATTGATGCAGCAAAGGGCTACGAAACCCATTTGGCTAAAGGCGGCAAAATGATGATTACCCTGGCCGGAGCTATGAGCACCGCAGAGTTGGGTATCAGCTTAGCCGAAATGATCCGCCAGGATAAGGTGCAAATCATCTCATGCACCGGCGCTAACCTGGAAGAAGATTTAATGAACCTGGTTGCCCACAGCCACTATAAAAGAGTGCCCCACTACCGCGACCTTTCGCCACAGGAAGAATGGGATTTGTTGGAGCATGGCTTTAACCGTGTAACCGATACCTGTATACCAGAGGAAGAGGCTTTCCGCCGCCTGCAAAAGCATATCCACAAGCTTTGGAAAGAAGCTGACGATAAAGGCGAAAGATACCTGCCGCATGAGTTTATGTATAAAATGGTGTTAAGCGGCGTGTTGGAGGAATACTACGAAATTGACCCTAAACACAGCTGGATGATTGCCGCAGCTGAAAAGAACCTGCCTATTATCTGCCCGGGTTGGGAAGACAGCACCATGGGTAACATTTTTGCTTCTTACTGCATTAAAGGCGAGTTAAAAGCTACCACCGTCTGCGGGGGTATTGAGTATATGGTTTGGTTAAGCGACTGGTATAAACACAACAGCGGAGGCAAAGGCGTAGGCTTTTTCCAGATTGGCGGCGGTATTGCAGGAGATTTCCCTATTTGCGTGGTGCCAATGATGTACCAGGATTTAGGCTGGACGGATGTTCCTTTCTGGAGCTATTTCTGCCAAATCAGCGATTCAACAACTTCTTACGGCTCTTACTCCGGTGCAGTGCCGAATGAGAAAATTACCTGGGGCAAGCTGGGTATTGATACCCCTAAGTTTATAGTAGAAAGCGATGCTACCATTGTGGCGCCATTGATATTTGCTTACTTGCTGAAGTGGTAGTTTTTTTGCCACAAAGGCACTAAGAACACTAAGGAATACAAAAGTTATTGGCTGCGGTTTTTGTGGCTATTAAAGACTAAAGACCTTCCTAGCCGAGTCTCCCTTTACGGCTTTGCGTAATGGGGACTCGGCGTATATGCGGTCCACCCTTGCGCCGAGTCCCCAACCTTCGGAAGGGAGACTCGGCTGAGAAGGCCCTTTATTCCGGTTTTTCCCTTGTCCCAAGATTGGCTGCCCGCAATGAAGCGCAGTTTTTTTATCTTGTATTATGAACATTAAACTACTTCTACCGGCTTTAGCTTTATTGGCGTTGCTGTATTCGTGCAATATCAAGCCAACGGCACCCGTTCAGGCTGAAAATACACCTAAGGGCGAACTTGCATTTTTACTGCAATACAATGGTCAAATGCCATCGGAAGTAGGTTTGCTGCGGAACCAGGTTGTTCAGCGAAGGCTGGCTAATATTTTAAAGGATAGTTTTCAGGTGTTTCTCAATAAAACCATTTACGACCGGCCTATCAGTGTTTCAAAAGAAGAACAACTGGTTTTTGCCCAGTTTTTCAGTGATTCAGACCGCTCCATGCCCAGCGCTGACCTTACCATTGATGTTGAACAGGATGCCATCTGGATTGAATACCTTTCAGGCGATTCCATAGTGGAATATACAGATCATCCTTCGTTGCAGAAGCCGGGATTAAATGCGGATTGATTGAAAAATCAGGGTTCTATAAAGTTACTGTTTCAACAACTGCAACACCCCGCTTTTACCACTTGCCCCATCCACAACCTGCACAAAATAATTACCGGCAGAGTAATTTTCTACGTTAACCGGTATTTGGTTTTGGCCAGAGGTTGTTGATGCCTTCTGCTGTTTCAATAAATTTCCCTGTGCATCGTAAATATTCAGCAGAAGATTACCGGCCGTTTGCGCTGTAAAATTAATGATAGCGCTACCTGATGAAGGATTGGGGTATAAACTCATATTTAATGCGCTGCTTACATTTTTAATGCCGCTTACTGTATAACCCTCATAGTAATAATAGTAAAGGGCAGAATTTGCAAACGCCCCGTTAGTGTATAAGAGGTCCGATTCGCTAATAATATTGTGGTTACCATCAAAGCTATAAGTGTTCCATGTAACAGGCACCCAATTATTAAGCGTTGAATCCCAATTGTAGTTGCGAAACTGAGTATTATTGCCAAGTTCCCAGTCATATGATTCCTGGTAGCTATGAACGAATTCGCCCAGGTTAGCATTCCATAGCCCGTAGCTATAACTTGACAGTTCATTAGTATTAACAAACCCCCAGATGATTTGGGCGTAAGGGTTCCAGCCGCTTCCGGTCCAAACAGAAATAAGGCTTGTTTGCATATTTCCGTATGGATCAAATTGGTTGACTTGCTTATAGAGGTTTGTCCAGGCTGAACCACTCCAAACCTGGGTTACTAGTTCGGTATTCTCGAAAGAGTTAAACGTATAAAGGTATTGTGTATCGTTTTGTAAAGGGTTGCCGCTTTGCACCAGCGTGATGGAGTCGTAACCACCTGCATTATAAGTATAGGTGTATTGCGAAGCGTTAACCCAGGCCCCATTCCAGGTTTGATACAAATGCGACCCCAGGTAGTTGATCGCGTTATAGGTATTGGTATACAGGTAACTATTGGTCCATACTTTGGTGGAAGTATCCTCAGTCTGGCCGGTAATAGTTAAGGGCAGGCCCAGGCCATTTGCTGTAGAGGTAAACTGGCCGCTGGTATCCCAGCTTACATTGCTGAACTCAAAATAAGTGCCCCCGGTTTCATAAACAGGAGTCGTATCCAAAATAATCTGGTTATAATAAAATTGCCCCGAGTCGGAATATGTCCAGTCGCTGTCGTTAATAGGCGCGTAATGCATATAGGCAATTTCAGAATAACTTATCTCCCGGCTATTGCCCTCACTTTTTTGAATATCGCCATGGTTATTCAAAAGGTATTGATGAAAAGGCACATAACCGGATTGCGTTTGCGCTGATAACGAAAGGATAAGGACTGTAACTATGAGCGATAGTAATATTTTCTTCATTGCTTTATTTTATACGGTATGTGGCAAAAATAATAAATGCCGATAGAACGCCTGTTTGTTGTGAATATTATAACAATCCATCATCAAGATTTGACAACTTTTAAAAAGTTGTCAAATCTGGCGATTAAAGGCAACGTCATTAAGTTAAGAGCATACATCCACCCAACCCTCTAACTCCCGAAACGGGAGTACCGCCACCCGGAAATACAAAAATACCGCCGCCGCACATAGTTGTTCTTTTTGCTGCATGGTTGCTCCTCCGCTTCGGAGGCTGGGAGGTAGCGTAGCGCAAAAAGAACTGAGTATCGGCTTAGCTTAACGACATTGAGTCTAAAGGCCCAGCAGAAATTGCAATGTATCCACCCCATCGGCATAATCCCAAAGCTCCGGGTGTTGCGCCTGGCCGAAGGCTACGGATGAGGGGAACGGCCATCTTTCGGGTTGTGCCGAAACTATGCACTGAATCTTTTCAGCGTTTTGCTTTAACAAAGTGTTTAACACCCTTTCATCGTGCCAGAACTGGTAATATAGCGTGGAAATTGGCGATGGAATAGTGTCACTCTCCTGCAACATGATATAATCGTTAGATAAATGAGGCGTTTTATTCAGCAAAAGTAAAGTGCGGTTATAATCGTAGTTATTCATGTATTTACCATGCTGGTGCAGCCACTTATACTTTTCGAAATGCGGAAACAAGGTGGTTATATCATAGCCAGCAGGCACAAACAGCTTTGACACATTGCGGCACCCAAAGCCAAAGTATAGGAATATATCATCTGCCAGCAGGTCCAGTTGCTCAGGGGTCTCCTCTCCTGTTAATATGGCCACTGCATTGCGGTTCTTCCTTAAAATTTTAGGGTATTTACGGAAGTAGTATTCAAAATGCCGGTTGGTATTATCGCTGCCGGTGGCAATAACTGCATCAAAATCTTTTAAGGTTTCAACTATTTCAACCTGCGCCTTGGCACCGGGGTCAATTTCGAACAACAAGTCCATTACCGGGTTAAACAGGGTATCGTCTTTAGATGAAAGCTTTATTTTCATTTTACACCCTGCCACATAGCAGCACAAAAAGTCGTGAAACCCCACCAAAGGAATATTGCCGGCAAATACCAATCCCACCGTCTTGTTTACCTCATGCATATCATATCTGGAAAGCCACTGCTTCAGTTTTTCTTCGGTCAGCATTTCCCCGGCTATAGCGTCTATGGCTATCTGAACAAACTGTGGAGTAAACCACGGATTTTTATGTGAGGCAGTAATTATATCTTCCTGTACAGCGGGCGAGTTTTTTAAGCGTTTTCCTAATTCAACTAAGTATTCAATTCTGTTTGTCATCGTTTGCTTTTCTATTTCCTTTTTAATGCGGTGCAATTTTACGCTATTCCGAACAAAGGACATGTCCCAATACAGGCCTCTCCCCGACTACGCTTCGCTGGTCGACCCTCCATGCTTCGCATAGAGAGGGAAAATGCGCCGTTATAGGTTGTATTCCCCTCTCTATGCGAAGCATGGAGAGGGTGGTCGCACGAAGTGCCAACCGGGAGAGGCCTGTATTTGTCCAAATTTCAATGCACGAAGGTATAATTGTTCAGTTTGTTGAAAAGAAAGGATATACCAACCTGTAATAAAATGATTCCTTAGCGTTGATAATAAAGGCCTTTTAAATAGTTTGTTTATCACCCTGTTTCCTAATAAGCAAATAAAGCACATGAAAAAGAATATTGCTGTTATTACAGGCGGTGAAGCAAGCGAAGTAGGTATTTCGTTAAAAAGCGCCGGCGTGGTATGCAAGCACCTGAATAAGGATAAATACAACGTTTTTAAGATAGTAATTGAGGGCAACGACTGGATAGTTGAGCGCGATAACCCGGTGAAGTTAAAAATTGATAAGAACGATTTCAGTTTTACTATAGAGGGCCACAAAATAAGCTTTGATGCCGTTTTTATGGCCATACACGGCACCCCGGCTGAGGACGGTAAACTACAGGGCTATTTCGATATGCTTAAAATACCCTATAACACCTGCGGGGTTTTGCAGGCTGCATTAACTTTTGATAAACTGCGCTGCAAAGAATACCTGGAACCCATGGGCGTTAAAACTGCCAAAGCCGTTTTACTGAAAAGAGATGGGCCGTTACACCGGCCACATATCCCCCTGCCTGTATTTGTTAAGCCCAATAAGAATGGCTCCAGTTATGGTGTTTCAAAAGTAACGAAGGAGGAAGACCTTTTGCCGGCCATAGAAAATGCATTTAAATATGACGACGAAATACTGGTTGAAGAATTTTTACAGGGCACTGAAGTTACCTGCGGGGTAATAACCATGGACGGAAAAGTAATGGCCCTGCCCATTACTGAAATAAGAAGCAAAAGCGAGTTTTTCGATTACAAAGCAAAATATGAGGGACATTCGAAAGAAATAACCCCGGCGGAGATTGACGCTGCCATTGCCAAAAACATTCAGCAAACTTCTGAGTTTATTTATAAAAAACTGGGCTTTAAAGGTATTTGCCGCATTGATTATATCATTAAGGGGCACGACCATTATATGCTGGAAGTAAACTCAATACCTGGATTAAGCGAAGAAAGTATAGTGCCCCAGCAGGCAAAAGCCATGGGTCTCAGCCTTGAAAAGCTGTTTGAAATATCAATAGAAGAGAGTTTAAAATAACTTAGCAGGATACGCCAAAAATAACATCTTTGCCATTGAGTTGGCCGACCTTAAAAAAGGTGCGTCATTGCAAGGCTCTGCGAAGCAATCCCAGAACTACTTGCGACAGGTTAAAACGCAACACCTGGTCTACCGTCGCTTTGGGATTGCTTCGCAGAGCCTTGCAATGACGGGATTTGGATTGTTTTTTTTAGAATTGAATTATAAATAGGTCTCAAATTGTTAAAGAAATATTTCACCAAAGCAATTCTGTATAACATTCTGATAGCGTTCGGAATTATTGCGGTATTGCTGTTTATTGTTCAGCGTGGCCTCAACTCCTACACCCGCCACGGCGAAAGCATTACTGTTCCCGATTTAAGGGGCATGTCTTTTGCCCAGGTAAAAACCATTTTAGGCGGTAAAAACCTCGATTGGCAGGTTATGGACTCGGTTTATGATATGAACAAGCCCCCTTTTTCTATTGTCGACCAAAACCCCAAACCCAATTCAAAGGTTAAAGAAGGAAGAACCATTTATATAACCGTAAATGCCGTTACTGCCCCCACAACCGAGGTGCCTGACCTGATAGGCCGCAGCTCGCTGAAATACGCCAAAATGCAGTTAGAAAGCTATGGCCTGAAAGTGGGTGAACCTATCTATCAGCCCGACCCGCACTTAAATGCAGTTATTGGCATGATGATAAAGGGGCACAACGTAACTAAAAAAATGAAGGTGCCCCGGGGTACGGAAGTTGTACTCATTTTAGGCAACGGCCTGGGCAACAGCCGTATTTCTGTTCCTTATTTGATAGGTTTAAGGTACGATGAAGCTGAATTTAAGTTAAAGGGATATTCATTAAACATTGGTTCGGTAGTAGCGGCAGATGGGGTATCAGATACTGCCTCAGCCATTATTTACAGGCAATCTCCTGAGTATGGCCCCGGTAAATCAATCCGTATGGGCGAGGCCATTGACCTGTTTTTGGCTAAGGAACTTCCTGAAGGTATTACGGTTGACCCTACCTTATATGATAAAGTAGATACAATACCCACCCAATAAATTTTGTTTCTTTGCGTTTAGCAGAATCTTTTGAACCTGATATGAGAAAATTTTTAGCGCTTGGTATTTTTGTTTTACTGGCTCAGCTTATAAATGCCCAGGTAGAGCAGGTTACGCCTCTTCAATTTAACCCGGCGCTGTATTTTTCAAGGCCGCAAACCCAAACTCATACCCGGCCCGGTAACAATAATACGGCTAAATACCTGGTAGACAGCGGTTACACGGTTGTTACCACCGATACCCTTCAACTGCCATTTATTGATGATTTTTCTACCGACCGGACCCCCAATTACCTGTGGAGGCAGCAGCATATTACGGCTACTTATCAGAATGTAATTAGTGGCTGCCTGCTTACTGAAGGGTTTAATGTTGTGCAGGGTGCCTTTATTAACTCTTCCTCGTGGACTTATACCTGGGACTTTACCAATCAAGTGGTTGATTCAGTTCGTCAGGAACCGGTGCGGTTTACTTTCTTCGGTTCCGGAACCTCAGATTGTTTTTCAGGCACACCTTCTACCCTATTTATGTGGCCGGCTTATTACCGGTATACTGGTTTCGATAGCACTACGGGCTATCCCATCGATTCGGTTGTAGTTGGTTTTCCTGATACCATTACCTATGCACCACTTGTAAACTTTGCCACCGGCCAACCGGGCACTTTGTGGTTTGATGATTATGCTTATATCAATAATACTTTTCCGGTTAATCCCCCAACCATTGGTGTGGCCACTTTAGATGGTTTAAATCAGTACGGCCTTCCTTACAACAATAGCAGTCCCGGCAATTACGGAACGGCGGATTACCTGACGTCCAATCCTATTAATATTTCATCATATATCGAGAGCGACTCCCTTTACCTGAGTTTCTTTTTCGAAGCCCAGGGCAATGGTGATTACCCCGATGTAGACGATTCTTTAATCCTTGAATTTAAAGATGATGCAGGATTTTGGAATGTGATGTGGTTCGATACCGGGTATTCGCAGCAATCTTATGTGCCGGATACCTTTGCCCAGGTTTTAATTGAAGTGCCAACCATCTCTGCTTCCGGAAATTTATATTTCGCCTCTAACTTTAAAACCTTCCAGTTCCGTTTCAGAAATAAGGCTTCGTTATCCGGAAACAATAACCACTGGAATATTGATTACGTAAAGCTGGATGCAAACAGAAGCTCGGTTGATACCACTATTCACGATATCGCCTTTGTTTATCCGTTCCCAACCATCCTGAAAAATTATACCCGGGAATCGTCCTCGCAATTCCAGTATCCCGCCGACCTTTCAGACAGTGTTCCCCTGCTTATCCATAATCTCGACCCCATAGCCTATACCAATCCTCCGGCAACAAGTTTTTTCAAAGGTGCAGTGGAGGTATATCCCAGCCAGGCTACCGTAGGCGGCCTGTCGGTCTCTTTTAATGCAGGCCCTTATAATGCTGAGGAGATAATTCCTTCGCTTGAATATCACATTCCATCCACAGCGGTTGATAGCCTGGTGCTTGTTTCAACCAGTTGTATATCATATTTAGCCGCCAACGATGCTATCGTTTCAAACGATACCATAAGGCGTACCCAAACCTTTGGCAGCGTTATGGCTTATGATGATGGTTCAGCCGAGAGGTCTTATGGACTTGTAGGGTCAGGGTCAGAACTGCTGCAGTTTGCTTATGAATTTAACCTCAATAAACCGGATACCCTGACTGCCTTTCAGGTTATGTTTGCACAAGTTGATGAATATAATGTGAGTGACCTCGTTTTTAGCTTTGAAGCATGGGATTCATTACAATTAAAGAACTATACCTTTGTGGCCACCCCTATTTACAGCCTTGTTAACCAGGTTCCGCTATATATTGATTCAACTAACGGGTTTGCGACATTTGTATTAGACACACCGCTGTTAATACCGAAGCATTTTTATTTCGGCTGGTCACAAACGGACAACCGCCGTTTAGAGGTAGGGTACGATGTAAATAGTACACTTGGGTTTCCGCACATGTTTGTAAATACCGGCGATTACTGGGATTCTACCTTAGCCACTGTTCAAGGCTCGCCGATGATACGGCTGATACTGGATAGCGCATATTGGGGCACAACGTCTTACCCGCTTGGGGTTATTAATCTGAATAAAGAGAATACAGATAATTTAAATGTATATCCAAATCCCAGCTCAGGTATCTTAAATGTAAGTACCACCAATAACGCCCCAAATCTTCAGGTATCAATTCAGAACGCTATTGGCGAACAGGTTATGTATCTACCTGCTGTAAATAACCAAATTGACATTAGCCAGCTTGCAAATGGGCTGTATATGTTGAATGCCGCTGATCCGCAAACCGGTAAAATCTATCATACTAAAGTTGTAAAAGTTGCACCTTAAATGGAGGTAATTTTATTTGATGGCGTTTGCAATCTGTGTAATGGCGCGGTCAATTGGGTTATTAAACACGATAAACAAAACAGATTTAAATTCGCATCCCTGCAGTCAGATTATGGCCGGCAAGTAATAAACCGGTTTCAACTTAACTCCGGTTATTTAAATACTATAGTGCTGTTAGATAATGACCGGGTATACCTGCGCGCTGAGGCCGTTTTACGAATTTTAAAGCACCTGGAGGGTATTTACAGTGTGGCTTATATTTTTAACGTACTCCCCTCCCCTATCCTCAGTTTTTTTTACAACATTGTAGCTAAATACCGGTACCGGTGGTTTGGTAAAAAGGATAGCTGCATGGTGCCGGATGTTTCTGTTAAACAAAAATTTATTGAATAGTAAATGCGCAGTATAGTTTATATCTTTTTAGTGATAGTAGTTGTAACCCTGGCATTGGGGTATTATGTTTTTATGATTCCCAATGTAACGGAGGTTAAAAAAGTTTCTGTCAAAATCCCTACCGGGTCAACTTATGATGATGTGCTGGGCCTGTTAAAGGCTAACCAAATACTTAAAAACGCCAACACTTTTGATATAGTAAGCCGGTTAAAGAACTACCCTGCACAGGTAAAGGCGGGCTATTATGTTTTTAACCGGAATATGAACAACCGCCAAATTGTGAACCTGCTAAAATCGGGTATGCAAACGCCGGTAACCATGGTTATTTATAATATCCGGACTAAGGAGGAATTTGCAGGACTGGTTGGGCGCACACTGGAGCTGGATTCAAACCTTTTGCTTTCGAAACTGAACGACCCTGATTTTTGCAAAACCTTGGGGGTTGATACCAACCAGATTTTAAGCCGTTTTATTGTAGATAATTATGAGTTTTACTGGAACACCTCTCTTCTGAAGTTTATGGATAAAATGAATGCTGCATACAGTGTTTTTTGGAATACCGACCGCAAAAGCAAAGCGGATGCCATTCATCTTTCACCGACCGATGTAACCACCCTGGCATCTATTGTAGAAAAGGAAGTGATAAGAGATAGGGAACTACCCACAGTTGCAGGTGTTTACTTAAACCGGTTAAAAACAGGTATGCCGTTGCAGGCAGACCCTACCCTTATTTTTGCCCTGCGCGATTTTGACGCGCGCCGCGTAAACCAGCGCCATAAAGAATACGGCTCGCCTTACAACACATACATGTATGCTGGCTTACCGCCTGGCCCCATTTGCATGCCGAGGAAGAAATCAATTGATGCCGTGCTAAACCCTGAAGATAACGAGTTCCTTTATTTTTGCGCCAACCCCGATATGAGTGGTTATTCTATATTTTCCAAAACTTACGAAGGCCAGACTAAAGCCGCAATTCTATACCGTAAAAAGCTCAATGAACTGAATGTGCACTGAAAATCTGCTATTTCCCCGGATGCATCTCTTCATGTTCTATTTTACGTTCCTGTTTAATTATTTTAGGGTCGCTTGGGCTATCTTTTAAAACACTTCTCATATTTTTTGAATTTTGCCCAAATCTATTAAATATTGCCATCAGCTAAATATGCCAGGTTTAAAAGGTGCAAACTAAATTGTCTCTATATACGGGAATACCGGTTGGTATCAATTAAATTGGCACGCAAGGCAATTTTATTTGAATTCTTGGCATAACAAAATATCTTGCTTTAAAATCACACGGTATGTTTGTATATGAACATCAAATAAGGGTGCGTTATGGCGATACAGATCGCATGGGTTATGTCTATTATGGCAATTATGGATATTACTACGAACATGCCCGCGCAGAAGCTATCCGTTCATTAGGTTTAACCTATAAAGAATTGGAAGACAGCGGCATTATAATGCCCATTACCCGTATGACTACCAAATTTAAGCAGCCGGCCTATTACGATGAACTTTTAACCATTGTAACCATAATACCCTCCATGCCAGGGCGTTTAATTACCTTTAATTACGAGATTTTCAACGCGGATAAAGTGCTGATAAATGAAGGAGAAACGCAATTAATTTTTATTGATGTTGCCACCAAAAAAATTAAAACAGCCCCGGCTTTATTAATTGAAAAGCTGCAGCCATATTTTAAATTTTAATTTTACGCCATCCCAAGCCCCGTGTGATGAATAAATATTGGAGGAATTTACAAAGTCAATATCCGGTTTTAATCCGGGTGGAGAAGCGGTCGAAAGAGTTTACGCTGCCCGGGCTTGATGGTGTACCGGTGTATGATGTTTACAAGTTTTTTATTGCTGAAATTCAGGAAAACTCGCTTCCAACCCGGAGCAAATCAATAGCATTCAGCTTCTTCCTCGCCATATTTCCTACCCTCACTTTCATTTTTTCATTGATTCCGTATCTGCCTTATTTCAGGGATATGGATACCAACATTTTAAAATTGCTGCAAAAGGTTTTGCCCAACGAAGAAACCTACAATTTTATTAAAGCCTTTATTGAACCTTTATTGAAAGATCTTGCAAAGCATAAACGCGGAGGATTATTAACGGGTTCCATTTTCCTGGTTCTGTTCTTAATGTCGAACGGGGTGCTGGCCATGATGCAATCTTTCGATAAATCGCACGCCCATTACCGGAAAAGAACCGCCATTCAAAGCAGGGCTGTGGCACTGAAAATAACCTTCCTGCTGATGATGCTTTTCCTCTTCTCGATGGGTTTAATCGTTGTTGGCGAGGAATTGATTTCAATTATATCGGTGTTGCTCAATATCCAAAGTAAATTTACCCATACCCTGCTTGATATACTCCGCTTTTCGCTGCTTATTGTAATGTCCTTTTTTGGCACGTCGCTTATTTACTATTACGGCCCTGCTACAAAAACCAAGTACAAATTCATTTCAACCGGTGCCACGGTGGCTACAGTTTTATCGGTACTGGTATCTGTTTTCTATTCGTACTGGGTAAGTAATTTCAACAAGCTTAATCTCATATTCGGCTCTATCGGCACTATCATGCTGTTAATGATCTGGCTAAACATCAATGCATTTGTTTTGATAATCGGGTACGAGATAAATGCCAGCATACATATTAATAAAACATACCGTATAAAAAAGCCCGAAAAGCAAGCCTTGGAAAATTAATCTTCATTGATTTTCATTCCGGGCTTTTATAATTGCCACATCTTTCTATTTTTGCCCCCGGAGAGATGGCAGAGCGGTTGATTGCAGCTGTCTTGAAAACAGCCGTAGGTGATGAGCCTACCGTGGGTTCGAATCCCTCTCTCTCCGCTCCATCAATACCAAACATCATTAACGCCTTGTAAACTAAATGCTTACAGGGCGTTTCTGTTTTACCAAATAACCACACTTTACACCAGATTTCACTTTTTACGACACCTATTCGGATACCCATAAAATCCGCATCTATTAGGTATAACGGTGGAAACCTATTTCAGCGTTTTGCCAGGCGGCATAGCGCCCAAAACTTAAAAATCAAAAGGTCGTTTTTCTTCTAACTACTTTGCCAGGAATTTGTTCTTAAATTTTGCATCGCTGGTTACCTCCTTACCAAACCATTCAGGAGCAATAAATTTCTTTGCCTGACTAACAGTTTTGAATTCCACTTCGGCTACGATTAGGCCGCGATTCTGTCCTTTGTAAATATCAATTTCAGCTGTCGTACTATTCAGTTTAATTAATTTTCGTGTTTTTTCTATCCTTTTCTGGCTGGTTATTTTCCAAAGCAAAGTGAATTGCCCGGCAGTGATTTCAACTTCATTTTCGCGGCGTATCATCCCACTTCCTTGTTTAATTGTAATGTAATACACCATACCTTGTTCTCTAATGCGGACTTCAACACTATCCAATATATTTGTAATATACCCCTGCTTTATTTCAAAAGATTTAATTACATCTAATCCTTTGGGGAGTTTTTGAATTAAAAATTTTCTTTCAATCTCCATATTTTTCATTATAAAAAAATTATTACGACTTTAATAAAACTAATTAGCGAAAAGAATGAATTTATCGAAGATTTTGCTCGAATCAAAGGATCGGAGCGAATTAAAGTTAATAATATTTTAGAGGCTATCAGGCAATCTACCCGGTTTGGAAGTTGGTGGATTATAAATAATGAGGTTCAGTTTCCAGGTTTGCACATTAGATATCTTGTAACCCCGGTTAGCCGGCTGCCAATGGAAGGGCAATTACATTAAGGGCATGGATTTTTTCTGGGAATTAGCTGCGCTTATCCTCATCATGTTGCTGGGTCAATAGATAGAAATGAAATCCATAGCCGGTGCCTCGCGGAAATTGGAACTGCTGATTCAGTTAATGCCTTCGGTAGCTCACCTGATAACTGATGAAACAAAGGATATAAAACTGACTCACTTAAACCATGCGATTTAGTGCTCATAAAATCAGGTGAAAAAATTGCGGGGCTTTTCGACTTTATTTCTGATATGAAGCCTTTCAGAAAAGGATAACCGCCATAAATAAAAACAATTGTTGAAAGTACAAGCAGTATATAGTTGCTTCCGGTAAACTGCCAATGAACTTTCACTAAATTCTGGAACATTGGCGATATAAGAATGATTGGCACTGTAAGTCCAGGCACGACAAAAAATCTTCTTTTAATTTCAGCAATCATCATTTTGTGATGATCATGGCCAGTCATTCCCAAGGAAGGTTTCATCGCATGGTCATGGGACGCTTCCTTGCTATCATTGTGTTGATGCTCCGGATTGTTTAATATTTTCAGGCTTCCGATATAACATAACTTGTTCCATCCAATGCCTTTTCAAAAGTTGAATTGGATATAGGTTGTTGCATGTTGATTTCGGCGCTTTGGTTTTGAAGGTTGACCTTTACCTCTGTCACTCCTTTAACAGATGAAAGAAGCTTTTGAGTCGTTTCAGCACAACCTGAACATTTCATTCCGGTAATCTTATAAGTTTGTTTCATTACTAAGAAAATTATTAAGCTAAAGTATAACAGGTCGGTGGATAAGTCCTTATATTATTAGAAGATTAATTTGCATAATTCACACATTCTATTGTAAGCGTTTTACTTGAAGTTTTCTCCATTTTCATTCTCCAATTAGGGGCTGGGGCTTTTTTTGAATTGGTATTCGCTTTGAATGAGATACGCCCGCTGACCCGAACGAAATGCGAAAAAATAGATTGACTACCCCTTAGCAGATTCACCTTTCAATTCGGCCCCTGATCCTTTATTAATTGCTCAGCAGCCCGTTTTCCGCTCATCAGCGCGGTTTCCATAGAAGGGCATCCCATAAAGTCGCCGGCATAATAAAAATGGTTGTGCCCTTGTTCCGCTCTTTTCATTTCCACATAATCTTCGTTGGCAATGGGCATAGCCTTTTCCCAGTTTACCCTGTTCACCAGCGCCAAAACCGAAATGTCTTTAAAGTGCCTTTGTAATTCAGTCCGGATAATGGAAAGTAAATCAGCGTCGCTTACCAGCACCAGCCCTGGCTGCTTCACCTTGATATTTAAGTTAAGATGCCCTGCCGTTTTTCCGGTGTAAAGTTTTTCGAGGTTTACAATGGAAAGTATGGAGTAGTCTTGCCTGGGATCTTCTTTGTAAAAACAGGAGCCCCAACCGGAATTGCCATCTATCTGTGCCGTTCCGCTATAGGAAATTGTGACGGTAATAAACTTTGAATAGGAAACCTCAGCCGGAGTGTGGCAAAAAATAAAACCATCAGCGGTCATTGTTCCTAGGTTTGTTACCAATTGCTGGTCGTTAACTGATTCAAGGCTACAGTTAAATTGGAACTGAACCCCTTTTCTTTCCAGTTCTGCCTGCAAGGCATCAATAAAAATCTTGCTGCCATTGCGCAGGTATGATGCAGAATGAACATCACCATGCAAAATGTTTTGAAAAATAGTAGCTGCCATAAACGCCATTTTATGTTGCGTAACCGGGCCGTAACAATATCCCTGCAGATAAGTATCAAACACACTTAAATAAAAGTTTACCTTCTTCTTATTTATACCCAGGCTCTTTAAGTAATCTTGTATAGTCAGGTACTTGTAGGCGTCAAGTTTGGGTGCGGTAGGATCGGTATCAATTAACTCATCAGGAAAAACGTCTATGAATATTTCTACGATGTCCTTAAACGAAAGTTTGAACCCTTCATAGTATTTATCTTGTGAGTTTTGCTCAGCATCATAGTAATCACCTACCGGTGGAATTTTTACCAGTTCCGGGCTAAGTCCCAGTACTTCGATGAGCTTCCTGTAACGCCTATACCAGGGGTATATCAGAAACCCACCTGTGTCCACTGGATGTCCATTAATACAACAAATGGACACCCTTCCGCCAAGGCGGGCATTCTTTTCTATCAAGCGAATTTCAAAACCCTCTGATCTGGATAGCTCATAGGCGGCCGATAAACCGGTTAGTCCCCCTCCCACAATAATCACTTTTCTTTTCTGCATGTATTTATCGGTATTTAGCAAAAAACTTAACCTGCAAATCCCCTAGAACCGTGCACCGGTCGTACCATTCCCGTTCCAGGTAATAATCCATTACAGTTTTAATAACATCTCCGCCCCAAACATCTTCCATGTAACCTTTCGTATCAAAGCAGTCCATACCTTTATTTTTCAGAAGCAGATATAAACGCCTGAAATATTGAAATCCTTCACAATAGGCTTCTAATTCAGGTGTCCATGTAATAAAAGATGGATTAATCATTGCCATGGGTTTTATTTTGGGCTGTCTCTTTCTTCGCTGCTTCTTCATTATCTCCTTCAGCATTGTGTATAGGAATGTTCTGCCGGTCCTTTTCTGCGATAATGTTTTCCGGATAAGTTTCACTTTCGTCTTCCGTTAATACCGGTTTGCGTTTTGATTGATATATGCATCTCCCCCGGTTAAACTGGCTGTCCTGATAATTTTCCATGGTAGCTTTTTTAGTATAAAAAATCAATACACAAATTTGAGGGTTTAGGAAATTGAAATATTATACAATTCCGCTGATAACTTACACGATTCACACATTTTCGAATTTGTTGAATCTTTTATTCTTCCTGTTTTTAAAGAACGACGGAGTTAAACCCGTTATTTTTTTGAATTGGCTGGAAAGGTGTGCGGCACTACTGTAGCCTAACTTGTAAGATATTTGTGTAAGGCTTAGCTCATCGTACAAAAGCAGCTCTTTTACCCGTTCAATTTTATGTACTATAATGTATTGCTCAATGGTTATGCCAGTTACCTCAGAGAAAAGGTTCGAAAGATATGTATAGTCGTGATTAAGTTTTTCGGCGATGTAAACTGAGTTTTTGGTTTTAGGCATTTCATCCGCATAATGCACCATTTCCACAATAACATTCTTGATTTTCTCAATCGCGATAGCTTTTTTATCATCCATCAGCTCAAGCCCCTGCTTTGATAAGGCTGCTATCAATTGAGTGCGTTGCCCGGCTGTAATATCATCTTTCAATTCTACCTGGCCCAAATCTACCGAACAATAGTACACGCCTATGCTGTCCAACTCATATTTTACTACATTTTTGCAGCGAATGCCCGCCATATTTTTTACGAAGAGTTTCATAACTGAAGGAATTAACCTATAGTTTTGCAAAGGTTTGATTATGTTATAATGTAACTCATGACATGATTCAGGTAATGTAGTGACTTAACTCAGGGATGCAATAACGATTGCAGCAACTGAACAAAAGCGGAGAAACAAAATATTAAACAGGCTGCCGAGCCTGAAAAGCGGTAATTATGTAAGTAATTTCAACAATTGTGTAACACGGGCCTGCCTGTAGCTTCTCACCTTTGTTGTACTGTAAAAATCCAACACAATTTAAAATAAAGCACAATGACAACAGAAACAACTGCGCCCAACAAAACAACGATGAAAAAAATAATTGTATTCGGGGCATCAGGTAACACCGGTAAACTTGTTGTTGGGCAAGCATTGGAAGCAGGTTACCAGGTTACCGTTGTTGTCAGGAATCCCGATGCATTTAAACTCAGTAATAAGAACCTGGAAATTATTAAAGGTGACGTACTCCGGCCAACTACTTTTGAAGATGCAGTGAAAGGAAAAGATGCAGTTATTTCGTGTTTGGGAAGCACTGGAAAAGAGCCCACCACGGTTTATTCGCAAGGTGTAAACAACATTGCCGCCGCCATGGACAAAGCAGGTATTAAGCGCATTATTTGCATTTCGGCGGGCGCAGTAACTGTTCCCCCAAACAGTTCTTTTATAATAAAGTTTGTTGTAAAAAATATTCTACAGAGGTTATTCAAATATATTTATGCCGACATGTTGCTGATGGAAAAAGTGCTTGGTAAATCCGATTTGGACTGGACAATTATTCGTGCCCCGCGGCTCACAAACAATAAGCGCACCGGAAAATACAGAACCGCCATCAACGAACATTTAAGCAACCTATCAAGTATTTCGCGCGCCGACCTGGCTGACTATATGGTAACTCATTTAAACGATGAAAAGGCTTTCAAAGCCAGGGTAGAGGTCTGTTATTAAGAACAGGAATTTTGCCTTTTCCCTTTCTACTCACCGCTCTTTGGAGATGTGTGAATTATGTAAACTATATCTGTAATTATGTAATAGCTATACCTGATAAGTAACCAACTTTGCCTAACTAATATTAAGCGTTATGAAGAAAAAGCTCAAACCAATACTGCTATATACTATGGCTATTACTAAAATCAGCAAATCCTGTTATTGGTGCGGTCAGCCCCTACAAAAATGTGCCGCTTGTAATGGAAGCGGAACAATTAATGATTCCTTCTGTTGGCCCTGTAAAGGGAATGGCCGTCTTTGTCCAACGCATGAAGGAAATTGGGCGGGTTAACTCATCTGTTCAATCATATACAAATACTTATAATGATTCATGAGCACAACATAAAATCAGA
>Ga0182013_10003350_pt1 | contig 20128 bp, 24 predicted proteins | sample 612S2MmetaG_FD_120487 | JGI IMG/M metagenome (GOLD analysis project Ga0182013, IMG submission 120487) | Permafrost microbial communities from Stordalen Mire, Sweden - 612S2M metaG | ecosystem: Environmental > Terrestrial > Soil > Wetlands > Permafrost | place: Sweden: Stordalen | collected... | reverse complement strand
GTATATTTGTGATCGTAGCCGCAAGGCAAGTCTCCCAACTGCCATTCGAATCGCTTGCCACAGGTGTTGTCCTTGCCGGGATCGCACCAGCAGTCGCGGCCCCAGTCGCGGAAGGAGTCAATGAGCACCTGCAGGGCGGGACTGTCAGTGAGCACGGCCCCTCCCTCACCCATGGTGATGTGGTGCGCAGGATAGAACGACACCGTGGCGATGTCACCGAATGTTCCCACATTTCTGCCGTTCAGCGTGGCGCCCAGGGCATCGCAGCAATCTTCAATCAGCCAGAGGTTATGCTTATGCGCGAATTCGGAGACCATCTGCGCGTCGAAAACATTTCCCAGCGTGTGCGCGAAGATGATGGCGTGGGTCTTTGGACTCAAGGCTTCTTCAAGCTGCGTGACATCTGCCTGAAAAGTGGGGAACGCCACATCGATAAACACCGGGACGAGCCGATTCTGAATGATGGGATTCACTGTGGTGGGAAATCCAGCGGCCATAGTAATTACTTCATCGCCCGGTTTCAACTGGCGGTTGCCCAGCTTTGGAGAAGTAAGCGCCGAGACGGCGAGCAGGTTCGCCGATGAGCCGGAGTTGACCAGCGAGGCGCTCCGTACGCCGACAAATCGAGCCAGCTTGCGCTCGAATTGGATCGCGAAGCGACCGGTTGTGAACCACCCATCGAGCGCGGAGTCGACTACAGCCTGAACGTCAGAGGCATCGATGACTTTGCCAGAGACAGGAACCCTGGTTACATCCGCAACAAAGCTGCGCTCGGGAAAAGCTTCATTGACGTATTCGGCAGTCAGATCGAGAATACGCTGGCGCAATTCCGCTGCTTTTGTAGTCATGGATGGCACTCCGGAGGGCTTGGGGAAGCAGCATCAATTTGATCTTCAGTGTACCTTGCTAAGGCTCAGTCCGGCTATTAGACTACAAGCAATGAAAGCAGTCATTTTGGCTGGCGGCCTTGGAACGCGAATCAGCGAAGAGACCGCACTGCGCCCCAAACCCATGGTTGAAATTGGAGGCCGGCCGATACTTTGGCATATTCTCAAAATATATAGCCAGCACGGCATCAACGACTTTGTCATATGCCTCGGATACAAGGGGTACGTGATCAAAGAGTTTTTTGCCAATTACTTTCTCCACACGGCCGATGTTACATTTCACATGCAGGAGAATCGGATGGAGGTGCACGGACAGAGCACTGAGCCCTGGCATGTGACCCTTGTGGATACCGGTGAAAATACAATGACCGGCGGGCGGCTCAAGCGAATTGCCCCGTATGTGGTTGGGGGCGACAGTTTCTGCATGACTTATGGCGATGGCGTTGGCGACGTGGATATAACGGCGCTCGTTGCTTTCCATAAATGCCATGGGAAGTTGGCCACGCTGACCGCGGTTCAACCCCGCCAGCGCTTCGGCGTGCTCGAGCGGAGTGGCAATGTGGTTACAGCGTTCCGGGAAAAGGCACAGGCCGACGGAGACTGGATCAGCAGCGGCTTTTTTGTCCTTTCGCCCACCGTGCTTGACCGCATTGAAGGCGACGAAACCTCCTGGGAACGAGAGCCTATGGAATCTCTCGCCGTGGAGGGCAATCTGCAGGCTTTCGAGCATAAGGGATTCTGGCAGCCGATGGATACCTTACGCGATAAACAGCTCCTGGAGGCTCTGTGGGCCGGGGGTAAGGCGCCCTGGAAGACATGGTGAAAACCATCTGGGAGAACCGCCGTGTCTACATAACCGGGCATACCGGCTTCAAAGGGAGCTGGATGACACTTTGGCTAGCTAGCCTGGGAGCCAAGATACATGGATACGCGCTTCCGCCGGAGAGCGAGCCAAACTTGTTCAGCATCGCGCGCGTCTCAGAATGCGTCGAGCACGAAGTGGGAGACATCCGCAATCTAGCGGAGATGGAGAGCTCCGTCGCGGCGTTCAAGCCGGAAGTCGTGTTCCACATGGCGGCTCAGCCGTTGGTGGGCCGCTCATACGCAGACCCCATCGGGACTTATTCAACAAACGTCCTGGGGACGGCCCATGTGCTGGATATCATTCGCCGTGCGCCATCCGTTCGCGCGGTGGTCATCATCACCTCGGACAAGTGCTATGAAAACCGCGAGTGGCTGTGGGGGTATCGCGAGCAAGACAGGTTGGGCGGATTCGATCCTTACAGCAACAGCAAAGCGTGCGCGGAACTGGTGACCGAGGCGTACAGAAATTCGTATTTCCTTCCTGCCCGGTTTGCGGAACACAAGGTTGCAGTGGCGACCGCGCGCGCCGGCAATGTGATTGGTGGCGGCGATTGGGCGGAGGGCCGGCTGATTCCAGACCTGGTGCGCGGATTTCTTTCCGGGAAGCCGGCTGCGATTCGTAATCCAGCGGCAATTCGACCATGGCAGCATGTGTTGGAGCCATTAGCCGGGTACATTGTCCTGGCCGAGCATCTACTGCAGGATGGCGCTGGGTTTGCGAGCGCGTGGAATTTTGGTCCGGCAGAAGAAGACGCCTGGACTGTGGGTCGCATCGCCGATGCGCTTGCTGACTTGTTTGGCGGCGAGGCCAGGTGGGCTCACGAGATAGCGGAGAATCCTCACGAAGCAAGTTGCCTTAAACTGGATGCGAGCAAAGCGCGAGTCATGCTAGGCTGGCGTCCGGTGCTGCCGATTGAAGAAGCACTGCGCTGGGTTGCGGAATGGGTTGTGTCCTGGCGACAGGGCGCGGATATGCAGGCATTCACGCTGCGCCAGATTTCGGAATATCAGGCGCGATTGCTTAAGTAGCGTCGCCCTTTCTGCCAAGCCATCCGTTTGTGTGTATTGTCCATATAGCGTAAACAGTTCAAAGATTTGCCCAGAATTGAATCATGAAATGCTTCATCGCAACAGCGCGATTCTCGCTTGTTGCATCCTGACGGGCAAACCAACGATCTTTCCGGGGGGCACATTGCAATTAGTTCGCCGATACCGCATTCCGGCTTTATTTTGCGCCGTCGCCGTGGTTGTCTGCGAACTTATCAGCCGGCCTTACGCAGATACGGGGATCTGCGACGACGGGCCTTACATACTGGTGGCACAAACGCTCGCGGCTACCGGCCACATTGTGTTCAACGGCTGGTCGGCGGCCATGCTGACCTGGCAACTCTACCTGGGCGCAGCATTGATCAAGGTGTTCGGCTTCTCGTTCACCACGGTTCGACTGAGTACCCTGCCGGTGGCTGCAGCGCTGGCCTTTTTCCTGCAGCGCACTCTGGCTCGGGCAGGCATCAACGAGCGCAATGCAACCATTGGAACATTGGCCCTCGTCCTCTCGCCGCTCTATCTCGCGCTCTCGGGCACCTTTATGAGCGATATCCACGGTCTGTTTGCAGTCCTCCTCTGTCTGTATGGCTGCCTGCGCGCCCTGCAATCCTCTACGATTCGCGGCCCCATCGGATGGCTCTGCTTCGCGGTTGTGGCCAACGCCATTTTCGGTACTTCGCGCCAGGTCGCGTGGCTGGGCGTCCTTGTCATGGTCCCGTCCACTCTCTGGCTGCTGCGGGCCAAGCGCCGCGCCTTACTGGCCGGGGCAGCAGCTACACTTGCGGGTGTGTTTTTCATTCTGGGCTGCTTGGTTTGGCTCAAGCATCAACCCTACACGACGCCTGAACAGCTCACGGCGAGCAACATCCCGGTTGCCTATCTTGTGAATCAATTCGTCCGTTTCTCCCTGGATGTTCCCTTCCTACTGCTTCCCATCGTGGTCTTGTTCCTGCCAGAGGTCCGCAAAAGCAGGGGCCGGGTCATCGCCATCGTATGCGCAGGCTTTCTCGGTTATCTATTTCTCGTGATTTACACAGGAGGCCATCTCCGTGGCGGCTTCTGGACCCTGCTGGAGCCGACCATGGGGGATTGGGTCAGTGCGTCCGGAGGTTTTGGGCCTTTTCTTTCACACGGGACGTCCCCTGTGTTCCTTCATGCAGATACGCAGATGCTCTTAACGATTCTCACATTCGGCGGTCTGCTGGGCTTGATCACTTCGCTGATTCGTTCTTATGGAATGGCCCCGGTTACAGATTCCGCACCCGGGGCTTCCTGGAAAGAAGTCGGCGTGATTCTCGGGCCCTTCCTGGTTGCATATGTGCTCCTTCTGATTGTCCGGGCCATAACGACCGTAAACTCCGGAACCCCCGCGATCATTGATCGCTATGCGCTCGAAATGCTGGTGGTCGCATTGATCTTGCTGGTGCGCTACTACCAGGAGAGAATCCAACCACAACTTCCGATTGTCAGTGTTCTGCTTGTAGCGATCATGGCTATCTACAGCGTGATCGTAACCCATAATATGTTTGCGTTCTATCGCGCCCGCGTTTCCATTGCAGCGGAACTTCTCGCCGCCGGCGTCCCCGATACATCCGTTGACAATGGATGGGAGTACAACATTAACGTCGAGCTTCAGCATGCTCGCAGCATCAACAACCGAGCGATTGTGTTGCCCGCAGACGCCTATGTCCCCACACCGCCGCTGCCCGCTGGCACCTGCGATATGGTTTGGTACGACTTCTACCCCCACATCCACCCGCTCTTCGGCATCTCATTCGGTCCCGACGACTGCTACGGACCAGCGCCCTTCGCCCCGGTCCACTACTCGCGTTGGCCCGGCCTTACTCCTGGAACCCTCTACGTGGTGAAATACACTGCGCCGTCGAACCCCACACCCGTTTTCGCTCACCCATGATTGGGCCGTGCTACACGTATTTCGCCGTATTCCTGCAGCCCACCATGTCTTCCAAGTAGTTGAAAGCAGAAGTTATTAACGCCCTGAAATGGCTGGCGTCGGCGGTTCAATCCCATCTCTGGCCACCACATTCTAAAGTAAGTTAGCTGTCAATTAAAAGACCCCCCGGAAAGCCGTCTCACCCTTGATCATCACGGGTGAGATTCATTGCATCCAGCCGTCTTCGTGGGTCAAGGGCGAGGTAACACCACCGCGCATAGCACTGCCTGGGGAGGAGATGCTCTGAAGGAATTCTTTGCCGGATCAGGAAGCCTGCCACCGTCTTTTTAAATGAGGCACATCGCCGGAAGCGTGCTCTGGAGGGGGCGTATTCCTAGCGAGTTCCCTACGTTGGCGATGGGATTCGAAGCAGATGACGCCGACCATGACGTGACACCGTTCTTGCGGCGATGCCTCACAAACAGGGCAAACGTACTGCAAAGATGGGTCGCGTCCCGCCATTTTCAGCCTCACTCCTTCAATCAGAACATGAAGGAGCGGTCAAAATTGATCATTCTTACATTTTTCCTATTGACCGGATGAACATGTCACTCGGGCCACACAATTGAAGGCGACCTGGCCTTGAAAGTTCCGGCAGTCATCGATACCGATGTCCACCCAGGTTTTCTTCTTCGTCGGTAACCAGCAAAGGGAGTTATCCTGAGTCGCTGGTTCTGGCAGGCGGGAACCCGCATCACCAGTTCGAAACAGAGCTACCGAGCCAGAGAGTGACGGATGGCGGGGAAACACAGGAGGTGCTGAATGGAGATGCGCTGGCTGAATTCAAGAGTGTTTGCGATTCTGGCTGGCGGTTGCCTGCTGGTTTCGCTGCTGAGCGCGCAGTCGCCGAAGCGGCCAAAGATTCTGGGGCTTGCTCATGTCGCATTCTTTGCGCATGACTTTGACCAATCGAGGAAGTTCTATGGCGAGTTTCTGGGGTTTGACGAGGTCTTTCCGCTGAATAATACGGATGGAACACCGTCGATGACCTTCTTCAAGATCAATGACCGACAGTATATTGAACTGTCTCCGGAGAAGACTGCGGGATCGGATCGATTGAGCCACATTGCGTTTGAGACGGATGACATTGACGGGCTGCGGCAGTATCTCGCCGCAAAAGGGGTGAAAGTGCCCAGCCACGCGGAACGGGGCAGGATCGGCAACCTGGCCTTCAATATTACCGATCCGGCCGGGCATACGGTGGAGATGGTGCAATACATGCCGAGTGAACAAACGATGCTTAACTTCGGCAAGCGTCTGGGGAGCAATCGCATTTCGCAGCATATGACGCATGCGGGGCTACTGGTGACGGATCTTGATCCGGAGTACCGCTTTTATACCGAGGTGCTGGGGTTCACGGAGACCTGGCGCGGGAGCTCAAATGGAACGGTGCTTTCGTGGATCAACCTGAAGGCTCCGGACAGCGACGACTATGTTGAACTGATGCTGGCGAAGACGGCGCCGGCGGAAAATGCGCGCGGAGGGGCGCACCATCTGTGCCTTGTTGTTCCCGATGTGCCGGAGGCGGTGGTGAAGCTGAAAGCGACGGCGTACATGAAAGAGTACCCGCGCGAGATCGAGGTGCATTTGGGCAAGAACCGGAAGCGTCAGGCGAATTTGTTTGACCCGGATGGCACGCGGACGGAGGTTATGGAGCCGAGGACCATTGATGGAGTGGCGCCGCCGCCGTCAAGCGCTCCTCCGCCCGGATAACCGCATGCGGTGGGGCAGACGCTCGCGGGAGGTTCGCACCTGTCGTACTGCTTCCCGCCTTCGCGCCAGAAAAAGGGCGCGAAAACGGGGCACGGGGCTTCATACTTCCCACCCTTCCCGCGATGAGACTCCGGGCAGTTGGGGCACCCTCAGTTGTGCGATGGGAGACAGGCTGAGGCTGTTTTGAGGGGTGGGGGATTGGTGCGGGAGTGAATTCGGGGTATACTGGAAGTTCGGCAAGCAGGCGGAGTTTTGCGCCCCGCAAGCGGCGGCGGGAATGCCGCACCAGAAACAGCAAAGGATTTGGAGCTAAGTCATGGCACAGGTATGCGATATTTGCGGGAAAGGCCCGCAGTTCGGCAATAACATCTCTCATGCGCACAACGTTACGCGCCGCCGCTGGAATGTGAATCTGCAGGCGGTCAAGGCTTTGGTGAACGGTGCATCGAAGCGGATCCGGGTCTGCACCAGCTGCATCAAGACGGGCAAGATCACCAAGGCAGGCCCCACCATGGCCAAGGCAGCGCCTGCTGTCGCCAAGGCGTAGAGTTTCGCCAACCTCTTCCAACAACCTGATTGGAACGCCCGCGACGCCGCTTTCCGAGCGGCGTCGCGGTGTGTTTTCGCGGTCCGCGAGCTGCCCGACTATTCTCCGGCGCGGTTGAAGGTGAGCGAGGCGGAGTTGATGCAATAGCGCAGGCCGGTGGGTCTGGGGCCGTCAGGGAAGATGTGGCCGAGATGGCCACCACAGCCGGCGCAGGTGACCTCGATGCGGCGCATGCCGAAGCTGCGGTCTTCATGCTCGACGATGGCCTTGGATTCGGCCGGAATCATGAAGCTGGGCCAGCCGCAGCCGGAGTCGAATTTGGCTCCGCTGAGGAAGAGGAGCGCGCCGCAGCCGGCGCAGCGGTAATTGCCGGTTTCGTGGTTCTGGGTGAGCGCGCCGGTAAAGGGACGCTCGGTTCCTTTTTCGCGGAGAACGTGATATTGCTCGGGCGTGAGTTGGGTGCGCCACTCGGCTTCGCTGCGTACGATTTTTTCGGGTGTTTCGCTCATAGATGACTCTTAGATGAGATTCTAGCTTCCGAGGTCTCAAACACTCGCGGGATCCTCGCTGGGCTTGAGCGGTCCGCTTGCGTCTCCAAATGAGTTCGGTCGCCCCTACGGGGCTTAGTCAATTCACGCCAGTTCTCCTCCGCTTGTCCTGGGCTATTTTCGCTTCTCCCTCCGGGAGAAAGAGCGGTCCGACAATGTTTCATCTCTTGCGGGTCGGCTACGCCGGTGGAGGACTGTTACAAAGCCTGTCCGCAACGAGTTTTCCGCAATCTTCTAGACTTCCGCGATCAGTTCGATTTCTACCAAGACATCTTTGGGCAGACGGGACACCTCAACTGTGCTGCGAGCTGGGGGCGTTGCGCCATCCGCGGCCAAGTAGGTGGCGTAGACCGCGTTCATTGCCGCAAAGTCATTGAAATCCTTGAGGAAGACCGTGGCTTTGACGGTTTGCGCGAGGCTGGATCCGGCAGCTTCAAGGATGGCTTTGAGGTTTTCGAGGACGCGCTCGGTCTGTTCCGTGATGCCGGGTGCGACGACCTGCTGCGTTTCCGGATCGAGCGCGATCTGGCCGGCAGTGAAGACAAGATTTCCCGCGCGGATGGCCTGGGAGTATGGCCCGATGGCGGCGGGAGCTTTTCCGGTTGCGATGACGGTTTTGCTCATAGGTCGATTGTAAGGGCGGACGGTCAGAGTTAATGCCAGAGGGCGAGCAGGATGCCGGTGGCGACCAGGGCGACCAGCCAATAGCCGAGATTGATGGCGAAGAGCTTGAAGGGACGGCCTTCGTAGATGTAGCTGGCGGAAAACGGGGCGGCCATGAATCCAGCCCAGGCGATAAAGCCGATGAGCGCGCCCCAGGCGGCGGTGGTTGCGCCGGACCAAAGAATGAGGTGTGCCAGCACGAAGGACAGGACGAGACTGCCGACGAAGGATGTGATCATGCCGGCGATCATCGCGTTCTTCTTTGATCCGCCGGGGGTGATACCGACCATGGCTGCCCAGGGCTTGGCGAAGAGGACGGGCGAGTACCAGATGGCGCCGAGAAGCCATTGCAGGATTGCCGAAGCGAGGATGGCGAGGTGATTGAAATGGAGGTGGTGCATGGATGAGGCTCCTTGAACAGTGGCTGGTGCGGAGGGGAGTGGTGCTGTTGACTTTGCGGGAGAAAGAAAACCTTGTCAAGGAAAAATGCGGCCGCTGAGGGCGGATGACAAGAAGAAGCAGATCCTTCGGCTTACCGCCCACGAACTCCACTCCACAGACGAAGACCTGTCTGCGGGGACCCCGGGGCTGAAAGACGCCTGGGGCCCCGTTCGCTCAGGATGGCAGCTCTTTTCGGATGCGGGCTTTGAGAGACCACGCTAGCGGCGCTTGAGGGCTTCGAGCTCGTCGAGGGTTCGGGGCCAGTCGGAACCGAGGAGGCGGGAGAGGCTGCGGTCGGCGAGGACCTTGCCGCCGGTCTGGCAATGGGCGCAGTAGTTGGTTTCGTTGTCGGCGTAGCGGATGCGCTGGACTTTCTGGCCGCAGCGGGGGCAGGGCTGGTCGAACTTGCCGTGGACGGCGAAGTCGGGGCGGAAGGCGGTGACTTTTTCGGGGAAAGTTTTGTCGGCTTCGGCGCGGAGGCGGTCTGTCCAGAGCTTCAAGGTGGACTTAGTGGCGGCGAAGAGGCGGTCCCACTCTTCCGGCTTGAGTTTTTGGGTGAGGGTGATGGGGGAGAGCTGGGCGGCGTACAGGATTTCGTCGGAGTAAGCGTTGCCGACGCCGCTGATGAGGCGTGGATCGGTGAGGGCGCGCTTGAGGGTGCGGTTCTCGGCGGTAAGGGCAACGCGGAAGCTGGTGAGGTCGGTGGAGAAGATCTCTACGCCGCCGGGGTCGATGGCTTCGAGGGCGGCTTCACCGCGCAGGACGTAGAGAGAGGCGCGGCGTTTGCTGCCGGCTTCGGTGAGGACGAGGGAGCCGGAGGGGAAGTCAAAGGCGGCGAGGGCGATTCGTCCGGCTAACTTGGCTCCGGGTGGCTTCCAGTGGAGGCGGCCGGCGATCATTAGGTGGAGGACTAGCCAGAGATCGCCGTTTTGCTTGTCTTCAAGGCCGATGGCGATGCGCTTGCCGATGCGGCGGAGGGCGGTTACGGTTCGGCCTTCCGCGGAGGCGAGGGGTGGGTCGACGGTGCGGAGGAGGAATACAGAGGCGATGCGGACGCGCTCGAGGGGCTGGCCGAGGATGCGGGGCTCGAGGGCGGTGATGTAGGCGGCTATGTCGGGGAGTTCCGGCATTTGTTCGCTTTCTGGGACGATGGATGGTTTAGGACTGAACTTACTTCATGCGTAGGCAGGTATATCCGAAGTCCAGCTTCTTCTGTCCCGATGCGGCCGCGCTTTCAGGATCGAACGCCGCCATATCGCTGGGAGTTCTCGGTTCATCGAAGTGAGCCGGGTTTGCCTGAGGGTTGCCAAAGACCCGGTCAACAACAAAGCCTTTAGCGCACTCGCCGTAGAGAACGAAGCCACCGGTGAGCCAATAATTCGCATAGGCCTGCCAGGGGTGAAGCTCCCTTCCTGCGCTCGTCACGCGGAAGACAACCGGATGATCGCCCGGCTCGTAATCAATGTGCATGTCCACCCGGAATGCGCGAATCGACTTGTCTGGTTTTGCGCGGGAATAGTCCGGAAAAGCCGGTTTTGCGACGCATTGGCCAACAGGCGCGATGGTTTGCACGGATTGGAACGTGTCGAGTGAAAAGTAGCCTGTGCCCGATATATCAAGCTGTCCGGTTGTTCGGACTCGACAGTCCCGCAGCACCTCAAGGTGGGTTCCGAGTTTTTCCCCACCGAGAAGTTGAATAGATGCCTGATTGCAATCAGGCTTTTCGAACCTCAATTCAAACCATTGCCGAATGCTGTCGTGGTAGATCATCGTGCCTTCAAGCGTGCGCACTTCAGAAGGAGCGGACGGGCCGTCTTTGCTGGATTGTGGACACTGCTGACCGAGCGCGGGCAGCATGGAGCATGCGGCAAGAACAAGCGTGAAGAGGAATCGATCCACGGTGAATATCTATACCACGGATTGGTATGCGGCTAGCGGAAATTCATTACAGGCTCGCCTGACGAGTAAAGGGAAGACTTGAGAGTCGAGCCCGGGCTTCACCATCTCCCTTGTTTCAGAAGCGATTCATGGGCACCCGCCGCAATGCCGTTGAAGCTTCTTTCTCACATCGCCGCGCTTCTTCGTTCGTTTGCGGGTGTAGCGAGTAACCTTCCTGATCGCGTTCCTCCAAGGCGTTCTCCTCTACCCTCCGCAGGTGTTCCAGCACTGCATCGGAGCCAAGGATTGTGTTGTCGATGAGGCGGGTTTTGCCTACGTAGGCGGCTACGGCGAAGAGCGTGCCGGGAGCGGCGACTTCTACAGGTAAAAGCGTGGCCCAGTCGACTAATTCGATGTAGTCGATGCGGACTTCAGGGACTGCGGCGAAAAGTTGGTTCGCGGCTTCGACTAGGACGGTGGCGCGGCGTTCGCCTTGGGCCGCGAGGGACTCAATTTGATGGACGGTGCGGCTTAGGACGAGGGCTTGGGAGCGCTCGGCTGCGCTGAGGTAGATATTGCGGGAACTTAGGGCGAGGCCGTCGGGGTCGCGGACGATGGGGCAGACTACGATTTCTACGGGGAGCAGGAGGTCGGTGGTCATGCGGCGGAGGACGGCGACCTGGGCCGCATCTTTCTGGCCGAAAAAGGCGCGGTCGGGTTCGGCGGCAATGAGGAGCTTGGAGACGACAGTGGCTACGCCGCGGAAGTGGCCGGGTCTTGATGCGCCGTCAAGTCGGGTGCTTAGGCCTTCGACTTCTACGAAAGTTGAGTCGGGGCCGTTGGGGTAGAGGTCTTCAACGGAGGGCGCGAAGATTGCGGTTGCGCCGGCGGATTCGGCGAGGGCGCAGTCGGCGTCGAAGGTGCGGGGGTAGCGGGAGTAGTCCTCATTGGGACCGAATTGGGTGGGGTTGACGAAGATGCTGACTACGACTTGATCGCAGGAGGATTTGGCGGCGCGGATTAGGGAGGCGTGGCCGGTGTGGAGTGCTCCCATGGTGGGGACGAGGGCGATGGTGGGTTGGTCATTCCCCGGTCCCCAAGTGCGAGGGACCGGGGGCACCCAGTCGTTGCGGTGGGAACGAGACCATTGGCGGAGTTCGGCTACGGTGCGGAGGATTTGCATCGGATTATTTGAAAGCGTCCTTCAGGGGCTAAAGCCCTGCTTACTTTATGGGCATATCGGCACGACTGAAGTCGTGCCCTGACACTTGTTGTGGTCCCAGGGAGTTATTCCGCAAGCTCGAAAGCCTGCATTCATTTAGCAGTCCTTGGAGCGCGACTGAAGTCGTGCCCTGAAACTTTTCGCTTCGCCCCCACCTCGTCCAAAGTGTTGCGGACCGATTCGGGCAGGTGGTAGCTCTCCTCGTCGGAGGGGAAGGCGTGGTGCTCGACGTCTTCGCGGTAATGCTCGATGGCCGAGCGGATGAGCGTGCCCGCGTCGGCGTAGCGGCGGACGAACTTGGCGGGCGGCGCGAAGGTTAGGTTGAGCAGGTCGTGGAAGACGAGGATCTGTCCGTCGCAGTCGGGGCCTGCGCCGATGCCGATGATGGGCACGGGCAGCTCGGCGGTGATTTGCGCGGCGACTTCGCGAGGAATGCCTTCGAGAACGATGGCGCCTGCGCCGGCATCAGCGAGGGCATGGGCATCTGATTTTAGTTGAAGAACGGTTTCGGTGGTGCGGGCCTGGACACGGTATCCGCCCATGCGGTGCACGCTCTGCGGGGTGAGGCCGAGATGGGCGACGACGGGAATCTCCGCATCTGTCAGGGCGCGGACGAGTTCGATGCGCGGGCCTTCGATTTTGACGGCTTCTGCACCGGCTTCCTTGACAAAGCGAACGGCGTTGGCGAGGCCTTCGGCGACCGTGCTGTAGCTGCCGAAGGGCATGTCGGCGACCACGAGGGCGCGGTGGACGGCGCGTCGGACAGCGCGGGTGTGGTGGATCATCTCGTCTACGGTGACGGCGAGGGTGTTTTCGTGGCCCAGGACGACCATTGCAAGGGAGTCGCCCACGAGGATGAAGTCGATCCCGGCTTCGTCGGCGAGGCGGGAGGTGGCGTAGTCATACGCGGTGAGGGCGGAGATGGGCTTGCCCTGGCGCTTCATGTCAGAGAGCGCGGGCATGGTGACTTTTGTGATGGGGGTGGAGTGGGGCGAGGAATTCGCGCCGCCGGGGAAGCTGGTGAGGCTCATATTGTCTCCAGTGCCGCTCCGTAGAACCACCCCAGCGACGAAGACCTGTCGCCGGGGACCCCGGTAAACTCAGGATGCGACCCGAACAGTTGTGAGTATACGCCGAAAGGCAGTTGTCAGTTATCAGTGGTCAGCAGCGGGGGCATACGCAATTTGCGGGCCTTGTTTTTTGGCTTGTGTGCGTCGGGATGGGTGCGTAGAATTCCGGTACCCCAAGCCGGGGACCCGGCGATCTACGAGGTGGATTGAATGCCGAAGTTTGTCATCGAGAGGGAGATCCCAGAGGTTGGGAAGCTGACCCCGGAACAGTTGCAGGCGGTATCGCAGACGTCATGCGGCGTGCTGAGCGAGATGGGCCCTCGGATTCAGTGGCTGCACAGCTACGTGACAGACGACAAAATCTACTGCGTGTACATTGCGCCGGACGAAGCGACCGTGCGGGAGCATGCGACCAAGGGTGGTTTTCCTGCGAACCGGGTGTCGCAGGTGCGGGCGACGATTGACCCGACTACGTCCGAGTAGGGCTTGTTTCCATTCGCGGAAGGTTGCTGCGGGTGCGGTTCAGGGCTGAAACTGGAAGGCAGAATGCTTTCCTCCATCGAAACTGGAGTTTACGCGGGGTTGGGCGCGCTGGGCGCGGCGGGGCTGGCGTGCGGCGGTTTTGCGTATGCGGCACTGTGGCCGGGGTCGCAGATTTTTGGGAAGACGCTGACGGCTCCGCGGAAGCGGGGGGAACTGGCGCTGACTTTTGACGATGGGCCCAATCCGGCGTGGACTCCGCAACTGCTGGACGTGCTGGCGAAGCATGGGGTGAAGGCTACGTTCTTCATGGTCGGGAGCTTTGCCGAGGCAGAGCCGGAGTTGGTGCGGCGGGTTGCGGAGGCGGGACACCTGATTGGGAATCACTCGTGGAGCCACCCGAACCTGGCGCTTACGGCGGCGCGCAAGGTGACGGAGGAACTGACGAGGACCAGCGAGACTCTGCAGCAGATTATCGGGGCGGAAGTGCGATTTTTTCGGCCGCCGTTCGGGGCGCGGAGGCCGTTTGTGCTGAAGACGGCGCAGGGAATGGGGATGGTTCCGGTGACTTGGAATGCGATGACAACCGATTGGGAGACGCCTTCAGCGGATGCGATTGCGGGGCGGCTGGCGCGGACAATCGATGTGCTGGAGCGGCAGGGGTGGGCGGCCAATATCGTGCTGCATGATGGGGGGCATCGGGGATTGGGGGCGAATCGCGGGCCTTCGGTGGCGGCGGCGGGGCATTTGATGGAGAAATATAAGGGGAAGCGGACGTTTGTCCGGCTGGATGCGTGGGAGTAACCACCTGCGGTGGGTCAGGCGATCGCTGGAGGCTCGCACTGGCGGACTGCCTCCCGCCTTTGCGCCAGACAAAAAGCGCGAGAACGGGGCACGGTGCGATTGCAGGAGAGCAAAAGGTCGGAGAATGGACTTGATGCTTCCCACTCATTCCGCGAAAAGCTGCGGAATGAATGGGGCACCCACGATGTTGGGACTAGCCTGCGCTTACGGCTTTGAATGCTTCTTTGGCGGCGGCGATGGTCATTTCGATTTCGGCAGGACGGTGGGCCGTCGACAGAAAAAGGGCTTCGAATTGGCTGGGCGGGAGCCAGATTCCCTGGTCGAGCATGGAGCGGTGGAAGCGGCCGAAGGCGGCAGTGTCTGACATCGCGGCTTCGTCGTAGTCTGTGACGGGGTCGCCGGTAAAGAACCAGGTGCCCATGGAACCGACTCGATTGGTGGTGAGTGGGATGCCCACCTTCGCCGCCTCGGCGACTACACCTTCAAAAACGGCTTTGGATGTGGATTCGAGTTTTGCGTAGACCTCTGCGGCGTTGTCCTGGAGATAGGAGAGAGTAGCGATGCCGGCCGCCATGGCTAGTGGATTGCCGCTGAGGGTTCCGGCCTGGTAGACGGGGCCGAGGGGGGCGAGCAGATCCATGAATTGGCGCTTCCCGCCGAAGACGCCCACGGGCAGGCCTCCCCCGACGATTTTTCCGAGGGTGATGAGATCTGGATCGAGCGAGTAAAGCTGGCAGGCACCGCCGAGGGCGACGCGGAAGCCGGTCATGACTTCATCGACGATGAGCAGAGTGCCTTCCTTTTGCGTGAGGTCGCGGAGGCCGGCGAGGTAGCCGGGGGCGGGGGCGATGCAGCCGGCGTTGCCGACGACGGGCTCAAGGATGATGGCGGCGATAGCGTTGGGGTGTGCGGCAAAGGCGGCTTCGACGGCGGGGAGGTCGTTGTAGGGCAGGGCGAGGGTGAGGTGGGCGATTTCGTCAGGAACACCGGCGGAGCCGGGGATGCCGAGGGTGGCGACGCCGGAGCCTGCTTTGACCAGGAGGCCGTCCGAATGGCCGTGGTAGCAGCCTTCGAACTTGATGATTATGTTGCGGCGGGTTGCGGCGCGAGCCAGGCGGATGGCGGACATTGTGGCTTCAGTACCGGAGCTGACGAAGCGGAGCTTTTCAATGGCAGGGTAGCAGGCGATGACGCGCTCGGCGAGGTCGGCCTCAGCGGCGGTGGATGCACCGAAGCTGGAGGATTTCGAGGCAGCGCGCTGGATGGCTTCAACGACAGGCGGGAAGGCGTGGCCGAGGATCATTGGGCCCCAGGAGCCGAAGTAATCGATGTAGCGATTGCCGTCGACGTCGGTGATCCAGGCCCCTTGGGCGCTCTCGACGATGGGGGGTGCGCCACCGACCGCGCGGAAGGCCCGAACCGGGGAGTTAACGCCGCCGGGAAAGAAACGCTCGGCGCGCTGCTGGAGGGCCTGGGAACGGGTGCGGGGCTTGGTTTCGGGACTCATGGTGGGTTCAGTATAGAAGGTGGAAGGCTGCGGCTTGAGTGAGTTGAATCACTTGTTCTGGCGCGTGCATCTGGATGAGTGTGAATGGACTGGACGGGATCGGAGACAGGCTGCTGGTGGTGTTTGATGGCCACTGCGGCTTCTGCATCGGCACAGTGCGGTGGTTCCTGCGACACGACCGGAAGGATCGCCTGCGGTTTGTGGCGTCGGAGTCGTCGAAGGTGAGCGAATTGATGGCGCGGCACGGATTGGGGGCGAACAGTTCGGACCCGGGGCTGGACACGGTGGTGGTGTTGCGGGGCCTGGACGGTGCGAATGAGCGGGTGTTCACGCGGTCGGACGCGACGAGGGAGATTCTGCTCGATTTGTCGCAGCCGTGGCGGGCTGCTGGCGTTGTGCTGGGCTGGATTCCTCGTAGCGTGCGCGATCTTGGCTATCGGCTGGTGGCGCGCTGGCGGTACCGGATCTGGGGACGGGTCGAGAGCTGCCCTTTGCCGACGGCGGAGGATCGGGCGCATTTCCTATAGCTTTTTGGGGTTCTGCGCAGCCACAGCGGTGACGGCAAGCACCAATCCGCCAATATCGAAGGAGATGCCGAGGCCGTAGCACAGGCCGCGCAGGAAGTCGTGCCAATCGGTGCCGCCGAGCGGGACAAGTGTGGGCGAGACAATCCGGGGCCATACGATTCCAAAGACAGTGAACATCATTCCAATGGAGATGAGCGCCATGGCGATAGGCACTCTGGCGGCGGGTGATTTTCCGTTGTGAGAGCTGAGAAGCATTATTGAGTTCCTTTCCGGGGTGGTTTGATTTAGTTGTTCGGGTTGGCGGAGTTGAGGGCGCGACGGGCGACGATGCGGAGGATGGTGAAGACGGCGAGGAAGTCGATGGAGGCGCCGATGCCGGCGCAGCAGCCGCGGACGAGATCGTTGGGCGCAGGCGTGAGATGAAGCAGGTTGAGCAGCGGGAGCGGCCACGCGGCGGCGCTGGCCAGATCGAGCTGCGCGAAAACCAGAAGAAGGATCAGGAGCGGAATGGTCTTTGCAGGATTTCGTTCATCGAGTATGGACATGATTCCCTTCTATGCGCGGGATGAAGCGCAGGGGCGGTTGCGCCGGATGGACCAGAATAGGAAAACGATAGCCAGGCCGAGCAGAAACCCGCGCAGGGCATGCACAGCGTCTGGATAGAGATGTGCGAAGGGCTGACCAAAGAGAAAGAGCAGGTTGGCTGCTACGAGCGAAAGCTGCCCGGCAACAAAGATGCGGCGGGTTTTGGGGTCGAGACTGCGTCGATGGGTGGGGCGCATGGTTTTCTCCTGTTAATTGCTGAAGCGGTACCAAAGCATGAGGGCGATTTTGGTGGCGCCCATGGCATAGATCACGATGATGAGATCCCAACTGAGGCGGTGCTCGACCAGCAGGCGGTATTGCAGCAGGACGAAGAGGGTGAACACGCCCACGACGGCGGCTGCCGAAGTGGAGCGGCGGCCATGTTCCTGAAAGCGCTCGTCGGCGACATGGTCGAGCAGGAGAAGGCGATAGGTAAGCTTGCGAATCATAGCGGTTTCTCCAGATAGAAGATTTCGTCGGTGGGGCAAGAAAAGATGCGGGCGAAGGTGAGTGCCAGCTCGAGGCTGGGTACGTAGCGGTTGCGCTCGATGGAATTGATGCTTTGGCGGGAGACGCCCGCGGCCTCGGCTAGCTGCTCCTGGGTCCAGCTGCGGAGGGTGCGGAGCTCTTTGACTCGGTTTGTGACGGTGGGCGGCATGTAAAGTCGGCTTTCCAGAAAAGACTAGCGTGGATTCGGGGCAGTGTCAAGCTGGCTTTCCATTGTTGTGTGTATGGATTTGCGGTTGAAAGCAGATTTCCGTGCTTTCCTCCACAGATTGTTCACGTTGAATGCTGCTAGAATCGACCTTTCCGGGTCGTTGCGCCGTACAGCTAATCCATCTGCAGAAAGCCCTCATCGTGCCTGATCAAGCGAAATCGAAATCCGTGACGTATGCCGATGCCGGCGTGGACATCATCGGGGGGAACCGCGCCAAGGAACGGATCAAGTATTTGGCGCAGAAGACCTTCAACCGGAATGTGCTGGGCGGGATTGGCGGGTTTGGCGCGCTGTTCCGGCTGGACCTGCAGCGGTGGAAGAGCCCGATCCTGGTGAGCTCGGCAGATGGGGTGGGGACGAAGCTGAAGGTGGCGTTTGAGCTGGGGATGCACCAGACGGTGGGGATCGACCTGGTGAACCACTGCGTGAACGATGTTGCTGTGCAGGGGGCGACGCCGCTTTTTTTTCTGGACTACTTTGCGAGCGGCAAGCTGGAGCCGGAGGTTACGGAAAGCGTGGTGACCGGCCTCGCGGAAGGTTGCAAGGCTAATGGGTGCGCACTGATTGGCGGCGAAACGGCGCAGATGCCGGGGTTTTATGCGGACGGCGAGTATGACCTGGCGGGCTTTATTGTGGGCGCGGTGGACCGCGACAAGCTGGTGACGGGCGAGGGGATCAAGGCGGGGGACGTGCTGATTGGATTGCCTTCGACGGGGCTGCATACCAATGGCTACTCGATGGCGCGGAAGCTGCTGTTTGAGGTGGCCGGGTATAAGCCTACGCAATATGTGACGGCGATCAAGGAGAAGGCCGGCGTGGCTCTGATGAAGACGCATCGCAGCTATCTGCACGTGATTCAGAAGCTGGTGACGGCGGGCGTGACGACGGGGATGGCGCATATTACCGGGGGAGGAATTACTGAGAACCTGCCGCGTATTCTGCCGAAAGGATTGGGAGCGCAGATCGAGATGGGGTCGTGGCCAGTGTTGCCGATTTTTGAGCACCTGCGGGCGCTGGGCCAGGTTTCAGACGACGAAATGATGCGCACGTTCAATATGGGCGTGGGGCTGATTGCGGCGATTCCGGCGGAGAAGTTTACGCGCACCAAGACCTTGCTGGACCGGGCAGAGGAGAAGTTTTTTGTGATTGGGCGGGTGGTGAAGGGTGACCACCGGGTGCAGTACACGTAAGAACAGTTTTCAGTTGTCAGGGATCAGGGTAGCGGGCCGTTGGGAATGGACTCTCACACATCTGCGCATTCTCCGTTGAGGATTGGCATTCTGCTTTCGGGCAGGGGCTCGAACTTTCTGGCCATCGCGGAGTCGATCCGGGAAGGGAAGCTGAAGGGCGTAGAGATTGCGATTGTGATTTCAAATGTGGCCGAGGCGGATGGCATTCGAAAGGCACAGGAGATGGGATTGCCGTGCCATGTGTTTGTCTCCAAGGGGCGCAAGCGCCAGGAACACGATGCCGAGATGATTGCGTGCCTGTGGTCGCACGGCGTGGACCTGGTTTGCCTTGCAGGGTACATGCGGCTGCTTTCGCCGGTATTTGTCACGTCGTTTCCGAATCGCGTCTTGAATATTCACCCTTCGCTGCTGCCAGCGTTTCCAGGCCTCGAGGCGCAACAGCAGGCGTTTGACTATGGGGTGAAGACGGCCGGGTGCACGGTTCATTTTGTGGACGACCGGCTGGATCACGGGGTAATCGTGCTGCAGCGAGCGATTCCGGTGCTGGAGAGCGATGATGGGCATTCTTTGGCGGTTCGGATTCTTGCTGAAGAGCATATTGCCTACAGCGAAGCGATTGGACTAGTGGCGAGCGGGGAGTACGAGATTCTGGAGCGGCGGTATGTGAGAAAGCAGGGAATAGGGAATAGGGAATAGAAGCAGAGATCAGGGATCAGGGGCTGGGGTTCCGGTTCCGCTTTAGAGATGTCAAGCGCCTGGCGCCTGGAATGCTTCGTAAGAATCTTATTTATAACGGGTTATTGAAAAAGCTTATTTGCAGAGAATATGGGCGGGATTGCCTAACCTTAAAGACAACCAAATAAATGACGGAGACGCCGCGCCGGGCGAATGAGTACGCCCTCTCCTGTAAACGGGGGGCGCCGGGGCGCGGGACCGTCTGCATTTGAGCGCGCAAACTTCCAGCGGCGAGCCTCGGCTGCAACCACGGCGAGGCTCGCGGCGGATTTTGAATTTGCCGTCACGGAGGCTGGCGTATTTTCCGCACTTGAAAGGAGTGATCTTCATGAATTCGATCTCAAATATCTGGAATCATCCAAAGACATCGGCGGCGGGGCTGCTGATTGCAATCGCCACGATTGCGGGGACGCTCTCGCAGCAAGGCGTGACTCTGGGGTCTGCCGGAACGGGCACGGTGGTAACGCTGGTGGGCGCGATTGCGACTGCACTTCTGGGGCTGCTGGCGCAGGATCCGGTGAGCGTGATTCCCGCCGTCGCGACGTCGCGAGGCGCGGCGAGCTCCAAGCTGGGCGCGTGGGCGCTGATTGCGCTGCTGCTGCCGTTGCCGTTCATGACCGGCTGCTCCGGTGTGACGGTGGCGCAGGACATTGTGAACTGGACGCCGACCTTGCAGAGCGCGGTGGCTACGGTGGATTCGACCGCTGCGCTGCTGGCGCCTGTGGATGCGCCGGTTTTTGCTGCCGCT
>Ga0182013_10003344_pt1 | contig 20150 bp, 17 predicted proteins | sample 612S2MmetaG_FD_120487 | JGI IMG/M metagenome (GOLD analysis project Ga0182013, IMG submission 120487) | Permafrost microbial communities from Stordalen Mire, Sweden - 612S2M metaG | ecosystem: Environmental > Terrestrial > Soil > Wetlands > Permafrost | place: Sweden: Stordalen | collected... | reverse complement strand
GGTCACCAGCGGCTTGTAATAGAGGCGGGCGTCTATGCTGCCGTCGGCGTGGGATTCGCCCAGCGCCGCATAGACCTGTCCAAGGCCGAGCGTGACGATGCCGGCCTCGGTGCGCGCCATCTTGCGCGCCTGATAATAGCGCTTGGCCGGCTCTATCCGCGCGATTTCGCGAGCGTCGCCGCGCACCGCAAGCACCGCGTAGGTTTCGGAATAGTTGGGCCCGTTGCGCAGCGCTATTTCCTGCAGGCCGATGCGATAGGGGCCGACCTCGTAATAATTGCCGAGTCTCATTGTCGTGATGTTCTCGACGCCCCAGCCCGTCGCGGCGAGGCCGAGCAGCGTCAGTCCCATGCCGGCGTGAGCAATCGCGGTTCCGAACACCGAAAGCGGCAGGCCGAAAAAGCGCGTTACCGCGACGCGCGGCGATGCGCCTCGCGCCCGTGCGCGCTGCACGAGATCGGTCAGCGCGCCGACGACGAGATAGACGGCGATGCCCGCCGCGACCACGGAAAGATAGGGCGCGCCTTCAAGGGCGCCGAAGGCGCCGAGCGCCAGCAGACCGATAAGGAAGGCGAAGCGCAGTCGCTGCAGCGCGGCGGCAAGGTCGCCCCGCTTCCACGCCAGCATCTGCCCGATAGGCATCAGCAGCGCGATCGGCAGCGCGATGGGGATCAGCACCGTGTTGAAGAAGGGCGGCCCGACGGAAATCTTTTCGCCGGTGAGCGCCTCAAGCGCCAGCGGATAGAGCGTGCCGATGACGACCGTCGCGCAGCAGACCGTCAGCAGCAGATTGTTCAGCACCAGCGCGCCCTCGCGCGAGATCGGCGCGAAGAGACCGCCGATGGGCAGGCTGCCGGCCCGCAGCGCGAACAACGCCAGCGCGCCGCCGATGAAGAAGACGAGAATCGCCAGAATGAACACGCCGCGTTCGGGGTCGCTGGCGAAGGCGTGCACCGAGGTGAGCACGCCGGAGCGCACGAGAAAGGTGCCGAGCAGCGAGAGCGAGAAGGCGAGGATGGCGAGAAAGATCGTCCAGACTTTCAGCGCCTCGCGCTTCTCCATTACGGCGGCGCTGTGCAGCAGCGCCGTGCCCGCGATCCAGGGCATCAGCGAGGCGTTTTCGACCGGGTCCCAGAACCAGAAACCGCCCCAGCCCAGGGTGTAATAGGCCCAGTAGGAGCCCATCGCTATGCCGAGCGTGAGGCTGATCCAGGCGAAGAGGGTCCAGGGCCGCGCGAAGCGCGCCCAGGCGGCGTCGATGCGCCCGCCGATCAGGGCGGCGGCGGCGAAGGAGAACACGATCGAAAAGCCGACATAGCCGAGGTAGAGCAGCGGCGGATGAATCGCGAGGCCGGGGTCTTGCAAGATCGGGTTGAGGTCCTGGCCCTGCCAGGGCGCCGGCTCGACGCGCGCGAAAGGATTCGACGTCAACAGGATGAACAGCAAGAACGCCGCTCCGAGCAGACCCTGCACGCTCAGCGTATCGGCGCGCAGCTTCGCGGGCATGGCGGCGGAGAAGGCCGCGATCAGCGCGCCGCAGAAGGAGAGCACCAGCACCCAGAGCAGCATGGAGCCTTCGTGATTGCCCCAGACGCCGGAGATTTTATAGATCAGCGGCTTGGTCGAATGGGAGTTCTCGATCACATTGACGAGCGAGAAATCCGAAACGACATGGGCGTAAGTGAGCGCGCCATAGGCGAAGGCGATGAGCAGAAATTGCGCGATCGCCGCGGGCCGCGCGACGCGCATCAAGGCTCCGTCGCCGAGCCGAGCGCCAGCGAAGGGGATGCACGCCTGCGCCAGCGCGAGGGCCAGCGCCAGCACCAGGGCGAAATGTCCGGATTCGACGATCATGCGCGCCTCACTTTTTGTCGCCCTGCCACACGCCCTGTTTCTTCAGCGCGTCCGCGACGTCTCGCGGCATATAACGCTCATCATGCTTTGCAAGCACGCTGTCGGCGCGGAATTTTCCGTCGCTCTGGAGCACGCCGTCGGCAACGACGCCCTGTCCCTCGCGGAACAGATCGGGCAGGAGGCCGGTGTAAGTGACCGACAGTTCCTTCGAATTGTCCGTGATCACGAAGCTGACCTCGCGGTCCGCGCCTTTTACGACCGAGCCCTGTTTCACGAGGCCGCCGATCCGCAGCCGCGCGCCGGGGGAGGGATGTTTTTCCGCAAGTTCCGATGGCGTGTAGAAAAACACGATATTGTCGCGCAGCGCGAACATGACGAGGCCGGCCGCAATTCCAAGAACCGCCAGCGCGCCGAAAATCAGCGTCAGCCGTTTGCCCTTCCGCGTCATGCCGCTACCTTTCGATGTTCAGTTGCGCCGCCAGCGCGTCGAGACGCGCGATGTCATCGGTCTTTCCGGAAAGCGCCTTCTTGCCGTCCGCGAGCGCGGCCTTGGCCTTTTCGGGTTCGGAGAGAACGCTATAGGCGCGGATCAGTTTCAGCCAGCCTTCGACGTCGTCGCCTTTTTGCGCCAGCCGTCCAGCGAGGCGATCCACCATGCTCCGGATTACGGCCTGTTGATCGCCCTTGGGCATCGCCGCGATGGCCTTGCCCTGTGCGCTGCTTGGCCCTTCGCTCGTCTCCTTGCTCGCTTCCGCTGCCCGATCAGGTCCCGCGTTGAGCCTGTCGAGTTGTCCGCGCACGAGCTCGCGATAGCCGGCGTTCGGCGGAGCCTCGGCGAGGAGCTTGGTCCAGATTTCGCTGGCCTTTTTTGTATCGCCGTCCTGGGCCGCGCCAAGCCCGAGATAATATTGCGACATAGCGTCCGCAGCATCCAGCGCCAGGGCAGCGTCGAAATTGCGGCGGGCCGCTGGCGTCACCGCGCCTTGCGAAGAAATGACATAGGCTTCGCCCAAGGCGTCGTAGCGCGTCGGGGTCGGCCCCAGCAGGCGGAGAGCTTCGCTGAAGGCGTGAACCGCTTCCTCATATTTGCCGTTGCGCAGATAGTAAGGCGCGACGACCTCGAAACCGCGTCCGTCCTCGGGGTGTTCAGTCAGATGCGCTTCGATCTGGGCGACGGCGGCGGAGAGATCCTGATGCGGCGGCGTCTTCGCCAGTCGCTCCGCTAGTGGCATGTCCGGCAGGTTCGCCGCGCCGACATGAAGATAGAGCGGCACGGCCACCGCCGGAATGAGCACTAACGCGGCGATGGCCGCGATGACTCTCGGCCGGCGCGACGGTTGCGGGGGGCCCGCTTCAACCGCCTCGCTGGCGCGCAGCAGACGTCGCGCAGCTTCGAGACGCGCGGCTTCGGCGTCCTGCGGGTCGAGCCGGCCCTCGTCGCGCTCGCGCTCGATCTCGGCGATCTGCTCGCCGAAAAAGGCCTTGTCGGTCGCGGAAGGGTCGACCGAGGCGCTTTTGCCGGCGAGCGGCGCGAGCACGGCCAGAAGGGCGGCGCCGGTGAGGAGGGCGAATATGAGCCAGATCATGCGAGGTTGTTTAGAGGGTTGCGCCGGCGTTTGGAAGCATTGCGTGAGGTTGGCGCATGTTTGAGGGCGGCTTTTCCTTGCGCGCGACCAAAAAGGCGGAAATTTTCTTCAAAAGGCTATAAAGCCAGAAAATGTGACTTTAACCAGATCGGAGACGCGCTTGACCGGGTTTGAAGCTATCCGCATCGACAAGGACGAGAAGGGTTACCACGCCGATTACCAGACGATGGAAGACGCCGACCTCATGCCCGGCGACGTCGAGATCGCGGTCACCCATTCGACGATCAATTACAAGGACGGGCTGGCCGTCACCGGCAAGGCTCCGATCGTGCGGCGCTTCCCGATGGTTCCCGGCGTCGATTTCGCGGGCCGAGTGATCGCATCGACGCACAAGGATTTCGCGCCGGGCGATCTGGTCGTCGCCGGAGGCTGCGGGATGGGAGAGGCGCATCTGGGCGGCTGGGCGAAAAAGGCGCGGGTTTCGGGCGACTGGCTGGTCCCTTTGCCGGCAGGACTTTCGCCGGCGCAGGCCATGGCCATCGGCACCGCCGGGCTGACCGCCATGCTTTGCGTGATCGCGCTGGAGCGACACGGCCTCGCGCCGGAAAGCGGAGCAATCGTCGTCACCGGCGCTTCGGGCGGCGTCGGCTCCGTGGCCGTCGCGCTGCTGGCGCGGCTGGGTTGGCGCGTCGCCGCCGTCACCGGAAGGCCGGAGGAGGCGGATTATCTCAAAGGCCTTGGCGCGCAAGAGATCATCGACCGTGCGGAATTGTCCCTGCCGGGCAAGCCGCTGCAAAGCCAGCGCTTCGCGGGGGCCGTCGATACGGTTGGCTCGGTGACGCTGGCCAATGTGCTGTCGCAAATCCAGTTCGACGGCGCCGTCGCGGCCTGTGGCAATGCGCAGGGGATGGATTTGCCGACCAGCGTGGCGCCTTTCATCCTGCGCGGCGTGTCGCTGCTGGGCGTCGAGGCGGTGCGGCCGCGTCTTGCGCTGCGCCGCGAGGCCTGGGCGCGGCTCGCGCGCGACCTCGACAAGGAGACGCTGGCCCGGATGAGCGAGACCATTCCGTTCAGCGAGACGCTTGATCGCGCCCGCCAGATCGTCAATGGCAAGGTGCGCGGGCGGCTCATCGTGGAAATTGGCTAAAAGCCTCGGATTTTGCAGTGCGGCAGGAAGCCGCTATTAAGGCCCGGATTCCCCAGTTGGCGAAGGGTCCGGAGATTTGCTGAAAGACGACGACCGCCTCTACGGCGCCGCAGCGGCGATTTTCGTCCTTTGCGCGATCCTGCTCGCCTATCCCTTCCTGTCCGGCGCCTACACCGTTCCCTGGGACGCGAAGGCGCATTTTCAGCCGCAATTCGCTTTTCTCGCTCATTCGCTGCACAGCGGCCAGTCGCCCTTCTGGACCCCGAATGTCTTCGCCGGCATGCCGCAGATCGCCGATCCGCAATCGCTGATCTTCTCGCCATTCTTTCTGCTCGCGGCCTGGCTCTCGCCAGAACCTTCGTTTCAGCTGGAAGACGGCGTCGTCTTCGGCATGCTGGCCATGGGCGGACTGGCGCTGATCCTCTATTTCCGCGACCGGGGCTGGCATGCGGCGGGCGCATTGCTTGCGGCGCTGGCCTTCGCCTTCGGCGGATCGGCGAGTTGGCGCATCCAGCATACCGGACAGGTGATGAGTCTCTCCTGGTTTCCGGTGACGCTGTGGCTGCTTGCGCGGGCGCTGGATCGCCGTTCGGCGGCCTATGGCGCCGCAGCCGGCGTCGCCGCAGCCTTTCTGGTGCTGGGCCGCGACCAGATCGCATTCTTGTCGGTGCTGCTGCTGACGGCCTATGCGCTTTATCGCGTCTTCACCGACGACGCCGATTTTCTCGGCGCCCTGAAGCCTCTGCTCGCCGGCGCTTTTTGCGGAACCGCGATCATTGCTCTGCCGCTCGCCTGGACGCTCGATCTCGCCGCCAATTCCAACCGGCCGGCGATTGACCTCGACGGCGCCTTCAAGGGCTCGCTGCCGCCGGGTTCCTTCCTGACGCTCATCTGCGCCAATCTCTTTGGCACGGACGGCCCGCTCAAGGATTTCTGGGGGCCGCCGTCGCAGGTCTTCGGCACCACCGACATCTATCTTGCCCGCAACATGACGGCGATTTACATGGGCGCGCTGCCGATGCTGGTCCTCCTGGGAGCGATGGGCAAGCGGTTCTTCGCGCAAAAGGAAATCCGCTTTTTCGCCGGAGCCGCCGTGGTGCTCGCCATCTACGCGCTTGGACGCTACACGCCGCTCTTCGAATTGATGTTTCATATTCCGGGCGTGGACCTGTGGCGCCGGCCGGCGGACGCCACCTTTCCCCTCTGCGCAATTCTGGCCATTGTCGCGGGTTATGGGCTGAGCCTGCTGCTGCGCGGCGATGCGCGCCCGAATCCATTGGCGCTCGCGGGCGCCGCCGCCGCGCTGCTGGCGCTTTGCGCGGGCGTCGCTTTCGCCAAGGACCGGCTCGCGCAGGCGACGCATTCGCTGCTGATCGGCGCCGCCTTCTGGGCGCTGGCGTTCGTCGTCGTCTCTTTCGCGCCGCGTCTCTCAAGGAAAAGCGGGCTTGCCGTTCTCGCGCTGGTCGGCGCCGCGATGACTCTCGATCTCGCCGTCGGCAACGAGCCCAATGAATCGACGGCGCTGCCTCCGGCGCAATTCGACGTGCTGCGCGCCGACACGAAGAACGATACGATCGCATTGCTGCGTGATAAACTGAGCGGTCAGCCACCCGACCGCCGCGACCGCATCGAGCTTGCGGCCATTGATTTCCACTGGCCCAACGCAAGCCTCGTGCATGGGTTCGATCACGATCTCGGTTACAATCCCATTCGCTTGAAGTTGTTCGAGGACGCGACGGGCGCCGGGGATCATGTGGCGCTGCCCGAGCAACGCAATTTCTCGAAGCTCTACGCCGCCTATCGCTCGCCGATGTCGGACCTGCTGGGCCTGCGTTACATCGCGACAGGCGTTCCGATCCAAGAGATCGACAAGAACATGAAGCCCGGCGACGTGAATCTCATCGCGCGCACTAGGGACGCATATGTCTATGAATACTCCGGCGCGCTGCCCCGCGTGCTGCTGCCGACCTGCGCCATGCGCGCGGATTTCGGCAAGATGATCGAAGAAGGCGGATGGCCCGACGTCGATTTTCGCGAGACAGTGCTGCTTGAGGAATCACCGATCTGTCACACCCGCATCGCCGGCCAGCCTCGGGCTGCTGCGAGAATTGTTTCCTACGAAAACACAAAAATCGTGATCGAGGCGACGGCGCCTGCGGGCGGCGGCTGGGTGGTGCTGAACGACGTCTGGCACCCTTACTGGTTCGCGAAGCTTGATGGAGCGCCGGCCAGTATCTTGCGGGCCAATGTGCTGTTTCGGGCCGTGCGCGTTCCCGAGGGACGCCATGAGGTGGAGTTCAGCTTCGAGCCCCTGCGCGGGCTCTGGAAAAAGCTTTCCTCGAAGTGAGTCTTGCGTGTTTGGCTAGACCCAGCCTGCGAGCTCCCGCCGCGCCAGCGCCGCAAGCAGTTGCATTCCCGCCTCGCTGTCGTTGAGGCAGGGAATACGCGCGAATTTCTCGCCGCCCGCCTCAAGGAACAAGTCGCGGATTTCCACGCCCAGTTCCTCGATCGTCTCCAGACAATCGGCGGAGAAGCCCGGCGCGACAATGGCGAGCCGCTTCACGCCCTGCTTGGCCAGCGCGACCACCGTTTCGGCGGTGTAGGGCTCGATCCATTTCGCGCGGCCAAAGCGCGACTGGAACGACAGGCGCAGTCTGTCCTCGCTCATCCCCGTCGCCTCGCGCAGCAGGCGGGCCGTCGTCTCGCATTGGCTTTTGTAAGGGTCGCCCTTGTCGATCTGGAACTGCGGCAGTCCGTGGAACGAGGCGAGGACGACTTGCGGTTCGAAGTCCAGCGAGCTGAGCCCTTCGCGCAGCCCTTGCGCCAGAGCGTCGATATAGGCTGGGTCGTCAAAATAGGGCGCGGCGAAGCGCAGCGTCGGCTGGCGCCGCAGCTTGCGCAGGACGCATGCGATTTCGTCGAAAGCGGTGGCCGTGGTGGAGGCGGCGTATTGCGGGTAAAGCGGCAGCACAAGGATGCGCTCGCAGCCCTTGGCGAGCAGCGCCTCAATCTGCGTGGACAGCGCAGGCGCGCCGTAACGCATCGCGTATTCGACATGGATCGCGCCCACGCCAAGCGCGCCGCCTTCAGCCAGCGCCGCGAGCTTTTCCGCCTGCATCCGGGTGAAGGCCTTGAGCGGGCTTTCATTGCTTTCACGGTTCCAGATCGCGGCGTAGCCGACGGCGGATTTGGCCGGGCGCGTGTTGAGAATGACGCCATAAAGCAGCGGCAGCCAGATGAGGCGAGGCAATTCGACCACGCGCGGATCGGACAGGAATTGCGCGAGATAGCGGCGCACGGCGGGCGCTTCGGGCGCTTCGGGCGTGCCGAGATTGACCAGCAAGAGGCCGATGGGCGAGGTCGTGGTTGTCATGAACCGCTTTCGCGTTCGAAGGCCGCGCGTTCCTCGTCGGCCATGTGAAAGCCATGCTCCGCGCCGGGGAAGCGTCCGGCGCGCACGTCGCTAGCGTAATTGGCGACAGCGCCGCGAAGGGCTTCGCCCACTGCGCCGTAGCGATGATTGTGCCTGAACTCGCGCTCGGTGATTCCAGCAAGATCATTGACGACCAGCACCTGCCCGTCAGTGGCGGGGCCGGCGCCGATGCCGATGGTCGGCGCGCGCAGGCGCTGTGTGATGCGTTCGGCGAGTTCGGTTGGAACCAGCTCCAGCACGATGAAATCCTGGCCCGCGGCGTCGAGCGCGAGCGCGTCAGCGAGCAGCTTCCGGGCGGCCTCGGCCGTTTTTCCCTGGCGGCGCTTTTCGAGCTGATGCTGGGATTCGAGGCCGATGTGGCAGCAGACGTCGAAGCCCGCGCCTTTCAGCGCGCGCACCAGCACGGGCTCCGCGCCCTCGAATTTCACGCAATCGGCGCCCGCGTCCTTCAGGGCTTTCGCGCTGGCGAGCGCCTGCTCCGGCGTATCGTAGGTCGCATAAGGCAGATCGCCGATCAGATAGAGCTCCGGCGCGCCCCGGCGCACGGCCGCGATGTGGTGGGTCATATCGGCCAGCGTCACTTCGCGCTCATGGTTGTAGCCGAGCACGTTGACGCCGACGCTGTCGCCGATGAGGATCATGTCGACGCCGGCCTCGGCCTCGATCCGCGCGGTGGGGGCGTCATAGGCGGTGACCACGACGATTTTCTCACCGCGCCGCTTCATGTCCAGAAATTGTGAAGCCTGTCTCATGGCGCCAGCTTCCTTAAGGGGCGCTGCAAGAAGGATGACATTGGCGGGTGTTCAACGCGCTTCGCGATCGGCGCAGGACTTCGGCTGGCCGGGGTACTGGATTTGCTGCCAGCCGCCGGTGCATTTGTCGCAGGCCGACAGCAGCGTGCAGGCGGACAGCAGAAATGCAACAACCCAAAGTCTGCGCTTCATGCCCGGTCCCTTAAGCGCGTCGAGCGCAGGTCTCGAAGGAAGCCTGCTCTAACGTCATGTGGTTGAGCGACTTCCCGTCGCTGGCGCGATTCCGGGCGAGCCAGATGCTCCCCGCTTCCGCGAGGCAACATAGTGAAGGGAGAGCTTCGCGGCAAGATTGGGCCGCCGGGGTCGCCATCCTCCGAGGGGCGGCGTCAGACTGGCTCGGCGGATCCTTCGCTGATGGGAATGATCGGCGCGCTGAACTTGCTCAGAACCCCGGCGCGATCTCCGCGCCCTATCACGGTCACGCCGTCTCCAGGATATATGCGCGTGCCAGGTCGGGGCCGCTCGGCGACGCCGCTGCCCGCCTTCTCGATCGCGATCACAAAGAAAGTGTGCTCCGAGCGTTGCTCGATTTCCTCCACCGTGCGGCCAGCGAAGACGCTGCCCTCGGCGGTGATGACGATTTCAATTTCAAGTCCCAGCGCGCGCAAATCCAGCTCCATCTGGCGGCGCCGTTCGGAGGATTGAATCATGCCGGCGATCGCCGGGAAAAGGATCATCGAGCCGATCTGTTCGGCGCCGATATGCGTCGGCAGGACCACCGAATTGGCGCCCGCCTGAAGCAGCTTCTTTTGCGTGGAGGGTTCCTCGCCTCGGGCGATGATCTGTATGGACTTGTTGAGGCCGCGGGCGCTGAGCGTGATAAACACATTGATCGGATCGGAGGAGACGACGCTGGCGAGCGCGCGGGCCCGCTCTATGCCGGCTGTCTTCAGGGAGCTTTCCTCGGTCGCATCCGCGTTGATATACAAATATCCATGTTCCTTCGCTTCCTTGCAGCGGTTCACATCGGGCTCAAGGACGACGAATTCGGATTTTCCCTCTTTCAGCTCCTTCGCCAGCATCTGGCCCAGCCGACCGTAGCCGCAGATGATGACATGTTTGTCGAGGTCTTCGATCTGCTTGTTCATCCGCGTTGTTCCAAGAATTTCCTGCAGCTGGTTGTATGTTATGAACTGCACGAGCGCGCCGGTCAGGTAAATCATGCCGGTACAGCCGATTATGATCAAAACGATCGTAATCGTGCGCAGCGTGACCGTGTCGACCGGCCGCACCTCTTCGAAGCCGACGGTGAACACCGTCAGGACGACCATGTATAGCGAGTCGCCAAAGCTCCAGCCGTTCGCCATATAGCCAATTACGGCGAGAGAGCTCACAATGAGCACGAGATAGATAGCGTAAAAAAGATTCGCCGTGCGGGAGTCGGGAGCCCATTTCATGAGGCAAAAGCCGCTGCTCGCATTCGACGCGTCTTGCGCCACTGAAACGCTATGAGGAAGCCCCCCGACGTCGCCGCTATCAGCACTCCGTCGCCGTCATCCCGGATCCGCGCCATTCCGGCATGGTCGATACTTGCCTGGAGCCGCAAGCGGGGCAAATGAAGCTGCGCTTCTTCTCGATTTCCGGGAGAGTAGTCGCGGGGTCGAGGGAGAGGGTCTCGAAGTCGATAGGCGTGGAATGCTGGCACATGGGATTGGAGCAGGTCACGAAGAAGCCTGGTACGCCCTGCGATTGGAGAGAGGCGATGGTCGGCGGCGCGAGCGGCATGGGACAGCCTGTTCCGTTGCTTGGGTTAAGACCGTGTTTATGATAAGCAATTGTCAGGCCAGACTGGCTCCGATGCGCGCTGCTGCGTTAGATCCTTGCGCCAGTCGTTAAGTTTTTGTCCCGACGGAAAAAGCTCGCGGGCTCGCGGAGCGACTGAAGCTGGCGGCAGGTTCTGACCTACCTCTTTGTAAGGCAGCAGTGGTGCGGTTTTGGGCGCCCTGCGAGTCAATTCAGCGCTGTGCATGCAACGCCGTCCTGTGGCGAGCGAGCTTCGCCGCAACGTTCCTGTCGCTCATCAGCTTGCATCTGGCCCGATTCCGTCTATAAGGCCTGCTTCGCGACGCCTCGGCCGGGGGCTGAACGGAAGCTTGCGGCTTTGCCGCAAGAGGGTGAAACCCCGTCTTCCCGTGTTCCCGCCTTCGAACCTCCCTCATCGAGCCTTTCCAAGGGCTCGAAGGGCTCCGCGCCGGGGCGGGACGCGAGTAAAATGGAAAGGCCGGAAAATATGGCTCTTTACGAGCATATCTATCTCGCCCGTCAGGATATTTCGCCCCAACAGGCGGAAGCTCTGACCGCGCAGTTCAAGAACATCATCACATCGCTTGGCGGCACCGTCGGCAAGGTCGAATATTGGGGCGTCAAGTCCCTCGCCTACCGCATCAACAAGAACCGCAAGGCGCATTTCACGCTGCTCAACATCGACGCCCCGCCGGCCGCGATCGCGGAAATGGAGCGTCAGGAGCGGCTGAACGAAGACGTCCTGCGCATTCTGACCCTCCGCGTGGACGAGCTGGAAGAAGGCCCGTCCGCGCAGTTGCGCAAGCGCGATGACGACGGCGAGCGTGGCGATCGCGGCGATCGCGATCGTGGCGACCGTCGTCCCCCGCGCGGCGACCGAGGCGACAGGCCCGAGCGCCGCCCCCGCCGTGAAGATGGCGCAAGACCCGAAGGAGAGGCAATCTGATGGCTACCGACGCAGCTCCCCGCCGCCCGTTCTTCCGCCGCCGCAAGTCCTGCCCCTTCACCGGGACCGGCGCGCCGAAGATCGACTACAAGGACACTCGCCTGCTCTCGCGCTACATCTCCGAGCGCGGCAAGATCGTTCCTTCGCGCATCACCGCCGTCTCGGCGAAGAAGCAGCGAGAACTGGCCCAGGCCATCAAGCGCGCGCGCTTTCTCGGTCTGTTGCCGTACGTGATCCGCTAAGTAGAACCAACGACTCTTTCGAAGATTTGCAGCCGCGCCAAAAGCGCGGCTGTTTTGTTAAGCGAGACTCTTCCCCAGCCTGCCCGCCAGATCCTGAATGAACTGCCAGGCCACGCGTCCCGACCGCGCGCCGCGCGTGATCGACCATTCCAGCGCCTCTGCCCGCACGGTCACTTCCGGCGCCTCCAGCCCGAAATGACGTACATAGCCGAACACCATGTCGAGATAATCGTCCTGGCTGCAATTGTGGAAGCCGATCCAGAGACCAAAGCGGTCGGACAGCGACACCTTCTCCTCGGTCGCCTCGCCCGGATTGATCGCGGTGGCCTTTTCATTCTCCATCATGTCGCGCGGCACGAGATGCCGGCGGTTTGACGTCGCGTAGAAAACGACATTCGAGGGCCGGCCTTCAACGCCGCCTTCCAGCGCGGTCTTGAGGGATTTGTAGCTCGTCTCCGGGCCGTCGAAGGAGAGGTCGTCGCAAAAGACGATGAACTGGAACGGCGCGTCGCGCAGCGCGGCCAGAAGCGCCGGCAGACTCTCGATGTCCTCGCGATGGATTTCGACGAGCTTCAGCTTTCCCGCGCCACCGAATGCGCCATGCGCGGCCTTGACCAGCGAGGATTTGCCCATGCCGCGCGCGCCCCAGAGCAAAGCGTTGTTGGCGGGCAGTCCCTGCGCGAAGCGCCTCGTGTTGGCGAGCAGGAGATCGCGCGCGCGGTCGATCCCCTCAAGCAGGCCGAGCTCGACGCGATTGATCTTCGCCACCGGCGCGAAACTTGTCGTCGCGGCGCGCCAGACAAAGGCCTCGGCGCTTGAAAAATCGGGCGTCGTTGGCGTCGTTGGCGCGAGCCGCTCCAAAGCCAGCGCAATGCGAAGCAGCAGGGCGGCGGCGTCTTGATCTGGCATGGGCGAGCCTTCAGTTGATGCGGCGATTCTTTTACCGGACTATAGCTCGCGTTACAGCTTTTCGCGCAGGAGCCAGTTTTGTCGTCAGCTTCCGAAACCAGCCTCCTCGCCCGCGCGAAGATATTCATTCAAGCGGCGGACCCGGACGCGGCGCGGAAATTTCTGGATCGCGTCCTTGATCGCGATGCGACCGGGGCGCTGACGGCGCTTCTTGCTGACGACGCGCGGGCGCGGGCGCTGCTCTTTGGCGTTTTCGGATGCTCTCCCTATCTCGCGGAACTTTCCGCCCGCGACCCCGCGCGGCTGGCGCGCCTGCTTCGGAGCGATCCGTCGTCGGTCGTCGCAAGATTGTTCGGCGAGGCTCGCGGGCATGGCGCTTCGACCGAGGTCGCGCTGATGCGCCATCTGCGTCTCGTCAAGCAGGAGGCCGCATTGGTCGTGGCTCTCGCCGATCTCTCCAAAGCCTGGGACACGATAACCGCGACGCAGGCGCTCACGCAGATCGCCGACGCGACGCTCTCGGCCGCTGTCGCCTTCACGCTGCGCGAGGCCGCGCATGGCGGCCTTCTGGAGCTTGCCGACCAGCGCAATCCGGAGCGGGGATCTGGATGGATTTTTCTGGGCATGGGCAAGCAGGGCGCCCGTGAGCTGAATTATTCCTCCGACATTGATCTCATCGTGCTGTTCGATCGACAGCGGGCGCGTCCAATCAGGCCTGCGGAAGATGTCGATCTTTTCGTGCGGCTAACCAAGCGCGTGGTCAAGATCATGAGCGAGCAGACCGCCGACGGCTATGTGTTTCGCACCGATCTGCGACTGCGGCCCGATCCCGGCGCGACGCCCATCGCCATCCCGCTGGAGGCGGCCTATTCCTATTACGAAAGCATGGGCCAGAACTGGGAGCGCGCCGCCTTCATCAAGGCGCGTTCCGTCGCGGGCGACATCTTCGCGGGCGAGGCCTTTTTGAAGGAGCTCGCGCCTTTCGTCTGGCGCAAATATTTCGATTTCGCCGCCATCGCCGACATTCATTCGATCAAGCGGCAAATTCACGCCCACAAGGGTCACGGCGAAATCGCGGTCAATGGCCACAACATAAAACTCGGGCGCGGCGGCATTCGGGAAATCGAGTTCTTTGTCCAGACGCAGCAGTTGATCACCGGCGGGCGCGATCCGCGACTACGAGGTCGCGCCACGCTCGACATGCTCGACCAGCTGGCCGAAGGTCGCTGGATCGAGCCCTGCGTGCGCGATGAGCTGGCGAAGGCCTATGTGTTTCTGCGCGACGTGGAACACCGCATCCAGATGGTCGCCGACGAACAGAGCCATTCGCTGCCGCAGAGCGTCGAGGGCGTGGCGCGGATCGCCCGCATGATGGGCTTTGCGGGCTATGAGGATTTCGCGCCCGCGCTGGTTCGTCGACTTGAGACGGTTCAGAACTGCTATGCGCGATTGTTCGAGAGCGCGCCGCAGCTTTCTTCCGGCTCCGGCAATCTTGTGTTCACTGGCGACGAGGATGATCCCGCGACGCTTGAGACGCTTGAAAGATTGGGCTTCTCACAGCCCAAAACCGTTACCGCGATCATTCGCGGCTGGCATTTTGGACGCTACCCGGCGACGCGTTCGGCCGTGGCGCGCGAGCGATTGACCGAGCTCACGCCGGCACTCCTCGAAGCGCTCGCCGAAACCGACAACGCCGATCAGGCGCTTTTGGCCTTCGACAAATTCATCAGCAGGCTGCCGACCGGCGTGCAATTATTTTCGCTGCTGGCGGCGCATCCCAATCTCCTCGATTTGCTGGCGGAGATCATGGGCGCCGCGCCGGGACTGGCGCGGACGATCGCCCGGCGTCCGCGCGTGCTCGCCGCGCTTCTGGAGCCGGCGTTTTTCAAGGATGCGCCAAGCAAGGAGGATCTCGCCGCGCGCCTCTCGGCGCAATTCGCGGAGGCCCGCAACTATGAGGAGGCTCTTGATCGCGCCCGGATTTTCGGTCAGGAGCAGAAATTTCTCATTGGCGTGCGCGTGCTCACGGATGCGCTTTCGACGCAAGAGGCTGGCCGCGCCTATGCGCTTCTGGCCGAGGCGCTGATCGCGGGACTGCTTGAGCGGGTCGAGGCCGAATTCGCCCGCATGCATGGGCGTGTTCCCGGCGGCGAAGCCGTGGTTGTCGCGATGGGCAAACTCGGCGGCCGGGAAATGACCGCCGCCTCCGATCTCGATCTGATGCTGCTTTATGACGCTGACCCCAACGTCGAATCCGTCGGCGGCGATCGGCCGCTTCCCTCTTCGCAATTTTATGCGCGGCTGACCCAGCGGCTCATCGCGGCGCTCTCGGCGCCAACAGCTGAGGGCTTGCTTTACGATGTCGATTTCCGCCTTCGGCCGTCCGGGAACAAGGGACCGATCGCGGTTCGGATTCAGGGCTTTGAGGATTATCAGGCCAATGAGGCCTGGACATGGGAGCAAATGGCGTTGACCCGGGCGCGGGTCGTCGCGGGGGCGCCCGCTTTCGCCTCTCGTGTCGAGACTGCGATCCGGGCCGCGCTCGTGCGGCCGCGCGATCCTGAAAAGCTGCGCGCCGACGTAATCTCGATGCGAAGCCTGCTCGAAAAAGAGAAGGGCTCAAATAATCCATTCAATATCAAACAGGTCGCGGGCGGGCAGATCGACATTGAATTCCTTGCGCAATATCTTTTGTTGCGTCATGCGCCCGAATGCCCGCAATGCCTCTCGACCTCGGTCATGGAGGCTTTGCAGCGATTGCGTGACAATGGTCTGCTCGATCAGCGGGCAGCTGGCGGCCTGATTGCCGCCGCGAAGCTTTATCAAGGGTTGAATCAGGTTCTTCGGCTGGCGATCGATGACGAGTTCATCGCCGCAAAGGCTTCGCGAGGGCTGAGCGATCTGCTTCTTCGCGTCGCCGACGAGCCCGATCTGGCGCGGCTAGAGCTTCACTTGGCCGACACGCAGGCCCGCGTACGCGCGCTTTTTGTACAGATTGTGGAGAGATAGACGTTTTTCTGTCAAAGCAGGCTGCGACAGTTGTCAGGATACCGGGCTTGGGCATAGTTACGCCCGATTCGTCGCTCACGAGCTTTTCGGCCGCGACGAGAGCCCGGCCGAAGGTCACTTCATTTGGAGAAAAATATGTCTCACGCCGACAGAAATGCGCGTCACGAATATCGGGTCGCGCACAAAGCCCTTGGCCTGACGCTCGGCCTGTGCGCCCTCGTGGCGACCGCCGCAGCCGTTCCCGCGCAGGCAAAAGTTCTCGCCAAGGTGAATGGCGTGGAGATCACGGAAGAGGACATGAAGCTCGCCGCCGAGGATATTGGGCCGGGCGTCCCGCGTCAGCTGGAAGGCAAGGCGCGCGAAAACTATTTGCTGGACTTCCTGATCGACGAGCAGCTCGTCGTGCAAAAGGCCCAGGCCGACAAGCTCGCCGAGACGCCCGATTTCGCGAAGCGGTTGGGCTATCTGCGCGACAAGGCGCTGATGGAGACGATGCTCGCCAAGGTGGCCAAGGACTCCGTGACCGAGGCCGCGATCAAGCAGACCTATGACGACGCCGCCAAGAATCAAAAGCCCGACACCGAATATCACGCGCACCACATTCTCGTGCCGACCGAGGAAGAGGCCAAGGCCGCGGAGAAGCGCATCAAGGGCGGCGAGGACTTCGGGAAGGTCGCGGGCGAATTGTCAAAGGATCCAGGCGCCAAGGGCGGCGATCTCGGCTGGTTCACCAAGGACCGCATGGTGCCCGAATTCGGGGAGGCCGTAGGCAAGATGGAGCCGGGCCAGATTTCCGATCCCGTGAAGTCGCAATTCGGATGGCACGTCATCAAGCTGGACGAAAAGCGCGCCAAGGTCTTCCCGCCGCTCGACCAGGTGCATGATCAGGTCGCGCGTTATGTCGTGCAGAAGGCCCAAAGCGACGTGGTCACCAAGCTACGCGAAGGCGCGAAGATCGAACGCACCGAGGCTGCGCCGCCGGCCGACGCGGGCAAGACCCCCAAGCCCGAAGAAAAGAAGAAATAAGATCTCGCTACGAATCTTTATTGACGCGCCTTCCGCCCATGGCGGAAGGCGTTTTATCAAGTCGGCGATGCACAGCGACGACGCCTCGAATTTGCAGTGTCCTGGAACACTGATCGCCGTGACGATCATTGTTTGTGGCTCTGCGTCGTAAGGCCCTCTTGACGAACCGCTCCGGTCCCGTCACACCGCGCTAAAGCCATCCCCTCCGCAAGGACCATCTCCCATGGCCAAAGCCGCACCCGTTTCGCCGCTGGCGCCCAAGACAATTCCCGAAATTCCCGCGATTGAGGGCGTCCGCTTCGCCGCCGGCGCGGCGGGCGTGCGCTACAAGGGGCGTACGGACGTGATGCTGGCTTTGCTTGACGAAGGCACGCGCGTCGCCGGTGTTTTCACCAAATCCAAATGCCCCTCGGCGCCTGTGGACTGGTGCCGCGCCCGCCTTGAGGGCGGCAAGGCGCGCGCGCTGCTGGTGAATTCGGGCAACGCCAACGCCTTTACCGGCAAGACCGGCAAGGCCGCCGTCAAGCTCTCGGCCAAACTGGCGGCTGCGGCTACGGGTGCGCCAGAGCGCCAGATTTTCCTCGCCTCCACGGGCGTCATCGGCGAGCCGCTCGACGCCTCGAAATTCGAGGCCGTGCTGCCCAAGCTGGTGAAAAAGGCGAGCCCCGACGCCTGGCTGGACGCGGCGCGCGCCATCATGACGACGGACACCTATCCAAAACTCTCGACCCGCACCGCCATGATCGAGGGCGTCGAGACGCGCATCGCCGGTTTCGCCAAGGGCGCCGGGATGATCGCGCCTGACATGGCGACAATGCTGGCCTTCGTCTTCACCGACGCGGCCATCGGCTCCGACGCGCTGCAAACGCTGCTTTCGCGCTCGGTGCGCGGCTCCTTCAACGCCATCACGGTGGACAGCGACACATCGACTTCGGATACGCTGTTGCTGTTCGCCACCGGCGCGGCGGCGCTGCGCGGCGCGACGGAAATCGAAAAGGCGAGCGACCGAAGGCTGGACGCGTTTCGCGCCGCGCTTGACGAGGTGTTGCTCGATCTCGCGCATCAGGTGGTCAAGGATGGCGAAGGCGCCCGCAAATTCGTCGAGATCACTGTCGACGGCGCGGAAAATGACCGCGCCGCCAAGCGCATTGCGCTGTCGATCGCCAATTCGCCACTGGTGAAAACCGCCGTCGCTGGCGAGGACGCCAATTGGGGCCGCGTGGTGATGGCGGTCGGCAAGGCCGGCGAGCTGGCCGACCGCGACCTGCTGGCGATCTGGTTCGGCGGCGTTCGCGTCGCCCATAAAGGTCTGCGCGATCCGTCCTATGACGAAGCGGCCGTTTCTCAGATCATGAAACGCGATGAAATCAAATTGCGCGTCGACATTGGGATCGGTTCGGGCTCTGCGACAGTGTGGACCTGCGACCTGACGAAGGAATATGTCGCGATCAATGGCGATTACCGCAGCTGAACCGTCAGCCGCGGTCTATCGCGAAGCGCCCGGGTCCAGCGGCGGCGAGATAGAGAAATATAAAGCAGAACAGAACCGCTGGCTCGCCCTGATTCAAGATCGGCAGCGGCCCTTTGGGAAAATGCGCCATGAAATAGGCGACGGCCATCATGCCGGACAGCACGAAGGCGGTCGGCCGCGTAAGAAATCCCACAAGCAGCAATAATCCGCCGCCAATTTCCAGCGCGCCAGCCGCGCCGAGCATGGAAAAGAATTTCAGCCCGTCGAACATTGCAACATGGGGAAAGCCAAAAAACTTCGCCGTTCCATGCTGCAGGAACAAAAACGCGGTCACGATGCGCAAAAGGCCGAGCAGATAGGGCTGATACCGCTCAAGACTGATGGACGGGGACATTCCGCTCCTCCGGGTTATCGCTGAGGGTCACGCGGCGGCGCCGCAGCACTTCTTATATTTCTTTCCCGAACCGCAGGGGCAAGGGTCGTTGCGGCCGGGCTGGTCGCCCTTGACGATCGGCGCCGGTTTACGGTTGGCCTCCTCGACGAAATACCAGCGTCCGTCGGCTTCGTCCAAGCGAAACAGCGAACGCTCGCGATGCGCGCGCGTTTCGCCATCCATGACGAAATGCGCGACAAATTCGACAAACCCCTGCTTGTCGCCAGCCTGGCCCTGTTCGGCGGAAATGATGTCCAGTCCTTGCCACTGCGACTGCGAGGACCAATGCGCCACCGCCTTACGGTCAAAGTCATAACGCGATTCAGGCGCGAGGGAGTCCAGAAGAAAATCGATCTTGCCGAGCGCAAAGGCGCTGTAACGCGCCCGCATCAAGGCCTCGGCCGTCGGAGCCGGTTTGCCGGCCTCCAGATAAGGGGCGCAACAGGCGGAATAGGGCTTTTGATCCTCGGCGCGCAGGCGGCAAGGGCAAGTCGTTTCACTCATTTTGGAAAGCGTCCAGTCGGGTTAGCGGGGAATCGTTGCGCGTCTTCTAATGGGTTTTGGCCCCGAGTGGGAATTTCTTCGTCGCTGGCGTGCGCGAGACTTCGCCCGCTCGTTGACAGCCGCGAGTATGTTCCGTATATGTTCTCTTATTCGCGCTATGTTCCGGGTCGACGCGAGCGTTCCGAGCGTCCGGTTTGGTCGAGCACGTGTGGCGTAAAGCGTGAGCGAGCCCGGTTCGCGGTCCTTTGACGTGCGGTTCTGTCCCCAACAGATGCGCCAAATGGCCGTGAACCGGGCTTGAGTTTCAATCCAGTTTCAGCCGGGACGGCCCGGCCTTGAATGGAGGGCGGTTCCGTCATGGGTTGTCTCCAGCATTCCCGGGGCGCTTCCGAGCCAATGTTGACGATCGGCCTTCGCGAGGCGCTTGCGGAAACGACAGACGAAGTCGCCGCCGATCGCAGGCGTGGGCGCGGCGTCATCTCCAGGAGGAGCGGGCGTTACGAAAAGCAGCTTCGCGAGGACATGGACGACGGCTGGGGCTCGCTTGAGAGTCTTGAGCCGCTCAAGACCAATATCCATATCGAAAGACCGCGCAGCGTCATCACCCGTAATGACTCGCCGGACATCGCCTTCGATCGTTCGATCAATCCGTTTCGGGGATGCGAACACGGCTGCGTCTATTGCTTCGCGCGGCCGACGCACGCCTATGTCGGCTATTCCCCTGGTCTCGATTTCGAGACGGAAATTTTCGTCAAGGACGGCGCGGCCCAGGCGCTGGAGCGGGAATTATCCGCGCCCGGCTATGTCGCGAAGACTCTGGCGATAGGCTCCAACACCGATCCATACCAGCCCGCTGAAAAGCGTCATCGCGTGATGCGCGGGATTCTCGAGGTTCTGGCGCGAACGAACCACCCTGTCGGCATCGTGACGAAATCCGCGCTGGTGACGCGCGATCTCGACCTGCTCGCTCCAATGGCGCGCAAGGGTCTCGTCAAGGTCGCGATCTCGGTGACGACGCTGGACGGCGCACTGGCG
>Ga0182013_10003343_pt1 | contig 20158 bp, 10 predicted proteins | sample 612S2MmetaG_FD_120487 | JGI IMG/M metagenome (GOLD analysis project Ga0182013, IMG submission 120487) | Permafrost microbial communities from Stordalen Mire, Sweden - 612S2M metaG | ecosystem: Environmental > Terrestrial > Soil > Wetlands > Permafrost | place: Sweden: Stordalen | collected... | reverse complement strand
TCAAACGTCTGCGTGACCGGGGCTGTCCCAAAAGTGATCGTTTGGGCCTCCGCGTTCACCGTGAAGTTCTGGGAAGCCATCGTCGCTGCCGCGTAGGTGGCGTTGCCGGCTTGCGACCCATGGATGGTGCAAGTTCCAGGCGAGATGATCGTTACCGTCCCACTCGTGCCCGACGCGGTGCAAACGCCCGGAGTGGCCGAAGCGAAGCTCACCGTCAGGGTCGACGTCGCCGTCGCGCTAACTGTGACTGTCTGTGTACCTGAGCCGTCAAACGTCTGCGTGACCGGGGCTGTCCCAAAAGTGATCGTTTGGGCCTCCGCGTTCACCGTGAAGTTCTGGGAAGCCATCGTCGCTGCCGCATAGGTGGTGTTGCCGGCTTGCGTCGCATGGATGGTGCAAGTTCCAGGCGAGACGATCGTTACCGTCGTGCCCGCCGCGGTGCACACGCCGGGAGTGGCCGAAGTGAAGGTCACCGTCAGGCCCGACGTTGCCGTCGCGCTAACTGTGACTGTCTGTGAACCGGTGCCGTCAAACGTCGGCGACGGGGCTCCCCCGAAAGCGATCGTTTGGGGCATGAGCGTCGACACGTTAAAGGATACGGTGGCGGTGCCGACAGCCGATGCGCCGGTCGCTAGCGTCCCGTCGGTTGCCGTCACAACTACGGTCCAGTTCGCCAGTGCGGGGGCAGTACTTACCTTGACGGCTCCGGAGGAGGAGTCGATTGTGAAGCCCTCACTTGTGCTGGCTGAATCGAGAGAGTACACGATGGTGCCAGTGTTGCCGGTCGCCACTACCGTTGCGAGTACTCCGGCCGGGGTCCCGGTGGGCTGCGGTGTCGCCGTCGGCACAGGCATGCTGAGAGCGACGTTAAGTGTGAAGTTATAAGCTCCCGTCAGCGGCGATGGGGTACTCGTATCGTGCGCTGTGGCAGTCATGTTGTAAACTCCTGCCTTCGTGGTGGCCAGGCTGGAGATCACTCCGAAGGTGTCGATCCCAAGGCCCGTTACCGCAGCGTGGCTCGTGGCAGAGACGAGGCCAAAAGTGTAGCCGCCAGCGATCCCACCAGTCGGTGTAATCGTGGTGATTGAGGGGCTCGCAGAGTTAAAGGTGGCTGAGAACGGACCCGAATTTGAAGAAGTCATCACCAGGCCGCCAGTGACCGTGATCGTAAAGGTCACGGTACCGCTGACTGGGATGGTTGCCGAGTCGGTCGCCGTAACAGTCAATTGATAGGAACCGCTTGTCAGTAGAGCCGGAGTCCCCGAAATAGATCCATCGGAGTTGAAGCTCAGGCCCAAGGGCAATTGGCCCGAAGTTAGGGTGTACCGGTATGCGGGTGAACCGCCGCTGGCGATTACCTTGGCGTTCGTATCCGTAGGCCAAGGTGAGCCAATCGGACCGGTGAGCTCGGTGGCGGGCGCAGCGACAGTCAGCATCGGAGCCACCCACACCGTGACGCCAGCCTGACTGGATACGCCACCCGCGCCGCCGACCTTAACCACCACCGGTTCGCGTGTTGCTGCCGTGACGGTTAGCGCGGTAGAGGAGGGGAGCTGCACGTTGACCTGATAGAGGCCTTCTACGGAGTCCGCTACCCACCCGGCATATGTAACGGTTCCGGCAATGCCACCGAAGGTGGCTGACACTATAGGGGTAGTAACATTGTTGCCGAGGCACGGAGGCAGCCGTAGCGAGTTGAGCAGCCTGCTTTGGATCACAACCCCGTCGATCGTCGAGTAAGTGTTATTCCCCAATGGGGCGTTGAGCGCAACCAGGAAGCTGGTTGTGCTGATACAATCTCCGGACCAGTAGTTGTTCGTAATAGCATTGCCAGCGGCCGCCGATGCGTTATTATTGGCGACACCGGCCCAAGGCGCTCCCAGGCCGCTCATGTAGATCTGAATATTATCCGAAAGGTTAGCTCCCCCGCCAGATGCTTGTCGCACCGCGGCCGGGTTGGCCTGGCTCACCAAAGTATAGGCTTGAGACAGTATCGCGCCATCGCCTTGGCCACTGCTGCCGACGGTAAAGATACCGGGGTCTGAAGCTGTTATGGTGACAGGGAATGGTGCGCTAGTTACACCGCCGGCCGTGACCGTGATGTTCACCGTGCCGCCGTACCCGGCGAGTGCACCCGGAACCAGCAGGTTGATCTGGCTGTCCGTGCCAAACAAAAGGGACGCTTGCGCGATTGTATTCGGTGTGGTCGTCTCAGCGAACGTAACCGAGAGGAGCTTAGGGGTTTGACCACCGTCCGAAAGGGTTTGCGGGTAGACCAGGTTGGCGTCCGGCGATCCAAGCATCACGTAACTGGTGCTGCAGGTCGGGCAGAAGTTATAGCCGAAAAGGCTGACGATATCGTAGGGAGCCACGGTTGTCTGCAAAATGAACGCGGAGGAACTCGTGATCGCCGAAATGGACGGAAGAGAACCTATCGTGAAGGATGCGGTGGAACCGGGATTGACAATATTGCAGACGCCGCTGACCGGATTGCAGACGCTGAGAATCACGATGGCGTTGGTAGCGGTGTCGAACGGCAGAATCGACGTGCCGCCAGGCGGCACAACGATTGCCAGGTTGATATGCGAGGAGTCCGTCACAGTGGCGGTGAGATAGGCGCTCGGGGTATATGCACCCGAAACCGAAATCCCGACCTGGGTAGCTACGGTGGGATCCTGGCTCTTGATGAATCCGGAACCGGTAAGAGTCAGATTCTGGGTCGTGCCAGGGGTTGCTGTCGGCAAACTCGACGGCCAGATTGAGGTCAGAGTGGGCGTCGGAGACCCGACGGTCACCGTGAACGCAACTACGTTGGTGACGGCAGGACTACCCCAAGTGATGGTTGCCATTCCGGTCAGTTGAGCGCCGGCTTGAGCCGAGGCAAAAGCGGCCTGGGAGTACGTTATCGGAATGGTAACACCGAAGCCGTAAGCCAAACCGCTGGCCAGATCGGCGGCGATAGCGGTGCCCGGGGGCGTAAGAATGCCGCTCGTTGCGATGCTGTACGGAACGGCCCCGCCGGAGGATACCAGAGTGATGGTCGCGGATGGAATGGTGCTGTTCCCGAGAGTCCAGTTCGCGGTTGTGTTTGCCGAGGAGACCGTAATGTGGGCCGTCGGACTGTTGATTTGGATGTTGAGCGCCAATACCGTATCGGCTTGGCCTTGCACTTTCAGGTGCACGTTTTGCGAGTAGGCGCCTGGTGCTTCCTGGTCGGCCGCGGCGGTCGTTGTGAAGCGGATGCTGGCAGGCGTCATGGCGGATGTGGTATCGACGGTGGCCCAGATGGGAAGGGTTGTCGTATCCACCATGAAAAGTAGTTGCGGTCCGGAACTCACCGTCACCGGGACAAGCGCGGAACCTGGCGTACCGGACTTTTGAGTATACGTCATGGAAACGGGAGAAGTGACACTCAGTTGGGTTGGCGAGACGATGTTGAGTGTGACAACCACAACATAGTCTGAAAAGGTTATAGTTCCACTCGTACTCGCAAGGTGGATATTGGCCTTATTGCTGGTGCCGCCCGCGAAGGTGCCGCAATTCGCGGCCACGGTAAGGCTGTTGGTGTTGGGTGTAGTTTGGCCGGTTGGAGTGCCAACAGTGAGCCAACCGGGGACTGTGGCCGTCGTCACCGTATAGGTGGTAGAGAGCGGGAATGCCGACGAGACCGAGAGAGTCCCGGTTGGCGCGGCGCCATAAGTGCCACCGTTCAGCGTACAGTTCAGCGTGACCGCAGGCGCAACGAGGGGCGATGCGAGGCTGGAAATCGTAACTACCGTCACTGCCAAGTCCGCTGCGGCCGCGGCAGTAGTGCCGGTGGTGGCAGCCTTGAAAGTGTACGTTTGGGAGCTGAAGGGCTGTGAATTCAAAGTACAAACCGCAAGCGGAGTAAATGTGTAATTAATACCCACCGTGGTTGTGTTTGCAGGGGTGATGTTGCTTGCTGCGCCACCGGCCGCGGCCACGGTGAACCCCGTGGGAGCGGAAGGCAACACGGGTGTCAGAGTATAGTTGGCGGGGACGGTGTTCGCCGCCTTCAGAACCACTGACACGGGGCTCAAACTGGCGGGGTTGACGCAAGAGAGAGTGATGGTAGGCGTAGCCGTGGTTAGAAAGTTGGCCTTGGTCACATTGACCGTGACCTGAACGTCGGCAACGGCGGTGCCACTTGTCGTGGGAGCCACTCTAAATGTGTATGTCTGACCCGCCCCGGTGGTACAAGCGGCAGTCGGAGTGAAGGTGTAGTTGATACCTGCCGTGGCGTTTGTAGCCGTGATGGCTGTGGCGGTGCCAACCACGGCCACCGTCACGCCCGCGATAGGGGTGCTGGCCAGCGAAATGGGAAAGGTGGTGGCGGGGGTGGTAGTGGGCACGGCGCCTACAGGCTTTAGTGTCACAGTCACGGGGTAGCCGGGATTGGTAGCACTACAATAGAGATTGACGGTGCTTGGAGTGGCACTCAATAGTGGACTTCCCGCTTGTACGGTTCCGACCGAACCTAGCACCGCGAGCAGTGCGAAGACCGCTTGCGGGCTGCGGATTCTAAACTTCGACAACTTCATTTTTTTGCAATTTTCCTTTTCTTTAGAGTTTCAACGGCATCCGGCCGCAGGCGACCGATCAGACGGCTCGCTGATATCTATATCGGTCACTTGAGAGGATCGCATCAGGGCATTTTTGTCGTAGTACTCGCCCTGCGCGGACCGAGTGTCTCAGGAGTTCCTCCCGATCGAGCCCTGTTGGTGCGTGTTCCCGCCTTGAAAACATGCCGGAAAGCCTTTTGCGCCGCCCATCGACGGTGGCGGCATGGCGGCCAGTTGGGAGCAAGGAGGCCAGTCGATGGGTAAGGGGAAGTGAGGCCGTTCGGCATCATGGCGGACGGGGGAAGTGAGTCTATGTAAGCCGGTCGACGCCCTGTCGTGAGCGTGCGCGACTGCAACTATGCCGGCGAACTTGCCCAGGCGATCTTCGATTCCACCGTGCCCGTCACTTTGGCGAATTGCGCGTCGTCCGTGCCCCAGCCCACGCCGAGAGTGGGCTTGAGGCTGGCGCTGCACTGGCACGATGATAGAGCGGCCTGGAACCGGCCGGCCGCCGGGAACCTTCACGCTCAGCCTCGGCGGACGTGGAATCCCGCCATTTCGGGGAACTGCCTGGTCCCTTTTGTGCGCCATGGGCCTACACCAGGGATGATCAAGGATTGGCGGTACGTTTGAGCTTGAAACCGAAGTCGTGCCGCGTCCGATGCGTAGCCTCTAACGGCCGTGCTTGCTGCCGTCCTCATGAGCGGCCTTGGCCGGGTCCGATTTCCGGTTCGGCATCGAGGCTCTCTGCATCGCACCGCCAGAAGCCGCCGGCGCGGTTCTCCGCCGACCTTCGACATCGCGTGCATTGCACGCTTCGATGGGGGGAGCAGGAAAGGACGAAATGCGAGGAGCGACCGTAAAACTCCGGCGGTTCTCCGGGTTGAGGCTGGAAAGCCGGACCCGGGGCGGGCTCGTCTCCCGCCAGCCGTCTCTCGCTGTCGCGTCCGCTCCGCGATGCCCGCTACTTGGGGAATAGACGATTCCCGGATCGACGCGCCCTGATCGACGCCCGCCAGAACGGCCGAAACGGGCCGGGCCGCATCCCTCGGCGAACACTCCCGGCCCCGGCTCCGCAGCGGATTCACAGGCACGTTGTTGGCCGGGATCCGATCAGGTGAGTCAGCGTCGATCCCAGTCCGGCCGCGAGGGGCTCAAAAACCCTCGGGGGAGCACATTCGCCGGCCCGAGGATGGCCGGAAAAACATCGACGCAAGTATGATCCTGTCTATAATGCGCGACACGGAGTACCCGCCGGAAGCATTTATCCGTAGCTGTTTGTAAAGTGGCACCGCGCGCCACTTCGAATCCCGGGTCGCCGCTGGTGACGGCACATATTATAAGGATACCCACGCGGGTGATCCCCTTCGAGCGCTTGCGTCGCGCAGGCCAACAGGTCTACAGCGGGAAACCATTTCCCAACCGGCAGACCCACCGAGGCAGCCAAATTTGAGCGGCTTTTCGGGCTGCGGCCGCGTCGCACTCTCACGAATCCGATGCCGGGACGCGGATATGCGGTCGCCCGTATGGCGTCCCCGCATCCACGAGCACCAGGCAAGACGCAGCGATGGACTTCGCCGGTGCTCTTTCGCCAAAAGAGATGAAGCCGCCTGCTCCCTACCGAATTCCGGGCGACTCAACTGCGGATATCTGCGGGCTCCATCCCTTATATCCGACCGAGGTTTCACCTGGCAAATATAGGACTACGAATATCTGCAGCGGGGAAAACGCGTACTCGCGGTCAGTGGGATCTCCAAACGGAGCCTCAATTCGGAGCACTAAGTATCTATTAATGAACGGTTCCGCAGGCCGGGCCGTTCCGCCGGGCTCCACTAGCGGCAATTGACGAAGGGCGCCTTGGAACCCTCAAGTCAACCCACAACTCCGCCGATATAGAATACGTACCCAAGCGACAGGGTAAAGCGCGGGGTAACAAGGAAAGGACGAACAATGTCACACAAACGTTTTTTGAACATCCTTCTCGTCGTGCTATCTCTGGCACTTTGGGCCGGCACGGCAAACGCTACTTCTCCAACAAGTTTCGCTGCCACAAACGCATCTGCAGCGCCTATAACGGCAGTGAGTCTGACCTACATCACCGGCGGGGGCAATTTTCAATCGCTGGCTACGGACACCATAACCATTAGCTACAGCGCCGCAGCGATAGCGGCGATTGCGACTCCCGATTTAGGGAACGCCTACATCATATCGGCAACCGGATGGCCCAGTTGGCTGCAAACGGTGGCAGGTGCAAACATCACCGCCGCCGCCCCGGCTACGCCTGTCATCGCTGTTAACGTGGCTGGCCTGCCCGCTAACCCCACCTATCCAGCCACCTATACTTACGCGGTTCTCTTTCAGCAGAATGGTCATGCGAATCTGTCGATCCAGGTCACCCTCACGTTGTTGAATTCGCCATTGTCTTTGGGCCCGGTTCTCCAGTTTGGCGCTGTGGGCAGCACATACACGAACAACGCCCAGAGTTTCCCCATGAATCTCGCGTCTCCGGATGCAAATTTCGATCCCACCTTTTTTGCTGTGGATCCAGCCACGCTGCCCTCGTGGCTTGGCATTACGCAGTCTTCGAATCCCGGCACAACGACAGGCACGGCAGGGAGCTCGGCTGCCGTCGTTTTCACTTTGGATCCGAACGTAACACCAGCTCTCGCCCCTGGCATCTACACGGCAAGTGTGGGCTTCATAGTTGTTACCACCCTTGGCGGTACAACCCCAAGTGCCGTTTACGGAGAGTACCACGTACCCGTAAGCCTCGCGGTTTCCAATCCCGCGCCGACCTTGCTCCTGAAGGAAGGCATAGACGGTACGGTGATCAATAAGACCTGGTCCGCCGGTATGACCATCCCTGTTCCCACCGTCACGCCGTATTCCAGCAACGAGCCGATCCCCTTCACCGCAACCTGCGCAATCACGCTTACCAACGCAGCGGCTACCAACCTCAACCCTGCCTGTTCCCTGACACCGGCCAGCGGTCTGGCATATTCGTGGGGTACGGTGGTAAACGTTCCCGCACTTCTGACGGGCTATTTCGGCAATGTGCCCCTGGGCAACACAGTGTCAGTGGCGATCACTATTACACCTTCGACGGGAACTACCCCGCCGACTACCACCGTCACCTACATATACACCTTGGTGCCGATCCCTGCCACCATCACCTCGCTGAGCCCCGCGGCAGTAGCGCCCCTCGCGAGCAGTACTTACTCTACGGTCGTGCTGCTGCAGGGGACCGGTTTTGTTTCTTCATCGAATATCGCAACTGGTTCCGGGTTGGGGCCAACCAAGGTCTGGCTCGGCACTACTCCCGCCTCCAACACCGTGGTGATGAGCAGCAGCTTACTGGCCGTCACCGTTCCGGCCAACTCGATTGCGCTCCCTGCGGGTTCAACCACTGGCACTCTCGCAATCGGCGTCGCGAACTATAGTGGCGGCGTCGCTCCGAGCGCGCCTACCTCGAGCTACAATCTGAGCATAACCACCGGCCCGGTGGTATACGGCCTGACCAGCGCGGCTACCTTCAAGCAACCCACCCTGGGAACCTCCCCCAATGTCGCCGCCTATGAACTGATCAGCATCTTCGGCGCCAATTTCATGTCCTCGGCGAGCGGCGTCAGCGGCACGCTCGACAGCTTCAACAAGTTTCCGACGACCCTGACAATCAGTGGCAACGGCGCGAGCGCCGTCACGTTGACCGTGACATTCACCGTTGTTTCGGGGAAGTCCACGACCACGTACTTAGCGCCTATTCTATTCGCCAACTCGACGCAGATTAACGCCATCGTCCCATCCGGGATGACCGTTGGGGCCGCGCCCAACGTGACCGTCACCACTGCCGGCTCTACCACCAGCCCGCTCGCCGTGACCGTCGTGACCGCGGATCCCGGTGTCTACACGATGGATTCGGACGGTTCCGGACAGGGCGCCATCCTAAACATCACGAGCCCCGGGGGTGTCGTTACCACTACTGTGAACGGAGCGCCTGCGAACGGAGCAACCGCGGCAATAGCCGGTGAGACCATTTCCATCTACGCAACTGGGCTCGGTGCACCCGACAGCACGGGAGCGGATGCCGTCACCAACAAATCCACTCTTTTCCCCAGCGCTTGCGTCGCGATCAGCAACGCCACAAAGGGGACGCCCGGATACCTACAGGTAGTCAACACCTCCGCCACCGGTTACACTCCGCCTAAGTGGACTACCATTGACGGCGCAGTCATCACCTATGGCCCGAACACTCTTCTCGGCGGGCTTCCTCCATGCATGCAGTCGCCTGTAAGCGTCGTCATTAGTAATGCTAATGGCGGGACGGTGACGCTTTCAGGCAACTCCATCGGGTACGCCGGGTTTGTGTCCGGCGCAGTCGCTGGTCTGTACCAAATCAACGCGACGCTCCCGACTTCATTCACTGCGGCCTTCTCCGATGGGACCGATATCGTCGCTGCCACAGCGTATCCGATCCAGGTGATTATCGGCGCGTTTTCCAGCCCGTCGACCGCCACCATACAATTCTAAGCGATACAGAGTCTAGTACTGAGTTGCGGCGGCGAGAGTAGCTCTCGCCGCCGCGTTTTTGTGGCGGAAGTACGCGCCACTTACCGAAATAGCCACTTCCTTCCGCAAGCGATTTCACGTTCCCCCCCATCCTGTCAGGCACCCGGCCGAATCTCCTCCGCATCCCTCGTGAGTCGTCTGCGGTACCCTGAAAAGGATGTCCTCGCTCGCCGTGCTCGCTCTCTTCGCCACTGTCCTGCCGAATGCCGTTGTGCTTCGTCCCGTGGCCAACATGTACTCCAGTCCCACCGAAGATGCCGACGTGGTTTCGCAGGCCATCTACGGCGCCAACGTGCAGTTGATGGAGCAGCGCGAAGGCTGGGCGCACGTCCGCACCGCCGACGACTACACCGGCTGGATCCCGCTGCCGCAACTTCGCCCCGGCCCGCCCTATGCCGCTTCCGGCCGCGTGGCCGAAGTGATGAGCCAGTTCGCCCACATCTACCGCGAGGCCGATGTCACCAAACACGCCCCGCTCGTCACCGTGCCCTTCGAGACCAGATTGGAAGTGACCGCACCGCCCGCCGCCGGGGACCGCTGGATCGCCGTCCGCCTGCCTGACGACCATGCCGGCTGGATTCAGTCAGGCGACGTGGCTTTCGACGTCAAGCCGCTCGATATTCCCGCCATGCTGGCACTGGCCCGCAAGTATCTCGGCTCTCCTTACACCTGGGGCGGCACTTCCAGTTACGGCTACGATTGTTCCGGCCTGGCCCAGATGCTGGAACGCCGCCGCGGAGTGACGATGCCGCGCGATGCTCAGCCGCAAGCCGAGTGGAGCGGTGTGGCGCCCGTCGACCGCAAGCAGCTTCAGCCCGGCGATCTGCTGTATTTCGGCAGCTCCGAGAAGCACATCACCCACACCGGAATCTATCTGGGAGACGGCAAGTTCATCAGCGCCACTACCCACGAGACCCCCATGGTCCGCATCGACGATCTCACGGACCCCTATTGGGCTCGCCTCCTGGTGGCGCAAAGGAGAGTGAAGTGAACCGCCGGGACCTGATCAAGGCTGCCGCCGTTGCGCCGGCAGTCCTGCTGCCGGCCGCCTACGCGAGCCCTGTGCCTGCCGCTTTGGAAACCAAAATCCTCCGGCTCAACCTGCAGCACACCTGGACCACCACCATGTCGTCCAGCGCCTATCGCGATACGCTGCACGTGGCCTACTCGCGCGACGGCATCACCGGACACGGCGAAGGCGCGCCCATTGTCCGCTACCACGAAGACGCCGAGGGCGCCCGCAAAGCCGTGGAATCTGTGCGCGACCTCATCCTGGCCGCCGACCCGATGCACTTCTCCAACCTTATGGCCGATGTCTTTAAGCGCGTTCCCGGCGAATGGGCCGGCAAAGCGGCCATCGACATCGCCATCATGGACTGGGTCGGCCAGAAGCTGGGCATTCCGCTCTACGAGTGGTTGGGACTCGACCCCGCCGGCACGCCGCTCACGACTTTTTCCATCGGCATCGACACGCCTGAAATCACCAAACAGAAGACTCGGGAAGCGGCCGACTATCCCATCCTCAAAGTGAAGGTCGGGCTGTCCACCGACGAACCAACCATCGAGGCCGTGCGCAGCGTCACCGACAAGAAACTGCGCGTCGACGCCAACGAAGGCTGGACCAACAAGGAAGAGGCCGTCCGCAAAATCAACTGGCTGGAGCAGCACGGTGTGGAATTCATCGAGCAGCCCATGCCGGCCGAGATGATCGAAGAGACGCGCTGGGTGCGCAGCCGGGTACACATCCCCATCATCGCCGACGAAGCCTGCCAGCGGGCCTCCGACATCCCCAAACTGAAAGACGCCTTTGACGGCGTCAACGTGAAACTCGATAAGGCGGGCGGCATCCTGGAGGCCAGGCGCATGATCGACGTCGCCAAATCTCTGGGAATGCGGACCATGCTGGGCTGCATGATATCGAGTTCGGTGTCCGTGACCGCAGCGGCCCATCTTTCACCGATGGTGGACTATGCCGATCTCGACGGGAACCTGCTCATCTCCAACGACCCGTTTCATGGAGTGAAGGTGGAAAAGGGGAATCTAATCCTGCCCAACCGTCCCGGGTTGGGATTGACGCCGGCATGAAGCCACGGCGATGGGCTCTCGGCCGGCGCGCTGAGAGCCCATCGCCGGGAGCTTACCCCTTGATCGGTACCGGCGCCAGATCGCGGCTGGTAATGACGCGATCGATCATGCCGTACAGCACGGCGCCTTCGGGATCCATGATGTAATCGCGATCCACGTCTTTGGCCACGCGTTCGATGGTTTGCCCGGTGGCATCGGCCAGCATGCCGTTCAACGTCTCCCGCATGCGCAGGATTTCGCGAGCGTAAATGTCGATATCCGCGGCTTGTCCGGCCAAGCCCTGCATGGAGGGCTGGTGGATCATGATGCGCGAATTCGGCAGGCTGAAGCGTTTGCCTTTGGTCCCCTTTGCCAGCAGGACCGCCGCCATCGAGGCCGCTTGCCCGACGCAAATGGTCACGATGTCCGGCCGGATGAATGCCATGGTATCCAGGATTGCCAGACCCGAAGTGATCGAGCCTCCCGGCGAATTGATGTAAATCGAAACGTCTTTTTCGGGATCTTCCGCTTCCAGAAAAAGCAGTTGGGCGATGATCAGATTGGCGACCTGGTCGTCAATCGGAGTTCCCAGGAAGATGATATTCTCTTTCAACAGCCGTGAATAAATGTCGTACGCGCGTTCGCCCCTGGAGGTCTGTTCGACCACCATGGGGACAAGGACTGATCCCATCTTGCCTCCGGACTACTTGAGAGTGCGGGTTTATTAGGCCCGTTTTGCGGTGACAGTACGTTTGGGTTTGCGCTGCTTGGCCGTAGCGATGGCTTTCTTTTTCTGATCCAGCGCCTTGGCCAGGTCCAAAATCGTATTCCGTCCCAGATAATCCATGATACGCGAACGGAGCGCTACCCAGCTATCGTGCATGGAGCACGGCATGTCGTCGTTGCACTCGGAAAGTCCGCTGGCGCACTGCTGGTACGGCGCCAGCCCGTCCAGCGCCTCGACGATATCCAGCAGGCGAATTTCGCTGGGGTCCACGCGAAGGGCGAAGCCGCCGGTCGGCCCCTTGCTCGAGCGAAGCAGACCCTTGCGCGCAAGCTGTTGTAAGATTTTCGCCAGGAAGTGAGCGGGAATGTCTTCCTGCTCCGCGATGTTCTTCACCATGGCGTACTTGCCTTCGTTCACCTGAGCCAGATGGACGAATGCACGGATCGCATATTCGGCCGAACGAGAATAGATCATCCTGAATCCCCCGCAATATTCGGAGTAACGTTACTCCGTTATCTTAAAATTAATCAGACCTGCGTGCAAGCTCAATGTTTCCGGCGTTGGTCTGTTAACGAGACGAGCCCCAGTAGCCATTGCGGCCAGTCATGCCGGAAGGAGTTGGATCAGGTCTGAAACTGCCCTGATCTCTAGATGCGCGAAAGGCCCAAAAAGGTACATGTTTTGCGGGGTATCATCGAACCAGCGGACCATGCTCCACCTCATCCGAAACCTTCCGGCCGGCGCCCGTGTGCTCGATCTGGGCGCGGGCCCAGGCAGTTTCCCCGCGGAACGGCGGGATCTGTTGGTGGTCCGGCTGGACCTGGAGAAGCCCCACCGCCCGGGTGCGGGCTGGTACGTGCTTGCCGACGCGGCACGCATGCCTTTTGCGCCGGCCTCCTTCCACCTGGTTGTCAGCAACCACAGCCTGGAGCACTTCAACGAGCTCGAGGCCACCATCCGCGAGACCGGCCGCATCCTCAAGCCCGACGGCGTACTGTACGTCGCTGTACCGGATGCTACCACCTTTGCCGACCGCGTCTACCGCTGGCTGGGGCGCGGCGGGGGACATGTCAACCCGTTTCGCTCCCCGGAAGAGGTGGCCGCCCTGGTAAACCGCCTCACCGGATTGCCCCTGCGCAGCACAACCGTCTTATTCAGTTCTCTTTCATTCCTGAATAATCACAATTTCGTAGCGCCCCCGCCACGCCGGATCGCCCTGTTCGCCTTCGGCAACGAGTTTTTCCTCGCGGTTCTAATCTGGGTGCTCCGCGGCCTGGACCGGCGGTGGGGCACCGGACTGAGCCGCTACGGCTGGTCCTTCCGGTTCGGAAACGTGGCCGGGGCCGAGCCTGCCGAGGTCTGGGTAAACGTGTGCGTACGCTGTGGAGCGGGCCACTCCGAGCCCTATTTGCGGAAGAATTCGGTACTACGCAAGATGGCCGGTCTGTTTCAGACATATCGTTGCCCGGCCTGCGGAGGTTTCAACTTTCTGACGCCCGAATTCACGCCCGCGTGATAATTTCGGTCAGTTCCTCCCGAGTGAGCACGATGGGGTTGGCTTTCATACTGCTGGCCTTCGCGGCCTTCTCCACCAGCACCGCAAAATCCTCCGGGCGTACACCGTAGGTTCGGAGCGGCGGTATTGCGAGCTGCCGGCAGATCTCCGCGGTCCACTGGACGGCGTCTTCAGCGGTGGCCCGCGGGTTGCCCGTCAGCAGCCGCCCCACCTCGTGGTAGCGAAGTAAGGCGTCGCTCTCCGGGGCGCGCTGCCGCAGGGCGCGCACGTTCACCTCCATGGCGTGAGGCAGCACCGCCGCGCACACGGCGCCGTGCGGGGCAGTCCACATCCCACCCACCGGCGCGGCGAAGCCGTGGACCGCGCCCAGTCCGGCGTTGGCCAGCGCCAGTCCGCCCAGCAGGCTGGCCCACGCCATGTCGCGCCGCGCCGCGCGATCCTGCCCGTTGACGTACGCTCGCGGCAGGGCGGCGGACCCGCGCCGCATGCCCTCCACACAGTACAAATCGGTCATGGCGTTGGCGCGCGTGGAGACATAAGGCTCGATCAACTGCGTCAAGGCGTCGAGTCCCGTGGAAGCGGTCACCGCGGGCGGCAACTCCCACGTCAATTCCGGGTCCACCACGGCCAGCCGCGGCAACATCGACGCACTCCGCAGGCTGGCCTTCACGCCATGCCGAGGCGATGCCAGCACCGCATTGCGCGTGACTTCCGAACCCGTGCCGGCGGTAGTGGGCACGGCGATGGATGGCGCCGGCGTATGCTCCAGCGGCTGGCCGCGCCCCACCACTTCCAGGTAATCCAGCGGGTCGCCGGTATTCGTGAGCAGCGCCGCCAGCGCTTTACCGGCATCGAGAGCGCTCCCGCCGCCCATAGCCACCACCACATCGCAATGTTCGGCGCGCGCGAATCGCGATCCCTCGCGGACCAGTTCGATGGTGGGCTCGCCCGCTACTGCCAGCGGTACGCACCCCACGCCCGCCGCTTCCATGGCGGCGATCAACGCCGCGGCGCGCTGCGGGTGGGCGCCGGTAACCACCAGCGCGCGGCGGCCCATGGCAGCGGCCGCCGGAGGCACTTCGCGCACCGCGCCCTCGCCGAACACGATGCGCGCCGCGGCGGCGAACTCAAAGCGCATGGCCGCTACCATCCCTGGTCGTCGGGATAGACGTTGCTATACAAGGCCCGCGTGCGTGGCTCGGCGAACATATCGTCCACCTTGGCCAGCCAGGCGTGATAGTGCGCTGTCTCTTTGTGCGCTACCGTGGCGGCGGTGTCGCGGTAGACCTCGTAGAGAATGAAGCGCGACGGATCGTCGGTCTGTTGCAGGACGTCGAAACGGGCAATCCCTGGTTCCTGCAGGCTGTTGCGCGCGTTTTCGAGCGTGGCGCTACGGAACGCCTCAATGCGGTCCGCTTTGATGTGGATGTTGACGATGAGAATCAGCATAGAACAGTCCCACTGTACGTCACTTTGGCTGCCCCGTGCGCGGCGGAAAGTACCACAACATTGTGCCCTCGCCCACGCGCTCGCCGGGCGGCACGCGGTCGGGCCAGAGAACCATTTCGGGGTGGGTATCGAGCAGCCCCAGCCGCCGCACTTTCCAATACGACAGGCTGACCGCGTTCCATCCGGGCGCCGGCGCCGCCGCATTGGCCGGCGCCATTTGAGGGAAGCCCATTTCACCCTCGAAATCGGCCAGAACGATGGGGTCGAACGTCACTTGTGTGGCCCCCACTTCGCGCAGCCGGGCGGCGAGCCGCTTCATGTCCTGACCCCAGTCGAGGTCCGAATCGGCCAGCACCTTTTCGGGTGCGCTTCCGGCCAGCTCGTTGGTGTAGGCCAGGTAGTCGGGATGGCACCACAACGAGGAACCGGCGAACCAGAGCAGCAGCGCGGCCAGTGCGGCGCGGATCCACCGGCCGGTTCGGGCCCGCTCCAGCAGTTCCGGGACGGCCCCCGCGGCCAGCAGCGAGAAGCCGAAGTAAACCGGCAGAACGTGGCGGACTCCGATATTGATGCGGCTGAACAGAGCCACCAGCAGGATGCCCGCTACGAAGGCCAGTACCGGCCAGTCGCGCCGTACCCGGCCCGAATCGCGGAAGGTCCACCATAGCGCCAGTCCGAGCAGCCCGAGCAGTGCCAGCGGCGTTTTCACGGCCAGCACCACCGGGTAGAAATACCAGAATCCGCTGGTGCTCCGCCGGCCGAGCAGATAAGCGATGTGGCCTTCGGCGTTGTGCGCCTCTACCGCCCGAATCCCGGCGAAGAGGACCGAAAGTGAGAAACGATACATCGCCGCGATAATCAGAGCCCCGGTGGCGACGGCCAGTCCGAACGATGGCAGCCGCTCTTTCACGCTGCGAGCCAGGGCCGGGAGCGTCGGCCGTTCGAAGAACAGATACCCGGCCAGCACGAGAGCCGCCGCCGCGGGAAAAAATACCAGGCTGGAAAATTTCGAGACCGCCGCGAGCCCCGTACAGGCGCCGAACAGCCAGCCGCGCTTCCACGTGGGACTCCCGGCCCACCGCAGTCCGGTGACGAAGGCCGCTCCCAGAAACGCCGTCACCGCCATATCGGTGGTAGCCAGGCCGGCGTGCGCCAGAATGGGCGGAAGGAAGCTGAAAAAGAACAGCGCGATGACCGCGACGGCCGCGCCGTGGGAGCGCTTTCCCCAGGCGTATACCACCAGGCAAGCGACCCAGAAAAATGGTAGGATTCCCAGGCGCGCCATGGCCAGCGTGAGATCGTAATGGTGGTCGCGGTACAGAATTCGCGCGCCTTCCAGGGATTCCGGACCCAACCCCGTTCCCGGCGTGCCCTGCGACCGGATTCCCAGCAGATACGGTCCCAGCGCCGCCGCCACCCGCGCCAGGGGCGGATGCTGCGGCTCGTAGAGATACGCGTGCTTGTCCAGCCACTGCATGCCGTTGGCGATGTGCGCCGGCTCGTCGGTAGTGTGGTTGAAGACGGTGTAAGTCGCCGCGATTCGCGCCGACGCGATCACCACCAGCAATATCGCGAGGATGGCGGACCGCCGTTCCAGCAGCGGCAGGATCAGAGCGGGCGACGAGTCGGCGAGCGCGGCCTGGTGTGCGGTCTGACGTCGTTTCTGCTGTCGGGAGGGCACCAGTTCATTCTAGAACCGGGCTCAAGACCGCGTCGAATGCGCGATGATCTCCGCTATTTGTTCAACCGCATCAGGCCGATATTCAGCACCGCTCCCGCGGACGCCCCCGCTTTTCCAGCCAGCGCCACCGGGCCGGCGACCCAACCGCATGCCTTGAAGCCGCCGATTGCCAGCCCACCGGGGACTCCGAAGATGATTCCCAGCGCGTTTCCCGCGGCGCCCAGACCGATCGGAAGCCGGCCTCCGGGAATCGGCGTGGGCAGAATTCCGCCCAGGCTGATATCGACAATGTGGCAGGCTCCCTCGAGATCTTCCAAACGCAACGGATCGCTGATGGGCATATTTCCCTTGGTGATCTCCGTGCCAATGCTGGGCCACATCGGATCGGAGTACGACCCTCCCGCTCCCGGAATCATAAAGCCCGCGCCGGCGCCCACATAACTGAAGGAACGCGTTTCGTAAGGCTTGGTCATGCGCTTGATGTACAACGTGCCTCTGGGAATCACTTCTATTCCCCGGCCGCCTGCCCCGCCCGAGAATGAAACTCCACCGGTGGTGGTCAGCTCCCAGCCCAAGCCTTGCCCCACCGTGTCCCACATGTTCCGTTTCATCAACGCCCAGGTACCGGACGGCGTCACCGGGAGATTGAGATTGCGCGCCAGTACTTCGAAATTGCCTTTTCCGCGCCATGCCAGGTTCGGAGAGCTGTAATCGCGCTGGCCAGGCGTGAAGACGTTGATCTCGCCAGTGGCTCCGGCCTGTGGGGGAATTCCCATGGTTCTCAGGAACGCGAAGTTCTGCGCGTTTCCGGTCCTCTCCCTGCCGCTCTTGAGAATGACGCCCGTCGGAACCGGCTGCCATTGGCCGTCGGTTGGAGTGCCACCATGGGTATCGGGCGTGCCTAATTGGCGCCAAACGCCCCCGCTTTCGTCACCTGAGATCCGCACTCCGACAACTACTTTGAAATCCTGCGAGGCGGAGGACATCTGTTTGCTCGATAGGGTGATGTCGAGCCTCACATCGCAATTGAACATAACTCTCCCCTCCCGATCGCTCATTAGTATATACCCGGTTTGGCGCCGGCTCTATCGGCTTGGGTTTTCACACCCTAAGGAATCGGAAATGCGTCGAGCCGTTTCTTGCTGGGTGGGGCACGCGGTGCTCGCCTGCCCTCTGTCCTGTTTAGTTTCTGTCGCGAAACTCAAGAACCCGCTCCCTTGCGGGGTGCCCTCTGGGCCCGGCTCGGTAACAGTCACGCCTGATTCCACGGGACTTGTTACTGAGCCGCGACCGCAAGGGAGCGGTTTTGCCTTTACGAGTCGGAGTTTCGCTACAGAAACTGTTTAGGCAGCGGGCCTGTTGAGCCCAAATTCCACGACATCAGCAGACACTCTTGCCGGCACGAGTGCCCGCGTCACATCGCCACCACAGACAATGTGAAGCTATTCTTGCGTCTTTCCCAAGTGGCATTCAGCGGCATCATCTAATAGGTGTATCCTAAAAAAGATATTCAGGATTTAAAGGACTCATCCAGATGCCACGGACTAAGTGCCACAACCTTATAACCCTCCTTGCTCTTTCCATCGGCTTCGCGCGCATCGGCGCGGCTGCCGTTCCGGATCGCGTAACGCGTCCGGTCGACACCGCCCATACCAGGGCCTTGTACGGAAACTCCCAACGCCTGGTGCAGCCGCAATTCGACCGCGGTTCCGTCGACCCGGCGATGCCGATGAATTACATGGTCCTGATAGTCCAACCTTCCGCCGCACAGCAGGCGGAACTCGAGCAGTTATTGGCCGATAGGCAGAATCCCTCGTCCCCGCGCTATCGCCAATGGCTCACTCCGGAGGAGTTCGGGAATCGCTTCGGATTGAGCCCCGCCGACCATTCGAAGGTGGTCGTCTGGCTGACTTCCGAAGGATTTACGGTGAATCAAAGCGCCCGCGGGCGCAACTGGATCGCGTTCAGCGGCGCCGCCGGCCAGGTGTCCCGCACGTTGCGCACTCCCATCCACCGTTTCCAGGTGAACGGCGAAACGCACTACGCCAATACTGTCGATCCGTCAGTGCCGGAGGCGCTGGCCGGCGTGATCGGCGGTTTTATGGGCCTCACCGATTTCCATCCCCGGTCCATGATCGGGCAGGTCTCGCCCGAGTATGATTCCGGAGCCAGTCATTATCTGGCGCCGCAAGACTGGGCCACCATCTACGATGTCTCGCCGCTCTATCAAGCCGGCTTCGACGGTACCGGCCAGAACATCGCCGTGGTAGGCGAGTCCGATGTCCCGATCGCCGATATTCGCTCCTTTCGCACCCGCTTCGGCCTGGCCGCCAACGATCCTAAGATGATACTCTATGGCGGCACAGATCCGGGATACAACGGCGCGCAGGTGGAAGGCGACCTCGACCTGGAATGGGCCGGCGCCATCGCTCCCAATGCGACTATCTACTACATCTACGGAGCGGACCCATTTACCGCTATGGTTTATGCCATAGACCAGGACGTGGCTTCCGCGATCACGGTGAGCTACTCAAGCTGCGAGATTGACGCTGCGTTGAGTTACTGGCGCGCCATCGCGCAGCAGGCCAACGCCCAGGGCATCACCCTTCTCAGTGCGTCGGGCGATGCCGGCGCCGCCGCTTGCGACCCGCAGGGAGAGATGCCGTACGCCGCCAATGGCATTGCGGTCAACTTTCCGGCCGTGCTGCCGGAAGTTACCGGCGTGGGTGGCACCCAGTTTGTGGAAGGCGCCGGCACTTATTGGGCAACCAGGAATTCGTCGAATCTCGGTTCGGCGTTGTCTTACATTCCGGAAGCTGCCTGGAACGAATCGGGCACGTCCGGACTTCTTTCGAGCGGCGGCGGCGCCAGCGTCCTTTATGCCAAGCCGTCGTGGCAGACCGGACCCGGCGTGCCCAACGACAATGCGCGCGACGTGCCGGACATCGCACTCAGTTCGGCCGGACACGATGGCTACACCCTCACTTACAACGGAGGCAACTATATTGTCTCCGGCACATCGTGCGCGTCGCCATCCATGGCCGGCCTGGTGGCCATCCTCAACCAATATCAGGTGAGCAAGGGCTTCCAGGCGCAGGCGGGGCTCGGAAACATCAATCCGCAACTGTACCGGCTGGCGCAGAGCGCTCCCTCGGCATTTCACGATGTCACCGCCGGCAGCAACACGGTGAACTGCGCGCAGGGCAGCCCGGATTGCCTCACGGGCTCGTTCGGCTATCAGGCCGGACCGGGCTACGACCCGGCCACCGGCCTCGGGTCGGTGGACGCCTACAACCTGGTGACGCAGTGGAACAGCCAGACCAACGGCGTGAACGTATCGCTGTATGTGAATACCGCCAAGGCGACGATCAACGACACCGTGGGCATGACGGCGACCGTCACCCCCACGGCCGGCCAAGGCGTCCCCACCGGTACGGTCGCCTTCAGCGTCAGCGGTATTGCGCTCGATACCTCGACGCTTCATACAGGGGGCGGGCAGCAGGAAGCGGACCTCTTCTTCCCGGCTTACCTGTTCGGCGCCACCGGAACGTTTACGTTGGTGGCGCAATACT
>Ga0182013_10003342_pt1 | contig 20158 bp, 14 predicted proteins | sample 612S2MmetaG_FD_120487 | JGI IMG/M metagenome (GOLD analysis project Ga0182013, IMG submission 120487) | Permafrost microbial communities from Stordalen Mire, Sweden - 612S2M metaG | ecosystem: Environmental > Terrestrial > Soil > Wetlands > Permafrost | place: Sweden: Stordalen | collected... | reverse complement strand
ATCCAGCCCCGGCCCATAAAGACCCGGCCCGGCCCAAGCAGGCGATCGTGGTGCTGCCGCAGTGGAACTCCGATGGCTTCAGCCACAACTCTCTTTGCACCATCTTCAACCGCATGGGAGTTTCAGCATTGCGCCTCTCCATGCCCTATCACGACATTCGCCGGCCCGCCGAGCTTGAACGTTCCGACTACTCCGTCAGCGCCAACATCGGCCGTACGCTTATGGCCTGCCGCCAGGCAGTGATTGATATCCGCTGCTGTCTCGACTGGCTTGAAGCGCAAGGATACGAGCACTTTGGCGTCCTCGGAACCAGCCTCGGCTCCTGCTATGCCTATCTAGCCAGCGCTCATGATCCGCGCCTCCGCGTCAACGCCTTCAATCACGCGTCTACAGCTTTTGGAGATGTCACCTGGGCCGGGCAGAGCACCCGCCATGTCAAGCAGGCGCTTGAAGAGGCCGGCCTCACGCAGGACCGGGTCCGCGATCTTTGGGCCGCGGTCAGCCCTTGCTACTACTACCCCAAGATCGTCAGCGCCGAAGCCGGCGGCCCGCAGAAAAAAGTCCTGCTGGTCTACGCCAACTACGATCTCACCTTCCCCAAGGAGTACTCGCTCCAGGTCGTGGACGCATTCCGCAGGATTGGCCTCAATTTTGAGCCGCGCGTACTGCCCTGCGGCCACTACACCACCGGCGAAACTCCTTACAAATTCATTGATGGATGGTATATGGGCTGGTTTATCTATCGTGCGTTCAAAGCACTGCGTGAAGAGAAAGCTGCCGGGATGACTTTGCCGGTTGATTCGCAGCCCGAAGTCGAAGAGGAAGCCATCTCCAGCTAGTCTCTATGAGCAATCCCTAACGCGCCGCATTCAAGTTCAGCCGCAGCAGTTTTGCTGGATCCAGAGAAGCGCCTTCCCAGCGAACCGCCCAGTGAAGATGCGGCCCGGTCACGCGGCCCGTTGCTCCGCTCAGGCCCAGCAGCGCGCCTTTCCTCACGTGCTGGCCCTCGCGCACAGAGATTTTGCTCAAGTGCATCGACAGAGTAAACAGCCCCAGTCCGTGATCGATAATCACGCAATTCCCTTCGAAGTAGAGTCCCCGCGCCAGCACCACCACGCCGCCGTTGCCGGCCCGCACTGGCGTCCGCATCTGCGCGCGAAAATCCATCCCCTTGTGAATGCTGGCCAGCTCGCCGTTGAACATCCGCCGAGTCCCGAAGCTGTCGGTGGGCGGAGCTGTGACGGGCGCACGAAAGCTACCGTCCCACAGCGGCTCGCCAGCGCTTGCCGCAAAGACCTTCGCCTTGAGCTCGGATTCCGCCTCACTCCGCCTCAGCTCTTCCGGGTTCGGCTCCACAAACTTCGGCTCCACCATTAGCGAGCCCGTCCGGTAGTGCGCAGCGTGGATCTCAATCGTGCGGCTCAGGTCGCGCACCCCGCCTTTGGCAGCCGTCACAAGGATCCGAAGAGTAGAAGCGCCAACGGCTCCTTCAACGTCCACACCCGCTAGTGCATACCATCCGCGCCCGCCACGCGCCGGAAAGAACTTGAGCGCATGCCCCATCAAGTCTCCTTCGACCTCCGCTGAAGTCGGCGCGTCCACATGGATCAGTACCGGAGAACCCGCCTCCACCAAAGCCGGCGTCACCGAAACAGCGTCAGGCTCGGTTTGCGCTTGCACGCTCGCATGAACAAGCGCGCAGCCCAACACAACCGCGCACCGCAATGTTGCCTTGAGCTGAGGGAGTCGCATCCACGATAGGATAGCGGAGAAGACCAGCCGATCTATTGGCGCCCACGGCGTTTTCCAACGGCGCACCGAAAGCATCAACCGCTAGCTGCTCGCCATCACTCTGTCAGCGGGGATGTGCAGCCTTCCACGCTACCGCGCGGTTCTGAACTGCAGTCAGTTCATCGGCCGTGATATGAGCCCCCATCATCTGCCGGTGCGCGGCGTACTGCTCTTGCTTGGGCCCTTTCACGGCCGCCGCCAGGTCGAGCCAGTAGTAGGCCTCCGCGTAGTTCTGTTCCACGCCCTGGCCCATCGAGTAAAGCGTCCCCATGGTTGCCTCGGCGCTCACATCGCCCTGATCCGCCGCCTTCAGGTACCAAGCCGCCGCCTGGACCATATCTTGCGGAAAATCCTTGCCTCCATCACGATAGAGCGTCGCCAAATGAAGCTCCCCGGCAATGTCGCCCTTGTCCGCTGCCTTTTGATACCACTCCGCAGCCAGCTTGGAATCCTGCGTCACCCCCGCGCCCGATGCGTAGCTCTCGCCTACGGCCACCTGTGCTGCCGCATCCCCGCCAGCAGCCTTTGCCAGCAATGCAGGGTCAATCTCAGCCGCCTGCGCGGCCGCCATGCGCCCAGCCGCCAGCATTGCAAACGCAGCCAGGGTAATAAGCCCAATTAATCGTGCTTTCAAGACTTTTTCCACCATTTACCTCAAACGATAACAGGTTTTGGCCCATTGAAATCCCCTGCCGCGGCCCGGTTTCAAGCGTATCTGCCATTGATTCTGTGGTAGAAACCAGTGGGGCCGCTTTCACAATTAGATGCCTGTAACTCGACACCACTTATTCAGAGGTTAGCCGATCCGGAAATGCCGTAAAATTCCTGTATGACTGACCGCATGGCTCTCACCCTCGCCCAGGCCGATCCCGACGTAGCCGCTGCCCTAGACCACGAAACCCTCCGCCAGCACGAAGGGCTGGAGATGATCGCCAGCGAGAACTTTGTCTCCGAAGCTGTGCTCGAGGCAGCCGGTTCCGTCTTTACAAACAAATATGCAGAGGGCTACCCTGGCCGCCGCTACTATGGCGGTTGCGAATACGCAGACATCGTTGAGAACCTGGCCCGTGATCGAGCCAAACAGATCTTTGGCGGCGAGCACATCAACGTGCAGCCTCACTCCGGTTCGCAGGCGAATGCTTCGGCCTATGCCGCGGTCCTGCAGGCCGGCGACACTATCCTCGGCCTCGACCTTGCCCACGGCGGTCACCTCACCCATGGACACAGGCTCAGCTTCAGCGGCAAACTTTATCGGCCCACCTTTTACCAGGTCCGCCGCGACACCGAACTCATCGACTACGACGAACTCGAAGCCATTGCCGAGCGCGAAAAACCCAAGGCCATCATCGGTGGCGGGAGCGCCTATCCACGCCTCTGGGACTTCGCCCGCATGCGTCAAATCGCCGATAAGGTCGGCGCGGTTTACATCTTCGACATGGCCCACATCGCCGGCCTGGTTGCAGGTGGCGTGCACCCTTCGCCCGTCCCGCATGCACACATCACCACCACAACAACGCACAAAACTCTGCGCGGGCCGCGCGCCGGCCTCATCATTTGTGGAAAGGATCTGGCAACAGCCGTCGACAAGGCTGTCTTTCCCGGCCAGCAGGGTGGACCCCTCATGCACATCGTTGCCGCCAAGGCGGTGGCCTTCGCTGAAGCGTTGCGGCCTGAGTTCCGCACCTACGCAGCGCAAATCGTGGCCAACGCCAAGGTACTCGCACAAGGCCTGCAGGAGGCCGGCTTCCGCATCGTCTCTGGTGGCACAGACAACCACCTCATGCTCGTCGATGTTTTCCAGAAAGGCATCATCGGCTCTGAGGCAGAACTCGCTCTTGGCAAGGCCGGCATCACTGTCAACAAGAACTCCATCCCCTATGACACCAATCCACCGCTCAAGCCTTCAGGCATTCGTGTGGGCACACCCGCGCTCACCACGCGCGGGATGAAGGAGCCCGAGATGCGCATCATTGCCGCATGGATCGCCAAGGCCCTCGAACTGCGTAACGACGATGCAGCCCTCGATCGCATTCGCTGTGAAGTTGCCGAGCTCGCCAACCATTTTCCGCTCTACGCATGGCGTCGCGTCCCGGTTGCGGTGGCAAGCTAACTTAGCCTTAACTCAAAACTATCTACCATTTAGGCGCACAGGCGTAGCCTGCGAAGGCGCGTAACAAAACTTATCCCTAAGTCACGTGTTGAATGTAAAGTAATGTGTGATGTTTCCCCACCGGAAAAGGAAAGATCTTTTCCACGGACGACATCAGGAGGTAACCATGAAATCCATCCAGTTGGTTTTGGCAGCTTCGCTCGTTCTCGCAGTTCCGGCATTTGCCCAACAACATGGCGGCGGTGGTGAATCCCATCCGTCCGGTGGCGGATCACATCAGGCCATTCCTTCGCGCGGGCCGTCGCCAATCAGATCGGCCCCGCATCCCGTCGAACCCAATCGCAACTACAGCGATAAGGCAGACCACCCCAATGTTCCCCACGTCGATGGCAAGACCTGGGTGGGTCACGACACTGGCCGTGACGATCCTCGCTACCATCTTGATCAGCCCTTTGCGCACGGCCGCTTCGCTGCGGGAATTGGCCGCGGCCATGTGTGGCATCTCGGCGGCGGTGGTCCCAGCCGGTTCTGGTTCAATGGGTATTACTGGGATGTCGCGGCGGCCGATATTGCTTTCTGCGACGGCTGGCTTTGGGATTCAGACGACATCGTAATCTACGATGATCCCGATCACGTCGGCTGGTATCTCGCATACAACGTGCGCCTTGGAACATATGTGCACGTCGAGTATCTCGGAATGTAAGTTACTCAAAATCATTCGAACCCGCAAACGGGATGGTCCAATGGGCTGTCCCGTTTGTCTATACGCGCATACCGCCCACAAACCGCACGTTAGTTTGCATAAGTCCCTCTATAAGCGCGTGAAATGAACTGGACTGCATCTGCACATTGGTTTTCATCGGTGTCAGGCCATGGGGAAAACGAGTGCGCTTCGTGGGCATCTCCCACCCCAACCATCCACAAAGCTGTGCAAAATTGACTTTCTAATTTATTCTTGACTTATGGCTATTGACTCAATCATTGCTCAAATCGATGCGGAAATCGCGCGTCTTACGCAAGCGCGCTCGCTCCTCGCAAACCTCGGTACGGCAGCTGTTGCAGTGGCTGGATCCAAGGCGACAAAATCGCCTGCGAAGAAAAGGAAGAAGAGAGTGTTGAGCCCTGAAGCGCGCAAGCGGATTGCCGATGCGCAGCGCAAGCGCTGGGCCGCCCAGAAGGCAAAGACCAAAAGTAAGTAAGCAGAGTTTTGAGAACTAACTAGGCTATCTTCTCCGCGCCGCATTTGATTCACTTGTGAACCAAGAGCGCAATGAAAGTTACGCAGCCCGCTGTCATTGCAGCGGGCATTGGCTGCAGGGAGGATGTCACTCAGACGTCAACGTGATCCGGCCGCGCTCCCTCTTTATCTCTATTATGTAATTCGGAAACGCAACAACTTTATAGTTCTTGTTGTCGATTGCAGCAGCGAGCGGTTTCTAACCTATCCCAGTCATCACAAGCATGCGCGGTTCCGTCATCTCTTCCATGGCGAAGCGGATGCCTTCGCGGCCCAGGCCAGATTCCTTCACGCCTCCATAGGGCATGGGGTCAAGGCGCCAGTTGGGGCTATCGCCCACAATCAGGCTGCCTACTTCAAGTTCGCGGTAAGCCGTGAGAATCCGGCCCGCATCGCGTGTCAGCAGCCCGGCTTGCAAACCGTACTTTGAGTGGTTCACTTGCGCCAGCGCTTCTTCAAAGTCATCGTAAGGTTCAATGGCAACAACCGGGCCGAAGGCCTCTTCGTCACGCACCTTCATGCCAGGCTTGGTTCCGGTGAGGATTGCAGGTGTCACCATCGAGCCCTGTCGTTCGCCGCCGGCGATCAGTTTGGCTCCGCCTTCGACAGCCTCCTTCACCCACGACTCCACACGCTCCGCTTCACTCTGCCGAATCAGTGGACCCACTTCGGTCGACTCATCTGTCGGATTTCCGGAAACCAGCTTGGCTGTTGCCTCAACCACTTTCCAAAGGAATGACTGAAAAATCTTCCGCTCCACAAACACGCGCTGCACGCTGATGCACGACTGGCCCGCAAAACCAAACGCTCCATGCGTGGTGCGCAACGCCGCCTCATCCAGGTCCGGCCAATCGCCGTGAACGATCAGGGCGGCGTTGCCACCCAATTCCAGCAGAACGCGCTTGCGCCCGGAGTGCGCCTTCAGCTCCCAGCCCACCTTGGCGGAACCGGTAAAGCTCACCAGCTTCACGCGATCTTCTTTCTCGGCAAGCCACGCAGTATCCGCGTTGTTCAGTGTCAACACGGCCAGGGCTTCCTCGGGCCAGCCCGCTTTTAGAATCACTTCGCCCAGTGCCAGCGCTGTGAAGGGAGTTTGCGGCGCCGGCTTCAGTATTACCGGGCAACCCGCAGCCAGCGCAGGCGCCAACTTGTGCGCCACCAGGTTCAGCGGGAAATTGAACGGAGTAATCGCCAGCACAGGCCCCACCGGGAAACGCTGTACCAGTCCCCAGCGTCCCTCGTTACCTTCCGTCAGGTCCAAAGGAAGGCTTTCGCCGCCCAACCGAGCGGACTCTTCCGCGGCGGTCTTGAAGGTCACAACGGCGCGATCCACCTCAACCCGCGCCTGGCGCACCGGCTTGCCCGCCTCGGCCACAATCAATTGTGCGAACCGTTCCTTCTGCTCAATCAGCGCGGCGGCCACGTCTTCAAGAATCTCGCGCCGCTTCCAGCGCGGCAACGCGCGCGTCCGGCGCAAACTGGCCACGGCGTGGTTCACAGCCTGGCGCGCATCGGCCCTGGTAGCCACAGTCACCCGCCCCACCAGCCCCTGGTCCCACGGCGACCGCACCTCAAGCGCTTCCCCGTCGATCCATTCCTTGCCACACAGCAGAAATCCCGTTTGTGTACCCGGCCGCATTTTCATCGTCTTGAAGCTCCCGTCCTGCTTGTTCACTCAATGGTACAAGCGCGAGCCGCACGGATGCATCGCTCAGAGAACTCTCTGCGCTTTCCGTCCCCGCTTCTCGTTCCAGGATGGAACAACGAAACAGTCTTCCCCGCAGGCGAGCCTCGGAGAATCTTCAACTCAGCAATTCACATTGCGTCAAGTCTTCCGCAAGTAACGCGCGGATTCGCGCAGAGCCCCGGCTTCTGCCTTCTGATTCAGAGTCTTCTGCGCGAACCATAAATTCGACGCCTTACTTTCCGCACCGATTTAGCGGTGATCCGCGTAGCCCGACATCTCTCTGGCCACAACCTCGTATCCGTGCCGGAAGCCATCCCTGTAGGCATCCTGCAGTTGGTAGGGGACATTGATGGGATTACGGTATTCATCGCGGTTGTTCGGGTCGGGCGGCCGGTTGTTGTCATAGTCTCTGATCGCGCCTTCCGCTCCATCGTGAAATCCGCGGCTTCTAACCGCCATCCCCGGACCCTGGAACCGGCGATCGTCTCCCGGTCCGCCCGTCAATACCGCAATGCCTCGTTGGTACCCGTAACTAAAGCCATCCCGATAAGCATCGCGCACTTCATAAGGAACGTTGGGATTACGAAACTCGTCTCGGTTATTTGGGTCTGGCCGGCGATGGTTGTCGAGGTCTTTCAAGGCTCCGTCCATCCCATCCTGAAATCCGCGGCGTCGAATATCACTGCCGGGTCCTGGTCCCTGAACTGGTACAGGCCCCGGTCCCATATCTCTCGCCGTGTCCCGCCCCACACCAGGTCCCATTCCAGCGTCCATACTTTGTCCGCCGCGGTCCGGATCGCGCCGTGGCATCTGTTGATCCTGTCCGGTCAAATGGGCAACGCCGCGCTGGTAGCCGCGTCGGAAACCATCCCGGTAAGCCTCCAACTGTCCCGGCGGAAGGCGCGGATGACGATACTCATCGCGATTGTTTGGGTCCGGATTGCGGTGATTATCAAAGTCCTTCTGCGCGCCGATAATGCCGTCGCGAAAACCCTGCCTCTGAATATCCTGCAACTCTTGCGGCGGCGTATCCCAACCGCCGCGATCCTGGCCATAACCCTGGATTGCCGCACCCATTGGCGCAGCGTATATGCGACTCGTGCTCATGCTGGAAACACTCAGGACGAGCGCAAATGTAGCGATTGCAAATCGATTCAAGATCATCTGTCGATTTCTCCTTTGCTCCTGCGAACTCCTTGCATAGTACTACCGTCCCCAAACACCCTGCTGCCCGCAACACGGGAAAAACCCGCCGGAGCGTTTCACCTGCAGCGCCTGCGATAAACTCCTTCCATGATCAACAACGGCCGCAGCCGCAAACTTCCCTTCGATCCCGAAGAAGCAGTAGCTCATCTCAAGGCCGCCGATCCAAAACTGGCCGCGCTCATCAACCGCGCCGGCCCCTTTACCCTGCGCCTCGATCCTGCTCCTTCGCCCTTCGAGTCCCTGCTCGAGTCCATCCTCTATCAGCAGTTGCACGGTAAGGCCGCAGCCACCATCCATCGCCGGGTCCGCGAGTATTTCGGCGGTGACCCGGCCCCCCAACTTCTCCTCGACACGCCCGATGAGCCGCTCCGCGCGGCCGGCGTCTCCGGCAATAAGATCAAGGCCCTCCGCGATCTCGCCGCGCGCACGCTCGATGGCACCGTGCCCACCCACGCCGCCATCCGCAAAATGTCCGATGCAGATATCGTCGAACGACTCACTGAAGTGCGCGGCATTGGCCCCTGGACCGTCGAAATGCTCCTCATCTTCCGCATGGGCCGTCCGGATGTTTTTCCCGTCACCGACTACGGCGTTCGCAAAGGCTTTGCGCTCACCTTCCAACGCGTTCCCAAAACCCGCCCTCTTGCAGCTGAAGACCTGCCCAAACCAGACGTACTCTTCAAGCGAGGCCAACGCTGGGCGCCTTTCCGCTCCGTGGCCAGTTGGTACCTGTGGCGCGCATGCGATCTGGCCAAATCGCCGATCACTCCACCATCCGGCCGGTCCAGCCTACAATAGCCAGATAGGCCGGACCTGCTCACGCATTACCGGCCAATACCGGAATTGATGGGATTCATTCATGGCCGCTACCAAGCGATTTGTCTGCATTCATGGCCACTTTTACCAGCCGCCGCGCGAAAACCCATGGCTGGAGACGGTCGAAACTCAAGACTCCGCCGCCCCCTATCACGATTGGAACGAGCGTGTTTGCGCTGAGTGCTACGCCCCCAACGGCGCTGCCCGCATCGTCAACAACAAGAACCAGATCACGCGCATCGTCAACAACTACGCGCGCATCAGCTTCAACTTCGGCCCCACCCTCCTCAGCTGGCTCAGGGAGAATGCGCCCCGCACCCACCGCATGATTCTCGACGGCGAGCGCCGCAGCCGCAAAACCTTCCGCGGGCACAGCTCCGCCATGGCCCAGGTCTACAACCACATGATTCTCCCCTTGGCCAGCCGTCGCGACCGCGTCACCCAGATTCGCTGGGGCATCGCCGACTACGAGTCCAACTATGGCGTCTCCCCTGAAGGCATGTGGCTGGCGGAGACCGCAGTCGATAGCGAATCGCTCGAGCTGTTGGCCCAGCACGGCATCAAATTCACGCTGCTTGCCCCTCACCAGTGCAAGCGGATTCGTCCCTTCAGGCACGATGGCGTCAAAGACGATTCAGCCTGGACCAATACCCCCGATGCCTCCGTCGATACCACACGCCCCTATGTTGTGCGCTTCGAGTCCGGCCTCTCCATCGCCGTCTTCTTTTACAACGGCCCGGCCTCGCGCGCCATCGCCTTTGAAGGCCTCCTCAACTCCGGAGACAATTTCGTCTCCCGCCTCAAATCAGGATTCAAAGACAGCTCCGCGCCGCAATTGGTCCATGTCGCCACAGACGGCGAGTCCTACGGCCATCATCACAGGCACGGCGAAATGGCCCTTGCCTATGCGCTCCGCATGTTGGAGGAAGACAAGACAGTCAAGCTCATCAACTACTCGAGCTTCCTCGCCCAGTTTGCTCCCGAATACGAATGCGAAATTGTGGAAGACACCTCGTGGAGCTGCTCCCACGGCGTCGAGCGCTGGCGTTCCAACTGCGGCTGCAATGGCGGCAAACCCGGCTTCAATCAGGAGTGGCGCGCCCCCTTACGCAAGGCTCTCGACGAGTTGCGCGACGCCATCGCCCCGCTCACCGAGCAGGAGGGCGCAAAACTCTTTAAAGATGTTTGGGCCGCGCGCGACGCCTACATCAGCGTAGTGCTCGATCGCAACCCGGAAACAGTTGCCCGCTTCTTCCAGCAGCATTCGAGTCACATGCTTTCTAAAGACGAACAGGTGATCGCCCTCGAACTGATGGAGATGCAGCGCCACGCCCAGCTCATGTACACCAGCTGCGGCTGGTTCTTCGATGACATCTCCGGAATCGAGACCGTGCAGATCATTGCCTATGCGGCGCGAGTGCTGCAACTTGCGAGGCGGCAGTTTTCTGAGCAGGCAGATTCGCTTGAACCAAATTTCCTGGCAAGGCTCGCGGAGGCTCATTCCAACGACGCCAGCGCAGGCGACGGCGCCCAGATCTACAAGAAGTGCGTAGAAACCATGAAGCTCCAACTGGAGCAGGTAGCGGCCCACTACGCTATCAGCTCGGTCTTTTCCTCTTTCGCCGAGGAGACGGAGCTCTTCTGCTTCCACGTCCATCGCATCTCCTACGACATCTCAACCTCCGGCCGCGGACGACTGGCTGTAGGCCGTGCGCACATCACCAGTGCCATCACGGGTCACAACCAGACCTTCTCGTTTGCAGTGCTGCATTTCGGCGACCAGAATATTACTGCCGCCGTCAAGCCATACCAGGAAGCGGATGCCGCGGCCTTTGAAAACTTTGCCGCACAGGCCGCCAGCGAGGTGCAGCGGGGCAACTTCCCCGGCGTCATTCGCATGCTCGATCACTACTACGGCAGCGTGGACTATTCGTTGACCTCGCTCTTTACCGACGAGCAGCGCCGCATCATCAAACTCATCCTCAACTCCACACTCTGGGACATCGAGAACTCCCTCACAACCATTTACCAGGACCACGCCAGCCTGCTCCACTACCTCTCCCAGGCAGGGCTGCCCAAGCCTCCCGCGCTCACCCTTGCGGCGGGATTCGCCGTCAATGCGGGGCTGCGGCGCGCGCTCGAAAGCAACCCCATCGACCAGGCCCAGTTGCGTTCCTTCCTGTCACTGGCCAAGGCCGACCAGGTGCCGCTGGAGACTGCGACTCTCTCTTACATTGCCGACCAGCGCATGAAGCGCACCATGGTAGAGCTGCAGATGTCGTCCGGGTCACTTGAAATGCTGGAGCGTGCAGTCACGCTTGCCCGGATCCTTGTCGAGTTACCCTTCGAGCCGAATCTCTGGCAGGCGCAGAACATCTGGTACGAGATCCTGCGCGCCTCCACCTATGCACTCACATCTTTGTCCGCCGCCGACCGCCCTCGTTGGGAGAAAACCTTCAACGAGTTAGGAACGTACCTCTCCATCGACACCGAAGCCATCCGCGCCGACGAAAAAACAGCCCTGACCACCGGCGACTGAAGCACTAGTGAAAGAATCTCAGCCGAGGAGCTATTCTGAACCCTGCTTTTCCAGCTTCCCACCCTTCAGCACAAACCGCTCTCCGCGCCAGACAATCGTATGCCCCGCAAATCCCGCCACCCAAATGCCCATCGCTACAGCGTCGCGCAACGGCAGCAGCCACAGACTCGGCAGCACTAGGTGATCGCCCAACACTTCAGCGCCCACTGTCATGGCCTGCGCCAGCCGTAGAAAGAAGCTCAACCCCAACAGCCACAAACTTAACGGGCTCAACCCGCTGGCAAGCAGATTCACCAGCGCCAATCCCAGCCCATGCGTAAAAATCAGTCCTGCATAGCCCCACGGCCGTGCATCCCGCACCGTTCGCGCCCACCGCAACTGGTGATCGATAAAGCCGCTCCATCGATAAGCTGGAACGCCCGTCTCCACCACCTCTGCGCACACCGCCACGCTGTAGCCGGCCCTCGCCACCCGTGCTCCAAGCTCATAATCGTCGGCCAGGTAGTCCACCAGCGGCAGCAACCCCCCAGCCTTCTCCAGCGCTTCGCGACTCACGGCCAAGGTTGAGCCAAGTCCGTAGTGCAACCCGCCCTCGATCATCTTTGACACCAGCAGCCCGGCCATGAAATCCGTAGCAATGCCCAGCGCCTCAAGCCGCGAGCCAAGCGTCCCTTGCGAATGTCCGCGATACAGCGCCGTCACCAGTCCAACAGGGGGTTGACCTCCTCCCGCTGTCCTGAACCCGGGCCCAAAACACTCCATCACCCGCTCAAGATAGCGCGGCGAAACCGTAATGTCCGAGTCATTGATCAGAAGAAAATCGTGCCGCGCATGGGTAGCCAGCTGCAACAGCGTACTGACCTTGCCGTTCGTTCCCAGCCGCTGCGGGCACTCAACCAGCCGAATCGCCAGCTCAGGAAACTCGGCCTTCAACCGCTCCACGGCTGCCCTCGCCGGATCATCCAGCGACGAAACTCCAAACAGCATTTCAAACTCGCCCGCATAGCTCTGCCTGCAATGGCTGCGAAAGGCATCCAGCATCCCGGGGTCCAGCCCCTTCAGAGATTTCAGAATGCTTACGCCGGGCGCAAATCCTGTAAGTGGCATACGCCGCTCGCGAAGATAAACCCGCGCCGCCACAATAGCCGTAAGAAAATACCCCATCCCGGCAACGGTCAGCACCGTAGTCATCGTTTCCAGGGCAAGAGCCAAACCATGCGGCATCACAGACGTAAGTCTACAGCGATAGTGCGACAGAATTCAGTTTTCGTCCCTCAGCGGCCGGCTGCGCGTCAACGACTAATCACTAACCACTAATCCCTAACCACTGCTTTTACTCGTACCGCAGCGCCTCGATCGGATCCAGGTTCGCCGCCTTCCACGCCGGATAAATCCCGAACAGCAGGCCAATGGCGCAGGAAACGCCAAAGCCGATTGTCACCCACAAGGTTGAGAGCGTAGCCGGCAGTCCGATGGGCAGGAAATACACGATCCAAGTGATGATAGCGCCCACCAGAATTCCCACCACGCCGCCCAGTGCGCATAGCGTAACAGCCTCAGTGGTGAACTGGGTCAAGATCGTCTTCCTGGTCGCTCCAATCGCTTTGCGGATACCGATCTCGCGCGTTCGTTCCGTCACGCTCACCAGCATGATGTTCATCACGCCGACACCGCCAACCATCAATCCCACGCTGGAAACAGCGATCATGAACGCAACCAGACCGCCCGTAATCTGGCCCCAGAGTTCGGTCAGCGAGTCCGGCCCGAAGATATCGAAGTTGTCGTCCGCCTGCGTCTTCACGTGGCGGCGGATGCGCAGCAGCTCGCGAATCTCTTCCTCGACAAGATTCTTATTCTTCGCATCGTCATACTTCGCGTTGATCATCAGATCCGTTATCTCTGGATGCAGATCACGAAAAGTATTAAACGGGAAAAGGATCGCATTATCGTTCGGGTTCTTGCCTGTCCCAATGGGCTGCGCGCGCTTGTCCAGCACCCCGATGACTGTGTAGAGACTGGTCTCCACGGCCACTTCCTTGCCAATCGGATCTTCGCCGGCCCCAAAAAGCTCATCCGCCGTGTCATTTCCAATCACAATGACCTTCGCGTGGCGCTGGTCCTCGCCGTCAGTAAAAAATCTACCCTCCTTCAGGGTCACATTCGTTACATCCGCCACTTGTGCCGTGTGGCCCTCCATCACCGAGCCGGCCACCTTTCGCCCTTCGTACTTTATGCTGACGCCGCCCACGAAGAAGCCACGCGTGTAAGCCACTCTCGCGTCAGCGGCCACCACGTGGGGAAGCTCCCGGACCGCCATCGTGTCGTCAAGCGTCAATTTCTTGCGCGTGAGTTCTTCGCTCGTAAGCTTCTCAATGGCAAACGGCTGATGAAATACCCAAAACACGTTCGTGCCCATCGAACTTGCGAAATCGGAAACCTTGTTATTCAGACCATTGATGATCGATGAAATCGTAATCACCGTCGTTACGCCGATCACGATACCCAGGATCGTCAACCCCGAGCGCAGCTTATTGGTCCTCAGCGTATCCAGGGCCATCCGAACCGATTCACGACCTTGTCCTTGCGCCATCGATGCAGCTCCTCGCTGCTAAGTCACTCGTGTTTCAATTTGCAACTGCTCTTAAAGCTCAGCACGCAAAGCAACAACTGGGTCCAGCTTGGCCGCCTTGCTCGCCGGATAAACACCAAAGAAGATTCCCGTTGCCCCGGACACAAATAATCCCAGCAGTACGCTCCACAGCTGCACGTTGGTAGGAAACCCAATGATGAGCGTGATCAATTTGGCCACCAACACCCCGCACAGTACCCCGATAGCTCCGCCCAGCAGGGACATGGTCGCGCTTTCAATCAGAAATTGCAGCAGCACGTCGCGTTGCCGGGCGCCGAGCGCCTTCCGCACTCCAATCTCCCGCGTCCGCTCCGTCACGCTCACCAGCATGATATTCATGATTACGATTCCGCCCACCACAAGCGAGATGGAAGCAATGCCCACCACCACGTCGAAGAATATCGCTGTGAACTGCTTCCAGATGTCCATGTAAGTGTCGTTCGTCTCCACCTCAAAGTCGTCGTCCGTACCGGGAGCGTCATGACGCAGAGAGCGCATCAGCACCCTCACCTCATCTTCGGCCCGAGTCATCGCTGCCGCATCGCCGCCTGCGCGCGCATAGACATCCACAGAATCGTTGTATCCGTACGTCTGTTGGTACGTCGACAGCGGCACTGCCACCCAGTTGTCCTCTGACTGGCCAAACATCTTGCCAAGTCGAGCCCCAACGCCCGCGATGGTGTAAGGAATGCCGTCCACGCGGATCTCTTTGCCGATCGGATCACCAGGCCCCAGAATGTTGTCCACAATGTCGTAACCGACAATCACGTTATGGGTAGCGTGTTCGTCGTCTACCGACGTGAATCCGCGTCCAAGCGCAATCTCTGTGCTGTTCAGCGCAAGCATCGTCCACGTGATTCCGTTCAGGGCCGTCCCGGTGGTGGATTGTCCGTTGTAAACCACGCCGGTGGACCGGCTGACCATTGCACCCACTTCGCTGCATTCGGCGCAACCGCTCTCAATCGCCTTGTAGTCCTCAATGTGAATCATCTTGCGCTTCTGATACTTGAAGTAAGCCTCCGGGCTCATGATCACCGCGGGCATCCGCGTAACTGAAAACACGTCTGCGCCATGGGTCGAAAGCTTGTTGGCGACATAGGTGTTCGCGCCGTTCACCATCGTGATCACCATGATCACCGAGGCCACGCCCATCACCACGCCCAGCAGCGTCAGCACCGTGCGCATCTTGTTGCCCCAAAGTGATTGAAGCGCGAGTTTCAGTGCCTCAGTGAATTGCATGGTTTCGCTTTCCTTGTCCGCTTCCTTGCCGGTAACGGCATTCCCAGTCATTCTGAACGGCTGCGCAACGCGTGCTGCTCATGCGTCCAGACTTCGGCCCTGTCCCCTCAGTGTACGCAACCCGAGCCTGCCAATAGGCTGCCAATGGAATCCACCGGCAACAGGCTCGTATTTCAATAGACGGAAGACCCAGCCCGCCAGCCGCATGGCAGCCATCCGGCGCAACCAATCGCCGCCCTTCTAAGAATACGCACTTCCGTAGCCTCAGGTTCCGGTCCCAGACGGGCTTCGCCAGCAACCCGCTTCCGGCACATCTTTCAGGAACTTTTTGGGCTCCAAGTGTCGTAGCATACAAGTGCGCAATTTTTCACCCGCATCAAGGGACAGTTTTTTCCCGCAATCCAGATCTTTGGAGGCTTCATGACTCGCACCCGCTCCCGGCTGGCGCTTGTTCTGCTGGCGCTCACGGCCGCTTTCGCTTCGCTTGTTTCTGCCCAAACCGTTTCAGCCCCGCTCCTGCTTCGCAACCCGTCCCTCAGTCAGGACAAAATAGCTTTCCGCTACGCGGATGACATCTGGACAGTGAACCGCCAGGGCGGTGATGCCGAACGCCTCACCTCGAACGGGCAGGTCAGCGCCGGCCCGTTCTACTCGCCAGACGGCGCATGGATCGCCTACTCGGCCCATCTCCACGGCAACACAGACGTCTACATAGTTCCAGCCGAGGGCGGCATTCCGCACCGCCTTACGTGGCACCCGGACGGCAGTATCGTCGTCGGCTGGTCGCCTGACGGAAAGGATGTTCTCATCGCCGGCGGCCAAGCCAGCTTTCGCCATTTCGATCGTCTCTTCCGCGTCCATGCCGATGGCTCAGGGTCTCCCGAGCCCCTGCCGCTGCCCTCCGGAAGCGAGGGCTCTTTCTCGCCGGACGGCCAATCGATCGCCTACCAACCCCTGACTAAATGGCAACCGGCCTGGAAGCGCTACGTCGGCGGGCAAACGACTCCCATCTGGATCGTGAATCTGAAGACGCTGGACCTCGTCAAGGTGCCCCGCGAGAACTCCAACGAATCCAACCCTGTTTGGACAGGCGACTCTGTTTACTTCCTCTCTGACCGCAACGGCCCGGTCTCGCTGTTTCGCTACGACATCCCTTCCAAACAAGTCACTCAGGCTGTGCCCAGCACGGGATTCGACTTGAAATCAGTGCAGGCAGGGCCAGGCGGACTTGTCTATGAACAGTTCGGCTCGATTCACCTGTTCGATGTGGCCACCAACGCCGAACACATCGTTCCTATCCAGATTCACGGCGAACTGCCAGACTTGGTACCCCACCGCATCAGCCTGCCAGCCGAGGAAATTCAAAACGCCGCCCTTTCGCCCACCGGTGTCCGCGCCGCGTTTGAGGCGCATGGCGAAATCTTCACGGTGCCTGCCGAAAAGGGCGATACGCGCAACCTGACCAATACCTCCGGCGTGGCGGAGCGTGATCCCTCCTGGAGTCCAGATGGCAAAACCATCGCCTATTTTTCTGACGCTTCCGGTGAGTATCAGCTCTACCTGCACGACCAGACCGGCTTTAAGCCCCCAACGGTCATCGATCTCGGCCCCGATCCGAGCTTCTTTTTGAGCCCCGTTTGGTCGCCCGACTCCAAGCTTATCGCCTACACAGACAAGCACCTGCGCCTCTGGTATGTAGACGTGCCCTCGGGGAAGCCCATCCTGGTCGATTCATGCACATACGGCTCCTTTCATTCCAGTTTCAGTGCCGTCTGGTCGCCGGATTCGAAATGGATCGCCTATCAGCGAGATCTCAATAACCAGTTGCAGGCCATCTTTCTCTACTCCCTCGATACCCACAAATTCACCCAGGTTACCGATGGCACCAGCGATGCCTCGAGCCCCGCTTTCGATCCCAACGGGAAGTACCTTTACTTCCTTGCTTCTACAGATGACGGGCCCTCAAAGGCCGGCATCGATCTCTCTTCACTCGACCGCGCGGCATCTTCTGCTCCTTACGTCGTCGTACTGTCCAAGGATGGCGCTTCGCCCGTACCTCCCGAGAGCGACGACGAGAAGATCAAAGATGAAAAGAAGGCCGACGCCGCCGATGCGGACAAGAAAGAAACCGAAAAGTCTGCCGGAAAGGCCGACGAAAGCAAGAAGGACAATGCAACCGAGGACGCCGGCAAGAAGGAACCCGCCAAGCCAGTCGAAGTCAAGGTCGATCTTGAGAAGATCGGCGACCGCATTCTTGCATTGCCGATTCCGGCGCGCAACTACGAAAGCATTGCCGTGGGAAAAACCGGCGTTCTCTATCTCACCGAAACTTCGCCAATTGGCCGTTCAAGCAGTGAGGGAGGCGGTCCTGAAATTCGAGCAGTCTGGCGTTTTACTCTCGAGAAACGCAAGCCCGAGCAAGTTCTCAGCAATCTGGATTTCCTTCAGGTCTCCGCCGACGGCTCCAGAATTCTCTACGCGCGTAAAGCCGCATGGACCATCGCTTCGGCCGACGATCTCAAGCCCGATGTCGAGGCCCCCGGCAAGCCACTGAACCTGGGTGGCCTCGAAACCGTCATCGACCCCCGCGCCGAGTGGAAGCAGATGTTCTATGAGACTTGGCGTATCGAGCGCGACTTTCTCTACGATCCCCACACCCACGGCCTGAGCATTCCCAAGATCGAGGCCCGGTACAAGCCTTATCTCGACGGCCTCGCCTCGCGCTCCGAATTCTCCTATCTCTCTACAGAGATGCTGGGTGAAATCACCATCGGCCACATGTTCGTCAACGCGCCGCGGCCGCACGACACGGATGCAAAAACCGGACTCCTCGGCGCCGACTACAAAACTGAAAACGGCCGCTACCGCATCGCCAGAATTCTGGGCGGGCAAAACTGGGCTCCCGGCCTGGCCTCGCCGCTCACCCTCCCCGGCGTTTACGTCAGAGAGGGCGAATACCTGCTCGCCGTCAATGGCCGCGAGTTGCACGCTGACGACAATCTCTACCAGTTCTTTGACGGAACTGCCGGTAAGCAGACACAGCTCCACGTCGGACCGAACCCTGACGGCAAGGATGCTCGCGACGTCACGGTCGTCCCCATCCCCGACGAGGATGGACTGCGCAATATCGACTGGGTTCAGAGGAACCAGCGCAAGGTTGATGAGCTCTCAGGCGGCAAAGTCGCCTACGTCTACATGCCCAACACCGGCGGCGCCGGCTACGACAACTTCAACCGCTACTTCTACTCGCAGCTCGACAAGCAGGCCCTGGTGCTCGACGAACGCTACAACGAAGGGGGCCTTATCGCCGATTACGTCGTCGATGTGCTCAAGCGCCAACCGCTCTCCGGAGCCATCGAGCGCGACGGCAAGCCTGTCCACGACCCAATTGGCGCAATCTTCGGCCCCAAGGTCATGCTCATCAATATGGAATCCGGGTCCGGCGGTGACGCCATGCCCTGGTACTTCCGCAAGGCCGGCATCGGCAAACTGGTGGGCACGCGCACCTGGGGCGGGCTCGTAGGCATTGGCGGCTACCCTGTCTTGCTCGACGGAGGCCGCGTCACCGCGCCGCGCTACGCCATCTATGGCCTGAACGGTGAGTGGGAGGTCGAAAACCGCGGCATCGCCCCAGACGTTCCTGTCGAGGAGCTACCCAAGGATGTCGCAGAAGGTCACGACCGGCAACTGGAAATCGGTGTGCAAACGGTGCTGGATGAGCTAAAGGGACACCCGATTCCGGCCATCCCTGTCCCGCCCTACCCGAACTACCACAAGAACGACGGCCTGGGTCTCCCTTAGTCCGTCAGGCCAATACTCAAGACCTGAAATCGGTCGATCTCCTGAAACTTCGTTGTCTCAACCTTGCGGCATTTCTCCGCCGCAGGGGCGGGGCAACTAATCCGGGAATCCCTGCGCAAGCGCGAAGCCGCCTCTACTTCCCTGAGCTCCCAAATCCCTTCCCCGCCCGCGCCGACGCTTCCAGGCTTTCAACCTCTTCCACCATCCCCGTCAGTACCGGAACCGGAATCATCTGCGCAATCTTCTCCCCTGCCTTCAGCTCCACAGCCGTCTCGCCCAGGTTCGTCATCAGCACCAGAATCTCGCCCCGGTAGCCCGCATCGATCACGCCGCCTGTCGTCGCAATTCCCCTCGCCGCCATCGACGATCGGTCCCGCACCAGCAGTCCCAGCGCAGCTCCTGTCGCAGGATCCCTTGCCTCGACCGCGATCCCCGTCCGCACCCTCACCGTAGCCCGCGGCGCAAGCGCTGTCGCCTCCAGCGCAAATAGGTCATACCCCAGATCCTCGCCCGGATGCGCCACCACCGGCAGCCGCGCCCCCTCGTCTAATCGCTTCACTCGCAACATGTTTCTGATCGTATCGAAGCTGGGTTGGCAGCGCTAGTCGAGCTTCTGAAGTTGCATTAAGCAGCAGATGCCGCATCGGCGGCTGCGAACTCCGCTAACCGGTGCGCAGCACCGCCAACACGCGCGAATGCGCGGCTAACTCCGCTAGCCCCCGCCAAAACTGGTGAGCCCCGGCCGGGAACTTCCCGGTCGGGGCTCATGTTTTCGGCAAGAGGATCCTGTAAGCCGAATTCTGTCGTGTGCGGTCATTCCTCTAGGCGCCGCGTTGCCGCGGACACTCATCAGCGACCTACCCGGAGGTTTCGGCAATTGCAAAGAGCCGCCTTGCCGCATCGGGCCGATGCGTAGCTGGAGCCTGACTCTTGGCTCCCGCTTCCCTCCCTATTTGGTCTTGCTCCGTGTGGGGTTTACCCTGCCCCGCTCTTTACAGAACGGGCGGTGCGCTCTTACCGCACCTTTTCACCCTTACCCCGGCGCTGGAGTTCTCGCAACGGCGGGCGTACCCGGCAAGCCGGGCAAACTCGGGTATTGCGGT
>Ga0182013_10003340_pt1 | contig 20183 bp, 20 predicted proteins | sample 612S2MmetaG_FD_120487 | JGI IMG/M metagenome (GOLD analysis project Ga0182013, IMG submission 120487) | Permafrost microbial communities from Stordalen Mire, Sweden - 612S2M metaG | ecosystem: Environmental > Terrestrial > Soil > Wetlands > Permafrost | place: Sweden: Stordalen | collected... | reverse complement strand
TCTTCGAGTTTTTCGAGGAAATCTGCGACACTCATGGTGTTGTGATTCCCGTATTCACTAACGTACCCGCTCCACTGGTGCAAGCCGTCGCCGCCGTGCTACCAGCAGCCACATAAAACCCATCGGACGTGCCGCCAGAACAGCGATCCATCACGGTGCTTCCTCCATTGATAGTTATAGTGCCGCCGTTCGTTGCGCTCAGGCTAATTCCACCGCCACCGGAATCAGTGATATTTGTTCCCAATGGTCCATTATTACCGAGCGCATTTCCACCATTGGATGATATGTTAACGTTGCTTGCAGCGTTTGTGTTTTGGATGGTGATTCCATTACCACCGGAATCCGTTATCGATGTACCATTTGCGCCGTTGCTGTTGAGACTAATTCCCCCGCCAGAACCGCCGTTAGCAATTAGTTCAATGCCAGCACCCGAATCTGTAATCGATGTTCTTACTTCACCAGCAGCGGATTGATTCAGAGCGATTCCACCGCCACCGGAATCAGTGATTGATGTTCCAGCAATTCCGAGATTTGAAATTGATAAACCATTGCTTTTATTCGCAGTCGGATCATTGACTAGTTGTAAACCTGCACCAGCAAATAGATTTATGGCTCCATCAGCAACTCTTGGGTCTTCGTCATTAGAATTTGAAAGCTTCAAACCACCTGTATTAGCAGCGATCACAATACCATTTTCATCGGTGGTTTGGATTGTCAAAGTTCCGCTCGCTGTCACACCATCATCGATGGTTGAATCTCCTAGCGTATTCACCCCGGTTGCAATCGGTACAAATCCCGCTGTAAGTGTGCCACTTAGATTACCACCCCCGCCTCCGCCCTGCGCGGCCCACGTCCCGTTATCGCAGGTGTAGATCGTCCCGGTACTGTCCACGACTTGGATTGGCGGCGCTGGAGAACATGTTCCCGATGGAGCGCCGGAGACGTAGCGCACGCTGGGATTGTTAGGCTGCGCGGCCAGCGGCAGCGCCAAAAGAAACAACCAAAGTAGCTTTTTCATCGCGCCCTCACTGGACAAAAAGAATGTCGATCACATCTCCCGGCGTACCGGCAATCCACCAGTCGGAGAGGAAAGACGTGTAGGTAATAAATGCGGCGACTCCGCCCGCACCAGACGGCGTCAGCAGGATGCCTTTTCCTGCCGTGCCGCCGTTGACTGCCGCTGGAGTTGTAACGCTCACGGAGTTGTCCCGCCCGTAGCGAATCGGGTTAGCGGCGTTGTTTTGAATTTGGAGGTTTTGCAAAAAGATATTGCCTGATATATACGACGGAAGTCCGCTCGCGGCATTGACGACTCCGCTCGCCGGGACCGTTACTTGGATTGTGCCCTCTGCCATGATTCGCTCCTTAAACTGGAAAGTTTTCCATCTGCTCCTGTGGAATATAGTCGAGACTTGGCGACGTCGGAGATGCGGTTTCTGCGAGCCCCGCCGCGGCGTCCGTCCCCGGCGGGATCGATGAAGGCGGGGGCGCCCCAGTTGGTAGCCGGAACAATCCCTCTGCGATGCTCCCCACACCCGCGGCGATGCCGTTGATGTCGCCAACGGTCTGTTGCCTACGCTGATTGGCGAGGTCTGCTTCGTTTCCCAAGGCGCTCGCACCCTGACCCGTCTGCGCTACCCCGAGACTTCCGAGCGTATTTGCCGCTTGCCCCTGCGTCTCGCCCATGAGGTTGATGATGTTGCCCCGCTCTGCACTGGTAGCCGCCTGCGTCGATGCGTTGGTTCCCCCGGCCCGATTGCCAAAATTTGCGTTCTGGAGCTTCTGTTGCTCAACCTGACTCTGGCCTGCACTGATCTCTGGAGCAAGAGCAACGGTGGGATTGGTGAGGAGGTTTTCGTCGTAAGTTTCGGCTGCAGTCGTCGCGCCTTCGCCCGCCCCGATGTCGTAGTTGGCAAGGCCACCAAACTGCCCCTGCTCCTTCGCGGTCGGATTCCCTGCCGCCAAATCGAAAATTCCGCCTACGAGTCCGCCCATAGTGCCTCCATTGTAATCCTAAGTCGCTGGAACCTGCGATATTAAAAGGCCGTCAAAAAATATTTGCGAACCCTGAGTCCCAAGCGACGTGAGCGCCGCCGTCACAATCGTCCCCGTGAAGCCGATGGTCGAGATGATGCCCGAAGAGTCGGCGCCAATCGTCGCGCCATCCGGCTGAACCACACCGAGGCTTGAGTCCGTGGCGATAGCCACCCCTTCAGACCAGAACGTGGACCCGTCGAAGAAGATGAGAGCGAAGCCGCTCGGATAGATCGAATCCAACCCACTGATGGTCGCGCTCGAATCGGTAACCAGTGAGACCGTCGCGCTCGAATCGTTGCCGATGAAGGCGAACCATGGCGCCTTCATGCCCCCATTGAGCGTCACTGTCACTGGGGATGAGTCGCCGGCTATGATCTTGGCTCCAGCGTCGCTCTGTTGTGTCAGGTACGATGGCTCGCCAAGCTGATTGTTCACCGTTCCGAGGCCGGGAAAATAAATGATCGCCCCGGTCGAGGTATTGAACGAGGTCACTCCGGTGACTGTTTCCTGCTGAATGTTTTCGACTGCCGCCGTGGCTGCTGCTGATGCTTGTGCGGCAATCTGTTTCGGGAGCGCAGCGAAGGCCTGCTCGTGGACCGTCAGACCTTCGAAGGCTTTCCCCATCGCTTCGGCGACGTCGGCCATCGTCGAGGCTTCGGACAGGACTGGAGGTGTCCGTGTCGAAGGAACATTGAGCGGCGGCGATTGCTGGCTTTTTGGCGCTCCGGGCCACGTCATCCCTGACCGCCTTCCCCGCCTGAGGGTCTAAACATTCTCACCGGCGCGAACTCGCCATTTGATCCGAATGGCTTCACTTGAAGCACAAATCCGTCGAAGAAAAACTGCAGGGTCGGGTCTGTGCTCTCCACCTGCGCCTGGAGGAGCTTCCATTTGTTCGGACTCACCTTGGTTGTGAACTTGGTAATTTCACCGTTGGTGCCTTCCAGAACAATAGGAAGCGGCCCGTAGCTGCCGTTACCCACGTCCGCCGCAATGAATGAAACCGTCGCGCCGGAATCACACTTATACTCAAACGTAGCTTCATAAGCACTCATCCACCCCGCTCCGCCGATCCCAGGCGAAAGCACCAATCCAGTTACTTCCTCTGGTGACCCAGACTGCATCATGCGCACTGTGCCATCAGAACAGCCAACGAGAATGCCTTGCTGACTCTCGCCCTCGTTCGGCGCATGCACTGTCGGCTCCGAGGCGGTGTACTGATCCATGACCCACCCCATCGCGCGGATGTCATAGACCAGCGTCGCGTTCCCGTCCACCTCTTCGTTGCTTGTGTAAAAGACTTCGCCGTTCAGATCGTTGAGATTGACTTGCGCATCCTGCGGCAAAGTTCCCGAGACGTTGACGCCGAGGCCGTTCGGGCCGTTCACCTGCGATCCAACGAGTCCATCGATGCCCCATCCAGCAGTCGTATCGTTTAGCGTGTAGCTCGTCGCCCACGGACCCACAGGAAGACCTTTGGGGCTGCCCACAGGGACTCCATTCAAAGTCAGTTGCACCAAAAGCGTGGCAGCCGATCCATACTGCATCCCGACCTGAAGATTGACCTTGACGCCCGTCACTGGAGCGCTTGGCGGAATAGCGAGTCCCAGCCTCGTCGCTGCGAGCGTCTGGAGTTGCGTCGGAGAAATCGGCGTCCCGGCCAGCGAATAGTTGATCGCCACACCGTAGAAAATGACATTCGCCCCAAAGGTGTTGCTCGACATCGGAGGGGAAGCGTCGGTGTTAGTTACCTCCATGCTGAAAGTGATGTCACTCAAAATAGAGAGGTCGGTTCCGAGCATCACCACGAGGTAATTGGGCATTTCTTCGAGGCCGCCATAGAGCGGGAAAGTGTACGATCCTCCCGGAAAGTTCACGTTCCAGAACGTAGCTCCGCCGCCGGGATTGAGGTACGTGTCTCCATTCGACACCGGAACAATCGACTCAACCACCGCTCCTGGGGGCAACGAAGGGATACCGATGCCAGTGGACTCCCACCCCGCGGGAGCTTGGAACGGGCAACCATTGACGCCCGCTCCGTAACCATTCCCAGCAACATAGCCCCACTCTGCGAGGCTGGATCCGAAGCACGTCCCGGCGCTGACATTCGCTCCAGGCTGCGGACCTTGAGGAAACGCAAAGACGGCGTACTGACCGTCTGGCGGAGCGTAGGAGGCGTTCTGCGCGTAGGCAAAGGCGGTCGCAGGCGTGACCTGGCCGAGGTCGAATATTTGAGCCACATCGGCGTGCGTGAAGGGAGCAGAAAATGCTGTCGCACTGCCCGACGTCACGATGAGGGTTTGGCCATTCAGGTAAGTCCCGGTCCCCATGCCGGTAGGTACGACTTTCTGGCCCGGAATGAACGGATCGGCTTGCTCTGCGGTGTCGATTGTCACCACATCGCCGGAAATAGAGAACCCGGTAATCTGCGCCGTCTGGTTCGATCCCTGACCTGTGTTCGTGTCATCCTGAGGGCTCTGCCACGGAATGCCCTGGCCAATGGTCGCCGAGGAATCGGGAACAAAGGCGGCGCCGTGGACTACCGGATACTCGGCTCCGAAGTAGGCGTAATCGTAGTAGAGATAGCCATTCTGCTCGCGGAATCTTTGCTTCTCGGGCTGCGTGTCGTCGGGAGGCCAATACGTCACGCCATTGCGGATGATCGTCTCAGGAGTCGAGCCTTCATGGGAGAAAAGAGGGTAAAGCGTCTCATCGGTGATCGAGACCGACGCGGCCCCGGCGCGGCTGAAATGAATGCCGTCGTCCACCCTGAAGAAAATGTTTCCCCCGCCCTCGATGCAGAGGCATCTGGGAATAAACAGACCCCTGGTGATACTCGTAGCCCTCAGGGTCCATGTCGAGCCAGAAGTACCCGTCACTGTCGCGAGGGCATTGTAGAAGTTGGGTTCGATGATCCATGCGCGCCTGATGGAAAATAGCACGCCTCTTCCGGCAGACATCGCTCCGTTTACCAGAGCCTCACTGGGGTCTGTGACGTCGAACTGGTTGGTCTGCGGCCACGAGTCGAGATTCGATCCTTCCGACCAGTAAAGAGTTCCAGGGCGATAAGTGTCTCCCACAGCGAAGACGAAGTTGATGTTGTCTGTCGGCCCAAACCAGTAGGCCAAAGGCTGATTGGCGAGATCCGGCTCGGCGATGTTCCACACCAGATTGGTCCCGTCAGGCACTCCGGGAATGACGACCTGGGTATCTGAAATCGGTCTTGAAATGAATGAATAAGGAAGCTGTGTCGGGTAGCCGATGAGGATGATGGTGCCAGGCAGCCAGCGCGTATTGAATGGGGTGTCGAGGGTCGTAATAACCCCTCCCGAGACATTGCAGTGACCGGCCTGCGGAAGGTCGATCGACGGCACCGGCTCGTAGTCCGTGAATGTCATTTGTTGGTTATCCGCCGCTGCCGCATCGGTTAGAGAATCGGTGATCGTCGTCGGAGGATTAGTGTTCGGACCTGTGGCTACGTACGTGAAATTGGCAAGGCCGGCATCCTGGCGATACCAGTCGACCTTATCCACCTGAGGATCAGGCGAGTAGACAGGAGTCAGGGTGTTGGCAAGCACTGGCGTCGTCGAAGGCGTTGTCGTCGGAGAAGGATTCGACTGCGCTCCCGTCAGGGACGAGCGATATTTGTAGGCATATGAGACATCTGTCCGCACACCCTGAGTGAGCGGCGGAATGATGCCTGCGGGAGCACCGGGGGTCGGGGAGGCTTGGAGAAGCAAAATTCTTCCCGAGTGGAACCAATAGTCGTAATCGATCTCGATTCCATAGACTCCGGCCGCGGCAAACGAAACAACGACCGTGGTCTCGGCGTAGTTTCCACCTTCACCGGAGGTGTAGTTCTGGCGAGGCAAGAGCGGGTAGCCCTGCGCGACTGTAATGGTCTGGCCGGCGTTTGAAAGACCAACCGTCCCACCCTCTCCAGATCCCGAGGCGGCCGCAGAAACCAGCGAAGCGTCCTGAATTCCCCAGATGCAATCGTCGTGGTTGGTGAGGACGAAGGTGTAGAGACCTGGCGCGGGGATATAAATCTTTCCATAGAGAACGAAATTGAAGTTTGAATAGGTGGTTTGCGTTGGATAAGTCGTCGTCAGAGGCGAGGGAAATACCGGACTCGACCCCGTCACAGCATCTTCTGCCGACAAGGTGTACCACTGCATCGGGATGTCTTCAGTGCCGGTCCCGGGGAGTCCAGGCTCGCCTGCGGTGAACGTGGCGTCAAAGATGAACGAATTCCCCGTCGTCGAACCCACTGCGTTCGAGGTTGACCTCGGGACTCCCCCGCCCGTGTCGTCTGGGTTTTTCCAGAGGTACGAAGCCACTCCTCCGGCAGTCGGAGAGTCGCCCCAGTAGAACAGGGTCATCTGGCCAAGAATTCCCACATTGGGAGGCAGGGCTTCTGTCGTCACTTGGACGGTGATTTCAAACTCCCCGGAGTTCGCGGAGAACGTGTCGCCGGTTGAGTTGATGCCGATCTGGAAGTCTTGAGCCCCGGAAGGCACCTGGATTGTCTGAGCGCCCGCGAAAGCGGCCCCCACATCGACCACGGAGGGCACAAAGAGCGGCGCGACGCCCTTGGGGATGACATTGCCCGCCCCATCCGTAAAAGCCCCTGTAACCACGGTTGCTGTCGCGGGGGTCATGCCCGTGCCCGCGACTTGAATGTAATGGCCGGGGTTGGTGGAGGCTCCTGTCGATGGTCCCAGGGTCGTAGGAGTCGCGCCGGGGTTGCCGTTGATGTCCGCTACCCCCGTCAGGGACGTAATCATGATCGTCGAAGCGCCGGCGACGTTGACGATGAAGGGCGCCGTCCCATCGGGGGTAGGAGAAGGCTCGCCGTTTACCTCGCCGTAGTCGTAATTCGGGTTCTGACCAGAGTAATTTGTCCACGGAATCGACGTCGCCAACAGTGGACCTGAGTCAACAACGACCGTGTTTCCCGTGCCGATTGAAGGAGCGAGCGGCGGTTCCTTGATGCCGGTTTTATAAACGAGACCGTCCGACCTGACCTTGATTTGGCCGAAGCAGTTGAAAATCGCGGAAGAGTCGTTCAGCGCGTACTTCGTGAAGAGCGTCACGCTCATCGAAGAATCGGCGACGTAGCACCAAGGCTGGACGCTGGTATTGGGCCTAAATGGAATGAGCGAAACCGGGTTGCCGCTCAGCCCGATAGCGACCGGAGACGAGTCGGCAGGGAAGACAAATAGAGATCCCGAATCAGTAGCGATGACGAGGCAGAATCCATCTTCCGGTCCAGCGGGGGTCGTGTCGTTCATCCTTACCAGGGAGTTAACCGAGGAATCCACGATGACAATGGGGCTGCTCAAGCCGGTGCGAATCTGGACGCCGCCCTCGGTATAAGCCCTCATGTTCACAGCAGACGCAACCCGGCCGGGAGCCACGCGATTTTGCGGACTCGTGAGGTCGATACCCTTGAAGCTATCGGGCCTTTGCGCCACGCTTCACCTTGTTCTCATCCTCGAAGCGAGGATCGTCAAAATCGTTGCGGTTTCCCTCTGCGATCATTTGGGGTCGGAAGATTCCGAGAGCGTTATATTGCTCGTTTTTCAGGCGGCAATACGCTTCGAACTGTTCAAAAAGAGGTAAAGTCGCAGCGAAGTCAGACCCCGCAAGTTTGAACGAAGCGACGTGCTGCGCGTAATTTAAAACCGCATCCACGCCATCGCGGCTCAATTGAATTGGATCGCTGTCAGCCACGGGAACAGGAGCGTTCCCAACGACCGTCATCACCGTTCCTACCGTCGCGCCTGAATCCACGACAAACGGTCCCAGCGCGATGAGGTCCACGCCACCCACAACAATCACGGGATCGTCGGGATACTGCCTCTGCTCCCAATCCTGGAGTTGGGTGTCTTGCTCTTTGAATCCGGGCGTATCCACAGAGACTTGGCCGACTTGCGCCTGGAGCAGCCACGGAAGCTTCGTCATGGCTTTTTTCCCCTGATCGTACCTTTGCAGACAATACTTAGATCGCTCCGAGTCCCTGCCCTCAGGAGAGTTCGCCAGAACGTCTGCGAGGGCTCCATACAGGCAAACCCATGCCCAATCGTTCGGCAGGCCCACCACGGTGGCCTGTGGGGGCTGGAATGACGCTCCCGCGAAGCTAACCAGCATGTCCCAAGTTCCCGGCTGGTTTGGCGGCTGGGAGCAGTCGAAGGTCAGTGGGCTGTTTGCGGTAATCATCCAGCTATCCGGCTCGCCGGGCTTGAGTGACAGATTCACCCCATTGGCGTTGCGGCTGATGATGTCCTCGCGGCTCAAGGCGTAGGGCATCTGCGTCGAATCCGCCTGGATCCACCTGACGCGGTGCAGATTAAGCGTCGAGTCGGGGAGGTAGGTTCTCATAGAAAGAAGGGGTGACGGCTGGAGAAGATTGACGACATTCGCCGCAGACTCAAGGAGAAGCTCGTCTCGCCGGTACTGCAAAGCCCCTGAAATCAGGGCGATGTTGTATTGAACGGTTCCCGTCCACACCCCTCCGCTCATCGGTTCCATGAGCATCGCTTCCATCTGCGAATAGAGGTCGGTGTCGGTAACGGTCCTTTGGCGGGGGGAGCCGGGGAAATTCAGAGTGTTCCACGTGGAACCTTCCACGAAGTCGAACGCGAAGTCTACCGTACCCGGCTGGAGAGTGAGCGCGTTGAGGACGCGGAGACCTTCTTGGAGATACAGGTTCGCCTTAGCAACAGGAGTAAACACCGCGCCAGAGTCCTGGAGCCGGTTGAGTAGTTCGGCCCGCATCTCGCCAAGAGTGATGTAGTCATAGGGCATCAAAAACAACCTTTACAGAGCGATAATTGTTGTGGTATTCTTTGGGAAGTGAGGTTCCCGTGAAACAATGGTTTATACGCAACTTTGTCTGCCGGTTCAAGGGCCATCTGGAAGGCGTCCGGATGCCTCTGTTTGTGCCGTGGAAGGGTGTTTATGACGATGACCCCTATTGGGACAACATCAAGAGCCAGATTGAGGAAAATCGCAAACGCTCGACTCCGGTCTGCCAGAATCCCGGTCCCGGTGGAATATGCCGCCTCCAGATGTTTCACGATGGGCCGCACAACTTTTACCCAGAAGGCGGCGTTGCGACGGCGCTCAATGAGCCGTTGGATTACAGCACACCTCCGCTCTTCTTTGTGGAGTCCACCGCGAATGGCACGGGAGGCTGGTATAGAGAGAGGTGGGAGGAAAGGAAAATGGCGCAGGAACACGGCTCCATCCACTGCAAGCGCTGCGGAGCGATGATCGGAGAATACTGACACTTACGCCTTCTTTCTGGCCGCCGGCTTGCTTTGTCCAGACGTGGACATTAGCTTCGACTTGCTGCCGAGGTACGCCCCTTCGACGGTCAGCTTTCTGTGCCCCGGATTACCCTTCATCGTCCGCGAAGTCGAGGCGGGCAGGGGTACCGCACAGCCACGTTTTGAAGCAACCAGTTCGCTCATTATGCCCTCTTTCTGGCGCGCTTTTTGGCTGGCTTTTTCTTCCCGCCGCGCGCCGCGCCCAGCACGACGGCCTGCATCTGTTTCAACGCTCTCTGTTTTCCGAATTTCGCGGCCGTCCGCTTGAACGTCTTGCCATGGCGAAACTCATGGAAGTTCTTCTTCTCGTTCTTCTTCCCCTTCAACAGTGGCATCGTCGTCTCCCGTCCACAACTTGAATGCTTCTTCGTATGGGCAATCGACCAGAAAACCTCCGTCCACCGCCGATTGTCCTACTGTCCACACCGTTGTCTTGCCGTCGCCCGCATCCTTCATGGCAACGATGAACTCGTCGCCTATCGCATGCTCGCCCAGCAGCAGAATTACCATCCCATACCCGTCCGCATCGTTTGCGAGTTATAGAAGGGAGCCATGGGGAACCCCCTCGTTGCCGCTCGCATGTCGATCATATAGCTGTCCACGGCGTCACGATCGAGGAGTCGGAGAGTCTTGAGCCTGGCGAGGAAACTGGCGTCTGTGTCTTTTTTGAGAGCCAAGTAATTAGCCCCTGATCCCTTCGCGGCCATTACGTCCTTCCGGCTCTCCGCATCTCTGTATGCCCACGTCAGAGCTTTTTCAACGATGACCTCCTCGTCGATTTGTGGCGGCAACTGATCGCTGTTTTGCATCAGATATGGCCACTCGACTACGGCGTACCACTGGTATGCAATCTCCGTCGTGGGGTAAGGATACATCTCATAGAGCTGCTGGCCGAGGGTCGCGGATGGAGTGGCAGTGCCCGCGCCTCTGCGGTCCGCTCCGAGCGGCATCATCGCCCACGGGTTCGAGGCAATCTGCCTGGCGGGGTCGAGCAAGTCCTCCGTGCGCCTTGAGGTCCAGATGTCCATCGTCCACTGATCGAACATGTCGGCCACCGTCAGCCAGCGCTTGAATCCTTTCGGCGCGGGAATGTAGGCGCCGTACATCTGGTAGCCAACCCCCGAGAAGAACGGAAGCGGATCGATGAAGTTGCGGTCGATGGTCAGAACTACCGCGTTGGGGTTGGTTGTATCCATCGCAATGATCGAATAGATCGAATACCCCTGCGCCCTGATCTGCTGGGTCGTTGGTGACCAGTAGAAGGGCAATGCGAGCCACTGTGCCGATGCGGCGGCGTCTCCGATGATCTGGTTGCTTCCGAGGGCGCAAGTGATGGACCCGGCAGTTGAGATGTTCGGAGTCGAGAAGCCGCCCTGCAACAACTGGAAGCTCCACATCATCGAGTCTTGCGCGATCTTCCACGAACGATTGACAAGCTTGCGCGCGCGAATTCTCGACATCGCAGGAACGAGGTCTGTCATCTCGGAAATCATGTCCAGGAGCATCTAGTCCCTCAAAAAAATGGGCCGGGCCAAAAGCCCAGCCCCGGAGGCCATCTATGGAACCTCGTTAGTAGCCGATCGCGCTCAACCCCACCGTGACGCCAGAAAGATTGATGCCGTTCGCCACTTCAAGGCCTGTCGCGATGACTCGCCAGAAGACGCGCCATATTGGATTCACGCCGCCGCTAAACAGAAGCGGAACAGCTTCGTAGGTGTCAGTCCCGTCGACAGAGCCCGTCAGAGTGAAAATTGAATTATTGAACCCAAACGCCTTCGGATCCAGCGTGTCTCCGCCCTGAACATAGCTCGCAGGACCGCTGTACTCGATGGGAGCCCAGAAGTGGCCCCCAAAGGTATCCACCTGCCCGAGAATTTGCTTTACGCTTCCGATGCCTTGTGCCATTACAGCCCTCCCGAGCTAGTTGGGAAAGTGGAAGATGATGTCGCTGTAGTACGCCACGCCCGGCGTTGTCGCTACAGGGACCGTCACAGCGACGCCCTGCTTGGCGACCGAGGCAACCGCAGCCACATTCGAGAACAGCCCCGTCGTGATGATCGGGATGACTGCTGCCCCCAGACCGCCCGTGACGGTACCGTTGAAGTTGACTTCGGCCCTTCCGCCGCCGACGAAGATCATCGTCCAGTTCCCGGGAGTGGGACCGTTCGCCACGCCGCCAGCTGTCGCGGGGTTGATGAAGATTCCGCAGAACAAGCCGACCGCCGTAGCTTGATCGGCCGTAGTCACCGTGAAGGAGTTGTAGTCGGTCTCAGGCAACGCGCCCTGTGTCGCACCAGAGTCGAGCTTGATGTAGGCCGCATACCCCTGAGTAGCAAGGTTCGCCGTTGCACCGGAATCGAGCTTGACCCACTGGTAAGAGCCGTCGAAGATTTCAGTTCCGGGGAACGAGGCGCTCTGCGCTTCATTCGCGCCGAGAACGATCATTTTGCCAGGGTTCAACCCCATGAAGTAGGGATTACCTACCGCGTCCTGCTGGCCGGTCGGGCTAGGGCTATTGCAGGTATTCAAATAGCCTGGGAGCCAAATTCCTGGTGTTGAAATCCTTGCCATGACAACTCCTTATTCGGCGCTTGGCCGCGATTCGCTTACCCCAATATCCCGTAGCACTGTTGATCCTGCCGCGGCGTCGGGTTGTAGAAGTTCAGGACGTGACGGAGCCACTGGACATACAGCCAGGGGTTCTCGGGCCATCTTGCGGGGTCCATGAAGTAGTAATTGACCGGCGCGCCGTCGGCCTCGCGGTACTTCCAGCCATCGGGATTCAGCCAGAACAGCGGCTCGCCCACAACGACTTGGTTCAACCCGCCAGGCAACCCATTCTTCGTGGGATTAGAACTGAATCCCAAGCTCGGAAGCTGGCTGATGCCCTGATTGGCAAGCATGGCTGCAGTCAGAAGATACTGGCCGGTCTGAATCGCTCCCGGCGCCGGCGCGGTGCCGTTCACCGTAGTGAACAGCTTCGCAATTGAAGGCTTAGGCGAACTCGAAGGAACGATGTCATCCTCGAAGATCGTCGAGTCCTCGAACTTGATGCCTGACCAGTTGATATTGTGATCGTCGCGGGTCTCGTATCTCTGCTGTCTTTGGAAGGTAGCAGAAATTGCCGAGTAGCCGATGTACGAAGTGCAACCGAAGGTCGGGCGCCCGATCGGAGTCAGGTAGGTCTTCAGAAGGGTCTGGTAGTTCGGCGGAGCGGGGTTACCGTTCTGATCGCCGAGCCAGATCGGAGTTGAGTTGATCGACCCGTCCAGAGAGCCGTTGCGGGGCTGGCTGCCATAGGTCGGGAACACATTGCCGTCCCACGAGGGAGTTATGCCGTCGTTCATCGCTTCGGACATCCCATTGATCGAGGCCAGACGATTGTCCGAGACTCCGTTGCCAGAAGCCTGACCGTGGCGGAACATATCGCCCTCAAGCTGGAAGTCGATGCCCTCCATCAACTGATTCAGGTACGCTTCGAGGATTCCAACGCGCGCCTCTGGACCCTTATTCTGCACCTCGGTCACAAATTCGTTGACCAACACATATTTGCCGTAAGACTTCGGCTGGAAGACCGAGGCGGTAATCATCTGCTGCTGGACGATGGTTACGTCCTCGCCGGGGAACATCGCGCCACCCGGAGCGCCCTGATAGAGCTGAGGCACTTGCATGCCAGCGCCGCCCGAGAACGGATCATACGCACCAGACGCGCGAAAATAGCGCTGGAAAGGGGTTCCCACATACGAGTTCTGGTAGATATAGCCGTCGATCAACTCGTTCAGCGTGGTCGCCGATACTTCCGGGAATAACGGGCCAAATGGAGTAGGCATTTCAAGTTCTCCTTAGGGCTACGCGGCTACTGACTCGCGCAACTTCGTCTTTGCACTTTCGCGCCAGGGCGTGTTTCTTTCTCTCGCGCTGTGAGGCGCTTGCCATGGCTTCTTCGCGTCCCCCGATGCTTCGGAGGGTTTGTAGGTTGAAAATCTGCTCGTGTTGCCAGAGCGCGTGTTGGGGTTTGCGCTGTGCCGCTCACGCTCTTCCTTGCGAGTAGCTTCGCGGATGGAGTCGTCGTGCTTCTTCTCGTCCGCGAGTCTTTTCTCTTCGCGCTTGGCTGAGACATTGTGCGCCGCTTCCCACGCATTGCGCAGCGTGAAAGTCTTGTTGCCCAAGAGACGCTGGCGATTCGCTTCATCAACCAAAGCCTGCGTGTTGCCGAGCGGTGCGCCAAAGAGAGCAAAATGCTCAGCATTCAAGTCTTGGATGGCGACGATAGTGTTGGCCTGAGACTGCGAGAAGCGACCAAAATCATCGCGAGTAATGAGGTTTGGATCGGGAGAGCCGGGAGCGCGCACCGGCGGGTCTTTCGGATTTGGATTCGCGGGATCGTCTTCGAGGACGATGCCGAATTCTTTCGCCTTGTCGAGCTTGGCTTTCAGAGCCGCCGCTTCGCCTGCCGCCTTGATCGACTGTTGCGTCACGTCGCGCATCGCGGGAACAAACTCGGTGTTGTACCGATCAGTGAATTGCTGGAGCTCTGTCTCTGCTTTCTTGCGGGCCGCTTCTCCTGCGACATTGGCCTCGGAAAGCTTTTTCAGCATCGCCTTAAACTTCCCGTCGCCGAGGACGGTTTCATACGCCTTCAGTTCCTCGTCAGTGAGTCCCGACTGCTGCTTCAACCATTCGAGTTCGTTCATTGAAGTCTCCTCTAGTCAGGATTACCGTGGAGGCGCTGGGGATTGTTGTGGGGATGAAGCTGCCGAGGCTGACGCTTGGACTTTCTGCAACCCCTGCATCATCATCTGAATGCCCTCCTGCGCCCCGGGGAAGTCTCTCGCGAGTCCCTGAATCGCCTGTCCGAGCATAGTCAGTTTGATGATGGGAGAGGCCCCGCCCTGCGGAGCCCCTTGTCCCTGAGGAGGTTGCTGCGTTACGGCGGTGGGGAAACTACCCACTATGCCCTCTTCCGACGTCTGCCACCCTTGTGTTTCCCGTGCATCTTGTGCTTTCCGCCAAGATGGGGGCCTACGACGGTCAGCTTTTTACGACCACGCTTTGCCATGATGTGCTCCTTTGTCCAGGTTTGGAGGAGCAGCTAACCGCATCTCGCGAGGGGGCTGTAATCCTTTGACTAGCGATAACTTTGAACCAAACAGAAACGGCGCGTCAAGTGCAATTTGCACCGACGCGCCGCTGTTGTGGGGTTTCTTTGGGTTTTCTTTTATGTCGTCTGGGCAAACGTGATCCCCGTGGGTACGGGAGCGGAGATCGACGGGGTAATGGTTGCCGTGATCGACATACCGGTGCTCGCGCTCGTCGCAGTGTAAACCACATTGAAAGGCGAGGCGGGGTCGTCCACGAAAGTCGAGGGAAGTGGAATCGTGACGATCAGATCGGTCGAATCGACGGACGGGGTAACGGTTGGATCGCTCGATACGAGAGCGACGGACACATCGGCCGGGAACGCCGACCCTGCCGGCTGAAGCGTGCCGGTATAGACGAGAGTGTTACCTGCTACTGGAGGAAGCAATGCCATGGGGTCTCCTTGTTGTGTGAAACTGATGCTGGTTGGAAGTGGGCGGGCAAGCTCGCGGCGAATCTCGCGCAGTTCATGGAGAATCTTTTCGAGCAGTTCGTGGGTGCGATGGTTGAGGTCCACGCAATTATCTTACTCTCAAGCATGTCTCAATTGTATGAGCAATTTTCAACACCCGGACAATTATTACCCGACTTCGATGTCCTTCTGCGCGATGGAGTCGGTTTCCTCGAAGATCAGCGAAGAGATGGAGCCTCCGATGCCGAATTGCGCAGTCAGCTTGCCCACCTGACGCTCCTGGCGGATGAAATCGAAAGCTTCATTGAGTAGAGATTTCCCGCCGTCGGGCAGCTTTTCGTCTGCGGTGATGGTTGTGCGATGAGTGACGTGCGATCGCGTAGCGGTCTTCATTCGGGTCTCCTAACTTGTCTTGCGTACGACGCGGCCACCGCCAGATGGACCTTTCTGCGCAAGCTTGGCGGGTTTCTTGTTTGTTGGCGGCGCACCGGCTCCCGGCTGTCCAGGTTTGGGTCCAGGCTTACCCTCGGGCTCTGGCGGAGCAAGGCCCAACGCTTTTTCAAGGATTGCCAGCTTCGACTTCTCGAGCAATTGCATCTTTGCCCAGTTAAAGACCTTTTCCTGAATCGTAGCCCCGGCAATCGTTCCCCAGTTGGGAAGGTCGAACTGATTGGCGATGGTCTCAGGGTCAACGGGCACTCCTTTACCTAAAAGCGCGAGAAGGTCGAGTCTCTGTTTCGCCTGCGCGATGTAGTGCATTGAGTGCGGCGTGATGAACATTTTCAGGTTCTTGGCGAAGGTCTTTGCCCGCTCGAAGACGCTGACACTCGACTCAAGGGGCACAGGGTGCCCATCGGCACCCATCCTCGTCGTCGGCTCGCCGGGCATGTGCGAGGGAATCACCATCTCCGGCGAGTAGTCGAAGACCTCGGGGGCAACTCCATCGGCGCCGACAATCTGCATCACCTGCGGAACGGTCATGTATTGGATGATGAGAAATTTGACCATGTTCCCAAAGTCTCTGAAAGACCTCTCCATCGTCCGCGACGTTCCGAGGACAGTAGGCCCTTCCGCGTCAAGAAGTTTCTCGGGATCGGAGATATTGCCGCGCAGTTTTTCCAGAGCCTTGATTTGGTCATGGCCCAATTGCCTGAGAATCGATGCCTGCATGAACTCGACAACCTTCATCACCCACTCGGGGACGTTGTAGCACCACTCTGGCATCGGAGGCCGGAGAACAGCCTCTTTGATGTCGCCGTCGATGCCCCACGTCACACCGGGAGACAGCGGGTCAAGGCCTTCAGCTTGGCGCGAGGTCAGCTTTCCGCCTTTGTCGCCGGTCGTGATGTCGATGTTGTAAACCTTGCCGGGAAGGGCTCTGGCCATCGCAACTCGGTAAACCGAACGCACCAGATCATCGATCGCATCCTGCGTGTTCGCCGTCCCGTTGAACAGAGAGTACCCAGTTGGTTCCCACGCCCACTCGTCGAGGTAGAAGGGCACCAGGGGAACCATGCCGTGCCAGTCGAAGGCGGGGCCGTCGTACATGAGAGCGTTCTGGCAGTGAATCAGGAGTCGTCTGTACGGGTACACGCGGCAGTCGTCTTCCGTGGCCTCGATTTCCTTCATCTGCCCATCGCGGAATCTTGTGATCTTCTGGCCGAGGTACGGAACTTTGTAGTGCCAGCTCGTCCCGACGTCGCCCATGTCCAGCTCTTTACCTTGAGGGTTCCCGTCTTTGTCGAGGATCGGTTTGCCCTTCTCGTCGACTTCCCCTCGATTAACTCTCAGGTCGAGAACGTAGGTGTAATAAATGTCCGTCCACTGCTCAAGCTTTCCGTCTAGCTTGTGCATCCGCCAGCGGTTCTGATCGTAGGCCCTTTCAGCATCTGCTCCCTTGACGCGCCCATACCGCTTCTCCGCAAAAGGCTTGATATGCGCCTGGTAGTCGGGGAACCGTGAGTGCGCCTCAGCGACGCCCATCGGGATGACCAGCGTGACGATGTAGGCCTTCTGGTAGTTCTTGTCCCGGCCCAGTTGAATGGGCAGCACGTCAGGCTGGCCCAGAGCCGTGAAGACAAACTCCCCATCACCGGCGCCGTACATCGACCGCGAGTAGAAGGGATAGATGAATCCCGCGCCCGAGACCGCTGCATACTGAAGGGCGTCCTTGATCGAGCGGTCGATGAAGCCGTCGAGGTAAACAGCCTTCGCAACCTTCGAGAGCATGTCCGAGTAATTCTTGAAGGATTTGTTGTCGGTCTGGTAGCCCCAGTAGGGGCGGATGTCGGAGAGGGTTTCAACGATTTCAAGGATGCCGCGCTTCAGGTCTCCCGTGGTAAATTTCGACCACTTTGCGGAGGCTTTGGACCCTGACTTTCCAGAGAGAATGTCCATCGCGCGCTGCATGTCGGTGGAGTTGCAGTTGTCTTGCTGCCACGAAATTCCCTGACCGATGCAGCGCTTGAGGAAGCCCAGTTTGGTGGAATCTTCCGCCTCAAACACCGGACATTGCCAACTGACTTCCGTCTCCACTTAGCTCACCTTCGTCCGCGCGCCTTCAATCGGCGCTTCGGTTTCCTGCATCGAACTGACTCCGAAAACGGTGTTCTGCTGCATCGCGTGGTCTTTCTCGTCCATTCGTTTTAGAGCCTCGCGGATAAACGCCTTCTCCCACTCCTTGCAGTCCACAGAAAGCAACCTCTGCGTCAGGCGGCTGCGCACTCTCTCGTAGAATCCCCGTCCGCGATTGTACAGCTTTTCCACCAGCTTGCCGTTGTCTTCGTGCTCCTGTGCGTTCATGCGCGTAAAGACGCGTTCCATTTCGCGAGGGTTGACGGTCTTGTGGCGGTTGAAACCGTGACGGCGCGGAGACATTGGCGAGGTCAGGACGATGCGATGAGTCGCGGGGTTCTCGTCCCACCAAAGAACTTCCTTGCCGTTCTCATAAGCCCAGTCTTCATTTGGCTTTTTCTGGCCGGGCAGGATAAGCAGGCTCATGCGGCCTCCATCGTAGATAGGAAATCGAAGGCTATCTTGTTCCAACGGGCATCATTCAGGGCGTTATGCTCGGATCGGTCCTGCTCGGGAAGTTTGGGGTTACCGACCGAATCGCAGAGCTGTTTGATGTCCCGGCAGTACATAGGCCATCCCTTCGGAAGGTCAATCATAGCTCCGAATATCTGGCAGAATACAACCCAGTCGTAATCGGCATAGTATCCCCAGAACTCGGGCTTACTGGAATCCTGCGATACAAACCCTTTGATCGCTTGGGAGATTGAACCGATGGTCTGTCGGGGGTCATCTCCGAGTTGCGCGAGAACGTTCTCCTTAACCCAATCGTTAGCGTCATCTGGATTAAACTCCGAACTGATGGCGTACATCGCCAACCCGTCCTCGCGTACAATCCCAATGCTGATAAGCGTGATAGGTTTACGACGCCCTGCTTCGATGAATTCAGTGTCGAGAAAATACCTCACATCTCAGCTCCAAACATTTCCTCGATGGTCGAGTTGATGCCCACCGGATAGTCCATATTAAGCTCAATTTCCTCTTCTTCGCCTTCAAATTTTGATTGTACGCGCCGCGTCATGGATTCGGTGTCGTTCAGGATGATGTAGGAGATCCCGTCACCGAAGATGCGGTCATCGCGCTTGCCGTCCTCGTGATCCCATCGCGTCTTGCCGCCGTCCGTCTTGTCGATCTGAAACGCGGGAATCTCCTGCCTCAAAAGGAATGGGTCATTGACCTTGCGCCAGTGGTTTTCAATCGCTGTTTTGTACATCGAAAGCATGAAGTTTCTCGACCACTCCGTCGTGTACCAGCCCAGCCGTTTCGACTTCTTTTTGTCGGCTTCCGGGTTGCGGCCATCAAGTCTGGAAAAATGGTAGAGATTCCTCTTGTTGAATCCCATGGAAAGCATCTGGATCTGTGGCGTGTCGCCAAGTCCATAGACCTGCTCGATGCCCACTACCGGCTCGTTGCCCTCGGCCATCTCGGTTTTGTAAAGAGACACCAGCGCCATGATGTACGGGTGAATCAGTGAGGGGTCAACCTTGTTGCACCAGAAGCATGCGGCCTGAAAGTCGGGCTCGTTGCCGTAAATCGCCTTCCCGTTCACGCTGAGATACGTGCCGTCCTTGCCGGTACCCCCGGAGTTGTCCGCGCCGATGCCGTACAGGTAACCAGCCTCAGGCCACCGGAAGATCAGGCACCGTCTCTCGGCTTCGAAGATGTCAACGCCGGACTCCTGGGGTTGTTTTAGGGGTACGAACTCCCACCAGAAAGTCTTTGCGATCCTGCCGCGGAGGTCGGTGATATTGCCGTCGTAGCTCACGCGGAATGGTTCAACCTCGCGGTCGATTTCCGTCTCGTCGGCGTGGTATCTCTCCTGAACCTGCTCGCCGATGATCGACCAGACAGTGTAATCTGAGCGGGTTTCCTCCTGTTTGGCCACCTCAAGAAGGTTGAAGACCAAATCTTTTTTGGGCCTCAGGGCCTCCATGTCGTCCATCGGCATTTCCTGATACCAGGCGTTCTCGTCGCCCTTTCTGCGCGCCTCTAAGAGTTGGTGCTCCCAGTAATAGGCTTGGAAATCCTGCATCCGCCAGTTGTCGCCGGCGTACTTCCGAATCAGCGGGGTCTGGTGGACGTACTCGGCAGCCTTGGCCATCATCCTCCGCGTGTCTCCGATCGGCTCCCAGTCGCGCGGTACGGGGTGTTCTGACCTCCATGTAGGGGTCGGGAAGAGGTCGATGGCGATGAACCAGGGGAAGAACACCGGCTGCAGCCTGGCGCCCTTGGGCCAGTAGTCGCGGCTCGAGTACCAGGTCCGCGCCCACCAGTCAGTGTTCCCGTTTCCGGTCGATTCCAAGATCATGAAGGTGTTGGGGGAGGGATGAACGGCGTTGAACAGGGATTTTTCGATGACTTCCTTGGCGTCCGGGAAAGTCGAGACCTCCGAGATGTGAATAACCGAGGGAGTGTCGCCGCGAGCGATGCCAGCCGCTTTTTTGCCGGAATACATGGTCAGACGGGTGTTTGTCGCTGCGAAAGCCTTCAGCTCGCCGGCGCGGTCGGAGGTCGGGTTGGCCTTCATCCAGCTCGGCATCTCGTTGAAAGCCAGCTCCATCATGCCGCCCATGCGCTCTGAGGCTCCGGTATCGTAGGAGGCAATCGCAGCCTTGACCCCGATGCCAAAATTCACCTTTTTGGCAATGGCGCCCTCGACGATTGTTGACGTTCCTTGCTGCCGGGCCTTC
>Ga0182013_10003339_pt1 | contig 20183 bp, 22 predicted proteins | sample 612S2MmetaG_FD_120487 | JGI IMG/M metagenome (GOLD analysis project Ga0182013, IMG submission 120487) | Permafrost microbial communities from Stordalen Mire, Sweden - 612S2M metaG | ecosystem: Environmental > Terrestrial > Soil > Wetlands > Permafrost | place: Sweden: Stordalen | collected... | reverse complement strand
GGCGGTGGCGGCGGTGGCGGCGCCGGCCTCAGCCCGCCTACGACGATCTACCAACCTCCCGGGACGAAGAGGCATTGCGGGGAACCGGGCGTCTACTGCGCCGAGTAGGTTTTGAAACCCGTCCGTCCGCCCCCGGGAGCCGTTTTCGTGCTCCTGGGGGCGGGTTCCTCGTTGTTGCGCCGTTCACATCGTTCGTCTCCTCCAGCTGCTCCGTCTCTCACGCACTGCGCAACAGGACGGCCATCGAGGTGGTCGTGCTCCGCCACGAGGTGAAGGGCGCCACAATCTCGATCAGGGCCGTGAGCTGGCGCTCTGCTTATCTGCGGGTGATCATTAGCCGTGGCCTTCTCTCTTGTTTACCTCGGGCTCTGCCGTGTCCTAGCGCTCGTGGTCTCGTCCCGGCGCAACAACGTGGACAAGGACGTCGAGCTGGTTGTCCTCCGCCACCAGGTCCGCATCCTTGAGCGCCAGCTCCATCGCCGAGTTAAGTACCAACCAGCTGACCGCCCTCTCCTCGCCGCCCCAAAACGGGACAGCGGGAACTGCAACGGCGCTATCTCCGGAGACGGTGGCCCGCGTAGGACGAGGTCAGGCTCTTTGACCCCTCAACGGTCACCATTGTGCGTTAGCGATACCGGGGAGCAGCCATTCCCTCGCCGTGGGCGGCGCAGACACAGGATGCCGCATAGCCGGCCGGCATGGGCACGTGGAGAGCCCGATGCGGTGAAAGCCGCACGTCGGGTTCGGAGGGCGGGCTAGGGAAACAGACCAGCCGAAAGGCCATCACCGCGCCCTGGTCCGACCCTACTACTATTCTCTCGAGAACACGTTTGAGGCTCTTGTTGCCCGTGTTGGCCCTGCTCGGCGTCACCCTGGTGACGGTGAGCGAGCGCAGCGTCAAACGGGGGGATTTTTCGCCAAGGCCGCTCGTATGACGTAGACAAAAAAAGGCAGATTGCCTGCTGGCATTGCCCCGTCCCAACGGTAGTGTGAACTACACCCTTTCGGGAGAGCCCTACTTTGGGCTGAGCGGTGGTGGCTGCTCGTGCAGGTTTGAGCTCAACCGAGCTACAGGGAGGAGTTCGCGCGTGAGCGCTGCCGTAAGGTCTTTCCCGCCTATTCCGGCGCGCCCGGGCGCGAGGCGCACCTACGGGATACTGAGCACCTACCCACCCACACCGTGCGGGCTGGCGACCTTTAGCGCCGCCCTGGCTCGCGCTCTGGAGGCGAACGGCGCCGTCGTGGGGGTCGTGCGAGTGGCAGACGGGGCCCCGTCGTCCGACCCCAGAGTGATGGCCGAGCTGGACAATGGTGTGCCCGTCTCGGTGAGGGAGGTGACCGCCGCTCTAAACCGTTGCGGCACGGCCATCGTGCAACATGAGTACGGCCTGTACGGCGGGACGGACGGCGACGAGATCGTCGCCATCCTGCGCAGTCTTACGGTCCCCTCCATCGTCGTCGCCCACACCGTGCTGCTCGACCCGACCCGCCATCAAAAACAAGTTCTGGAGGCCATCTGTGGGACGGCCAGCGCCGTGGTGGTGATGGCCGAGACGGCCCGCAAACGCTTGTGCAGCCGCTTCGACGTCGACGCCTCCAAAGTCACAATGATCCCTCACGGGGCCACGCTGGCCTCTCCTGAGTACCGCCCTGACCGCTCCGGCCGCCCCGTCCTGCTCACCTGGGGCCTGCTGGGCCCGGGAAAGGGTATCGAGTGGGCCATCGACGCCATGATGGACCTGAGAGACCTGGCGCACCGGCCGCGTTACGTGGTCGCCGGCCGTACGCACCCCAAGGTCCTCTCATCGGAAGGCGAGGCCTACCGGGAGATGCTGGTGGCTCGGACCTGGGCCAAAGGGGTGGCCCCGTCGGTGAGCTTCGACGCCGCCTACCGGGACTTGCCCTCGCTGACCCGCTTGGTCCAGGACGCCACTGTCGTCGTCCTGCCCTACGACTCGCAGGACCAGGTCACCTCGGGCGTGCTCGTCGACGCCCTCGCCGCCGGTCGGCCCGTCGTGGCGACGGCGTTCCCCCAGGCCGTGGAACTGCTGTCGAGCGGGGCCGGGATCGTCGTCCCCCACCGCGATGCCACCGCTCTCGGTGCCGCGCTACGCCACGTCCTCACCGAACCCGGGCTTGGCGCGGCGATGGCGCGCGAAGCGGCTCGTCTCGCTCCCGCCTTCGGGTGGTCGGCCGTTGCCCGCCAGTACGCCGCTCTGGCCGAGCTCCTCATCGCCGATGGCCCCAAGCTCAACCAAGGCGCAGGGCCCGCCCTTTCGCTGACCTCGACGTCCCAGTACGGCTGCCGCCCGGTCGGGGTGGCGCCGTGACCGGCGCCGGGCAGGCACCTCAGATGGTGTCCCGGGGCCCGCTCCGGCTTTGCCCCGATCCCGGGCGGGTCACCACCATGCTGTCCGTCCCGGGCGAGGAGATGCCCGGAGGAGACTCGCGCGCCGCCTCGGTCACCGAACGCATCCTGGCCCTGGACGACGCCGACGTCACGGCCACGCTCGCCGACCTAAGGCGGCGCTTCGCCCATCGCCACCGGGAGATCGAAGCCACATGGAGAAGCCACTTCCACGACGCCGCCCACCGGCTTGGGAAAAGCGCCGATGGCCCCACCGACAGGGCATTGCTCATCGGCGCCTATTTCACCCGTGAAGTGTCGCCCGAAGCCGTGGCCCTGTTCAACCCGTCCGTCGTCGCCCACCCCGACCAGGCCGGCCTGGGCGCAGGTGAGACGCGCTTCGTGATGAGCCTGCGAGCCCTAGGGGAAGGCCACGTCTCGTCCATCGAGTTCCGCACCGGCATCATCGACGCCGCCGGCGGCGCCCGTCTGGACGAACCGGGCCCGTTCCTCGAACGCGGCCGGGTTTCGCCCGGTCCCTACGAACGGCGCCTCTTCCACGCCAAATTGGCCGAGCACGGCTGCGACAACAACGCCGCCGCCCTCGTCCTCGACCGCCTCGAGGCTCACTTCGGAGCAGCCCAGCTGGACGCGGCCATTGCCGAACTACACCCTGACCTCCTGTCCAGGGAGGCGGTCAGGGACGCCGTTGAACGGATCCGCTGGGTGGCGGCCAACAACTACACCGTCGAGTTCCCGGCGCGCACGACTATCTCCGAGCGGGTGCTGTGGCCCCACGGCCCGACCGAGCTCCACGGGATGGAGGACGCTCGCTTCGTACGTTTCGTTGACGACGACGGCGCCGTCAGCTACCTCGCCACCTACACCGCCTTCGACCAGGCACTAGTCGCGCCGCAGTTACTGTCGACCACCGACTTCCGCACCTTCTTCGTCTCCCAGCTCTCGGGGCCGTTCGCCACCAACAAAGGCATGGCCCTGTTCCCCCGCAAGGTCGGCGGCCGGCACATGGCCCTGTCGCGCTGGGACCGCGAGCGGCTGGCCGTCACGGTGTCCGACGATGGTAGCGAGTGGGCCCAAGCCACCACTCTGGACCTCTCCCCCCGACCGTGGGAGCTGGTCCAGGTGGGCAACTGCGGGTCGCCGCTGGAAACACCCGAGGGCTGGCTTGTCCTGACCCACGGCGTGGGGCCGATGCGTACATATGCCCTCGGTGCCATCCTCCTCGACCTCGACGACCCCTGCCGCGTGCTCGCAACGCTCCCAAGCCCGCTCCTCGTGGCCAACGAAGACGAACGCGAGGGATATGTGCCAAATGTTCTCTACTCCTGCGGGGCGCTCCTCCACGGTGAGGCTCTGGTCCTCCCGTACGGGTTCTCCGACAGCGCCGTCGGCTTCGCCCTGGTCGACGTGGCCGAGCTCCTAGGTCGGCTGAGCGGCTAACCGCCGTCGCCTGGTCGGCGCCGGCGTGCACTATTTAAGGAGGTACCGAGATTTTATTCTCAGGTGGCTGGTTGAAGGACAAACCACACAACGCCAGCGTTACCTACCGTGGCCAAGGCCGGCCCGTCGTCTGTCGCCGTCAGGGTTGCGCCGAGCTCGCCACAGATGCCGTCGTGCAGCTCTGCGCCGGCCACCTGACCGCGTACGAGCATGGAACGGGCCGAGCACTCGCCAAAGCTTGTAAGCCGGCCCGGAAGGCGAGGGCCTGAGCACGACCAGACCTGCCGCCGAGCTGGGACGTCCAGGCTGGCGCTTCGATGACCTGCCGCCCGGCCGGCCTGGCACACCAAGGCCTCCTGCCGTCGTGCCGGGACCGGGTGCTGTTCTTCCCCGACGACCGGGACGGGGGTGGAGAAGCCCTACCAGGGCACCCGTGCCGCCTGTCCCGTGGTGGGGCCGAATGCGCCGAGGCCGGCAACGCCGGGGACGACGGTATTGGAGAGGCATGTCTGCCAAGACGGGCTGGGACGAACTGGGGTCCACCGCAACCAGGGAGCAGAGGCGACACTGGTGTTCGTCGCCACCATGCTTCACCTCGCCGGTATGCCAAAGCCGGCTCTCCGGCCACCTGGCGAAACTCACGGCCAGACTCAGGCGGCGGCCGCCAAGGCGTCCAGGAGATGAGCAACTGATGCCGTGGCTGCGCCGACGTAACGGTCGGCTGCGCCGTACGTCAGGTATAGGTGGTCACCGTCGCGATGGGCGCCTTGGACGAAGACCACATTGTCGACGTCTCCACGCCGCTCCCATTCGAGCTCCGGTTCGAGGATGGCGGAAGGCAGACGGCTCAGCGCCTCCCCGGTGCTGGGATCCAGCAGCGCCAGGTTCATCGTGTAGGAGCCATCGGCGCGGCGTTCGTGGAAGAACAACAGGAGCCCTTCCTCGGTCGCCACGGGCGGGGCGCCCGCGCCCACCCCGAGCGCACCCGGGCTCGGGCGCAGCAGGGTGTGGACCTCGAGGTCGGCAAGGTAGAGCTCCCAGTACTCGGGGCCGGCGTTCCATAGATGGTCAAGATCGTCGAACACGGCGAGCTGCATGTTGTTATGGATGCGATGGATCATGGCCACTCGCCCGTCGGCCAAGGCGAAGATGACCGCGTCTTTGTTCGGGACACCCTCAGGGCCAAGCAGCCGCCCGCTGCCGGGCCGGAGAAAGAAACGTTGCCCATCCCAGCCCAGCCGGTGAGCGCCGATCCGCCACGGGAGCCCGCTGCCAGCCGGAGGCAGGGCGGTATAGGTGATCACCAGCTGCTCGGCGCCACAGGAGACCACCCGCTGGACGCGGGGGTCTTCGAAACAGGCGGCGTGCCCTCTCCCGCCTCGGGCCAGCACGTATTGGAACGAGTAGCCCAGACCGTCGGCGGAGATGAACACAACGATGTCGGAGATGTAGTCGAGGAACCGGTCGCCAGGGCCCGGGTTCCGGCGGTAGCCCGAACGCACCCCCCGGGCGAAAAGGTGATAGGCGCCCTCATGGTAAAGCACCCCGGCGTTGAACATGGCCGCGTAGCCGGGCACGGGAACGGTGCCGACCATCGGACGGTCGGCCAATCGCCGAACGTGCCCTGGGAGGACTGGGGCGCGGGTTTTCATTGGTGCTCCATTCAGCAGCGCGAGATGACGACGTTGCCCGGCACAACCCAAGTGGTCTTCCCCGCACCGGTGGCGTCGATCGTTAGTTTGTCGAAAAGGTGTTCAGCCGTTTCATGCATTATCTGGTCACACCAGACGTTCCCCAGCCTAAGTCTTTGAGGTAAGTGTCTTCGGTGATTTGGCTGGTGCTCGACCCCCGGCCCTAGGCGTACCGGGGGTTTCGCAACAGCTACATCTCGGACCGTACCAGTGCCGTTTACGGCGTGCCTCTAAGGGATTGGCGATTTCCTCAGCCATCATCGGGCCGTACCTGGATGACTCCGCAGAGCGCGAACGCGCCTGCTCCCCACGCTATTAAGGAAAGGAGGGTATATCAAGCTGTCGGTGACATCATCGGCTGGTTGTGTCTCAGAGATCTCGCTAGACATAACCGACGACCAATACGACCTCACCAATTCGGACATTGGCGACATCTCTGGGTGCTCGGTGAGGACGCCATGGACTCGCCGCCTCCCTGTTAGTGTAGTGTCTCGCTTTTATCCGTTGATTGTTTCAAGGGCGACCCGGCCACGGCGGACCTTCTCGAGGATGGCGTCGGCGCTAGCTACTTCCCGGTGATTTTCGCAGGGCAAAAGCCCTGGTAGACGGGTTGCAGAGGCTCCGCAGATCCACCCGTTGGTGCCCGTGAGCTGCGAAGATGGCCCAAACCCCTTGTCAGAGAAGGAGTTTGAGCCATCATGTTAAGAACCTATGGCCCCGGGCCCAGTTTGTGGGAGTCAGCCTGGACGTGGCGGCACGGGCCGGATCGGCCAACATGGCCCCACCATAAGTTCGAGTCCTCGCCCCCGAGTGGCAACCACGTGGGTTCGCGTCAAAGAGGTGGAAATGTAATGCAGGACCGGCCCCACGCCGTGCTCAGGCGCGCCCCACTTGAGCTTGATCAGGGTAGGCGCTCGCAGCGAGACTCGGCGCCGTGGACGACCACCAGCGGCGGATGTGGGCGCAGATGCTCGACCTGATCGACAACCTGCGTGCCGGGCGGCTCGATCTAGCCAAGCTGGTCAGCGACCTCAGGGGCCTGTTCGTCGAGGCTGACCCCCACGACCCAGTGGTCCGGGAAGACTTCGAGTCGATGTGGTCACCGATCGACAGCGAGTACGAACTGAGAAGCGAACCATGGGCGCCGCCGGGCCTGGCAAGCGATGAGCACTTGGAGGCGGCGCTCGATAACTTCCGCAGTTGGGTGCAGAGCGTCCTGAATAGCGGCACCACTGGGCTCCATAGCTGAGAGGGGAAGCGAGCTGTCCTAAGCCTCACGTGCCTTGCTCTTGGTGGTTCGCAGCCGATAGCTCTCGGTGCCCGTCTTGATAATGGTGGCGTTGAAGCTGACCCCCTCCGAGCTCCAGGCATTGGGGGTTCCGGTTATCAGACAGCGCGTAGCCTTCCCCGGGAGCGACTACGAAAGCGGGCCCAGATAGCCGCTGGGGCGGACCTCGATGGACACTCGCCCTTTCACGGTGCTCACCAGTTCGTGATCGCCGCGGCAAAACTCCGGGCCGGTATGGGTGCCTCCTCTGTCACGACAGCTCGCGCCAAGGAACAGGCAGTGGCACGATCGTCACGATGATGACGAGCAATGCGAGCGAGCCCGCAGCGATGGAGGCAACTGTCCGCCGCATCACCAGCGGGCGGTCAGCGATGAAATCCATGACGCTCCGGCTCGTCGTGTCGTGGCTTTCATCGGTTCAAGGTCAGGCTACTTCCCAGGTTCCCGAACTAGGGTTCCAGGCGGCGTTGGTGACCTCACCAGACAGGATCGGGTTCGGCAAAAGCAGCTACACCTCGTAAAACGCCTTCGAGCTGCTCCGGCACGGTGCCGACAAGACCGGCGCGGTCCACAAAGTTCGACCAAGCGCTCTGTCGCATCTGGCCGTAGGAGGTCAGGGCCTGCCGCAAGGGCACGAGCACAGTGCCCCTGAAAGTCGCGGTGGCTTCTAATGCGGCTCGGAACTCTGACGCGTCGACCGAGTGCATGCGAGTGAGCAACCACACGTCGGAGAAGTCCCGCTCTCTGGTGTTGGCGTCACCACGCCGGACCATGGTCTCGACCTTCTCGCCGAGGACGCTTACCAGAGGGTACGCCAAAAGATTGAAGGATTTGCCCAATAGCGACGGGTAACTCACGGTCGCCGGCCCTGGAACAATCGGGTCACCGAAGTTGACGTCAACCTTCAGAGGGATCTTGGCCGTCGCCAGGCGGGCTTCAGCGTCGATGCGGATGCCTGGGTAGGGGTCACCTTCGCGGATCACTTCGACCCTGAGCGAACCCGTGTCGAAGACCACGCCATCGTCGACCTCGACGGTGAAAACGTCCCGCAGCCAGTTGGCAAGCTCTTGCTCCTCGTTATCGAGCGCTCGGGCCGCCATGTCGATGTCTTGCGTGGCGCGTCGAACGTCGTACACCGCGAGCAGCATGCCCCCTTTCAGGATGAGGCGGTTGCGCCAGGGTGTCTGGACGAGCCGGTACAAGAACCGTTCGAGGGCATAGCGCACGAGGAACTCCTGAGTGCCTCGCCCGGCTTGTCTCGCTCGGCGCTGCAGGTCGAGGTAGACCTGCCCAGCCCTGTCCGCCCTGGTGGGCCGCGACATCAGCTCAAGACCTCAAGGGCATGGCGGACGACAGCGAACGTCCTCAGCGCCCGGGCCAAGTCCAATAGCCGGCCCGGCTTGGCCTCCGGGGACGCCACGTAGGAGCGCAGAGCGTTGTAGCTAATTGAAGTTCCGACCCCCGTGCGAGGCCGGAAACAGTCGACGATGGTCCGCTCGCGGTCCGAGACCCAGATATGCTCCTCGGGTCCGACCGGGACCTGGGTTCGGCCGAGGTCAAAGGTGGCGGCCTGGAAGACATGGACCTTGGTGGGCGGGTAAGTAATCGTCGGCTGGTTGGTGCCGCGCGGCACCGCCAGGTCGACGACGCCCGGCATCTCGTCGGTGAGGTCCCAATATCCAAGCGCAGAGACCAAGCAGATCATTCCCCTGGGTGCTCGGGCCGAGACCGCGAGCAGGTCGGGCATAGTGGGCGGCCCGGCACTGGCTCGCCGGTAGAGGCCTCGCGACAGCTCGACGATTATCTGCTGGTCACGTAGGCGATAGAGGTCTTCCCAGCTCAGCCCGACCTCTCGGGCCGTCTTGGACGTGAACATGGTCGGGAGCGCCCGAAGGCGGTCCTCCAGCCTTCCTCCTAGCTCGTTGGCATGTCCGATGAAACCCATGATATCGCGATATTACATGTTATGGGTTTCATCGGGCCGTTTTTTGCTTACGTGCAGGGGCGGCACGCGAGGGAGAGGCCAATAACTGGTCCTTGAGCGTCGTAAGTGCGTGGTCAAGCCTAGAGAGCCGGTGGACGATCAAGCAGCCCGAGAGAACTCTGACCAGCCACTATCCACTGCGAGGGGGCGTGCAGCAAAGTTTCGAGTCGGTCCTCCGACACACGAAAACTTGTCGGGGCGTCGTCGGCGGCGAGGGTCTTGGAGTTTCTAGCTCTCAGACGCCGAGTTCTCTGCCCAGGACCCTCGAAACGAAACCCCCAGGTCCCTCGTTTCCGACGAGCTGTTTGACGCGCTCCAAGGTTTGTGCTCCGTTACCGGCGTTAGCGGCCGCTTTCATGGTGTGCGTGTACGCCGCCCAGACGTCGGCGCTCGTGACCTCGTAGCCGTAGCCGGCAACCAGCCACTGGAGCGAGAGGAGCCCGGCGCCGAGGGCAAAGGCTGGTTGCTTTTCTGCGAAGTCCCGGGCGGCGCGGGCCAGCGTTTTGGGGTCGCAAGGCGAGCGGGCGGCGAGGTCGAGGGCCTCGTCGAAGAGGCCCGCCTCCTTGGCCGCGGCGAACCACTTGGCCTCGTCTCCAGCAGTCGTCCCCACGAGGTCCGCCAAAATCTGGCGGACGTCTTTGTGAGGATATTTCTTGGCCACAGCGCGGAATGTGGCGAGGTACGTGCCGGCCCGGTTCGCCCGCAGGCCGTACCGCCCGTAAGCCTCATCGACCAAGCCGGACGACAGGAGGATCTCCTCGCCCAGCCTGTCGACGTCGGTTTCCGACGTCCAGGGCCCCCGGCAGCTCTCGGCGTAGCGCAGCGCTTCTGCCTTGTGGCCCGTGGCCGCCAGCGCCATCACTGCCCAGCGCTTGTAGGGCCAGATGCAGTCGCCGCTGACGATGTCTACGACCTCGTCGTAGCGCTGTGCCCGGTACAAGGCGCTCAGGCAGGCGGAGGTCCCGTGGAAGTGGCCACGCAGGCTCGGGTCGGGGCTCAAGGCCATGCGCGTGACGTCGACGAGGCGGTCGGCCCACTCTGAGGCCGTTTCTTTCGAGGCGCAGAGCTCTCCCCAGTAATTGGCGAGGATCTCTATGTACGGCACCTGGTCGGCTTCGTGCGCCGCCCAAAGTCGTTCGAGCCAAGCCTCCCTGACCGAGGGCCCCGCCGGCGCGTCGGTGATGATGGGGACCAGCGCCCGCAGGGCGTTGTTGACTGCTGTACCCATCGCCCCCGAAGAGCTGTCGACCTGCTCCAGCGCCGGAGAGAGGCGCTCGAGGAAGCTGACCGCTCCCTCGGCTGCCAGCACCGGGTCACGTCGGGCCACCTGTTTGATCTCGCTTACCGCCTCTTTCACGCGCTGGACGGCAGGCTGCGACCTCCAGCCGAAAGCGTGGCGCCTAAAGCGCGCCTTGAACTCCCACTTGTAGCTTGGGACGCCGGTACGCGTCGTGCTCATGTCCGGGGTTCGGCGGTAGACCCGTCAATGGGGTTTTCAACTCCGGTAGTGGTGACGAAGCTCATCTCCATCAGACTGCCGCGCCGACGCGCCGGCCACAACGACGCCCGGTGCTGGCAGGTGCAACAGGGACGGGTGCTTCGCAAGGGGCGTGGGCACGAACAGTCCGGTGGCGAGCCCGCGCTGTCAACTCAGGAGGGTGCGACGGGCGTCTTTCATGACCAGGACAAGGTGCAGGTCGTCGGTAGGGCTGAGCTCGAGCTCGGGTACGAGGTGGAGGTAGAAATCTCGCGCTTGCTGTGACTCGGCGTGGACGAGCAGGCCCCGGCAACCGATGTCGTCGGCGAGCCCGACCAGGCGGGCGAAGACGTCCTGGAGCAGGCCCGTCCCGAGCCCGTTGCCCTCGTGGTCGATGTCGACGCCGAGCCGGGCCAGCAGGGCGACCGGCTGAGGGTACCGACCGGCCCCCTTGCGTAGGCGGACGGGTGCGGCCTCAGCGTGGACCTGTGCCATGCACCAGGCGTAGTAAGCAATGACTTGGTCGTCCCCGTGCTCGGTCACGACAAACACGCGCGTGGTCCCGGTCGTGGCCGACTGGCGGGCGTAACGCAAGAGCCAGTCGGTCTGCTCCGATGAGCGGCACCGGAACCCGCTCAGGTCGTGGTGCTCGGCGAGTGGCTCAGGGGGCCGGTACGAGGGGCTCACTCGCTAAAGGGCGAGGGGCGTTGCATAAATTCTCGCAAACCCGGCAGCTCCCGAGCCGAGCGAGCGTTGACGGCCTCCCAGGCCTCGAGAGCCGAGGCATCGAGCTCGAAGCGGTCGCGGTCGGCAAGCACCCGGAGCGCGGCGTCATAGGCGTGCGAGACGACGAAGTCGGTGAGGTCGGTGCCCGTGGCGGCCACGGCGCGGTCGATGAGCTCGCGCTCCTCTGATGTCGTACGCAGGTCCATGCGCCGGTCCCTTCGCCGCGATGTCGTGCCCATAAGCTCAGCCTCTCGAAAATATGTACGTCCATTGTACGGCCATCGGACGGTGTATGCGCAACCCCGACCGGCATCTTTGTGAGCCGGGTCCAGCGCAACTCGGCATGCCAAACGTCTCACGAAGAGGGCCAACGGCCGAGGCGGCATCCAAGGTCCCTGGTCACGCCGCAGGTAGCCACAGGTCAGCGCCTCCGACCCGGCGTGGAGTTTTGTACCAAGTCCCCCCTCCGACACGCGAAAACTCCACGCCTAACGAGGCTTTCACTTTCTCCCGCCCGTCGAGGCGTTGGTAAATGAGGTTGAGGCCGAGTTCCTGGTAGAACTGCCTGCGCTCGTCCACATCGGCCTCTTGGAGCAGCCCGACGACGCTGCCGAGACGCTGGACCAAACCGCGGAGCTGGTCCTCGCCGAGAGCCAGTGCTCTTAGCACGGCTACGAAACCACGTCCGCCGCGGCGGTTGAGACCTTGGAACATAGGACGACAGTAGTTCTATAAACGCTATAGGATTTATAGGAAACTAGGAGGAATCTCCGCCCTTCACGGCGCAATCCCTGCTCGTGCCCAAAATGCCGAGTCTTACCCCGGACCGTTATGCGGCCTCTCGCCATCCCTCTCGGGCCGGCCGGGCCCCAGACCCGGGGATGCGCAAGGCTCAGTTCGGTGCTGGCTGTACGACCCATACGTACTGCGAGCCCTAACGCGTTTGTTGCCCGCCCGTACGAGTCGATCGGTACCAGGACGCGACGGAACCGGCCGCCGTCGTCGACCGGGTCGCAATCATCGGGCCCTCGCCCACCAAGCTCCAAAAGACGGCTCACTAGAGTGACACGCCGGCAGGGCGCGCCCGGCTTACGCGTTCCCGGTTGACGGCGCCACCGGCAAGGTGTCCCCTCATCCCACGATGCGCTCTCCGATCGGGCCCAAGATGAGCATGGGCAAGTAAATGAGGCCCCCAACGATAACGATCACCCCGAGCAAAAAGACCACGAAAGTCGGGCCCGTTGTGTCGAGCGTCGCCCTGGTGCGGGCGTGCACGCGGGCGCCGGCCAGCGACCCGGCGATGGCGAGGGCGAGCACGATCGGCACGAAACGCCCAACCAGCATGGCCAGGGCGAGGAGCGTGTTGTAATAATCACTGTTGGCGGCCAGGCCGGCGAAGGCAGAACCGTTGTTGTTGGCCACCGAGGCGAACGCATAGGTGACCTCGCTTAAGCCGTGGAAACCCGGTTCAAGATGGCCTTGCTGCCCGAACTGACCACCAGCGAGAGACTCCCCAACACCAGCGTAACGGTCGGGATGGTGAGCACGTAAGTGACGACCAGCATCATCTGCGGGCCACGGATCTTCTTGCCGAGGAACTCCGGCGTCCGGCCTACCATGAGCCCGGCCACCAACACCGCCAGCAGCGCGAACACGAGCATGCTGCACAGGCCGCCACCCTCGCCGCCGGGACTGACTTCGCCGAGCAGGATCCCCACGAACGCCCCCGCCCCGCCGACAGGGGTGTAACTGTCCAGGGCCGAGTCGGTGGCACCGGCGGTGGTCCCCATCGTCCCCACGGTCATGAGGGCCGACCCGCCCGCGCCGAAGCGCAGCTCCTTGCCCTCCATGTTGCCGCCCGGGTTGTCGGCGCTGGCCACCTGGGAGACGCCGGCTGGCAAGAGGGCGTTGCCGTGGGCCTCGGCCTGCATGGAGACCACGGTGTGGGCCAGGAACAACAGGGCCATGACCGCTACGAGAGCATGCCCTTGGCGGCGCCTGCCGATGAGCCGGCCGAACATGAAGGCGATGGCGAAGGGCAGCACTATGACCAACAACAGGTCGAACATGTTGGTGAACCCAGTGGGGTTCTCGAACGGGTGAGCACCGCCAACCCCGTAGAAGCTGCCGCCGTTAGTGCCGAGGAGCTTGATTACTTCCATAGAGGCCACCGGCCCGCCGGGGATGGCCTGGGTGCCGCCGGCTAAGGTGTGGGCGGTACGAAAGCCGGTGAAATTCTGTACGGCACCCTGGGCCACCATGACCAGTGCGCCCAGGACCGACAGGGGGACGAAGACCCGTACCAGGCTGCGGGTGAGGTCGGCCCAGAACTTGCCGATGGTCCGGGCGCGCCCGGCGATGCCGCGTACGACGGCCAAGGCCACCTTGGCTGGTGGGGTAGGGGCCCTAACGGAGCAGGTCACGAGGAGAAAACGGAGGCGTAGACCAGTGGACGACGCGGCCATCAGGGGAGTAGTGGGTACGTGGTTGATGCGCAACACCAACGACTACCACCAGGGGAAGAGACGCCGATAAGCGGTGTTCTTTCTACGGGTAGTTGGTTCATCTACCACGACGGCGGCGTCGTCGCCCGGTACGTGAGCATGCACCTCAACAGCTACGGGGCGATACGCCGCAACCACGTGATCCTGGACACGATGTCGCCCTTGTACGACCAGATGAGAGCGACGGTCATGAAGATCGTGCCGAGAGTGAGATCGTGGGCATGGCTTGTCCTGCCCTGCGGGCCGCCCTGGTCGACTCCACGGCCATGCTTGGCTGCCCCTTTATCTCATGACAATGTTCAGGATGAGCAAGTTGGAAAGGACGGCCGTAGCGTACATTCCGAGCGTCACGAACACTACGGCCATCACGCCAAAGCGGGGACGATGCCTAATAACCATGACGCCCAAAGCACCGAGGATCGCCAACTTCACCCACAGCAAGCTTGCGCTCGCCAGCAGGATGGAGGATAGAGGGTTTGCCTCTACTGCCCCGTGAGCCAAGAGGAGATGGGTGGTGACAACGTCGGCCCCATTCAGGACGACCAGGCCTCCTATGCCCAAGAGAGTTACCAGGCGCAGCCGGGATTGCGACCCTGATACCCCGCCATAGTGGCGCAGGTGTGCGAGCAGCGTGGGACCGTTATGTGTTTCGTGGGTCTGAGAAAACAGGCGCCTCATTGTGCTCATCGTGGCCCTCCATGTAAGGGCGCTGGCGCCTGTTGGTCCAAGCGTGGGAGCGTCGGATAGCTTTTCGCGACGAGGCTTGGTCGACGGCGTCCCCTTTGGGCAGGCCGCCCCCGTGCACCTGGATCCTCCTCGGTTAGCCAGAAAAATAGGGCCGGCGTGTGGCGCGGCGTCAGGGTCCTTGGGCCCATGTCGTCGGGGCCCTGCGGCAGTGATGGCAAAGCGCCCATGACTGACGGTCCCAGGGACCTTGATTAGGCTGTTCTCACCGTCACGTTCCTCACGGCCATGGCCGACCAGCGTTCGAGTCCCCCTTTCAAGCGGCCCGGCGCGGCGTCGGCACCCTCCGACCAGGCCCGCTGCGCGACGACGGGGCCTTCCCGGAGCGCCAGCCTCCATTTTCGCACGCAGACATCGCCACCCCGGCCCCTCCCCGTGAGAGGCCCGCTCCCCGGGCCACTGACACTAAGGAGGATCCGCGCAGTCCACGCGCAAACAGGTACTGGTGCCCAGTGATCTCGTCGTTCCGACCGCGCAACGCGTCGCAGGGGGCGTCGCCGAGCCCGGTAGGCAACGCGGTCTACTTAACTACGAAGAGGCAGCCCTCTACCTGTCCACGGCACCGAGGCACGTCCGAAAGCTCTGGCAAAGCCGATGTTCGGCGGCGGTCAAGGTTGGCCGGTGTGTACGTTTTCAGGTCGCCGCCCTCGACGTCTTCATCGCGGCCAATCGCGTGCCGCCCACTCGATAGCAGATCACCCGTCCAGATCGCCGTCGGCGCGCTGGTCACTGAAAGGTCCGCTCTTCGGCGTCGTGGTCTGGCCGGTAGCCGATCGCTTGGTAGATGGAGTTCGATGTCGGGTTGGCGAGGTCTGTATAGAGAGTTACGTGCTCGGCCCCACCCGTCAGAGCGGCCGCGGTCGCTTCTGCGGTGACGGCGGCGCTGACTGCAGCGAGAGCAACTGGTGCACCACCGTCATGCCATAGGTGGATCTCTCCGGCGGTGACCCGTCGCGCCGCCAAGGCGCGCCAGTCCTCGACCGGTGCGTGGGGTTGGGCCTCGTCGTGAAAGGCGCCAAACCAGCTCGCAACAAGGGCAACATCGGCTGGTGCAGCGGCCACAGCGGGGCGACCGGGCACGCCGGACGGCCGAGCCAGCTCGCCGAGCTGGTACATACGCATGGCGGTGACCACCGTCGAGGCCTGTCCAGTGAGGGCGGCCCACGCACCAGCGAACGGCGCGGTGGCGCTGACAGCACCGTTGACACCGGGTAGGGCGCGGCCGGCGTCGGCGAGGGCACCGGCCAGGACTGCCGCCGCCCCGGCGGGCATCCGGGACACAAAAAGACCGTGGGGCGGTGTGTGCATGGCCACCCCGAGCACACGCCCGTCATCGTCCTCGACGGTGGCCCAGAGATAGTCGTCACTGAGGGGCTGAGCCTCGGCGGCGATGCGGCCAGCAAGAACAGCAACGACCTTTGTGCTCAGAGGGTCAGAGAGCAAGAAGCCTTCGGCGGCACCGAGGAAGCGCTTGGCCGTTTGGTGGAACGTGGCTCGCATGACCAACTCTTCGTAGAAGGACCGCGCACGGCCCAGGTCCGACACCCCGAGCGTTATGAGACTGACCCTTTGTTCCACGCCGTCATCTCTACCACCTGCAAGGCGGCCCCGAGCGCCGAGTGCGGCCTGAGGTGCTGGCCTCGCTCGACGCACATGATGGATCGTTGCCTGCGGGCCGAGGTGAAACCCGTTGGCGGCCTGGCCCACCATCGGCCACGCTGGGGAACCGTGACGGACGTCGAAGATCTTCTCCTGGCTTACGACCGGCAGTTGCGCACGGATGCAGAGACCCAGAGCGCCATCGCTGTGACCCGCGTCGGCTCCCTTCGCCTGGCGACGTTTGCGGGCGGCCGAGGCTTCGTGACCTATCCACACCTCCACGGCGCCGAGGCCGAGCGTCTGCCGCAGCTGGTGGCCCAGGTCCTGGATCATTACCGTCAGGATCCCGAGGTCACCCGAGTTGAGTGGAAGACCCGCGGCCATGATGGGATCCCCGAGCTCCACGAGTGGCTCCTGGCCAACGGGTTCAAGCCTGAGGAGCCAGAGTCGATCATGATCGGACGGGCGCAGCTGCTGGACGTCGACGTGCCCTTGCCTGCCGGCGTTACGCTACACCAAGTCCGCGACGCAGACGACGTTCGCGCCATGGCCGTGATGCAGGACACAGTCTTCAAGAGCACGATCGCGGATGAAACGGTGCTGGCGCTCTTGCGTCGTCTAGCGCTCGACGACGGGACGGAACTATGGGTCGCCGAGGCCCGAGGGAAGATCGTGGCTGCTGGTCGCCTCGAACCCGTCGCCGGCACAGACTTCGCCGGAATTTGGGGGGGAGCCACCCTCGAGGCGTGGCGCGGCCAGGGTATCTACCGGGCGCTTACTGCTGCACGGGCCCGGTCAGCCCTAGCGGCGGGCAAGACCCTCGTCCACAGCGACTCGACCGAATACTCACGTCCCATCCTCGAGCGATCCGGGTTCGTCAAGGTCTCCACCACAACCCCGTACCTCTGGAGTCGATAGGCACACCGGCCACAGAAATCCCTGTTATGTGTGGCTGATAACTGCTGGATTTACAAGCAGAATCCGTCCATATCGAGACGGGTCGGCGCTCGGACCAGGCGTCCCGCCCAGGCACAGATCGTCCGCTCAGATCGCCTTGGCATTTGGGCCCCGGTCGAGGCTCACCTGGCACCAAGGTGGCCAGCTAGCCTGCTGCTGTGAGCGATGGCGCTGAGACTGTAGTGGCCATCGATTGCCCGCTCGCAGACGCGCCAGTTCGGGGAAGAGCCGCCCTCGGATGGCTCATTTCAGAGGCGTTCGTCAGCGCTGAGCCGACGGACTGCCTACTGGGCACCAAAAAGGGCCACGCGCCAGGGCCCAACTTCATGGCCGCGATATCCGGAAGTCATCGCGGCTCGGTCACCGTCGAGCAGCTGGGGTCGCTTCGGGCCAACGGGGTCGAAGTGGTCGTCGGCAGAACGGTCCACACCAGCGGCGGCAACGGGGCCGAACTGACCTGCCCCGACTGCAGGGCGTGCTTTGAACCCGGACAGGACTGGGGCGACGCGGCCGCCACTTGGTACGAAGGAGACGACGCTGTCTCGTACGGGTGCCCGCACTGCGGGAGCGTCCAACTCCTCGCCGACTGGGACGGACCGTACGCTTGGGGTTTTGGGAGCCTGGCGGTCGTGTTCTGGAACTGGCCCCGGCTTGACCCTGGTTTCGTCGTCTACCCGGCGGAACAGGTCGGTGGCCGAGTACGGCTGGTCCACTTGCACTTATGACCGTCGAAGGCTGGCGCCATGTCCACAACGCCGTGATGCCCACCGCGCCGCTCACGGCTGACGAGGTGCGAGAGCGGGCAGGCCGCTATCTCCTGACAGTCGCCTATGCCGGCGAGCGCTTGATCGGGTGCACGACAGTTAGGCCCCCCGACGAGGTGGGCAACGTTCACGGTCATCGCCCGGGTACTGCCGGAGCACCGCCGACGGGGGTACGGCGAGAAGCTGTTCTTCGAAGCGATGAAAGTCGCACGCGGCTTCGGCGGCCCCGGTTTCGAGACCATTGTCCTGGCGTCGAACCTTGATGGTCTGCGGTTCGCTCTCGGCCATGGGTTCGTAGAGGTCTCCCGGTACCTTCCCCCTGGTGACCAGGAACCGTTCATCACGTTGCGGCTCGCCTGATCCAGCGATGCGTCGAGTGCGGGCGGGGGTGGTCATGCCACGCCGAACGTCTTTTTTGCGCTGCCCGAGAACCCTTATTTTTCCATGGGAATCCGAGCAGAACGACGACGATGCGCTCGCCGACCAGACGCTGGTCTCATGCATAACGCGCCGCCGTTCCCGGTGGGAGATCCTGCTCCGGCTACTTTTGGCGGGCTGCGCTGCGCCGCGAGGTTGTCCGCTGGTCGCCGGACAAGCCCCCAAGCCGCCTCATAGGGAGCTCCAGAACTCCCGCAACGCAGCGGCGCCGGCGGCGGGGCCCTGGATCATCCACCAGTGGCCGAGGCCTTGCAGCACGGCCACTTCGGCATTGGCATGCCCGGCCGACCAGCGGGCCCGCGCTTCGCCGCCGGTGTACCCGTCCTCGGTCGGGATGATCACCAGGCCGGGACGGGCCGGGGCAGCTGGCAGCGCCAGTCCGAGGCGCGCCATGGCTGGCTGGGCCGCAGACCTGTAGAGCGAGAGGATGCAGTGGCCCATGGTGCCGTCGTTGGCCTGCGCCACGGCGCGGGCGATGTCGGGCGTCATCCCGAGCGACTCGAACATCGACGCCCTGTCCGCCAGCGACATCGACGCCCTCCGGGCGACCGACTCCTCGCCTGCTCCCGGCGTCTGCCACACCTGGGCAAGGTCGTGCCACACGTAGTCGGGGGCAAAGCAGCCGGCGATGTCCATCGCCCACGAGCGGACCAGGTCTGGCCGCTCCATCGCGACGCGGATCACGTGGCCGCCGCCCCAGTCGTGGCCGACCAGGTCGACCGGCGCTCCTTGTTGCTCGAGCTCTGATGCCAGCCATTCCGCATACTCGTCTGCTGTCGCCCCGAAGCCGTCAGGGACCGGGGCGCCGAAGCCGGGGGGAGACAGGGTGACCGTGTCCGGGTGCCCCAGCTCGGCGAGCAGCGGTCCCCAGATGGCAGCCGTCTCGGGGTTGCCGTGCACGAACACGGCTCGGGCCTGGGACATGTCAGGCGAGCACCTCCTCGAGCTCGGCCCGGTTAGGCCCGGGCGACGAGTACGGCGGAGCCGATGACGCCACTTCGCGTACCCGCTCGAGCACCCCTTGGCGGGCCATCACGTCGCCGGGCAAGGTGAAACAGCCCGTCACTTCGAAGAACCACTGGAGCACCTGGGGGTCGTAGTGGGCTGCCGACGCGAAAGCGCGCGGCCCGGCCACGCTCGGGTCAGAAGGGTCGAAGGGGTCGTCCAGGCCCTGGAGGAACGCATCAACCTGGGGGGCGCGAAGGCGGTCGAAGCCGACGGTGGCGGCGTGCCATCTAGCTGGCCGGTCCCCGGTCCGCCGCTCCCACTCGCCGGCGAGCTGGAGCGGGTCGTCAATGTGCTCGGCAATGGCGGGCGCCATGTCGACGACGTGCATCAGCCCCAGTGTGATGCCCCGCCCGATCGACGGGTTGGTGAAGCCCCATGCGTCGCCGAGCGGCACGACCCCTGTGGCGCAAGGCTTCCCGTCGACGACGAACTCCCGTGTGGTGTTGGCGGTGGCGGCCATCGAGAAGATGTCGCCCTGCGGGTCGCCGTTCGCCCAGTGGGCGTGGTTCGGCAGCGCTTGAAGGACCCGCCCGAAGGCCTTGGGGTCGCGGACCTTGCGCATCTGCTTGTCCCTGGGCGAGTGGTAAAGGGTCACCGACCACCACCCGTTGTCGCCCGGGAGGGTCAGGACCGAGATCGAACCTATGGCGCTCAGCAGGTCGTCGCGCGGCTCGGGCAGTTGCGGGCCGCGGTAGTACCGCGTGTTGTAAACGAAACCTGCCTCGAAGGCGTGCTCTGGCGGACGGCGCCCGCCGGCCGCTTCGATCAGGGACGACAGCGGCGATCGTCTCCCGCCCGCGTCGACCACGACGCGGGCGTCGATCGTCTCGCCGACCTCGGTACGCACCCCGATGACGTGCGGCACGCCGGGGATGACCTCGGTACCGGTGACAAGACACCCTACGGTGATAAAAGTCAAGGGGTTGTGGACAACTTTTCTGCATCGGGGTTTTCTCCTTTGGCGAGCTGAGAGGCGCGTTGAACCAGGCCACTGGCGCGTGGCTTATTGGCCGGGATAGGTTGGAGCTAAGCGGCTTTTTCGGCTTGGCGGTGCCCCCAGGCGATCTGCTCGTCGTAGAGGGCACGGTGGCGCAAGCAGCCATCGAGGATCCCGACAAGGCGGTTCCCCAAGGCCCGCAAGGCGGCGTCATGGGCGAAGTGACGGTCAGCGCGCAGGGTGTCGTAGTACCGCCGC
>Ga0182013_10003337_pt1 | contig 20188 bp, 12 predicted proteins | sample 612S2MmetaG_FD_120487 | JGI IMG/M metagenome (GOLD analysis project Ga0182013, IMG submission 120487) | Permafrost microbial communities from Stordalen Mire, Sweden - 612S2M metaG | ecosystem: Environmental > Terrestrial > Soil > Wetlands > Permafrost | place: Sweden: Stordalen | collected... | reverse complement strand
GGCGAGCGGAGAGACGGAGGAGATTTTGCGGCTACTGGCTACGCTGAAGCGCAAGGGCGACGCGCTGGTGAGCTTCTGCTGCAATTTGAACTCGACTCTGGCCGAGGCGAGCGACGTGGCGCTGGACTGCTCGGTGGAGCGCGAGGCCTGCGGGTTGAACCTGGCGCCGACCGCTTCGACCACGGCGATGCTGGCGCTGGGCGATGCGCTGGCCATTGCCGTAAGCCTGCGCAAGGGATTCAAGGCGGAGGATTTTGCGGAGCTGCATCCGGGCGGCAAGCTGGGCAAGCGGCTGGCCAAGGTGCGCGACCTGATGCACCGGGGTGATGAAGTGCCGGTGGTGGCCCCGGCGACGATGATGACGGATGTGATCTTTGAGATGTCGTCGAAGAAGCTGGGAATCACGACGGTGCAGGAAGACGGACGGCTGCGGGGCGTGATCTCCGATGGCGACCTGAGGAGGTTGCTGGAGCGTGAAGGCGGCGCGGCGCTGGGCAGGACGGCGGGCGAGGCCATGAATCCGCGGCCGCGGACGATTGCAGCCGGCGAGTTGGCGGCGAAGGCGCTGGCGATTCTCGAGGAGCGGAAGATTACTTCGCTGGTGGTCGTTGATGGCGATGAGAAAGTTGAAGGCGTGGTTCACTTGCATGATTTGTGGGGCGTGGAGCTGATTTGAAGACAGGGGTCAGGAATCAGGGGTCAGACATCAGGAGGGTCCGATGGTTGAATTCCTGCTATCCCAGCTCCCAAAAGCGGAGCTGGGCACCCGGCAGCCCCGGTTAAACCCGAAACTGCGCAAATCCAAATCAATCGAACCGTACACTCCGAAAGCGCTTTACAAGTAGCGGTGTCTCACAGAGGGTCCAATTTGAACAATCGCAAAAGCAGTCAAAAACCCTCTAGCCATGCGGGTTTTGAAGCGTTGTCACGCCGCTCGCCCTATGGTAAAACTGAATGCATGAACGACGCGCCAATCACCCTACGCAAGTACACCGACTTTGACGAGATCAAGGCCGACGAGTACCGTTACTGGCAAAGTCGGCCCGCGCATGAACGCCTGGACGCGGTTGATGAAATGATCGAAACCGCTTATGCGCTCAAAGGGTGGGAGATCGAGCCTGATGCACCAAGACTACAAGGACCTTTTGTCCGCCTTCCAGTCCCATGGCGTTAGATACCTCGTTGTAGGCGGCTTTGCGGTCATTTATCACTCGCAGCCCCGCTTTACAAAGGACATGGACCTTTTCATACAAGCTGACCCGGCGAATGCAGAAGCAACCTATGCTGCGCTCGCCGAGTTTGGCGCGCCACTTCAAGGCATCCGCCCGGAAGACTTCACGGACCGCGACAGCTTTTTTCGCTTTGGGCGCGAGCCGAAGGGCTTCGATATTCTCCCGGCCATCCCCGGCGTTGATTTTGATGCCGCATGGAAACGCCGAGTTGAAACCGTAATTGATACCGCTACCGGTCAGAAGGCGAATTTCATTTCTGCCGATGATCTCATAGCCGCGAAGATTGCCTCAGGCAGACCGCAGGATCTTGCCGACGCGGACGCGATCCGTAAGGCGATTGAGAGCGGGCGGCCCGAGAGGGAAAAAACTCCAGAGAAGCGGAAGAGTCCCACTCCGTAGACGCCAGGTTGTACGCGCGCTTGCGGGAAAAATCCACAATCAGATCGAGAGCGAGAAGCGACAGCCCCCCTACTCGCGGGCGCGACGATGAATTAGAGAGCTAATCGCGTCTCGGAAAGGGTAAATTGTGGCTTAAAGGGGGAAGCGTGAATTTTTTTGTATTATGTTTCGGACTTGGGTTTATCGTCCTGTCGGTCGGAGCTATTGCCTTAGGGATGGGTTGGGCAGCTTTCACGGAGTGGGTTGGGCAGCAGTTTGTGCGTGGTGGCCGTTGGGGTTGGATTTGTGTCGTGCTCTCAATATTAGCAATCTTGTCTTTCGTATGGGCGTGCTACATCTATAAACCGTCATGACGATGTGTATAGGTGTGCAATCGTCCCGAAATGGGTCCTTTCTGGCACACCGAGGCAGCAACGAGACAGTCGGAGCGATTTTGTTCGGTTCAGATTTTACTGCCGCGCTGACGGCCAGCGACAAGGACGAACTCTCTGTTTCCGCAGGAGCAATGGTTTGCCGATTGACCAAGATCGACGAAATGCGAAAAATGAGGAACGCAATCGCTGCAATATAAACGGTGACAATGGGCGCACTTCAAGAGCAGTTCCTCTCCTTGAAACCAGCCCTGTGGAACCCAATAGGTGTACCACTCGCCGATCCTTTCGAGCGGCATCCGCCCCTCGTCGATGCTTCGTCCGCATCGAGCGTATGATAGTCCTGAGCCGAGTTGTCTCGGAGAGCGACTGGAGTGTTCACGTACAGGGGACTTCAGGAATGCGAACAGCTTCCCCCAAAAAGTCATACTGTCCACATTAGCATTCGGAAAGAATAATTACGACGGGACCAGTCTCAGAAACGGTGCGTTTTGCGACACCTCGCCGACCCGCTGAAATCAGGGGTTGCGTGTCTCAAAGGCCGGTCGCAACATGAGGGGATGAAATGCAGCTATACCCGCGTGCCGACTGACCGCCCAGGATCAGGAGGGACTTTTTCCGTGATGGCTTCGCTCCAGCACCCTCCTTCGATTCAGCATTTAGAATGAATCCTATTGCTATTTGTAGTTGCGCTTGCATTTTGCGGGCGGGAAAGTTTGTGTTCGCTTTTTATGCATCGTTGGTCGAAGCTCTTTATTCCTACTCTGCGTGAGGCTCCGGCGGATGCCGAGGTCGCAAGTCATAAGCTGCTGGTTCGGGCCGGGTATATCCGGCAACTGGGCGCGGGCATTTACAACTATCTGCCGCTCGGGCAGCGGGCGCTGAACAAGATCATCGCCATTGTGCGCGAGGAGATGGACACCATCGGGCAGGAGTTTTTTCTTCCCGCGCTGCTTCCCAAGGAGCCGTGGGTGGAGAGCGGGCGCTGGACGGGGATGGGCGAGAACATGTTTCGCCTGAAGGACCGCAAGGGCGCTGAGCTGTGCCTGGGCATGACGCACGAAGAGATCATGACCACGATTGCGCGCAGCGAACTGCGCAGTTATAAGCAGTTGCCGCAGATCTGGTACCAGATCCAGACCAAGTTTCGCGACGAGCCGAGGCCGAAGTCGGGACTGCTGCGGGTGAGGCAGTTCACGATGAAGGATGCGTATTCGTTTGATATCGACGAGGCCGGGCTGGATAAGAGCTTTGATCTGCACGATGCGGTTTACCGAAGGATTTTTTCGCGCTGCGGACTGAAGTTTGTAGCCGTCGAGGCGGACTCGGGATCAATGGGCGGGTCGCAGTCACAGGAGTTCATGGTCTATACCGACGCGGGCGAAGACCTGATTGCAAGCTGCCCGGTTTGCGGCTATGCGGCCAACCTGGAAAAAGCCGTTTCACGGCTTGAGCCTTTGGTGGAGATGGAGCCGACCGGGGATGGGACGCCGGAACTGGTTGAGACGCCGGGATGCGGAGCCATCGCGGATGTGGCTGAGTTTTTCAAGATTTCACCGGCATCGGACATCAAGTGCGTGGCGTATATGGCGCTCAAGCGCGGCGCGGCAGGCAAACCCGGCGCCCCTGCGGCCGGGCTTTCGTCTGTGGCGTCGAAAGCGGATTCGTGGCATGGCGTCACGGTGTTTTTGCGCGGCGACCACCAGGTGAACGAGACCAAGCTGCTGGGAGCCATCGGCGCGGCTGAACTCAGGACCATGCAGGCCGAGGAACTGGAACAGTATCTCCATGCGCCGGCGGGCTTCCTTGGGCCTGTCGGGCTTGAGCGCGATGAGAGGCCGCTGGGCGAGGGGCTGACGGTGGTGGTGGACCAGTCGCTCGTGGGCCGCAGGAACATGGTGGCGGGAGCGAACAAGCTCGACTACCATCTGCGCAACGTCACGCCGGGAAGGGATTTTGGCTGGACGGTGCTGGCCGATATTCGCAGCGTCAACGAGGGCGAGGGCTGCCCGATGGACGGTTGCGGCGGAAGGCTGGTTGTCGGCAAGGCTGTCGAGGTGGGCCACATCTTCAAGCTGGGTTACAAGTATTCCGAGTCGATGGGGGCGCGGGTTCTGGATTTGAACGGCAAGGAAGTTACGCCGATCATGGGCAGCTACGGCATCGGGATTGAGCGGATTCTGACCGCGGCCATCGAACAGTCCAATGACGCCAACGGGTTCTGGCTGCCGGCTTCGATTGCGCCATTTACGGTGGTGGTCACGGTGACCAACGTGCGCGACGAGACGCTCAGGGAAACGAGCGAGAAACTGGCCGCGGAACTGGAAGGGGCGGGGCTCGACGTGCTGCTTGATGACCGGGACGAACGTGCCGGCGTCAAATTCAAAGATGCCGACCTGGTGGGGATTCCGTACCGCATCAATGTAGGCAAGAAGGCCGCCGGCGGAGTAGTGGAACTGGTGGCGCGGGCGAAGGCAGCCAGCGTGGATGTGGGCCTCGGCGAGGTCCTGGCGCTGGTGAAAGAACGGATTGAGGAAGAGCGGCTGCTGGGAGATAGCGTTTAGCCACCTGCGCCACCTGCGGTGGGGCTGGCGTTTTGTCGGTTGGGTTCGTGGCGCCCAACTTGTTGAGTGGTTGAGAACGGGTGAGTGAGGTTCGTCGTTTTCCGCCGTTTTTGATGGGCGCTGAGGGCTGAAAGCTAGTGGATGGAAACTGCATTGAGGAGTTTGGATGGCGTTGAAGATCAAGTTGGCGTTGCCACAGGGCAAGCATCCGCTGGCAACGCAGATTCTGCTGATCGCCGGCGCGGCCGTCGGGGTCCTGGCGCTGGTGGGCTTCATTGTCTTCAGCTTTTACTATGTGAAGTACCGTAGAGTTGTGGATGAGCGGCTCAAGTCGCCCATCTTCGCCAACACGGCCAAGATTTACGCGGCTCCGCGCGAGGTGCGGCCCGGCCAGAAAATCACGCTGGCGCTGATTGCGAGCGACCTGCGCGAGGCCGGCTACACCACCGATGGCGCCTCGCAGGCATCGCCGCTGGGCAGCTTCAGCGAGGGCGAGCACGAGATCGTGGTACGCCCCGGGCCGCAGTCGTATCACGCGCCCGACTCCGCAACCATTCACGTGAGCGGCGGCGAGGTGGACTCGATCACCGACGAGCATGGGCAGGCGCTATCGAGCTACGAGCTCGAACCGCTGCTGATCACCGGACTGAGTGAAGACACCAACCGGTCGAAGCGGAGACTGCTGACGTATGACGAGATTCCTCCCAACGTCGTTCAGGCGGTACTGGCCATCGAGGACCGCAGGTTTTTCGAGCACAGCGGCGTGAATTACTGGAGCATGATCAGCTGGGGCTGGCATGACCTGATCGGTGACCGGAAGCATCGCGGAGGCGCCTCGACGCTGACCATGCAGCTGGCCAAGATGCTGTTTCTCGAAGACACGGGCACCATCAAGTACAAGCTGAAACAGATCATGGTGGCGTTTCAACTGGAACATCGCTTCACGAAGAAAGAGATCTTCCAGATGTACGCCAACGAGATCAACCTCGGCCAGCGGGGCAGCTTCTCGATCGACGGGTTCGGCGAGGCTTCGCAGGTTTATTTCGGCAAGGACGTGCGGCAACTGGATATTGCCGAGGACGCGCTGTTGGCGGGGATCATCCAGAGCCCGAACCGTCTGAATCCCTTCCGACATCCTGACCGGGCGATCGAGCGGCGCAACCTGGTGCTGGACTCGATGGTGGAGACGGGCGCGATTACCAAGGAGGCCGCGGAGCCGGCCAAGGCCGAACCGCTGCACCTGGCCCAATCCGGCGTGGATGCGAGCGAGGCGCCTTATTTTGTTGACCTGGTGCACGAGCAGCTGCTGCAGAAGCTGGGCGACGCAGATTTCAACCGCGAGGGGTTGAGGATTTATACCTCGCTCGATCCTGACCTGCAGCGGCTGGCGACGACGGCCGTCAATTCCACGATGCCCCTGATCGATGCGCAGGTGGACAAGCTTCATGCCAAGGACCGTAAGCTGGGCAAGTCCTATATCTATCCGCAGGTGGCGCTGGTAGCGCTCAATCCTCATACCGGCCAGGTGCTGGCGCTGGTAGGCGGGCGGAGCTATGGCACCTCGCAGCTGAACCATGCCGTGGCCCAGCGGCCTACCGGGTCGACCTTCAAGCCGTTCGTCTATGCCGCGGCGTTCCAGACCGCGGTGGAAGGCACGATACTGCCGGGACAGCAAAAGCTCTTTTCTCCGGTGACCATGATCAACGACGAACAAACTACGTATGACGTGGGCAACCAGGAGTACACGCCGCGCAATTACAAGGGCGAGTATTACGGGCAGGTCACGGCCCGTTACGCGCTGATGCGTTCGGACAACAACGCAACCATCAGCCTGGCGGGCATGATTGGCTTCGATCGCGTGGCGGCGCTGGGGCGAGCCGCGGGAATTGTGAACGCGCGCGGAACCCCATCGGTGGCCATCGGTTCGTATGATGCCATGCCGCTCCAGGTGGCGGGAGCCTACACGGTCTTCGCCAACGGCGGCGTGCATTTGGAGCCGTGGATGCTGGCCAGTGTCCGCACCCCGACCGGGGATGTTCTAGACGACTACACGCCCGCATCCAAGCCGGTGCTCGATCCGCGCGTGGCTTACCTGACCACCAGCATGATGGAAGATGTGCTGCGCGGCGAGGGAACAGGCGCCGGCGTGCGCAACATGGGGTTTGTATCGCCTGCCGCCGGCAAGACCGGCACCGACCACGACGCATGGTTTGCCGGTTTCACCAGCAATCTGATCTGCGTGATATGGGTCGGTAATGACGACTACACCGATATCAAGCTGGAAGGCGCACACGCGGCCGCGCCTATCTGGGCGGAATTCATGAAGAATGCAGTCAAGTTGCCGCAGTATTCCGACACCAAGGAATTCACTGCGCCGGAGGGCGTACAGGTGGAGAAGATCGACAAGGCCACCAACCTGTTGAGCGATGACGCCTGCCCGGAGGGCTACGACGCGGCGTTTCTCGACGGCACCGGGCCCATGGATACATGCGACCATCCTCCCGATCACCGCAACATTCTGCAGAAGATTTTCGGGCTGGGGAAAAAAGGAAACTGAGCGATCGCCGCCCACTGCCAGGCACAGCCGTTTGTTCCCATTTTCTTACCCATCGACATCTCGATCGCCGGGCATGGGCTGGCAGCGCGGGCACCAGTAGGTGACGCGCGCGTCCGGGCCCTGGAGACGGCGGCGAATGGGCTCGTCGCAGCGGCGGCAGGGCTCTCCGTGGCGGCCGTAGACCCATACGCTGGCGCGAGGGTCGGCGGCGTGCGTGGTGCGACGGGCCTGGCCTCCGTAGGTGACCATGGTGTCTCCGGAATCTTCCAGAACGTTGGCCGCCACCAGGCGCACGGAAGCTGCGACAAGAGCAGCGATCTGCGCTTCGGTGAGCGATTGAACCGCGCGAAAGGGATGAACGCCGGTGACGAAGCAAATCTCCGACTTGAAGACGTTGCCGACGCCGGCCATGACTCGCTGATGGAGGAGAACGTCGCCGATCTCTTCGCTGCCGTGAGCCTCAATGCGGCGGGCGGCTTCAGCGGCATTGAACTCGGGGTTGAGGACGTCGCAGGCCGAGGGCGGAATGCGGCGGTTGCGCAGAAGCGACTCCAGGGTGTGGATTTCGGCCACCGGAACGCGAAACCCTACCGCGACGTACTCGGCATTCTCAAGCAGGATGCGCATGTTGAAGCGCGGCTGACGCCAACGTTCGCCGGGGCGGTAGATGTGCCAGCTGCCGTTCATGAGCAGATGAGTCACAAGGGTTGCGCCGCCGGAAAAATGAATGAGGAGCCACTTGCCGCGTGCCTCGACATGATCGACTGTCTGGCCGGCGAGAGGTGTGTCGTCGTTATAGCGGGTGAGAAGAGGATAGGTGGAACAAAAGCCGGTGATGGGCCTGCCGCAAAGCGCGCGCCCAAGTGTGCGGGCGGTGCGAAAGATGGTGTCGCCTTCGGGCATCTACTGGACCTCGCCGTGGGACGGTTGGGACGTTTGCATAACCGGGAGAGGGATGCGGCGCAGATGCATTCCAAGCGGGCCGGCATGAAAGCCCGCATCCATCAGATAACGGGCCAGTGGGTGAGCGGCGACAGGCTGGCCGTTGATGGTGGTGATGAGCGCGCCGTGATGGCTGCCGGCGTGGAGCAGGGACTGGCCGCGGGAGCTGAGGAAGTGGGCGAGGCAAGCGGCGGCCTGCGAGCGCTCCGGCTCCTCGGCGGGAAGAAAGACAAGCAGGTTGGGGTTGCCGCGGCGGAGCCATGCCGTTAATTCGCCGTTGCGGAGAATGACTTCAGCGTAGGCGGCGCGGGTGAAGATTCTGGGAGCTGACTCAGCGTCTTCATCCGCGACCGGTGAGTCCGGCCAGCGGAGCGCGGAGCCGTAGGGATTGGCGGGGTCGGCCGCGGCAAGGAGCACGAACTCGGGCTTTTCCGATGGAGGCTCGTTGCGAAGCTGGCGGAGCAGGTCGACGGCTGCCGGGAGCGCGAATTGTGTGGCTCCAAGACCGGCAACAAAATAGCCGCGGCGGATACGTCCGCTCTCTTCGAGAGCTTTCAAGACATCGTAGACGGCGCTGAATCCGCCGGGAACATTCTCCGCGGCTACCGATTCGCGGAGCAGCACGCCGTAGCGGTTGAGGAGCTGGAGTGCGAGGGCGTGGCTGGCTTCGGTGGTGGTAGGTTGAGAGTTGAGGTCTCCCACCTTTTTCGGGAAGAGCTCCGAAGAGGATGTGGCACCCGCGGTCCTTCCCTCAGCGGCTAAAGCCGGAACATCTGAATGCACCCTATCGGCACGGCTGAAGCCGTGCCCTTTCAAACCTTCTGCGCCACGAGCGAATCCCAAGTCTCCTACGCCCCGAGCGCTTCCTAGCGGCGACCCCAGGGGCAACATCGACCAGCGGCCCTGGGCGGCGGGTGGTGTGGTGCGACGGGAGCGGAAGGTTGTGCCGGTGTGCAGGCGGCGCGGGGCGCGGGCGCTGTCGGGCCGCGCGATGTAGGCGCGCAAGGCATGAAGAGAATCGTTAGTGACAAGGCCCCGCCAGACCAGGCTCCAGAGGGCATCAAGGGTTTCTCCGGGATAGCCGCCCGAGACGGCCTGATGCAGGGGATCAAAGAAGCTTGCTCCGGTGGACTCGAGAACTGCAACAATCTTCCCTTCGCGCTCGCTGAGCGGTTCGATCAGCGGCCGCTGCAGGGCCAGCAGCGGGAGCTTGTCGGCAAGGAAGAGGGCGATGCGGCCGTTGCGTTCGCCGATCGGCTCGACTCCGGCCCAGGCTACTTCTCCGGCGGCGATGAGGGTGTCGAGGCCGGCGGGTGAGTAGTCGGCGATGCGGGCGGGCAGGATAGAGGATTCAACCAGCGTGGCCGGCAAGGGCGCACCCTGCAGGCTCTCGATGGCGTCGAGGAGCGCGTCGAGGCTGGCGCCGCGGCGCGGAGCCACGATCCCTTGCCAGTGCGTGAGAAAGCGGGCCAGGGTGTGCTGCTCGACGGGTTCGACTTCGCGGCGCAGCTTGGCGAGTGATTTGCGGCGAATCTGGCGAAGGATCTCGGCGTCGCACCACTCGCGGTGAACTCCGCCGGGACGGAAACCGCCTTCGAGGACGCGACCCTCGGCAGTGAGCTGGCGAAGGGCGTTCTCGACGGCCCCGGTGTCAAGGGCAAAGCGCGCGGCGGCTTCGCTGAGGGTGAAGGGGCCGTGGGTGCGGGCGTAGCGGCGGACAAGCTCGAGGACCGGGTGAGCGATGGGTTCGAGCAGGGCCACGGCCAGGCCCGGGGGCAGCGGGATTCCCAGGCCATCGCGATAACGTGCGGCGTCTTCGGCTGCCACCAGTCGGCGTTCACCTGCGATGTGCAGCTCAAGCAGGCGTCGGGCGCGGACGAGCCGGCCCAGCGACTCAAGCACCGAGGGATCAGCTACGCGGCGGCTGAGTTCGGCATGGCTCAGATCGCCGAGGCGCAGGCAGAGATCGTGAATGCCGTCGGCAGTACGGGCACGGTAGGACTCGGTAAGGCATTGCGCGGCCTCTTCCACCTCGGCGATGGCGATGGGGTCGAGCAACTCGCGCAGGTCGGCTTCTCCGAGGATCTCGCGGAGCTGATCCTGATCGATGGTGAGGGCCTGGGCGCGGCGCTCGGCCAACGGGGCGTCGCCGTCGTACAGAAAGTTGGCCACATAACTGAACAGCAGCGATGAGGCAAACGGGGAAGGCTTGCGGGTTTCGACAACATGGACCCTGAGCTGGCGCTGCTCGATGGCGCGCAGGGTTTCAATCAAGGCCGGCATATCGAAGACGTCGCGCAGGCACTCGCGATAGGCCTCGAGCAGCAGCGGAAACGAGGGATAGCGCGAGGCGACGCTGAGCAGGTCGTAGGAGCGCTTGCGGAGCTGCCAGAGCGGCGAGCGTGCGTCGGCGCGGCGGCGGGGCAAGAGCAGAGCGCGGCCGGCGGCTTCACGAAAACGCCCGGCAAAGAGGGCCGTGGTGCCAAGCTGGCGAAGCACAAGCTGCATGACCTCGGCGGACTCGACCATGAACCAATCGGAGTCGGGGGGCTCGTCCGTGTCCGGGAAGCGAAGAACGAAGCCGTCGTCGCCCCAGAGGGTCTCTACTTCAGGTCCGCCGGCAGCGCGAATGCGGGCGCTGACGGCCATGGCCCAGGGAATGTGGATGCGGCTGCCGAAGGGAGTAAGGACGCAGACGCGCCAGTCGCCCAGCTCATCCCGGACGCGCTCGATCACGATGGTGCGGTCGTCGGGCAGCACACCGGTGGAGGCCTCCTGATCGGCGAGAAACTGGAGCAGGTTTTCGGCCGCGCCGGGGTCCAGATCGTGTTCTGCGACCAGACGGGTGAGCGCCGCGGGTTTGGGCAGCGCGTGCAGGGTGCGGACCATCTCGCCGATGCGGCGGCCGAACTCGAGTGGACGCCCCGGTCCGTCGCCCTTCCAGAAAGGCATTTTGCCCGGCTCGCCGGGAGCGGGAGTGACCAGGACGCGATCGTGGGTGATGTCGACGATGCGCCAGGTCGAGGCGCCCAGGATGAAGGTTTCGCCTGGGTGCGATTCGAAGACCATCTCTTCGTCAAGCTCGCCAACGCGGATGGCTTTGCCCTCGGAGTAGGCCAGGAAGACGCCGTAGAGGCCGCGGTCGGGGATGGTACCGGCGTTGAGGATAGCGAGGCGGGCAGCGCCGTCGCGGGCGGTCACAACGTTCCGGATGCGGTCCCAGGTGAGCCGCGGGCGCAGTTCGGCAAACTCGTCCGAGGGGTAGCGTCCGCTGAGCAGATCGAGGACGCCTTCAAAGGCCGAGCGGGTGAGACCGCCAAAAGGGGCGGCGGAGCGGACCAGGTCGTAGAGGAAGTCTACCGGGACTTCGGGTTTGGGGACTTCGGCTTCAGCCCTGTGGGAATTTGACGCAGAATCGTGGTCTTCCCGGCCGTCACCCGAAAAAAAACTCGCTGATGAAGTGACCAATTTGGTCGCACTGGTCGCTTTTCGTCTTTTCCCCGTTTTTCTGACCGCTGATCCCTTAGCCCTGATCTCTGTTTGGCCGGGTGGATGAGCAACGATGGCGACCAGTTGCTGGGCGAGGACGTCGAGCGGGTTACGCGGAAAGCGGGTGGACTCAATGTGGCCTTCGTGCATGGCGCGGGTGATGGCGGCGCAGGCCACCAGGTCGGCGCGGTACTTGGGAAAAAGAATGCCTTCCGAGACGGCGTTGACGTGATGCCCGGCGCGACCGATACGCTGCATGCCGCTGGCGACCGAGGGCGGGCACTCGATCTGGATGACCAGATCGACGGCGCCCATGTCGATGCCGAGTTCTAGAGTCGAGGTGGCGCAGAGGGCGCGAATCTGGCCGGCCTTCAACTGCTCTTCGATCACCGAGCGCTGCGCGGCGGCGATGGAGCCGTGATGGGCGCGGGCGATGGGCTCGCCGGCTAGCTCGTTGAGCGCGCCGGCAAGACGTTCGGCTACCTGGCGGCTGTTCACGAAAAGGATGGTGGAGTTGCGCTCGCGAATGATCTCCAGAAGCCGGGGATGAATGGCGTTCCAGATAGAGACGCGGCGAGGCTGCGCCGACGCCGGCCCCGACGGGATCTCTTCCATCGTGCCCAGCTGGGCCATGTCTTCAACCGGGACTTCGATGCGGAGCCTGAGCTGCTTGGGAGCGCTGGCGTTGACGATGGTGACCGGACGGTAGCGGATGAGGGACTCAGGGACTAAGGGACTCGGGACTAAAGGCTCGTCGGCGCTCGATGCTTCTTCGGGGGTGACTGGATCTCTGATCTCTGAACCCCGCCTCTCGACTCCGCCAAGGAAGCGGGCTACTTCTTCGAGGGGACGCTGGGTGGCGGAGAGACCGATGCGCTGGAGAGGCTTCTTGACAAGCGCCTCAAGGCGCTCTAGCGAGAGGGCCAGGTGGGCGCCGCGCTTGGTGGGGACCAGGGCGTGAATCTCATCGACGATGACTGTGTCGATCGTCCGCAGGGCGTCGGCGGCCTGGGAGGTCAACAGCAGGTAGAGCGACTCGGGGGTGGTGATGAGAATGTCGGCAGGGTGGCGGGCAAAACGGGCGCGGTCGCGCTGGGGCGTATCGCCGGTGCGAACGCTGATGGTGGGTTCGTGAAAAGGAACGCCCATGCGCTTGGCCATGTTGGCGATGCCGACCAGGGGGGAACGCAGGTTGCGCTCGACGTCGACGGCCAGGGCTTTGAGTGGGGAGATGTAGAGGATGCGGCAACCGGTACGCTCACCTGCCGCCCGTGGATGGAGCATCAGGCGGTCAAGGCACCAAAGGAAGGCGGTGAGGGTCTTGCCGGTGCCGGTGGGTGCGAGAATGAGCGAGCTTTCTCCGCGGGCGATGACCGGCCAGCCGAGCTGCTGCGGGGCGGTAGGAGCCTCGAAGACCGCTTTGAACCAGGCTGCGGTCACCGGGTGAAAACACGCAAAGGCATCAGCCGCCGGATCGGGATGGGGAGGGCGCGTGGACATGCTCTCCATGAGAATAGCGCGTTGGACGGCGAAGAGGAAGCGAAGAGCCATGGAATTCGGCCTATCGAAATCTGAGCGCGGTTTTGTGAGTATGTACGGTGGCGCACATCGGGATCAGAAAATAACTGCGAGGCTTTCAGAAGCGGGCCAGCAAGCTGTCGCATCCGATAGTTGAGAGGGAAGCACTTAAATGAGCGCGGCCGGACGGGCTGCAAGAATTTTCCTAGCCGGAGACCTATGCGCGAGCACCTCGCTACGCTGCTTGATGATTTCCATCGCTACGGCGGCGATATCGCAGTGGTGCGGTACCAGGGCAACCGGCGGCGGGTAACCACCTACTGTGAGCTGGCTCGGCTGGCGCGCCGGTTTGGCGCGTATCTCGAGCAGCGCGGGATCGGACCGGGCGACCGTGTGCTGCTGTGGGCCGAAAACAGCGCAGAGTGGATCGCGGCGTTCTACGGGTGCATGCTGCGGGGGGTGTTGGCGGTTCCCCTGGATGCCAATGGAACCGCGGAGTTTGCCAATCGCGTAGCAGCGGACGTGAAACCCAGGCTGGCGGTGGGCGACTTCGAATTGCTGGAGCAGTTGGGTTCAAAATCTCCCGCGATTCAAGCAAAGAGTGCCCCAAGAAATGGCTTAGCCGCGAGCCCTGACGCGCGTTTTCCGTGCTTGGCGTTTGAGGAGTGGCTTGCGGATTTGCCGAATGCGGAGGCCCAGGCGACTCCCGCGCTGGCGGCCGAAACTCCACTGCAGATCCTGTTTACATCGGGAACCACGGGCGATCCCAAGGGCATCGTTCTCACGCATGGGAATGTTCTGGCCAGCGTGGGTCCCATCGAGGACGGAGCGCGGCCCTACCTTCGCTGGGAGCGCTTGATTCATCCGCTGCGTATCCTGCACACCCTGCCGTTGAGCCATGTCTTCGGGCAGACCATGGGGCTGTGGGTGCCTCCCATCTTCAGGGCGGAGCTGCACTTCGAGAGCCGGTTGGCCGCGCCGCGGCTGATTGAACAGATCAGGCACGAGCGAATCAGCGTGCTGGCGACGGTGCCGCGGGTGCTGGCGCTGCTGAAAGCGCATCTTGAGTTGGACGATGCCGGACTCGCAGCCCAAGTGGAGCAGTCGATGGGGAAGATCGGTCCGCTGAAGAGATGGTGGCGATTCCGCATGGTGCATCGCGCCTTTGGCGCCAAGTTCTGGGCCTTTGTTTCGGGTGGCGGAGCGCTTGCAGGGCCGCTCGAGCAGTTCTGGAATGCGCTGGGGTTTGTCTTGGTGCAGGGCTATGGGATGACGGAGTCGACGGCGCTGATCACGCTAAATCACCCCTTCCACGTGGCCCGGGGGACAATCGGCAAGCCGCTCGCAGGACGCGAAGTGAAGCTGGGGCCGGATGGCGAAGTTCTGGTGCGGGGCGCGGTGATTTCAGGCGCCACCTGGCAGGGTGGCGAGCTGAAAAAGCGCGGCGAGGAGTGGCTGGCCACCGGCGATCTGGCAGAGAGGCAGGCGTCAGGCGAGCTGAAGTTTCTGGGCCGGAAGAGTGAAGTAATCGTGACTGCGGCCGGGGTCAACCTGCACCCGGAGGACATGGAAGCCGCAGTGGAAGAGCAGCCTGGGGTGGCGGCGTGCGCGGTGGTTGGGGTAGAGACCGCGGCGGGACCGGAACCATTCGCGGTGGTGGCCGTGCGCGGCGCGGGTGTGCAAGCCGCGGCGGCAATCGAGGCGGCCAATGCGCGCCTGGCGGATTTCCAGAGGATAAGGCGCTGGACCCTGTGGCCGGAACCGGACCTGCCGCGGACCTCGACCGGAAAGGTGAGACGAAAGGCCGTATCGGCGTGGCTGGCCACGGTCCAGGAGGCGGCTCAGAAAAATGGTGGAACGAACGGGAACGGCCACGGGCACTACGCTGCCTCACAGGACTGGCTGCTGGCGCTCGTTGAGCAGATTACAGGTGATACGCCCACAGAGGTTGGAGATGAGTCGCGCCTGACCGAAGATCTGCACCTCGACAGCCTGGGACGCGTGCAACTGGGCGCGGAGATTGAGGAGCGGCTGGGGATTGTTTCAGCAGGCGGTCTGCTGGAAGACTTGCAGACGCTGGGAGAATTGCGGCGCATGGTGGCAGGGGATGCGACCGGCGGGCAGGAGGTTCGAGCGCCGGTAGCCGTTTCGGCGAATGGGCGTTTGGTTGAGGCGAGAAGCGGCTCAAACACCAGCCCCGAGTCTGCAACCCTTTCCGTGGAAAGCAAAGACGAAGACAGAGTGGCCGCGGGGAATGGAGCCTCGATCGACGTGCTTGGGGCTGAGAGCCTTGGACGGGCTCGGGGCAGGCCTTTGGCTGCGATTCCCGCAAATCAAAATGGCACGCGAAAAGCGGCGATACCGGCGGAGGTGCGACCAATCAGATTCATTTATCCCGAGTGGCCCTGGTGGAAGCCGGTGGAGTGGGTGCGGATCGCCTTTATCGAGGCGGTGATGAGGCCGCTCGTATGGCTCCTGGCTGATCCGAAGGTGACATTGCCCAAGACGCCGTTGCCGCCCGGGCCGATGTTGATCGTGGCCAACCACGTCACCAGTTACGATGGGCCGCTGGTGCAATATGCCCTTGAGGGACGAGTGCGCAGACACATGGCCGTGGCCATGCTGGGCGAGATGCTCGAGGAGTACCGGCACTGGCGCAATCCGGAGCGGGAGTCGGGCAAGGATGGGTTTTTTCTGTTCGGACCTGCGGCTTACTGGCTGGTCACGGCGCTGTTCAATGTGTTTCCGCTACCCAGGCTCAGGGACTTTCAGGCCAGCTTCGCTCACGCGGGCAGGGCCATGGACCGGGGACATAACGTGATGGTATTCCCCGAGGGAACGCGGTCGGCGGAGGGCAAATTGGCGCGCTTCCGACCCGGGATCGGGCTGCTGGTGAAGGAGAGCAACGCGCCGGTGTTGCCGGTGGGGATTCGCGGACTGGGCGAGCTGAAGACACGCCGGCGGGGATGGTTCCGCTCAGGAACGGTCGAAGTGCGGGTAGGTGAGGCGATCCTGTTCAAACCGCAGGAGACGGAGTCGGCGATCACCGAGCGGCTGCAGCGTGAGGTGGCCAGGCTGGTGGAGGACTAGCGCTCAGCTTCCGGCTTTCAGCTTTCAGCTCTTTGTCGTTAGCCAACTGAGCCTTCGGCGATTTTGCCGATGGCCTCGATGCCGTTTTCTGAAGGCCGATAGCTGACAGCTGGCTACATAGTGTTTCGCGCTCTTGTTTCCGGCACGCAAATTTGCCCCGTCCGTAAGCGCAAAATGCGCGGCGCCGCCGATTGACGATCGAGGGGTTGGGATCGTAATCGGCCGGAGAGACGGTGAGCACCTCATGAACCGAAGTGTGTACATGAGGGGAGCCGATGCATTAGCCTCATGTTTCATGCTGCGGCGAGCGGAGGGTGCGCGATGATGTCGGAAATCAAGCCGGAAGTGGCGCTGGAAGACCTGTTGGATGCGGCGCGGCAGGCGGCGAAGAACTCCTACGCCCCCTACTCGAAGTTCCGGGTGGGAGCGGCTCTGCGGCTGGCCGGGGGCCAGATTGTAACCGGCGCCAATGTGGAGAACGTGAGCTACGGACTGACCATCTGCGCGGAGCGCTCGGCGCTGGTGAGCGCGATCTCGGAATTTGGGCCGGAAATTCGAATTGGGGCCGTCGCCGTGGCCAATCTGAATGGCGTTGCCAGCCCGCCCTGCGGAGCCTGCCGGCAGGTGCTGGCGGAGTTTGCGCTGCCCGATGCGCCAGTGGTCTTTCCGGTTTCGGGCGGGATGCACACCATGGCCTTCAGCGACCTGCTGCCGATGGGATTCGAGATGAAGCTGAGGTGACGGCAGGGGTCAGAGGTCAGGGATCACAGATCAAGGGCCGGGAGAGCAGGCATTACGTCTGCTTCGAATTGTTGAGCTTGTTTCAGGAGGATTGTCTCGGGATGAACGAACGTGGGTCCGCTCCGCTGCACATGATCGACATCATCCGCAAGAAGAGGGATGGGGTTGAGCTGAATGCGCGCGAGATCGAGTTTGTGGTGACTGGAGCGGCGTCGGGTTCGGTCCCGCTGGAGCAGCTGGCGGCGTGGCTGATGGCGGCCTGGCTGCGTGGGCTCTCGCTGGATGAGACGCGGGCGCTGACGCTGGCTATGCGCGACTCGGGAGAAAAGTTTTCGCCGGCGCGGCTGGGCAGAACCGCTGTCGACAAGCACTCCTCGGGCGGGGTGGGCGACAAGACCAGCTTCCTGGTTGCTCCGCTGGCCGCCTCATGCGGCGTAGCGGTTCCGATGATCAGCGGCCGCGCGCTGGGGCATACCGGCGGGACGCTGGATAAGCTGGAGTCGATTCCGGGGTTCAGGACGGCGCTCACGCTGTCCGAATTCGAGACAGTTCTGATGAAGTGCGGCGCCGCGATTGTGAGCCAGACACCGACCCTGGTTCCGGCTGACCGGGTGCTGTACGCGCTGCGCGACCGCACCGGTACGGTCGAGAATCCGGGGCTGATCTGCGCGTCGATTTTGAGTAAGAAGCTGGCGGCGGGTCTCGACGCGCTGGTGCTGGATGTGAAGACCGGATCAGGCGCTTTTCTGCGCACCAGGGAGGAATGCGAGTTCCTGGCGGCGCTCATGGTGGCGACGGCCGCGCGCGCCGGAACACGCACGGTGGCTCTCCTGACCGACATGGGCCAGCCGCTGGGCTACGCGGCCGGCAACTGGATCGAGCTGGCGGAGTCCGTGGATCTGCTGAGGGGAAAGCGGCCGGCAGAGAGCGAAGACTTACGCGAGCTTTCGCTGCTGCTGGCCGGATGGATGATTCACCTTGGCGGGCAGGCTGAGACGCCCGAGGCAGGTTACGCGCGGGCGGAGAAAGCGCTGGCGGACGGATCGGCGCGGCGCAATTTCTTCGCCATGGTGGAGGAACAGGGCGGAGATGTGAGCGTCTTCGACGACTCTCGCTTTCATAAGCCGGGCGCGACCGCGATCGTAAACGCGTGGGCCAGCGGGTACGTGGCGGAGATGGATACGACCGCACTGGGATGGGCGGTGCAGCGGACCGGCGCGGGCCGCGAGAAGGCGGGCGAGCCCGTCGATCCTCATGCGGGGATTCTGTTCCATGCCCGGCGCGGGGCGCGGGTGATGCAGGGAGAGCCGGTGGCCACGCTCTACGCGACCCAGGCGGAGATGCTGGCCGAGCCGAAGGAGATCCTGCATCGCGCCATCACCATCTCCGAGGCTGCGCCGTCCGCCGTGCCATTGGTGAGCCGGGTCATCACACGCGCGGAGGCGGAGAAACTGCTCGGCGGATAGTGAATCAGCGGACAGCGGACCTATTGCGCGAACCGGTCCAGGCTACTGATCACTGACGACTGTTACTCTTGACTGATCACCGATCACTGATTTTCGACCTCTGATCTCTGATCCGTGAACCCTGATCACTGTCAGCTGTCGGCTGTCCGCTGTCAACTGTCAACTGTCAACTGTCAACTGCTTTCCGGAGGAACGCGTTGGGTCGATTCACGGGAATCCTGGGTATCCTTGCTGTGCTTGCCGCCGCTTACCTTGGCTCCACGGATCGCAGGCGAATCCGATGGCGGACGGTGGCCTGGGGGCTTGGCCTGCAAGTCACCTTCGCGTTCCTGGTGCTGCGCTTCAACTACGGGCAGATGGCAATGACCTGGGCCGGAGGCGTGGTGAACAGCATGCTGGCGGCCACGTTTGCGGGAACGAAGGTCCTGTTCGGACAGCTTGGGCTGCCTAACTCGGGCGCGTTCGGCAACCTGCTGCCGCCCAATTCTGGGGCCATCTTCGCATTCCAGGTGCTGCCTACCATCATTTTCATCTCCGCGTTTTTCGCGGTGCTTTATCACATCGGGCTGATGCAGATCATCATTCGCGCCATGGCCTGGGTGATGCTGAAGACCATGCGCATCTCGGGCGCCGAAAGCATGAATGTGGCCGCGTCAATCTTCATGGGGCAGACCGAAGCTCCTCTGACCATCCGGCCGTTTTTGTCGAAGGCCACGCGCAGCGAGCTGATGACGATTATGACCAGCGGCATGGCGCACGTGTCGGGCGGCATCATGGCCATGTACATTTCGCAGGGCGTCGAGGCCAGACACCTGCTCTCGGCGGTGATCATGACCTCGCCGGGAACGATCCTGATGGCCAAGATGCTGGTGCCGGAGACGGAAGTTCCGGCGACCGAGGGAAAAGTCGTCATTCCCAAGGACGAGTTGCACCAGGAGGAGAACCTGATCGGCGCCATCGCCCGCGGCACCATCGACGGCGGCAAGCTGGCAATGAATGTGGGCATCATGCTCATTAGTTTTCTGGCGCTGGTGGCTCTGCTGGACGGATTGCTGGGATGGGTTCATGGAGGCGCGGCGTGGTTTCCCAGCAGCCTGGGGCAGATACTCGGATTTGTGGGAGCCCCGGTGGCATGGCTGATCGGAGTGCCATGGCATGACTGCGGGGCGGTGGGGAATCTGCTGGGCACGCGCATGGCGCTGAACGAGGTGGTGGCCTACATCGCACTGGGCGCCGAGAAAGCCGCTCTGGCGCCGCGATCTTTCACGATTGCCACCTTTGCGCTGTGCGGATTTGCGAACCTGGGGTCGATCGGGATGCAGATCGGAGGCATCGGCGCACTGGTTCCGGAGCGGAGAAACGAACTGGCCCGGCTGGGCGTGCGGGCCATGCTGGCAGGCACCATGGCCAACCTGATCTCGGCTTCGATTGCGGGGATGTTCCTGGGGTAATGTCCCCGCTCATGCAGCAGCACGAGCGGCCCGCAGCCGCCGGACGCGATAGAAGATGGTCAAAGCAACGACCGAGCCGCAGGTAAGGAAACTTGCGCCCAGGCCGATGACCAGCGAGTTGTCGTGCTCGTATAAGCCGTGAATCACGCCCAGAACCTGCAGAAGATTGAAGCCTCCGAAGGTCACGAGCGAGACGCCTTCATCGGTCTTTTTTCGCCACACGGCAAGAGCCTGCGGAACGAACAGGAGCGCGTTGCCGATCAGGCCGAGTCCAAAGACGAAGGCTACGATTTCTCTCATGAGTATGCAGGCTCCTGGCGGGCGCGTGGGCGCATGACCTTATGCTCTCATTTCTCAGGGGTCAAGGG
>Ga0182013_10003336_pt1 | contig 20189 bp, 19 predicted proteins | sample 612S2MmetaG_FD_120487 | JGI IMG/M metagenome (GOLD analysis project Ga0182013, IMG submission 120487) | Permafrost microbial communities from Stordalen Mire, Sweden - 612S2M metaG | ecosystem: Environmental > Terrestrial > Soil > Wetlands > Permafrost | place: Sweden: Stordalen | collected... | reverse complement strand
TCCTGCACACTTTCTACTTTGCCAAATCATTCCCATAAAAGTTAATAAGGCACATACGTTAATTTTCCATTTTTTTCTACTTATTCAATTTTTATTTACATTAGCTGCTGAACAGTAACAATAAGAGTTATAGATTTACGTGGAAAGATCTAAGAACTGAGAGGAAAACTGAGTGGCGTTATTTTTTGATGGAGGTTTAGGATAGAAATTAAAATACTCCATTTTATAAGGATCCCTATTTAATCCCTAAAATAAAAACACAATAGCCCCCATGAGCGATTTAGTGCATAGTGTAAAACACATTTTCAATACGGACGGATATTTGAAATCCTGCCATAAAACCCAGTATCGTATTCCTGAATATCAGCGGGGGTATAAATGGTCGAAAACTGAAGTGACCAAACTTTTGGTAGATATTGATAAGTTTAAACAAGAAAATGGCAAATTTTATTGCCTGCAAAATATCACTTTAGTCCCCAATACTGATGGTAATTCGTTAAACGTGGTTGATGGCCAGCAAAGGCTTACAACATTGGCCGTTTTACTATCGAGATTAGGCTTTGCGGACCTTGTTACTAATAAGCTTATATATGCAGTAAGGCCCGAAACACATACATTTTTAACTACCTATATAACGGGCGCAATAGCACAGGCCCCGCTTGACTTTACGGTAACTTGGCCCAACCCCGCTTTAAACAATAAAGATTTTAACCGGCAGGATATTTTTTATTTATACGAAACAGTGAATACAGTGGATAACTGGCTGGCAAACAAGAAACCCGAAGAGAAAGTGATTTTTAAACAAAAAGTATTGAATGATGTAAAACTGATAGTGAATAAAATTGACAGTGATGCCGAAGAAAAAATATTCGGCAATTTGAACTCAAAACGAATACCGTTGGACGGGGCCGATCTTGTACGGGCAGTTTTGATAACCCGGGTTGCCAATGATGAAAGCGAAAAAGCAGGCGATATAAAAAATATTGTTCGTGTGAACGAACGCAGGGTTCGCATAGGCTGGGAACTGGATGAAATTAATGCATGGTGGTCGCAGGATGAGGTAAGGGGATTTTTTAAAATGTTCATTAAAAATAAGGTAGAGGGCGATGTGGAGTTTGACCTCGTTAAATACCCGGTTAATAATCTGCTGCTGTTGTTTGCTGCAAAAGATAGCAAAAATCTCTCCTTAGATCTTGTCGAAGACCAGGAAAGTGCCCTTAAGTTTTACAAGGAGCTGACAAAAATGCACCATACGCTGAAAGATTGGTACCAGGATAAGCATATATATCACTTTCTGGGTTATCTTTTTAGCCAAACCGGTGTAACATTTAAAGTGATATTCGAAAATTGGCTAAAGAGTACAGGCCGGAAAGAATTTATTTCGGCACTTTTAAAAGATATTCGGCTTAGCATTTTCGGGAACGATGAAGTTCAGGCTTTGTTCGATAAAACGGAGGATTGGTATGCCGACACAAAATTACTGGTTAAAATATTGCTTGCCCTGGATATTGAGTCAAGTATGCCTGAATACAGAAAGAATTTACCTTACGGCGCTTTTGTAAAAGGCACCAATGATATTGAACATATATTTCCGCAAAACCCCGAAAAAATAACTGAGAAAAAAGAGTACATCGAATATTTAAATAAATATGGCTTGTCGGATGTGCAATTTGATTTAAGCGAATTTGAAGAAAGACAGGACAATATTACCTACCAGGAAGACATGGAATTGTATATCATTAACCAAATGGCATTGGTTGATATCAACTCAATAGGCAATCTTGTTTTGCTGGATTACAGTATCAACCGCAGCATAGGCAGGATTTCGTATGCCCGTAAACGAGCTGTAATTATAAAACACTTTAATAAAGGCGACTTTATACAGCCCCACACTTTTAAGGTTTTTGCCCGCTATTTTGTTGATGGCGATAATGAAAGCCGCGACCTTGAACGGTGGACAGACAAAGATATTGAAGAAAACTGCGCTGCAATTATTACCACATTAACTAACTTTTTTAACCCCCCAAACTGATATGGCCGATAACATGCAAATGGAAGAGTTAAGCATTAAGGAGCTGACGGGTAAATACAATTTTATTGTGCCCGAGATACAGCGGGAATATGTTTGGGGAAAAAATGATGGTCGGATTCTGGACACCTTTTTTGATGACATACAAGATCATTACGGCAAATCAAATGATTTAAACAATACATCATTTAATACCCTACAAGCTACACTTGTGCCTGTTTTATCCGCAAATTTTACCGATAATACATTGCAACTGATTGCAACTGCACTTGAAAGGTTTGAAACTAACCGGTCAATGAATATCGGGTTTCTTTATTCGTACAAGCCTAATTACTATGTTTACAATGATATAAGCGAAGACGTTTACTTAATTGATGGCCAGCAACGCTTTACAACCTTATTTCTGGCCCTGTTTTATTTTTCAGTTAAGGAAAATAAACTTGGTGAGTTTAAGGATATGTTTCGCGTTAAAGCCGACAAGGAAAGAATTGGCTTTGATTACCGGGTAAGGAACCTTACGCACTACTTTATTATTGATTTAATAGCCAACACCAAAGAGGGCAGCAGCGACCTTGATACGATTTCAAATAAAACTTGGTTTCTTTCTGAATATGACAAGGATGTAAGCGTACAGGCTATGCTCGGTACCCTTACAAAACTGACAAAAAAGTACAATAGCAATGGTAACCTTTATTTTAGCTTTTTGGCTAACCAGGTAAAGTTCTGGCATTTTAAAACCGAAGAAACCAATCAGGGAGAGGAATTGTATATAACCATGAATTCCCGCGGAAAACCCCTATCGGGGAATGAAATTTTAAGGGCAAAATTGTTTGAGGCAGTTGATAAGAATAAAATCAGATTACAGGGGCAGCTATGGGAACAATGGCAGGATTTTTTCTGGCAAAACAAGGGGCAAAATATTAATTCGGATAACGGGTTTAACGAGTTTCTAAGATGGGTTCAGATTCTTACAATGATTAACGGGAAGAATATTGACCCAAGTAATGAGGACGAAGAAAGCAACGATAAAAAAGAAATAGTCAGGATTATTAAATGGGAGGAGGAAGAATTAAAGATTAATAGCGAATATTTGTCTTTGCCCGGCATCGGGCTATATTTTGAAGCTGTAAAATATCTTTTCCAGATCTTTTCGCCCGAGACACTGCACGATAGCTATGGAGATTGTCTTGACATTAACATGGTACCTCAGCAATGGCTATCTCTCGAACAGAAAAAAGTTCTTATACAAATTGAGTGTTTCAGGTTATTGCCCGTTATTGAGTATTGCAAAATACTTCTCCAAAAAGGGGATAAGCCTAACGGGCAGGATTTATACAGGGTAATAAGATATTTTTATACTTTAAAAGATGTGGATAATGTAAGTAAGGCGGCTAATGTGTCATGCATAAATGGAGTAAAGCTAATTGGCGATTTATTGCGTACCGGTAGTAAGGATATTGCAGATATTAAGGATCTTAAGGGCATCTCAAAAACTCTTTTAACGGAAGAAGAAAAATATAAATTCAACCTTTTTAAGGCCTCGGCAGATAGGGAAGCGTTGGAAAGGGAATTCTGGAAGGCAGAAAATCATAAATTAAATTCAGGAAGGATTGGGCATTTATTGCAAGGGTGCTTTGAAGATATCGACACGATAGATAATTTTAAATATGATAGTACTTTTGCTGCACCGAGGGCAAAAAAATTTGAACTACCCGCGTTTATATCTTTGAGCGAAAAGTTTTTCAGACTCATCCCGGATGTGGAATCGAAATCGATTTCCGGTAAACTTTGGGGGTATTTCTTACCTACTTCCTATTATAGCATTTCTAAATATGCTGAGAAATATGAAATTGTTACCTGCCAGATTACAGATAATCAGGCTTTGGTGAGTAAAGAGTTTTTAAGGATGGTTTTTGAAATAGGCAAGGGCCAAACTGAGCAAGACTATTTTAAGGGACGGTCGGATAAGTTCTTCGGGGAGTACAAATCTTCAAGTGACCTTAAAGATGAAAAAGATTTAAAGAAACAGCTATTTACATATTTTAGTCTTCTATCCGTAATTGGAGGATGGGATTGGGGAAAGGGTAAAAATTTCGGCAAATATGATAAAGAACCCGAGGGCACGTTTAAAGGACTGTTTGAACAAAACTTTCAATGTCAGCAATATAAACAGAAATGGGGTGGTGCAGCTTGGCGTAATGTCAATTTATCTGCACTGGAAGATGGCCGAGATTATTTGCAAATGATAATTGATAGAAAGATTTAATCAAACCCTTTGTATGGCAGAATACCTAAACGTAGAAAAGCCCTTTTTAGATAAGCTCCGGCTGTTAGGCTGGCATGTAATCGACCAGGGGCTTGGCGTGCCACAAGACCCCACCAGAAGTTTACGCGATAACTTTAAAGAGGTTGTCTTGCCCCATGTTTTTAAGAAAAGCATAAGCGCTATTAATAAAACCGATGATGGCAAAGAATGGCTTACTGACAAGCAGCTTGATGAAATACTTTTTGAGTTGCAAAACTTTCCGGGCAAAAGCTTGCATGAGGCCAACAAGGAAATTCACCGCTTATTATTAAAGGGAACAAGTGTCGCCATAAATGAACTTACAGGTGAACAAAGTCCCACCGTTAGGTTGGTGGATTTTAAAAGCTATTCCAACAATACGTTTACCGCAATTAACCAGTTTCGACTACTTACGCCAGGGGCCAGTCGCCAAGGTATAATACCGGATATTGTATTGTTTTTAAATGGAATGCCGGTAGTGGTTGTAGAGGCCAAAGACTTTGATGTGGCAGAGCCGCTAAGCGAAGCCTTTTTACAGGTTTCCCGCTATGCAAATACCCGGCACGATGATTATGGATTTAAAGAAGGGGAAGAAAAACTGTTTCACTATAATATTTTCAGCATTATAACACATGGCACGGAAGCAAGGGTAGGCACAATTAACGCCGATTTTGATTTCTACAATAATTGGGTTGATATTTTTCCCGAAGAGTATCAAACAATTCAGATTTCGCCGGAAGAAGAAAGACAGGAGGTTTTGATACATGGCATGCTGAATAAGGAAATCCTGGTTGACATTTTGAAGCACTTCACGCTGTTTATGGAAATTAAAAAAGGCGTTGAGGTAAAAATAGTTGCACGGTATAACCAATACAGAGCAGTTTGCAAAATCATTAAAAACTTCAGGGAAGGAAATACACCGCTTGAAAGAGGAGGAGTTGTGTGGCACACACAGGGTAGTGGCAAAAGCTTAACCATGGTTTTCCTGATTCGGAAACTGCGCAGTTGTGACGACCTGAAAGACCTGAAAATCATTTTCATTATAGACCGAACGGACCTGGAAGATCAGCTTTCAGAAACTGCTGCTCTTACCGGTGAGCCAGTTCACATTATTGATAAACGAAACCGTTTACGCGAGTTAGCTGACGATACCAATGATGTTAACATGGTAATGATTCACAAGTTCCTGGATGAAAAGAATATTTCTGCCCAGTCCCTTATTGATGCCGGCATAGTTCCGACTTTTGAAAGATTCGATACCATTAACGATAGTGAACGTATTTTGCTATTGATTGATGAAGCCCATCGCACCCAGGGTGGCGACATGGGCGATAACCTTTTTGCGGCATTTCCTAAGGCAGTACGCCTCGGGTTTACAGGTACCCCTTTGCTTACAGAGCGCCACGAAATAAAAACCCACGACCGGTTTGGCAAGTTTATTGACTTCTACAAATTTGATAAGGCGGTAAAAGACCGGGCCACTGTTGAAATAAAATATATAGGCAAAGTATCAAAAGATAAGCTGTTGGACAAAGACGCTTTTGATACTGAGTTTGAAGATATGTTTGAGCAACGCAGCGAGGCCGAAAAAGAAGAAATTCAGCGCCGGTATGGTTCTTTCATAGCTTACCTGGAATCAAAAGACAGAATAGCTGGTATAGCAAAAGATATTGTTGAACACTTTTACAATGACATTTTGGTAAACGGGTTTAAAGCCCAGGTAGTGGCGTCAAGTATAGTAGCAGCAGTTAGGTATAAGTATGAATTAGAGATTGCAATAAAGAATAAAATAGAAGTCCTAAAAGCATTGCCGGAGGGGGAAGTTGAACCGGAAAGATTACAAAGACTTGAATTTTTAAGGGTAGCTGCTATCGTTTCAAGTTTAGGAAACAATGAGCCCGGCTACATAAGCAAAGCCCGAAAAGAGGCATACGATACTAACGCCATTGAAAACTTTAAGACCGATTTCAATATTGAAAAACCGGAGTCTGGTATTGGTATTATTTGCGTTTGCGACCGTTTACTGACTGGGTTTGATGCCCCCATTGAACAGGTGATGTATCTGGATAAAAGTTTAAGAGAGCATGATTTATTCCAGGCAATAACCCGCGTAAACCGGACCAAAAGAGGTAAGTCATTTGGGTTAATCGTGGATTACTTCGGGGTGACCAAGCACCTGGCGGATGCTTTAAACATATACACCGATAACGAGAAGGACGTAAAGGCCTTAAATGAGTTCATGAACGTTTTCCGGGATATCAATAAAGAAATCCCCATTCTGGAGGCTCGGTACAAAAGACTTATTGATTTGTTTACCGATAATAACCTGAAGGAAATAGATGATTTTTTACAACAGAAATTTACCGATACTGATAAAGAGTTTGAATTTGCCGAAGCCAGCATTGAGAACGCCAAAAACATAAAATTTAGGGCGGAGTTACTAACTTATGCCAAAAGCTTTTTTGACAGCCTTGATTTGCTCTTTAACGTTCAGGCTGGCATTGCCTTTTGGATTCCCGCAAAACGGTTGGGGTATCTACTATGGCGCATAAAAGAGCGATATAAAGATGAAACCATGGATTTAAAGTGGGCATCATCAAAAGTCCGTCAATTAATAGACAAACATCTTATCTCCTTGGGAATTGACACAAAAGTTTCCCAGGTTTCTATTTTGTCAGATGAATTCAAAAACAAAGTTGACTACCTGAATAAAACTCCAAAATCAAAAGCTTCTGAGATGGAACATGCAATACGGTGGCACATTAAAGTTAACCTGGATAAAGACCCAACATTATACAGTCGTTTTAAGGACCGGTTGGAAATGATATTGAATGCCTACAAAGAAAACTGGGAAACCATCGTTACCGAGCTTGGCAAATTAAGGGATGAAATGGCCGAGGGAAGAAAACAGGAAACTGAAGGCATTTCAACAGTTGAAGCGCCGTTTTTTGATTTGCTCAAGGTTAATTTGATAAACGCTGGTGAATCGGAAATACAAAAGACTAAGGAACTTACTCATGTTTTGATGAATCTTCTAACGGAAACAGCGGCAATCAAAAACTTTTGGACCGATAAAGCGGCGGAAAGGAAAAAGATTGAAGGATTTCTGGAAGATGAAATTTATTATGCAAAAATCTCGGGGCTGTCGGAAAAAGCAGCGGAGTTAAGAACAGAACTAATGAAACTCGCTAAAAACCGGGAAGCGGATTTAAGATGAAACTTGAAGATATTGATATAACCATTGAGAAAACCGGGCGAAGAAAAACGGTGAGTATTTTTATTGAGCGAGATGGCTCAGTAAGAGTATTAGCGCCGATTAATGCGACAAAAGAAAAAATAGAGTTAGCGGTAAGGGCTAAAGAGTATCAGATATTTTCAAAACTCGCAAAGTGGAAAGAATTGAACCATGGCAAAGTGAACCGTGAATTCGTTAACGGCCAGTCCTTCCTCTATTTCGGCAGAAATTATAGGCTGGCTATTAAAGACTCGCAATCGGTGCCTTTAAAGCTGAGCGGGGGTCATTTTAACCTGGATCGTAGCTTTCTCACAAAGGCGGATAAAGTCTTCAAGGATTTTTATAAAGACAAGGCAAAAGAGAAAATTGCTGAACGTCTAAAGCTTATTGAGCCCAAATTTCAAACAAAGCCAATTTCTATTCGCGTTTTAGAGTTACGTAATCGCTGGGCATCCTGGACACCCAAAAATGGATTAAACTTTCATTGGAAATGCGCCATGGCCCCAGTACAGGTATTAGACTACATCATTACCCATGAAATGGTTCATTTAAAACATCCCAATCATTCCCCAGAGTTTTGGAATGAGTTGGATAAGAAAATGCCCAATTTCCGTGAGCACGAAGCGTGGCTAAAAAGGAATGGCGTGAAAATGGCGCTTTAGGCCCCCTTACTGAAAAGTCTTTTGCCTAATAATCCTTTGCGTTAATTCCGGTAAATGTTACTTCCGCTATGTGGCTTCTAATTCAATTGTTTCCGCAAAAACTAAGTTTTTTTTAGAAAAGAATTAATGAAGGTTATTAGGTGCAAAGGTGATTTGCAAAGTCTTTGACTCCGCGGTCACAATGATTGTAGGCCGAGATACGAAATAAAATAAGAGCCCCCTGCAACCGCTTTAGAAAGATCATCTACGCATTTTGCATTAGTTGCACAACCAAAGCTTAAGGCGGCAAGCATCGTGACTGGTGGCCCATTAGTTGCTTCGGCTAATTCTTTGCACCCGTAACAATCTTCTTTCGAAATATCTAATGGGTTTATTGGATATCTTGCCACTTTTACCACAATAAAAAACTGCTTACCTTTGGGATTCTCCAAAACCAAATTCGGAAACTCACAGTTTTGAATACGGTTTTTGTCACGAACCAGCAGTCCTTGTTCAGTGTAAAGGTTAACCAAAAGGTCAAGTGCGAAATCAAATAGCTCCTGATCGTTAATCGGTTTGCCAATTCTCGCTGCATCGCATGAATGCTTAATTAACTGCGGTAAACCATTTTGATCAACAAATACCATAATAGGCTGATAATGAAATATTTTTATATTCTTTCTATTTCTTCGTTTTTATAAATCCGGTCTCGTTGATTAGCTTCACAGTAAAATTGGCGGCGACAAGAAAACAAAGTGTTAGTACTAAGTAAGTAAAGGCCTTTGAGTTTATTATTTGTGGAATATTATCTTTATTCATATTTTATTTTTTAAGCGTTAAAAGAAGTTTTAGGCGAGCCTTTGTGTGTCCCTTTCTGGTTTCTTACCTATAGGGGTCTTATAGTACGCAGCTCCTATTGCTACAACGGTAAAAAAGAAAATAAGAAAGATCATTAAGCCTCCATTTCCATTGCCGTTTTTTTGAGGCTGGCCAGGTATGTAATATTGGGTTAACATAGGCTATCATCGATTTTAAATGATTTAATCATAAGGGTAAATACATCCTGAATTGTTTTCACATGGACCTCGACCAGGTTTCCGTCAAAATCAGTAAATTGAAAATCCTTTCCGTTCAACCGGGATAGAAAGCCTTTCATTTTTGGGTTTTCGTAAAAGGCCAGTTTATTTTCTATCGTCTCCATCTGGGCTTTTATAAAATATTGATTTTCACTATCCGCAGTATTGTCAGAATTCAAATTTTTCAAAAAATGCATTTCGCAAAATTCTGAAATTGTTATACCAAGGCTGCCGGATTTTTCGGCTAATTTGGATTTAAGCCAAACCGGCGCTTTAAAGCCAATTGTAACTTTTGGCTGAGAATCTAAATCCTCATTTGCTTGTTCGTTCATATTGATAGGTTTTCTTTTATGCAAAAATGGTAAGAATCTCAAAGATGCTTTCCACCTGATGACTGATAACGTCAGTTAATTAGCATTAATGTCAGTTAATTTTACTTGCGATTAGACACGACAATCATAAATCCACTTGATCCGATCTAAGCTCAGCAGCGCTGTAAAAAGCATATGATTTTTAATCATTTTTTTAGTTATTACCGGTTTAATCTAATGGTACTGTTATTTTAGATAAGGGAATACGAATACAGAATACCAGTGCAGCATGTCAATACAGAATACAAATTCATACCCATACCAACCCTTACGGGTTGTATCACATTTTCGGAAATCGGCCTTTTTCGTTCCGAATTTTCAAGTTTCGCATATCACCGCGCTAATAATAATTACCTTATTATACATGGAAACAATCAAATAATTTTCAACTATGGTTCACCAAAGTGATCATATATTTTCGCGACCTGTTTAGGGCTTAAAATTCGTCGGTTTTTATGCAGTTTTAACTCAGGGCAATCTTTCAGCCAGTTTTTTAGAGTTCTTGGGGTTATATTGTATTGTTGTGCTAACCCTGTGATTGTACTTGCAACCGGTTTCATATAGGTGTAATTTATTTTCTGTGTATTCATTTATTGCTTTCTAACAAACAGTATCCTTACCAGATTACATCGCGTTTTCTGGAATTGCATTTTATCTCTCGTATTGCTCGGTTTCTGCGCAGATGTATAGATGAGGTTATTATATCCGAGCACTGAATGAAGAGATGACCTTTCGATATCCTTAGTCGATTGCCGAGTTCAGAGTAGTACTTATTGATACTCATCCTTGCACTAATTTTTAGCTCAGTTGGTATACAACGCTTTTCAATTATGATATATCCAGCGTTTTCCGCAATCCTCTTGTAATTATGGCCCGAGGTAAGGGATAAGCTTAGATTATTACCCAGGTAAAGGTTACTTATCTCGCCGCCGGTCAAATATACTTTCAGCGGGTCCTCGCCATGATGCGAAATTAGAGAAGAAGAGGCGGTAGTACCAGTGGATCTCCCTGTTAATGGACCCTTGGCCTTTAACCGCCCCCAATGATTTCTTCTGACTCGATACGTTATTGAAGCCGCAATTAGAAATGCTTTAAATTTTGAAAAATCAGGGGGATCAAACAATGCCCCCATTACTGTATTTATACCAAACTCCTCTGTGATAGCCGCGAAGCTTTTTAGAAATAAAACCCCATGCTTTGGATATATCCACCCCAAGGTTTTTAGTCGGTTCATATGTCTATTTAAAGTCTCCCATTTTTTGACTCCCAACTCCACCAATATCTTCTGTCTTTCTAACCTGTGGGGAGCGAAATTGCCGCTGGTTGTGAAACTTAAATAAGCATAGAGCCTTGCTTCTTTTATTAACCTGTTCTTAAGAACATACCGACTGAAATCGATCGGTATGTTCATATGCTTGCTGAAAACAATTTTTGGGGCCTCTTTCATTTAGTAAACCTTTTTACCGGGTTATTTTTAAGGATCTCTTTTTGTTTTCAAAACCTTCAATTATTTCTTGTTTGGTGGCTACCTTTTTTTCTTCAATCCACTTTTCTATCAAATCAAGATCGAACCTATACTCACCCTGAACCCGAGAGTGCGGAATGGCTTTTTGTTTGCACCATTTGTAAATTGACGACCTACCCCAGCCATAGATACTGGCTAAAGTTTTCAGTTGCACCTTTCGAGTTGCATAGGCCGGCTTAGTTTCAGGCTGAAAAGAATTTACGGGATGCTTTTGTAGAACTGCAATGAATTCCCCAACCGTGAGGTCCATTATTCTGAGGTCTGTTATTCGTTGATAATTTTTTTGCATGGCATTATCATTAATTGATTTGGAAGTTTTCTCTCAGGAGCAAAGTTAATGACTACTTATTATAAAAAAAGTTGTTTTGAAACAACCAAAGCATCTCGCTGCGATTGTTTCAAAACAATTAACCTGTGATAATCATTTTAGATTGAGACAATTGCAAGACCACAGTTTGGGCTGGTTGGCTGGCAATAGTTACTTTTTGAAGAAGAAAATTTAACAGAATATAGTAAGAAAAAAGAAGTAGGCAGTTGTTAAATGCCCTGTAACTCTAATAAAGACAGCCTTCTCCATCCGTAAGATTGCAGATAGCTTTTGTCCATTCTATAAAAACTGAAACAAAGGCATCTGGGTTTAACCTTTTGAAAAAATCGCTCAATGTATCATGTGATGGCATAGTATCGCCTACCTCCATATACTTAGCTATCCATTCTTTTTTATCTTCTCCAAAGTCCTCTATTTCTGTCCAATGCTCGCAGCCACTGGCAACTGCAGCAATTGTTTGAAATACGATTTGAGCTACTGAATATTGCTTATTAGGGTTTTCTTTGCGCGGGTCGGGTAGGCTCTCGAAGATTTTAATGCTTGTCATAGCTTTTTTATGCTAAGCAATGGCTAACTTATCTCCGGTTACACCTCACTTTTAACAGGCAGCATGTGTACATTCTATTTTTTTAGACCCGAAAGCCCTGAGGAGCCCGGTCATAAGCAAAAAGGAACGGCTCAAAATCTACAGTTTTCCATGTGCCATCGCTAAACATTATTCTTACCTTATGACCTACGGCGTATTGCGCTGCAACGACCGTTAGTTCACGGCGCTTCCCTATTGGGCCAACCTCCGTTTCACCATAATATATTCCAATAATGAAACACATATCCCAATCTTTGCCCCACCAAATATGACCTCTGTCTTTGTCAATATTTATCCTCCTGAACTTGGCCTTATCCAAAAATTTAAGAAGCGATTCGCCATGCGAGACGATAGGCTCGAAGTCAACCAACGATTCCCTGCCATTACTGAACGTAAAGAGAAATGAATAGTCCTTAATATATTTGGCACTTACTAATGTTACGCCTTTGGGTGGTTTCATGCTTGTTTTTTTTATAGCACCGCCTCTGAGTGGCCGATAGATATTGAATACACCTCTTTTAGTCGTAAGGGGTCTGTTTCATAAAAAACAACGCTGTCATAACCCATCTCTGAAAGTTTTTTGGCGACAGCCCCCAGAATGTCGTCGTATATATCTCCCCGATTTTCAAATCTTATCTGGAGTGTTTCATCCCCACCCAATACATACTCACTTAATTTAATGACTATCATGCCTATGCCGTGATATGATTCAGGCTTAAAATAAAAAGGATGTTTTGGATAAATCGTTGACTCCTGTTGATTAGGTTGGGCGACTTCATACCAGGTTCCAATCCTTACCTTCCTATCCCTGCTTAATCGAATAACCGGTATGGGGGTCGTAATTATATCCTGAAATCCTTTGGTAATTTCCGCCTGTTCTTTCACCAACTCATCAATCTTTTTTTGTGGGTCTGTTTTTGCATTTGCGATTCTCTCTTTCACGCTTTCCAGGGCGTGAGCATTAACTCTCTCAACCTGCGCCCTCATTTCCTCCAATGTAAACGAGCGTGGCTTGGATAGTTCTTCACGTTGTAGCTCCGCTAATTCCTGAAAGGTCACATAGGGCATTTTAGGTTTTCCGACCTTAAAGCTTCCCTTCCGGTCAAAGCCAAGAAACTCATTGGAGCTAACGTACCCCAACTGGTTGGTCAGCATCACAGTTTTGCCAATGTTGAAAGCTGGAATGGAGACATGGTGGTGCCCATATAGCCAAAAATCCGGCTGAGTTTCTTCAATGAGCGGCCTCTGCTCAGAGGCAAATGCCATGTTAAGCGAGTCGCCCAAATATTGAGGCGGGTAATTCGTCATGGTCGGTACGTGGTGTGTAATAACAACTGTTTTACCATCAAATTTTGTCCGAAGTGTTTTAGTTAAAAACTCTTTGGCTTCAAGATGAAGTTTGTTGTAACCCTCCGGTGTCAGCTTCTTCTTACCGACCTTTATCAGCCGGAAGTCATTGAGCGAATGCCAGATTTCATGTTCAACCTCCTTGCCAATGTAGCTAAATAGTGTGCTAAAAACAAAGCGCACGTCATCAATTATTTCAACAGAATCGTTGAGCAAAAAAACGTTATTGCGTATTTGTTCGCGGAATGTACCTGTCCGGCCATCCATGCTTGAATGATAATATTCGTGGTTGCCCGGAATCCAGTAAACAGTTTTGAAACTCTTCGACAAAAAATCAAAGAAATCCTTGTGCCGGTACATTTCACTGAACAGCATAACATCACCAGCCAGGATTAAAATGTCGGCGGATGGTACAATCGGGTTCGCTTTCAGAAAATTTCTGTTTTCCCAAAATTCGAGGTGAAGGTCCGAGCAATATTGAACTTTCATAGTGTTTTTTCGCTGTTTATTTTTTGTCCTTGTATTTTTGCCTCCACGGCGCATCAATTTCCCAATCACCGGCCATGATACAGCCATAAGGCATAATCTCATCAACCACTTCACCAAGTCCGAACTCTTTCATTTGAGCGATAACGTTATCTGAATTTTTATAGGCACTTGGCAATTCAGAAATATCAATGTTGTTTGAAAAAAAACGAACGTCAAGCCCCTTTGTTTCTTCTGCAAAAATCTGCTCTATGGTCTTTTGATTGTTGTCTCTCTTATGCTTGTTTCTACTCCTGTTTCTGCCAGCACCATGCGGGGCAAAGCCCAAATTGCTATCCGTAGTTTTGCCCTTAACGATTAATATCGGCGCACTCATATTCAAAGGAATAATCCTTAACCCGTCTTTAGCATCAGGAATGAATTTTCCATCCAGCGGCGTTGCGCCTTTTGCGTGATAAAACAAATCTCCTTCTTTGAAAACAAAGTTATGCTCGTTCCAAAACCTGTCAACCGGTTCTATTCCGAGTTTTTGAGCGGCGGCATCGTGAATAACGCCATGATTCAGCTTTGTCCATTGCCTGACCCATTGAAGGGCCTCCCAATATGCCTTTCCTTCATCTGTATCATAGGGAATCCAGGCGTTTTTCTCTAACGATTCGGGTGATATTTCTTTTCTGAAAAAGTTAGCAATATTCACGCCTTGCTTAAATAGAAATGAGCCAACGCCCCTACTGCCATGATGAGTGACCAGGATAGTTTCACCAGAGCTTTTTGAAATACCAACATATAAGAAATGATTGCCATCTCCTTGGGTTCCTAAATGATACGTGGCTACGTTTGTAAGTCCCGGTGAATCCAAAAACATATTTCCGGCAATTTGCTCTTCAAGTTCTTTGGGGAGAGGAGTAAACTTATCCCGCCTGATGCCACCAAAATAAGTAGCCGAATGCCCGGCATCTAAAACTTTTTTTAGGTCAACAAACCCAAAGTTGGTGAGCATGAGCGAGCAGCATATATCCGAACTATGCATGGCTGGGTGGATTGCGTTTTTTGTAACCACCACTCCGCCTACAGGAATTGTCCCGAGTTCACCTGATGGGCAAGCATCAGGCATTATTGAGCCACCAACCACCGTTGGCGTTTTCATTACCTCTTTCATCGTATTTACTACAGCTTGTAGGTTAGCTGCTTCCTCTTCTGTTTCCGCTTTGATGTTCTGATAAAAGCTTACCGGCTCAGTGTGCGGATAAACTATTTTTGGACTGACTGATTGCAAATAGCTCAAAAGGCCTTCGCCGGAAAGCCGGTTTTGGTTAATATGGTCAATGGCTTCTTTGAACCATCTTCCTGGCTTATAGCCCAATTCAATCAATTCTTTTCCTGTAACTATATTCATAATTGTATGTTTTAAAAAAAGTGAACCCCGTTAGTAACACCCTAAAGCGTCCGGGTCTTTACCCGGTCTCTTAAAGCGTCCCCATAAAAGTCGTAAAGGCAACAAATCCAATCGTGCTTTTAATGGTGAGTACTCTAAGCCCGTAACGGGGTTCAGTGCAAAGGTAAACACATGATTTTACTTTACATAATATCTGGTAGCCATGTGTTTGAATTAATTCTCCAATATTCTATTTTCTTCTTCCTGCTCCCCCATGGCTTTTTCAACGTCAAAAAGCGATGCGGGTATCCAGTCCGGGCGGCCAAACCAATTCTGAAATGAAATCCAACCCTTTTCTTCAATCCGCATCCCTTCCCAATGACGTTTTGCTCCTTTCTTGATTTCATCCGGGTTAATCCAATAGTAATCCACCAATATTTCCTCGCCAACGAGCGACTTGATATGCCTGGCTAACCCTATACCGGTATTATAATGTTCCTTTAACCGCTCAATGTTGTTTTGACATTTTGAGGCTTCATCCACCCACTCGTTGAAAGCAACGATTAACTCTTGACTGGAATTCGGAATCTTTTCAATGGTAATGCCGCCCCGCATGGTACACAATCCAGTCCTGTGGCGCTCATGGATGATTAAAAACTGCTCCAGCTTTTCAGCGTTCCATCCCTTTGGCTTAATGATTTCCTTTGGCACCGGTGGGCGATTAAATATCCCATCGTTGTTAAAGTAACTGCCCAAGGAATCACAGCCAAGAAGCTTTGTTTGGTCTGCCAGTTCAAAATCGTTATGCTCATGCAGAAAAGAACAATAAGCAAAACCTTCTTTTTTTGAACTGTGCCAGAACGGGCAACAACCACCCTTATATAGCCTCTTTCCGTTCACCATTTTATGCTCTGCGCCGACAGTGCTTCCGTAGCAATAAGAGCCCACTGGCATCTTTTTGATTTGCTTTTTCATTTTGCGGGGGAACCTGAATCTTTTCATAACATCTGTTTTTAACTTGTTCTTACAATTCATTTTGAATAGCTATTCTCAAAGGAGGTCAGTAGTCCCTTGATATTCTCGGTGCCCGCCGGGTTCGCTGAATGCACTAACCAGCCGGGCAATTTGAGTTGGTTATCCAAACAGTATTCAACTAACCATTTTGCACATTCCATACCCGAAGGATCGCTCTTCTCATCATTGCCTAAATCATGGTCGAATGAAATAAGGTCAGGGAGCCCATTTTCACTTATCCAATAGATAAAGTAGGAATAGTTTCTAACTATTATCCATTCCTCTTTGTATAGTTCGTAGAGTGGCGTTCTTAGATGCATGTAGGCCATACAGTCAAGCGGCATTCTCAGGTCGTCAAGAAATAATAAGCGTTTCATAAAGTCAGTTTTGGTTTACCATAATTATATCGCGGGCTATCTTTTCTAACGAAACCCCATAGAAGTTGAAAAAATTATGTGGTCGTACCGCTTCCCTTTCGATAATATCAATCGCCACAACATCATTCGGTAAAGCAGGAAAATAGAGCGTATAATAGAGGCATTCGCGCTTGTTTTTGTACCAATGCTTGGCCGGTGCCACCGGGATATTCACTGCCTGAACCATAGTAAGCTTCATACCTGTATTGACTGGCCTTATGAAGGTTCCTGATTCCATGCGAACCCAGCCGCCATTTATACGAATCGGACTGGCCCGGTGAACAAAATCAATGCGGGTAAGCTCTTCTTCCTGCGTAATCCTCATTACATGTATGCTGGCGTTATCCTGATATTCCACATTGGGATTGTAAACAGGTTTTACTTTTTTCTCCGTATAGGGGTGTTCTATCAATGCGCTAAATCCATCAGCACCCTGCGTGACTATTTCCTCTGATTTTTTACCTTGAGTCCTCATAATAGTGTAAAATTAAAAAATAATTTTTACTTTACATAATATTGGGCTTCACGGGAACGAGATTATCGTCCCTAAGCATTGCAGAAGTTTTATGAGAGTTTGGGATTTGTAAGGGAAGGTGAGGCTTATATGGAAGATGGGATACCGCATATAATTATGGTAAGGTATTTCGGCTAATAACCCAAACTCGCTCCCTTTTACAAACTTGCCAAAACAATAAGTGCCGGTGCAGGTTGGGTTTTAATAACGCCTCTATTGGGATAGAAAGCCGGAAGCTGCTTTTTTGTGTTAGGTGATACGATGTTTATATGACTGATTGCAGCAATGGCCTGGTTATTAGAGATAAACATTTGGGCAGGTGCAGTATTCGTTTCCTTGTTAAACGATGCTACTTTAACACCGTTCGAAAATGCTGAGAAGCCGGTTAAACATTGCTTTGCAGGTAAAATTGGCTTTGAAGCGTAAGATACGTTTACCGTGAAAGACCATTCAACCCCGTTATGGTTCCTTCCCTTAAAAACCATATCTCCCGTGCCAATTCCGGCAACTTTACCAACTAAGGCTATAAAATTGAACCCTTGTGCTTTTAAACCTGGGGTAGTACCCAGCATTAAGAGAATTGCCAGGAGAAGAGTTGTCTTTGCTGAGGGCTTCATAGCGGTTGGGTTTACTTTGTGAATCATGATTCAAAAGTATTTCCAACCGCACCCCTACCCTATGGCTGGTTAACGAACGGCGGGTTTGGTGTAACAAACGACAGATTTAAGGTGAAAAGGGAATGGCAAGGATGTAGAGACAAAATCATCCAAGAGAAGTGAAAAGGCTTTGGCACACTTATGCCAGGCGTCATAATGATGGCAACTTTATAATAGGGTATGAATCAGCGGAATTGCTCTATTTTTTCAAGCAAATTCTGTTTAAAGGCGCGGCCTACGTTTAGCGCCTTGCCATTGGTCATAATTAACTGGCCGCCTTCACCACGTATATATCTTTTAACGTGTTTCAAATTGATTAAATGGGACTTGTGTATGCGGATAAAACCAGAGGGTACAAGCAACTCTTCAAACTCGGCTAAGTTGCGGGATGCCATGATTGGCTTTTTTTCGGCAAAGCATACATTGGTGTATCTGCCTTCCGATTCGCACCACATAATATCTCCGATCTCAACTAATAAAAAACCTTCCATTGTGGGGATGGACAGAGTGTTCAATCTTTTATCAGTCTGATTAACCTGGTTTAAAAGTTGCTGCAATTGCGTAGGGAATTTTTCTTCTTGTATTTTTTTTATGGCTTTATCCACCTCCACTTTAAATAAATCCGGTTGAAACTCCACAGTTTTTAACCGTTGTAAGTCGCTTTCTCTTTGTTGTATCTCCAGATCATAGCTGGTTTTCAATTCGATGATTTTTTTAGATATATCCGTATTGCTCATTTCATCTTTTAGCTCCGTATACCTTTCATAATATTTCAATGCTTCTTTATAGTCGTCTTCGGTTTTTTTGAGTTCACTGAGGTACTTCAATGTGTCCCGTTGAAATTGTTTGGCTCCCGATTCTTCTGCAATTTTCAAAGCCCTGAGCAAATATTTACCAGCCTCTTTCAGATTGCCTTGCCGGGTAAAAATATTCCCCATATGCATGAAGGGTTCGGCCAACCCGGCATCATCACCTATTTCCTCCATCAAATGCAAACTTTTGTTTAGCACTTCCATAGCTAAACTGTAATTGCCTTGCACCTTATAAATGGTTCCAATATTGCTCAGGGAATGCGCTATACCCTGCTTGTCGCCGATTTCTTCCCTAATCAGCAAAGATTTTTGAAGGAATTTCAAACCTTGTGTGCTATTGCCCTGATAAAAATAGATATTCCCAATATTGTTCATTGACAAGGCTATACCATGCTTATCTGCAATTTCTTCCCGCATTTGCAAAGCCTTGTGATTAAATTCGAGGGCCAGTTGATAATCGCCTTGTTTTTCATGAATAACACCAATATTACTTAAGGTAGTGGCAACACCTTGCTTATTACCAATTTCTTCGCCAAGCCGTAAATAGTTATTATAGAATTCAAGAGCTGTAGAATAATTGCCGAGTTTTTCTTGTATCGCTCCTATATTATTCATAGCAACGGCTATCAACAGCTTATTATCAATTTCTTCACCAAGCCGCATTGATTTTTGATGGAACTCCAAGGCAAGTTGATAATTACCCTGCCCGCCATGAATAATTGCTATATTATTCATGGCCATAGCAACTCCAAGCGTATCACCTGTTTCTTCTCTTAGCTCTAATGCCTTTTGATAGTTTTGAAGTGCAGAGGAATAATTACCCTGTGCATTGTAAATATTGCCAATATTATTGAATGAAGTGGCTAAACCTTGTTTGTCGCCCATTTCTTTCAATATCCGCAATGCTTTCTGCTGGAACTTTAATGCCAGCGGATAATTTCCCTGGGAGTAATTAATAGCACCAAGATTAAGGAGTGACCACCCTATACCGGATTTATCGTTAAGCTCTTCTGCAATTTTTAAAGCCCTTGTGCAACACACAATGGCAGTTTCCATTTTACCCAAAATCCGATGAACCTCACCCATTTTATAGAGTGACTTTATCTGCCAGAAACGATTATTCTCTTTTTGCCCCAGTTCCAACAATTGCTCCCAATAGGAGATTGCTTTTGAAGGCAACATTGATTTATAATGTTCAGCAGCCTTTTCCAACGCTCCCGCTTTTTCCTCTGGAGTGTTGGCATTTATCAATAATCCATCTTGAGTAGCGGATTGCATAATGAAAATAATGCCTTACATAATGCAGGCAAGCGTAAAGATAAAATAAATCCAATCTGTTTGGCTGGTCACAGGCGCAATACTATTTCATATCTATACTGTCCGAGAAAAAAAGTAGGGGAGGCCGAAGCCGCCCCTTTTTTATAGCTTAGAAGTTACCACACTTATAAAGCTATGAACCAAAGTAATAATTTTGTCGGACAGCACATATTTTCC
>Ga0182013_10003329_pt1 | contig 20213 bp, 15 predicted proteins | sample 612S2MmetaG_FD_120487 | JGI IMG/M metagenome (GOLD analysis project Ga0182013, IMG submission 120487) | Permafrost microbial communities from Stordalen Mire, Sweden - 612S2M metaG | ecosystem: Environmental > Terrestrial > Soil > Wetlands > Permafrost | place: Sweden: Stordalen | collected... | reverse complement strand
GAAACGGCCAAAGGCCACAAGGCTTGACCTCAAAACAATTTGTGTAAAGGCCGCTGATTGATTTTGTGGCATTCTTTATGCACAAATATTTTACGATTATGGCGAACGCAGACGGTAGAAGCGGGTACGGCTGTTTGTCCATTGTGGATCGCTGAAATAGTACGAGCCGCCGGCGAGGATATTCGTCGCCAAAGGAGACCAGACCGAATTGACCAGGTTCGTGGAGCTTTCGACCACGACGGCCAGATTGGTGTTGCCCGTGATGTTGAACCCAAATTGATTTGTGCGTATGCCAGAACCGGTGTTTCCTGACGGCACTTGGGCGTTCCATAATTCAGTGACAAGACCGGCAATTGTCGGACTCCAGCCCGTCGTTCCCGGCAAGTAAATGACGAAGGCATTATTGTCTCCATAGAAGGCAGTCGAATCAACGCTAGGAGCGTTGCCGTCAAAATTGGCTGCGGCGAGGTTGTTCAAACCAGAAAAAGCAAAGCTCCCAATATTTGTGACGCTGTTGGGAATGATCAGGTTTATGATGCCGCTACAACTGTAGAAAACGGCGTTGCCGATGCTCGCAACACCCTGCGGAATTGTGATGCCAGCAAGTTTTGAGCATTGAAAAAATGCATCGTCCCCGATGGTGGTGACACCGGCTGGGATTGTCGCGTTTGTCAGGCTGGTGCAATTATAGAAGGCATAGTTTCCGATATTGGTGACTGTGCTGGGGATGGTGACACTGGTCAGTTTGGTGCATTGGAAAAAATCATCGTCCTTGATGCTGGTGACGCCATCGGGAATCACAACATTTGTGAGGCTGAGGCAATAATCGAATTCATTAACCCCGATGTTGGTGACGCTGTTGGGAATCGTAATGCCTGTCAAATTGGTGCAATCGGAGAACGCATTGTCGCCAATGCTGGTGACGCCATTGGAAATCGCATAATTGCCATTCAAGCCGGCCGGATATTCAACAAGCGTTGTCTGGTTCTGATTGAACAGAACTCCCACCGCATCCGCATAAGCGGGATTGCTGGCGTCAACGGTGATTGCCGCAAGGCTGGTGCATTGGTAAAAGGCGCTTGGCCCGATGTTGGTGACGCTGGCGGGAATCGCGATGTTGGTCAGGCTGGTGCATTGGTAAAAGGCATTCTTTCCGAGGCTGGCGACACCGTTGGAGATGACAATTCCGGTCAAGCTATAACAGCCGTAGAACGCATCGTCCCCGATGGTGATGACACCTCCTGGAATTGTGAGGTTTGTGAGGCCGATTGCGTAATAAAAAACATTGACGCCAATGTTGGTGACACTGCCGGGAATCGTGAGACCGGTCAAGTTGGTGCAGGCGGCAAACGCATCGTCGGCAATGCTGGTGACGCTGCCGGGAATCGCGTAACTTCCGACGAGGCCGGGCGGATATTCAACCAGCTTCGTCTGGCTCTGGCTGAACAACACGCCGTTCGAGCTGCTGTAAAATGAATTTGGCGAATCCACCGTGATCGCCTGCAGGCTGAAACAGAATTCAAAAGCATTAACCCCAATGTTGGTGACACTGTCTGGAATTGCGATGCCTGTCAGGCTGGAGCAATCAGAGAACGCTTGCGACCCGATGCTTTCAATACTGCCGGGAAATGTGATGTTGGTCAGGGTGTAACAATTGGCAAACGCCCCGTTTTGAATGCTGGCTACACTGCCGGGAATGATTACGTTTGGAAGGCTGACGCAATTGGCAAACGCCCCGGCATCAATGCTTGTGACGGTGCCGGGTATGGTGATGCTGGTCAGGTTAAAGAAGTTAAAGAACGCGTTCGTCCCGATTGCTGTGACCGGCAGGCCATTGGTCGTAAAAGGTATGGTCACCTGGCTGACAAATTGATTGGTATAGCCCGTGATGGTAATGGTATTGTCGGCATTTGTTGTGAAAAGGAACTGGGATTGCACCGCCATCGGCATGGCCAGCAGTAGCAGTCCTAAAATAGCGGGCAAAATTCTTTTCATAACTGTTTTTTCTGAATCCGGCAACGGGGACATCGGAAATTGAACACTACTGTTATAATAACTTCTATTATAACAGACATTAAATTATTTTCCAGCAAAACAAAAACAAAACATCAATTTTTTGGGATTATGCACATTACGGAAGCGAATAGTTGCAAGCCGTTGATTGCAACGGTTTAGGAGATTAACGGCGGTTTCTGCGTCCGGTCTTGATGACTTTGCGCCAGTCTTTCGGCGGTTTGCGGTCAACACTTCGGCCAAAACTGCGTCTGGATTTACGGCAAACCCTAGCGGCTTGTCCGCCCAATCCGGCAACATCCGCATTGTGCCGTCTGCCAGCTTGAACGGTTTCCAGTCTTTTTGGTATTTGATGGCTTTAGGCATGATTGACTCGGTTGTGTTGGTTGACTTCAAGCTTTTTTCAGTCGGAAAGGTTATTTTGGATGATGTGTTAAATAACAAGTAACAATTCCGCCGCCCAATGCGCCCAATGCAATCTTTATTATATCCCAAAGTCCACTCCGCGTCGCTTGGAATAACTTTGACCAAGCCGATTCCTGATGCTTCTGGACGGATATGGTGAGCGCAAAATCAATAACTAAGGCCACACAGCACGTCTTCCAAGTTTTATTTAACTTGGGATTTGCGAAGATTACGAATTGTGGTCACCCCAAGCGGTAGAAGGAGCAATATACCAGCAAGCACTGTGGCCGGTTCAGGAACCGAGGAATACATAAGTTCCTGTGGATACTCATTATCCGGATTTCCCTGATAACCCAAACTCGTGTCAGGTTGAAGTACGGAATCGATATTTTTATAGTTTCCGGTAAGATTTGCAACGTATGAATCTGCCAGACCAACCGCTGCTATTTCAGTAGATGAATCTCCTGAAGTAGATGATATATAAAATTCAGAACTGGAATTCATGGTCACATTGCCATTGCTCCCGGTGTCATAGAGAACCATCCACACAGCCAATTGCAAAGCGGCCATATCCTCAACAGAAATACCTGCTTTATTGCCCGTTCCAAGACCACCACTTCCAAGATCGCCATAAGTGTTGAAAAGATAAGATGCATTTGCAATCGCCAGAGTTTTATTGTTCCACCCTGGGTCAATGCCTGCTGACGCGCTGCTCATCGAAACTGGCGAACCGAGATATTTGTAAGTGCTGCCACCATACAGCGAACCCAGAAAGTCCGTGCAAATTGAAATATAATTGTTGGGCAATCCATCATTACTTCCGCTCGGCTGGGAGATCTGCTCGCCGCCGGCATAGATGTTGTTGTAAACCGTTTTTTTACCACCAATAGTAAAGTCAATGTTATCAAATTGCAGCAAGTCCGACGATCCTCCAATTTTATAACTTACGTCCGGCGTAGTAGTCGCGCTTGCGTTGAAAACGCAGCCGACCGTCGCCACCCCCACTGCCAAAATCCTGACAAAATTCAAATTCATTTTATAAAATCGCATGCCTGTTGCTTCCACCAATGCTGAGACTATATGACAAGCAGGAAAAGTATTCTATCGGATATGGGACATCTTTGACAGTTTTTGGGACATTGTTTGTCAGACGCACCAATACCGTTCCCGTTCCATGCAACGGGCATACATTCAGGTCTGCGGCAAAACCGCGTCTTCAAATACCGAGGCCAAAGAATCTGAAAATTGCCTAAACTGCATGATTTTCTGGCTTTCTGGCGAATTTATGGTTTTGGAACAGTTTCGGTACGGTTTTTGGGTAAAAGCACTTATATTCATTGATTTTGTAAGATTTTAAAGCCGGAAAACTCGTTTTCCCGTCAGAGTATTGTCATTTTTCCGGTGAAGAGCACCATTACATATTTGAAAGCCTCCTTTTGCTGCATACCACATCAGTAATCTTTGCTTCGGATTCATTAAGCTTTCGAGCGAGGGAGACTTGCATCGGTGATGATACGCGCCGACTCAATGGTCATGCGCGGATCGCGTTTAGTCAATTCTTTGAGAATTAGCCAGCGGCTTTCTGGGCCAAAGCCGACGCCAGCAGTGCGCGATCGGGCAACGGTCGAATGGAATCTGGAATTTGTTGTTGGTTCATAATAAAATGCTATTTTTATTGGCAAAATTGAGGTTCCGGAGTGCAAAATAGCCATGCCGAACGCCTCGTTACGCTTGTTGTAATAGCATTGAGGCTTGTTGAACTATTATTTCCTATTGTAAAAAGCCTTTATTTAATTGTTGAAAGCGACTGTCCTCTAGCGCCAAGCCTATATCCTACATCAAAACTAAGACATCATCGTTCCAAGCGATGACAACTTCGTGTCAGCAGCAATCATCCTCTTGGCAGGCTAGGATGCCCTATGATCAAGGCGATATTGCAGCAAAGGAAATTCACTTTGCAGCAACGCAAAACCGAAAGGCAGCGCTGCAAACCCCACTGGTTTTGCGAAAAGCCAATAAATGCCAGGTTTTACGGTTTTGCGGGTAAAAAACATCATAACGGAAAACCTATCTGGTGTTCAATTGCAGCTTTTTAGTTGGTCCGGCCAGGTCTGGACAACATTCGCGACTGAATTATGTTCCCTGATTTGAATTTATCGTGTCTCAGCCTTGAAAACGCATGTTTTGCCGACACCTTGACTCCAAACTTTAATGTCCCAAATACGAATCAAGATGTCCCGTCAGGGACTAGATGCGACGACAGTTTAATGGCAGTTTGCACGCAGTTGGATGCGGAAAGGCTGGCAGTGAAGCTTTTGGTTGGTTTAACAGAACAAATTGGAGTTTCAAACCAGCGTCCCAAAAGCGAGTAAAGATGTCCTGTTTTGGGATAGTTGGAAAAGCTCGCCTGTGAGAAAGTAACAACAAGAAGTTCGGCGATTAACGCCGGGCTTAAAACAAAAAGAAAAAGAAGAACAATAAAAACTATGAAAAAAAACCTATTGGCAATCGGGGCAGTTGCTCTGGCGATCCTCGCCACACAGCAGGCTGCACAAGCAACACTAACAACGGTGACAGATGGATATGGAAATTTCATTTCATCGAGCGCTCCTACAACCGTAATCCCTGTAAGTTACGATGTTACTTTTGACGGCTCATTGTATACTTATTTATATTCATTTACCCCGCTTCAAAGTAGCCCCATTGAGCATTTTGACGTCAATGCCAGCTTTGTGAGCAGTGTTTTGACGGCGGGAACATCCGTGTCTTCGGCTACTTTAAATGGAAACATTACATTGAGCGGTGCCAATAGCCCTATTTTGGTTGATTGGTCATTTTTTCCTAATTCGGCCACAACCACTCAGCTAGTTGGTTTTACTTCCATATATGGCCCAGGTCTGGGTTCTGGTAGTTTACAAGATAATGGCACGGGTCCATGGGGTGACAATGCCGTTGGATCGCCGATTCCCGTTCCCGTCCCTGTTCCCGAAGCGTCCACGGTTTTGGCTGGCGCGTTGATGCTGCTGCCTTTTGGCATCGGTGCCGTGCGTTCGCTGCGCAAAGAGCGCGTGGTTTGATTTAGTTTTTTGATTCTTCTTTTTTAGGCGGGCTGGTCGCAAGACCAGCCTGCCTTTTTATTTCAATCAAAGTAATCCGGTAGTCTCTTCCCGACAACCCGCCTCGCAATAATGGCACAGGTCAAAATTCTTTGCCCCGTTTGCGGACGGTCTCTTGAATACGATGAAGCCGCTCGTAAGAACAAAATCAAATGCCCCCAATGCAAACATTTGATTCCCGTTCCGCAAACCTCATCAATCGGGTGAAATCCATAAACCGGCGCACGCGGCGAAAAACATTGTTGATGGCATTTATTCCGGTTCTGGGATTGAGCGTGGTGGCATGGACATGGATTTTTCAGCCGACAAGCATTCACTGGCCGGACCGACGTCCGATCGGCGTCCTGTTTCTGGCATCCAACTTTTACTCCTCCGCAACCAATCCGCGAGGCTGGTTTAATGATCCTAGCTTGGATGTTACCGGACCGGATGGGCTTAAAAATTTTCGGAAAGCCCTGCTTGATTACACCGACCGAAGTATCGCCATTCTGAAGCGGACGGGCGCGCAGGGCGCGATCGTTTGGGATTTGGAGGGGGAAGAATTTCCGCACAAGACCACATACATCGGCGATCCACGTCTGCTGGGCCGTCTGGCGCCGGAAATGGCGCCGGTGGTGGATGAATTTTTCGGACGGCTCAGGAGCGCAGGATTTCGCGTTGGATTGACTGTTCGCCCGCAGCAACTGGTTTTCGACGACCATGGGCAACCACGGCAAACACAGGTGTTTGACATCAAGCGGATTCTGCTGGATAAAATTGACTACGCCCGGGAGCGATGGGGCGCCACGATGTTCTATGTGGACTCCAACGGCGGGATTCGGCGACCCGATGAAATATGGCAACTGCGCCGTTTGGCAGAGCAGCGGCCCGACATTCTTTTAATCCCTGAACATACTTATTTGCCTTACTCGGCCTTTAGTGCTCCTTATGTTTCTTTGCGCAAGGGAGACTCAACAGAGAAGTCTGCATGGACTCGGAAACTGTTCCCAGAATCATTTCAAGCAGTAGATATTAGTGACGACTCCAGCAATTGGAACAAGATTGCCGATATCAGCTTGCGCGGGAATATTCTGTTGTATCGAGCATGGTTCTGGAACCCAGAATGTCAGATTCTTGAAGATTTACTCACGAACAGCAAATAACCATGGGCATTCATTACGAAATTTAAGAATTGTACAAATTTTTAATGGGTTCAAAATATGAATTTGTGATTTGTACAGAATACAACAAATGCTCCCAATTTTCACGCCCGGCTGTTTTATTGCAATCTCCAAAGCAAACAAGGCCGGTCAAAAGACCGGCCTTGTTTGCTTTGCTGTTGGAAACCCAATAGGTCAGTAAAACATTCTCATATGACCAATTGAGATGTGATTAAAATAATCGAGGCTAAATTTAAAGACCCGCTTTTGCTTGAGTGAAAATATCCTGTTCTTCGGGCAACAATCGCCCTCGGGAAGACCGGTCCAAAAAGGATTTTGCTGCCGCCATATTACCATTTGCCTTAAGAATAAGGCCATAATAGCCATCAACTGAAGGATCCTGTAAATCCTTTGGCGTGAGTTGTTGCATGACCCTTAGCGCCTCGGGATACTTTTTCTGGAGGTATAATGAAAAAGCGTAGGTGGAAACAAATGATGGATTAGCAGAAGCTTTTTCATAGACGTCGCGGGCTAGATCATAGGGGTCGAGTTCCTGCTCTCCCAAAAGCATGGCGGTCATGGCCAGATTATTTTTTGTGTCCAAATCATCAGGATTACGTTTGAACATAATGTCGAATAATTCCATCAAGGAACGGGTGCGCTGCCCTGCCACCAAGTGTTCGGACAGAGTGGTGGTCGCCCATTTTTCCTCCGGGTATTTGTTCACCACGGTCCAGAGTATCTGTTCTGCCTCGGTGTTCCATCGCCACAGTGCCGCCAGCCGAAAAAGTGCGGTTGTCATGCCTTTTGAGTCGCTGGCAGATTTTAGGGCCACGCCCCACTCGGCAGCAGATGCCTCCGTTAGTCCCTGCTCACGCAAAGCTCGCGCCAAGAAGGCATGACGCATGAATTCAAGTTCATTCCAGTCTTGCTGCTGGAGGGCAGACTGCAATCCGCGCCAGTCACCCAACGCCAATTGGCATTGGGCTATAAGTAAAGATGCCGGCTGATTTGTTCTGGTTTGAATTGGCAGGCTCTGCAGCCAACCAAGTGCTGCGTTCGTTGAAATCTGTTTCATTTGCCAATTTGCCAGACCGAAAAGTATTGCAGGGTTGGTTGCAGCCTCACTTTGATACAAGCCGAGCGTGGGTTTGAATTCATTGCTGTTGCCTTTCAAAAGCACATTCAGCCGCAACAATTTGTCATCAAAAACTGAATTGGGCTGTTCTGCGAGCTCCTTCGAGAGAGTTAAGGCCGTTGTTATATTATTAAAGCGCATCGCATCATTGATCAGTTCACGTCGCGCCTGACTACACAGAGAGGCGTTTGTTGAGGTCATGATGACCCGTTGCAAAGCGATGCGTGCCTCCGCCATGTCAAGAGCGTTGTTTCGGTGAAGCCGGACAACAGCCAAATTCATCTGGGGAACTGGATTTGATGGATCAAGCCGGATCGCCTCGCTGAAGTGCGCCTCGGCATCGTCGAGATGTCCTTCCACCAAGGACACATTGCCTGCGATGTAATTGTAGGCTGCTGTTTTTCTATCTGCGCCCGTTACGCCCGCCAAAGTGTTTGAGGCGAGTGGATAGTCCTGAAAAATAATCGATGCCTGCACCAAAGCTAGACGATCTTCAAACGACTTGGGGTTAAGTTCCAGAACCCTCTCACGCCAGACCAATGCACGCTGATCACGCACTGATTCTGTCATGCCCGCAATCATCCGACAAGCATCAATGTTTCGAGGGTTTGTGTGGAGCACTCCCTCCAGTGAAATGATGGTATTGCGGGCATCCCCTTTGGCAAAATATGCTCTGGCCATTGCCATGCCGTGGCTTTGCTTCCATACCTGATAGCCACGATATCCAGAATAGCCCAGCAAAAGTAAACCAACACAGCATGAAAGAACGATAATTGTTTTACGCATACTTTTTCCGTGAATATTATTTTCAAAAATGTTTATGCAACTCAAGTTGCTGACAAAATCACCTCATGCTCCTCAGGCTGCCACTCGCTTAGTTTTACTCCTGTCCGAGTCGCGATTTCACATATGGCTGCACGGCTTTCCGGCAGCAAATTCGATACAATGATTACCCGGCTGACTCTCTGCCGTTCAATCAACAGCGGGAGTTCTTTGAGACCACCCAGCACAAGAAACCCATAAACCCACTGGAAATGCAACCCCTTTTCATCATCAACAAATCCAAGTATCTGGCGTCCATCCGGCTTTTTGGAGATCGTCATCGCGCGATCTTTCAAAAACAACTGCGCGCGAACCCCCGCCCCGTAAAGCACGACTCTTTCCGGTTCACCAGCCGCGTCGCCCTGACGCTTCAGCCATAATACAAGCTCCTCAATGCACCGGTCAATTAATCTGGATGTCACGATGACAGGATGGCTTATTCCGGCAACCAAAACCGCCCGCAGAAGCCACGTTGAACCCGATTCCGGGTCAATGATCAAGGCCAGGCCCAGGCTGAAAATAATTCCCGTCTGTAACCAGAATAGAACCATTAACACATCCCGCAGTCGCGCCCGCGGCCAATAAGTCACGTAGGTGCGCGAAAGGGCCAGCAGCGAAAACGTGGGCGTCACCCAGATCGGCAGGTCCACAAACCAAGAGTGCCAGAAATCCACCCGCTGTCCCTCGACAGCCCACATGATCAAAGCCAGTGAACCTGCCAGCCAGATCATGTCCCATGCGGGGTAGGCCAGCGCCTTTAACGTCGAGTGCGTGGGACGGCGCAAGCCCGTCAAAATCGCGCTACCGGTCTCGCGCAATTCGATCACGGCAAGCTGCCGCATCAAAACATACACGCCAGCGAGCAGCGCGATCAGGAAAATGCCCGCCGCGTGCGACTGAAAAAGCATGATGGCCAGACCAAAGACCACCAGGCCACCATTGAGCAAGTAGAGAAATGTAGCCACCCGTTTAGTACTTAAACCTGATTTAGAAAGACGATGATGAAGATGCTCCACGTCCGGCTGCATGATGCCGCGTCTGGTTCCACCATTTTTGCCGCTCACCCAAGAGCGCACTGAGCGACGCCAGATCGCCAGCAGCGCATCATAAATCGGCACGCCTAGAACCATGATGGGAATGGCCATGGATATTAGAAATGTGTTCTTGTTGAATGTCTGCAACGAAACCACCCCCAACGTGAACCCGATGAACATGCTGCCCGTATCGCCCAGAAAAATACTCGCCGGATTGAAATTATACCGTAAAAAGCCGAGGCATGCGCCGATGAAGCCGAGGAGCAGCAACACTTCCCCGGGACTCTGCTGCATCAGCAAAATACCGCACAGTCCCACAGCGGAAATGATCGCCAGACCGGATGCCAGACCGTCCAGCCCGTCAATCAGGTTGAAGGCGTTGATGATTGCGACCAGCCAGATTACGACGAGCGCACAATCCAACGGCGCAGGAAGATTGTATCCCAGCAGCAATCCAAACCGGGTTCCCGAAAACCACATTATCAGCGCGGCGGCCACCTGTCCGCCGAGCTTGATCAACGGCCTCATCCCGCGAACATCATCAATCACCCCGACCACCAGCAGGACAAGCGACGCCATGGCGAATTTCTGCCACCACAGCAAGTCAAGCGCACCCGCCAGCATGGGTCCGGAAATCAAAACCGCCACCAGACATGCCGCATGAACTCCAAAAACCACCGCCACTCCGCCGCCACGCGCGGTCAGGCTTTTATGCGGACGTCGAGCGTCGGGCAAATCAACTACGCCAAACCGGATGGCCATGCTCCGCACCACCGGCGTGAGCAGATACGTCACGACCAGTCCGACTAGGAAGACCACGATATATTTGTCCAAATCACCAAACATAGGCAACGTGTGTGTTCTAAAAAAATAATTCGGCCATAGGAGTCAAGTCTTGCGGCCCGGCGATTCAATCAGGCCAGCCAGATGCGGCAATAGAGCCGCCTGCGAAAAATGAGCTTCAACTTCGGCCAGCGTCCGGCGTTCATGGCCTGCACTTTCCCGACGCAATTGCGGAATCTGTTTTGCCAGTTCGCCTGCCTCGCCATGCCTGATGCCAATCCACGGATGGCGAGGCTTCAATCCCGCGAGAATTTCCGTGACATGGCTCGGCTCCGGCCCGATGTAAATCAACGGCGCGCCCACTGTCAGGATATTATAAATCTTGCTCGGATGCACCAACCCCAACATGGCGTCGCCCATTACGACCACCTGTGCGTCCGCCGCCGACAGCGAGGCGGACAATTTGTCCAGCGGTTGATATGGCAGGCAGATAACTTGCGGATTTTTTTTTGCCCATTTTTTTACACGTGAAAATTCGCTTCCGCCGCCGATGAAACAAAAAACGATGTCTGTTACCGCTCTCAATTGATCCGCCGCTTGCATCAATGTGTCCAGAGGATGCACCGGGCTGTGATTGCCGGAATACATCACGACATATTTGCCTGCAAGCCCGTGCGCCAACCGAAACGCCTCCCTTCCGACTGCGTCAAATTTCACCTGCTTGTCAAGAGACCACGGCGAAATCACCGCGATCTTTTCGGAGGCGACACCCTTCGCCACGATGCGGTCGCGCATGAACCGGTCGAGCGCGATGATTTTGTCAGCGCGGCGCAGGCTGAACAGGGAAAGGCGTTCCAAAAATTTTGCCGTGAACGAATCCGCCCGCAGCCAGCCGACGGCGATGGCCTCGTCCGGGTTGAAATCCATGACCCAGTAGCAAAATCGCGCGCGCCATAATTTCGCCCGCCAAGCGCCAAGAAAAGAAATCAGCGGCGGCGTGGTCAAGGCAACGACCACGTCCTGCCGGGGCAGGAACAGCAGCCGGACGCAACTGAAAAAAAGGAAGCTGGCAAAATCCGCCGCGCGCTTCCATTTGGTGCCTTTGCCGAAGCGCGTGGAAAAAATGCGGAGAATTTTCACGCCGCGCCAGGTTTCGCGCGCGGGGAAAATGGTTTCCGGATGCTCGTATGCCCGCCGGCCGCTGACCACGGTGACCTCGTGGCCCCGCTCCGCCAGCGCCGCCGCTAAGTCGCTCAAGTATTGGGCGGTGGCCACGACATCGGGATAAAAAACCTGGTTGAGCAGGAGTATTTTCACAGCGCGACAGGTCAGACATGCTTCCGGCGGATTTTCAACTGGATGGCCCCGGGAACCGGCTGCCGGCTGACCAACACCAGATAGCCGCCGCCGCCGGCACCCGACAATTTCCAGCCGAGCGATTTTTTCCCATATTCGCGGATCATTTTATTGATCGCGGAGCTGGTCATTTCCGGGAACATCCCAACCTGCGCCTCATACGAGGCCCGGAAATGACGGCCAAACGCCTCCAAGTTCATTTTTTGGATGGCGTTCCAACAACCGTCCGCAGCGGCGGCCAAGGCTCGGACTTTGGACAGCGTGATGATTTTCCCCTTGAACACGTCAAAACCAGACGGTCGCGGATCAAGCGGTACGAGGTATAAATGTTGTTCGATCCACGCAAGAATTTTTTCGTCGTGCCTGGAGGTGATTTTTTCCGGCCAGTATTCGCCGTTGTAATCGAGCCGGTTTAATCCGGGAAAAACGATGCCGATTGAATCCTGCGAACCGGCGAAAATCTGCGTGCCCGGCGGGTTCTCGAATGCAAACAATATTTTGGCGAGCTTTTCACGATCTTCTTCAGGCAGATCAGTTTGCCAGAGTTCAATCGCACGGCGACGGGAACTTGAGGCCATGCCGCTGCGCTCGTTGAATTCAATCACCGGTTCCAGCGAAATGGTCAGCACCGCGCCTGCGCCAAGTTTGGAAACGAACGGCTGATCCAACCAGCCGCCGGCGAGGTCAAGCCGGTAGGGGATCAGGCATTCCTTGCGCAGGCTGGTGGTGGAGCGCGCCGGCAGATTTGTTTGGGGGAGCCGTTTCAACACGATGTATTTGATGCCAAGTTTGCGGCACAGTTTGGCCTTGGCAGGCGTGTTGCCATCCTCATTAACGATGAAAATGTCCGGCGACACGCGTTTCAATTCATCTAGAAAATCCAGGATGCCGGAGCCGCTGTTGATGTGGCATTTCTTGACGTGACGCAGGGCTTCAATGAGATATTTTCGTTCCGACTGTGTGTTGACGGGTGAGCGTCCCTTCAAATCCCGGATCGTCTGGTCCGATCCGAGGGCGACATAAACGTCGCCGTAGCCCGCAGCCTCTTCCAAAAAGCGGACGTGCCCGCTGTGCAGCATGTCAAAACAACCGCTGACAAAAACCTTTTTGTTTTTCATGTGTGAATGCAAACGCGAAACAAACGGCTTAATCTTCCACTTTTATCAATTTATCCAGTTGTCGCAACAATGCCTGCTTGGCCAGGTTTTGGTCTTCGTAGCCCGTGATGATAATTTCCAATACCTTTTGTCCTTTGTTGCCTCTGCCAGCCCAAATTCCACGGATGAGATTATATCGAGACGATTCATCCGCCGTGTAGCTGTCCTCACCCATGCCAGCCTGCCAATGACATTGATAGACTTGCAGCGGGCCGAGGGAGCTGTCAAAAACATAATGACGCATCGGCAATTCTACGTTATGCACCTTAAGCACCAATAGTTCCGGTCCTGAGATCATGTTAAATCCGCTCGCCGTGATGCAAATATCCGGCGTGTGCCGTTTGGCCAGATAGCCCGCTACCCGTCCTGGCAGCCAGTTGTAATAAAATGCCTGCCAAAGCGTGCCATCGGGTTCGCGCCATTGTCCTTGCTGGCCCTGATCAAATCGAAGCAATTCATGCTCATCCACAGTCAGCGGCAAATCTTTATAGGTAGGATTATCCTTGGGATAACTCACTGTCCATCCAGGGCCGGGCTTCAAGTTTGATTCGCGTATTCGATACCAAAGGCTCACCGCACTCTCTACCGATAAAAGCCAGATTATCATTATTATGCCAAAACGATTCATCCCATGACGAATTTTATTTCCTTTATCAACATCCATCAGATGAGGTTCTTCTGTAGTCTCCGTCTTACCATTCCTAAGAGGAACACTCCAGTGGTTCAACAGCCACCCTGCTCCCCACAGCAAGGCAGTGCAAGTCAGCAGAATAGTCATGCCCGCTTCATCATGATATTCAGCAATGGCTCCAATGCCCTTTTTTTCCGCTATCCATGTGAGAAGCGAAGTGCGGCAGAGGTTTAACATCATCGCCAAGGCAAGGCTGATGGGTATCAGCAACAATCGCCGTCGCCAGCCGAACAAATAAAACTCTCCCAGAAAAAATGAAATCATCAGGCTGGATTGAATGGACCGGATGCCGCTACAGGCGTCATTGATGCCGACACTTCCCGTGCTGACTTCAATCACATTGCCATGCTGGATCGCCGGCACGTTCAGAATTCCCATTACATTCACCACCATCGCAGCATTAACGCGGCTTAAATCTTGGATTATTGGATGCTCAAAGAGCGTTGGCCATGGAATCGCCACCAAAATGAAAGCCACGGGGAATGCGGCTTGACGTAAACAGCTTTTACCACCGGCGAGATATATGGCGTATAGAGTCAACACGACTGTTTGAATGCCCAAAGACCATTGTATGGGCCGCCACTCCGGCGTTGCTTCTTCAACAAGCCGGGTGGGTAGGTAAAGAAAAGCGATAAAACCGCAGAGCAATATGACCAGCCAGGGATTTTCGGCTTCTGAACAAGATGGGCGGCCCTCAAGATTTTGCCAGCGGCGCATTAACAATCCAAGCATAAGCAGCGGCACGACCAAGCCGTAGCTGTACTGGGGATTCGTCGACCATTCTAGCCGGAGGTTATCAATCAGGTGGAACCAAAGATAGCCCAACGGCAGAACCAGCAACCCCCATTTAAGAAGATAGTGTTTCTTTCCAGCAGTTGCCGGATGTCCCGGCAATGGGATTGATGCCGCACCGGATAATTCTTCAGGGTTGTCCATGTTTGACATTGTTAATCAAATGATGTGTCAAGAAATGATGCGCTGTTTCTCCAGCACGGCGGGATTGCCACGGAATACTCCGTTTGCAGCCAGAGTTCTTGTGGCTGCGGAACCCAAAGTCAAAACCGAATGCGATCCAATTGTCACACCCGGGCCGACCCAGCAACCAGCCCCGATCCAGACGCCGTCCTCCAGCTTTATCGGCCGGGTGATCAGATCAAATGTCCTGCGTTTGTAATCATGACTGCCGGTGCAAAGAACGGCGCGCTGTGAAATGCAGACGTTGCTGCCAATAACTACATGCTCCAGGTTCAACAGCCAGCACTCTTCACCCAGCCAGACATTGTCCCCGACCGTCAACTTCCACGGAAATGTAATTTTGACTTGCGGCTTGATGGTGACATTCCGTCCGATGCTCGCCCCCAACGCACGCAGAACCGTACATTTCAGCTTGGAAAAACCAAACGGACAAAGCCGGAACAAAATCAAACTGACAACCAGCCAAAGCCCTTCTTTTAATACACCGGCACCACGGTCAAATTGTCCCGGATTGTAGCACGACAAATCCACCGGAATCGAGCGGCTTTCCTTTTTCAGCACGGATTGGTCGGCGCCAAACTTGGCTTGTGATTCACTCATGTATTATGTCACGTCCTCAGATGCCATTTTAAACATAAATATTTTTGCCGTCACGTCTTATGTAAAATTTCGGTCGCAGGTGCTTTGGCTAAGTTTCACTTGCGTTACTTTGTCCGGTCGCCAAACATACGGACGAAATTTATGGCCAAACGCGCGCTTATCACCGGCATCACGGGTCAGGACGGTTCTTACCTGACGGAACTGCTTTTGTCCAAGGGTTACGAAGTTCACGGCATCATCCGCCGCGCCAGCACCTTTAACACTTCGCGCCTCGAACATATTTATGCCGACCCGCATCAAAAATCGAAATTAAAACTTCACTACGGCGACTTGAGCGATGCGAGCGCACTGGCGCGTTTGATCGGGAAAATTACGCCTGATGAGATTTACAATCTCGCCGCGCAAAGCCACGTGCGCGTGAGCTTCGACAGCCCGGAATACACCACGGATATTACTGCGACGGGTGCGGTGCGGTTGCTGGAGGCCATACGCGAAACAGGCATCAAGCCGAGGTTTTATCAGGCGTCGTCGAGCGAAATGTTCGGCAAGGTTCAGGACATTCCGCAGCACGAGACAACGCCTTTTTATCCTCGCAGTCCGTATGGTTGCGCCAAGGTTTATGCCCACTGGATTACGGTGAATTACCGCGAATCGTATGACCTGTTTGCCTGTAGCGGCATTTTGTTCAATCACGAATCTCCTCGTCGCGGCGAAACGTTCGTCACGCGCAAGATTACCCGTGCAGTGGCGCACATTAAGGCCGGATTGCAGGAAAAAATTTATCTTGGCAACCTCGACGCGAAACGCGATTGGGGTTACGCGAAGGAATATGTCGAAGCGATGTGGCTGATGTTGCAGCAGGTCACGCCGGATGATTATGTGATCGCCACCAACGAAACCCACAGTGTGCGGGAATTTCTGGAGGTCGCTTTCGCACATGTTGGACTTGATTGGCAAAAGCATGTCGAGATTGATCCGAACTATTTCCGCCCCGCCGAAGTTGACATCCTTATTGGCGATTATTCCAAAGCCAGGCAAAAGCTGGGCTGGGAACCCAAAACGACGTTCAAGGCGCTCGCGGAGCTGATGGTGGACGCCGACGTAAAACTGGTCCAAGACCACTTGTCCGGCAAAGGCCGGGTCGCGAGTTGAATTATCGAAGCTGCTTGGAGAGGAAATCCTCATAGGCCATGCGGATGCCAGTTTCCAGATTGACCTTTGGCTTCCAACCCAGCGCGAACAGACGTGAACTGTCCATCAGTTTTCTCGGTGTGCCGTCCGGCTTTGATTCGTCCCAGACGATCTCACCTTTGAAACCAATGATACGTTTTACCAGTTCCGACAATTCGCGGATGGTGATTTCGCTGCCGCTGCCGACGTTGATGAACTGCTCCTCGCTGTAATGCTGCATCAGGAAAACGCACGCGTTGGCCAAATCATCTGCATATAAAAATTCCCTCAACGGCGCTCCGGTTCCCCAGCAAGTCACGGTCGCGGCGAAACTGGTTTTTGCATCATGAAATTTTCGAATCAGCGCCGGGAGGACATGTGACGACTCCAAATCATAATTGTCATTTGGCCCATACATGTTTGTGGGCATGGCGCTTATGAAGTCGCATCCGTATTGCCGGCGATACGCCTGACAAAGTTTTAATCCGGCAATCTTTGCGACGGCATACCATTGGTTTGTGGGCTCAAGTTCGCTGGTGAGCAAATATTCTTCCTTCAACGGCTGTGGCGCGAGCTTGGGATAAATGCAGGAACTGCCTAGAAACAAAAGTTTCCGTACTTCCGCCTGATATGCCGCATGGATGAGATTGTTTTGAACTTGCAGATTTTCAAAAAGAAACGCCGCCGGCTGCGTGTTGTTTGCGTGAATGCCACCTACCTTGGCTGCCGCCATAAAAACAAAGTCTGGTTTTATCTCCGCGAAAAATTTCTGAACTGCTGCGATGTCGAGCAGATCGACTTCCCGCCGTCGCCGCCCGATGAGATTTTTGAATCCCTGCCGTTGCAGCTCGCGCCAGATGGCGCTGCCCACCAGCCCGTGGTGTCCAGCCACATAAATGCGTGAATCTTCCTTCATAAACATGGGTGGCTATTAATCATGGCCCGTCGGGCAAAACCGGTTTAAATCGTTGCAATGAAAATACTAGCTGGTTCGAGGTAAAATGTTCAAGACTCGAAGATGCAATCTGGTTTTGTTCCGCCGCCCAAAATCCATTCCTGAACCGCCTGCAATTGCTGCCCAACCCGCGGCCATGTGAACCGGTCCATTACCAAGCCACGGCCGCTGCGTCCCATCATAATCCGCTCGGAATCGGACATGCGTTGCAATTCGTTCAACCCCACAATCAAACCGGTCTCGGTTGTTTCCACTTTGATCGCCGCACCGGCTCGGAACCCTTCCGGAAGATTGCATTCTGGCGTCATGATGACCGGTTTGGAATGGGCCCATGCCTCCAGCACCACCATCGGCAATCCTTCGCTGAACGAAGGCAGGACAAAGGCATCACAGTAATGATAACATGCGGCCTTGTCGGCGTTAAATTGCGGTCCTAGAAAAAGCACGGAGCACGGAGGTTGGTGGTGGGAATTGGGAGTTGGGAGTTGGGAACGGGCATCTACATACGCCAATCCCAGTTCCGTCGCCAGTTGCTTGAGATCCTGCTCATGCCCGCCTTGATCCCACCCGGCGATCACCAAAATCCATTCTTGCTCCCTGTTCCCTGCTCCTTGCACTTGGCTCCACGCGCGAAGCAGATTGACCAGGCCTTTCTTTGGATGAATCCTGCCTAAAAACAACAGAACTTTCTTTTCAAATCCAAAATTTTGCTTCCATGAAGGCGCTGAAGGGACCGGTGCAGTCGGCAGATCAATGCCGTTTGGTATGATCGCGATGTCATTTTTGAGTTTTATCCCCCGGATGGAATGCGCCTCCGAAGCGCATAATGCGCGGAAACACCGCGCACCGTGCAAATGTTCGCGTTCGAACATCTGATAGGCGATCCATTTTTTCCAACGTGAATTTTTCAGCGCCCAAGGGTCAAGCATGCCGTGCGGAGAAATGAGATAAGGCCGCTTTTTCGCGCGGCTGTATTTTTCGGCGGCGATGCCGGGATAAAGCCAGAGGCCGTGCGTGTGACTGATGTCCGGCTCAAAGTCGTATAATTCTTCAAGAAATCTCGGAGCCCGGCCAATCATTTTTGGCCACGATGGCTTGAAAACCGCGACCGGCACTGGGTTCCACGCCGCGAAATCGGTGTCGGAAAATTCATCCCACAAACCAAACACCTTCACGTTCATGCCCTGCTTCTCTTGCGACTGGGCAAGACGTAATACCGCATCAAAAAGCCCGCCAGCTTTCCGCGAAACCGAGCCCGTCAGATGAGCCGACTTGATCATTTCAAAAACTGAAATCTGAAATTGCTTTATGCTTTCTATTTTCCAAACTCACAATTCACGTTTCTGGACGTCACCGTTGCAAAAGCAGTCGCAGCAGCAGCCGGTCCAGCACTCCCAAACGCGGCGGTGAATTTTTTAGGGATTCCGCGACAGCGCCGTATAGGCCATTCGCAAAATGTTCCGGCCCCCAGGCGGAAATAATTCGCTCGCTTGCAGCGCCAAAATCGGAAATCGGAAATCGGAAATCAGAAACCCGTAACATCAGATTCGCCAGTTGTTCGACGTTGCAGGGGTCAAAGGTGAAACCGTTAACGCCCTCCTGCAGCAGATCTGCGGCACAGCCGCAGCGGTTTGAAACAATCACCGGCAATCCCGATGCCATTGCCTCGTTCACTACAAGCCCCCACTGTTCCGTCGTGCTTGCATGGACAAAAGCGCCGGCCAGCCCGAAATACGCCGGCAATTCGTCATACTGCTTGAAGCCGGGCAGCAGCACATGGTCGCACAGATTGAGGGTTGTGATTTGAGACTTGAGGCTTTCGCGAAGCGGCCCGTCACCGAGCAGAACCAGTTTCCAAATTTCCGATTTCCGATTTCCGATTTCCAATTTTTCCGTCATTTCGAGGTATCGCGCATACGCCTCGATCAAACGCGGCAGGTTTTTTTTTACAATGAAGCGTGCGCTCGCCAGAAAATATTTTTCAGGCAACCCGTGCTGGTTTCTGACTTCTGACTTCTGACTTCTGACTTCTGCGGTTTTTGCCGCAAAGTAGTCATTATCCACGATGTCATAGCCATTGAAAATGCGGCCTCGAGGCAGTCCGAGCTGCGCAAGATAATCTATGTGTGGCGTACCGCCAGCCAGTCCGGCGCCAAACATTTTCACCAGCCGGCCTTTGATCCATTCCTTCCAAAACATGCGGGGGTCATCCCAGGCCGTGCTTTCAGAAGTGATCACCGCCGGTATGTTCGTCTCTGCACACCACCGAATCGCGCTGAAGGCATCGGTGGACGACCAGCCATTGACTACTACGACTTGTGGTCGGATCTCATCCAGCGCACACCACAGTCTGCGTTGAAGTTCCCGTCTCCAATGCCGGCCGCCGGTATCGCGGTTTGTCAATGTCACCCTCGTGAAGGAGGCCGCCCCCTCCACCTTGGACCATGCATAGATGTCATCCATGGCGCAGGCTTCCAGTCCCCAGACCGACATCAACCTCCCGGCAGCGTTCAGGCGCGCATGATGATAGGGGCCGAATCGATAAAACAAGACTGCCACCCGGATATCCTTTGGCAGCTTCACTTCATTTTGAGTGGCCGGAAAATTGACAGTTGAATTCACAAGGCAATTCTAAAAATCTGAATTCAGAATTCCAAAATGGGAGGGAGAAAATGGAAATGATTTCAGCATTTGAGCTTCTCAATTTCTGCTTTCAGCATTTGTTTTCGCATTTGTTCTTTTTACAAATCCGCCCGAAGCCGCGCGCCGGGCAAATGGCGATGACGGCCTTCTGGACGGGCGCGGACGCCCTGCTGATTGAGCCGCTGCCGGTGCAGGTGCCCGCCCGGCAACTTCTTG
>Ga0182013_10003327_pt1 | contig 20216 bp, 16 predicted proteins | sample 612S2MmetaG_FD_120487 | JGI IMG/M metagenome (GOLD analysis project Ga0182013, IMG submission 120487) | Permafrost microbial communities from Stordalen Mire, Sweden - 612S2M metaG | ecosystem: Environmental > Terrestrial > Soil > Wetlands > Permafrost | place: Sweden: Stordalen | collected... | reverse complement strand
TATTTCGTGCATAATAAATACTTCCCTTTGCTCGGCTGGTAGTTGTTCCAAAGCTGCCATTAATCCATCGCTGATTGCTTCCCGCATCATCTCCGTTTCAGGGCTGTTTGAGTTGGAAGGCAAAAAGTCTGAAATATCCAGCCTGTCCCCATCATCGCCGGCGCGCACGGCAAAGTGGTCTTCAAGCGATGTCGGTTTCTTTTTACGGTAGCGGTCGGTAATTTTGTTCCGGGCTACTGTAAACAGCCACGAGGCAACCTGCTCAACCGGCTTCATCAACCGGTAAGTATTTGTCAATTCAAAAAAAACATCCTGCAGAATGTCTTCAGCATCTTCCTGGGTAGGCACCCGCTTGCGTATAAAATCAAGCAAACGTTTACGTTCCTTTTCAACTGTTAGCCGGATAGAGTCGTTCTGGGTATCGGCCATTGTGATATTTAAGTTAACCATAGTCCTTTTGTCCTGTATGAGATGAAAGACGATGTAGGGGATAGAATATTTTATTAAGTGGTTTAAATATACCTAATCCGCACTGCTTTTATTAAAAATGCAAACGCCAAAGGCAAGTGTCGCACGGAGTAACTCATCAGGGGTGCCCCTGAAACCATTTGCAAATAACAACAGCCGGTTCACGCAAAGGGCGCAAAGAGTGACGCAAAGGACCGCAATGATTTTTATAATTCTTCGCGGTTCTTTGCGCTGTATTCCTTCGCGGTCTTTGCGTGAACCTGCTATTGAGAATCAATTATTTACAGTAATTGTCATTGGCATGCATGGAATAAAAATGAAGACTAATTCAAAAAAACTATGCATTGGTTTGTATTCCTCGGCTGTTAACTCCGTGCGAAATATGCCTTTAAAAGCATTTTGTCGTAAATCACAACCTTTTTAATAAAAACCCGTAAACAATATATATTTCTATTACTCTGAAAAGCAATTATAAAAAAATACTAAATTAGCCAAAAGGTCGCCTGCCCCCCTGGGGCGACCTTTTGTTTTAGCAAAACCCGGAGACATGGCAGAGGTGCTTACATGAATTATTTGTAAAAAGCTGAAACATTTATGTTACAAATGGAGTAAAACAAATTGGGCATTGTGTAATAAAATGATTTTTTATGGCTAATTTTCGGGATAACGCTATTGATTTCTCCTTAACCGATAAGACTGCGGAATACTCGGAAAAGGTGAAATCCAATGAGATGAACCCCCTCGTATCTCTGTACGAGAATTTGTTGAGCGTGGGAGCAGACTCGGATATAGAGAAAAGTCAAAAGAAATACGTTCGCATAACCAACTTTTTAACCATTAACGCTTTCGTTGCCTCGCTGGTATATCTTACCATTGCTATTTTATGGGAAAAGTGGTTTTGGATGTATTCTACTTTAGGCGTTAGCCTGCTTTGCGTCTGTGTTGGCTTTATGAATGGCTTTAATTATACCCGCCTGTCAAGAATAACCTTTATGATTGGTGTTAACCTGCTGTTGTTTGTAGCCGTAGCAACTATGGGCCCCATGGCTAAAGGCGAAAGTATTTTTGTAATTTCATTACTTATTCCCTTCCTGATTTACGATCTTAAAAAAGATAAGGCGTTGATTGTTACTGGTGCAGCCCTGCCGCTGCTGCTGATGTTTTTAAGCGAATTGACCATGCCTTATTTTAAAGCTTATTATTTGAGCAACGACCAGCAATTGCTCATGTATCATATCGGCATAGTAGTTCAGTTTTGTTTGGCTATTGGAGCTATTTACCAGTTAGTGATGTACAGCCGTAAAGCCGAAAATGAACTGGAGTCTTCCCAGGTTCAGATGTCTTTTCAAACCAACGAGTTAAAACGGTCAAATTCAGACCTGGAGCAATTTGCTTACATCATTTCGCACGATTTAAAGGCGCCGGTAAGAAACATTTCCAGCTTTATGAACCTGTTGGTTAACAAGCATGGTAATTCGTTAAATCCTGAGGCCAGGGAGTTTGTAGACTACTCGCGCAATGGCGCCAAGCGAATGGAGCGGCTGATTGACGATGTGCTTTCCTATTGCCGTATTGGCACCAACCTGCCAAATCCAACTCCTGTAAACCTGAATGATGTGGTTAGCACGGTACGGTTTGAATTAAGTGATAAGCTGAAAGCCGCAGATGGTATGGTGGTTATAAGCAAGGAATTGCCGGTGGTTAATAATGTGCATTCATCATTGATGTATCACGTATTTCAGAACCTGATTACCAATGGCTTGAAGTTCAATAAAAGCGAAAAGCCTGAAATCAATGTATTTTGGACCAATTCGCTTAACTACTACACTTTCTCGGTGCACGACAATGGTATAGGCATTTCGAAAGAGTTCTCCGACACTATTTTTCAAATGTTCAAACGCCTGCATAACGAAAACGAGTATGATGGAACAGGTATTGGGCTGGCTATCTGCAAAAAGATTGTAGAATACTACAATGGCGAAATCTGGTTTGAAAGCGAAACAGGCAAAGGCACTACCTTCCATTTTACAATCCGCAAGTTTTAATCCCTTTTTTTCAGTCTGTTTTGTGTTAAATAAAACACAGGCACAGCCTCATCCGTGTGCATTATAGCGATTATTTTCCAGCCAGGTAATGACTCTTGTCAGGTAGGTTATGCACCTGATTTTTGTCAGTCAAAGTGTATTCGTACGCTGGTTGTTATACACATTTCAACAATGCGCGTTTTTTTTAATATTTATTTTGGCCTGAAACCCCTGTTAAATCTGGTTTTGATGGCTTATTTAAATCTATTCCAAATAAAATTTTGTCCGAAATTTTATTGCCTAAATTTTGGTTTTTTAGTCGCTGGTGTTCATATTTGCCGCGCATTTTTTTTACAATTCTATGACATTTCTCTGCAAAATGATATTAGAACACCACGCGCAAGCATCGAAGAAACTTTCTCTCACAACCTTATTAACAGTTTTCCTGTGTTTAGGAATGCTGGTAGCCCACGCTGAAATTGATAAGGCCAAATGGTCGGAAGGAAAAGCATTATTTAAAAGCAACTGTGCTGCCTGCCACAACCCTACTGCGGATGGTACTGGCCCTGCATTAAAGGGAGCAACTGCCCGCTGGGATGGCGGCGGAAGCTATCAGGGCAAAACCGGCACTCAATGGCTGCATGTCTGGATTAACAACTGGCACGATGCTGTAAATGCTAAATATCCCTACGCTGTTGCTATGCGTAGCAGCCGCCCGGCTGAAATGAACGTGTTTGCCGGTGTTTTAAAAGATGCCGATATTGATAATATCCTCCTTTATGTAGAGAATTCTGATGCTTTTGCCGCACCTGCAGCTGCTGCACCGGCTGCTGGTGGTGGTTCTGCCCAATCAGGGGGAAACGCTCCAGGCGCTTCTCTTTATATTTTTGTCCTTTTCCTGATTGTGCTGGTTGCTATCCTGATTGGTGTAACTAACAGGTTAGATCAGATTATTGATGAGAAGAAAGGTATTGTAACTGCACCTAAAACTCGTTTCTACAAAAAACCTAACTTTATTGTAGCTGTTATCCTGGTTTTGATTGTTTACTGCGGATATGCAACTGTTGACTGGGGTGTTCACTTAGGCCGCCAGCAGGGTTATCAGCCCGACCAGCCTATCAAATTCTCGCACGCTTTGCATGCCGGAACGCACAAAATTGACTGCCAATATTGCCACCAAACAGCTTACAAAGGCAAAAACTCAAACATCCCTTCGCTTAACACTTGTATGAACTGCCACAAGAATGTAAGCAAAGGCCCTAAATATGGAACTGAGGAAATTGCTAAAATATATGCAGCAGTTGGTTGGGACCCTGCCACCAAAACCTATGCAAACGCCGCTTCGGCTAAGCCGGTTGAGTGGGTTCGTATCCACAACCTGCCCGACCACGTTTACTTTAACCACTCTCAACACGTAAACGCCGGTAAAGTTCAATGCCAAACCTGCCACGGCCCTGTTGAAACTATGGACCAGGTTTATCAGTATTCACCACTTTCAATGGGCTGGTGTATTAACTGCCACCGCCAAACTGAAGTGCAGTTTGCCTCTAACAACTACTACAGCACTTATGAGAAAATTCACCAGGACCTGAAGAACAAAACTATTGACAAGGTAACTGTTGAAACCATTGGAGGTACGGAATGTCAGAAGTGCCACTACTAATTAGTATTCATTTAAGCAATAACGATCAACATAAAGCAATGGCTGAAAAAATTTACTGGAAAGGGATAGAAGAAAAGGAACAATCTGAAGGTTTCCGTCAGTTAGCTGAAAAGGAATTCCGTGATGAACTTCCTGTTTTAAGTTCTATCACTGAACCTATTTCTACTGGCAATTCAAACAGAAGGGATTTTCTGAAAATGCTGGGATTTAGCGTAACCGCTGCTGCCATAGCAGCAAGCTGCGAAATGCCGGTTCGTAAATCTATTCCTTATATCTGGAGGCCTGAAGAAATTGCCCCGGGTATTGCTAACTTTTATGCAACTACCTTTTACGAGGGTGGCGATTACTGCGCTGTGTTAGTTAAAACACGCGAAGGCCGCCCTATTAAAGTTGAAGGAAGAAACTTAAAAAATGCCCGTGTTACCAAAGGCGGCACCAACGCCCGTGCACAGGCTTCCGTACTTAGTTTATATGATGGCGCCCGCTTTAAAGGTCCTAAAAGAGGAAAAGAAAATGTTAGCTGGGATACTGCCGATAAAGAAATAGGCGATAAGCTGAAAGCTGCTGCGGCTGCAGGTAAAGTAGTCTTGTTCTCTTCAACTATTATTTCTCCTTCAACCAAAGCGGTTATTGAAGAGTTTGGCAAATCAATAGGCGAAAGCAAATTCGAACACCTGGTATACGATGGTATTTCTTATTCAGGTATACTGGATGCCAACGAAAAATCATTCGGCAAACGTTTAATCCCTTCATACAACTTTGCTAAAGCAAAGGTTATAGTAGGTGTGGGTGCCGATTTCTTAGGCACCTGGTTATCGCCGGTTGAATTCTCTGCTGATTATGCAATCAACAGAAGAGTATCGGACGATAAGAAAGACATGAGCCGCCACATTCACATTGAATCGGTTCCTACCATTACAGGATATAAATCTGATACCCGTATAGCTGTTAAACCTTCTGACGAACTAAACGCTATAGTTGACCTCTACAATGTAATTGTTGCAGGTGGTTCAGCTAAGAACGACAAAGTTGGCAAGGCAGCAAAAGAACTTTTAGCTGCAAAAGGCGAGTCGCTTGTAGTAAGTGGTTCAAATGATACTAACGCTCAGTTGCTGGTTAACGCTATCAATAATGCTTTGGGCAACTATGGCACAACCATTACCTGGGACCGTCCATACAACACCAAACAAGGTTCTGATAAAGCAATCACTTCATTAATTGAAGGTTTGAATGCAGGAACTACCAAGGCCGTATTGTTTTACGAATCGAACCCTGTTTATACTTCTCCGGTTAAAGGACTTGCTGAAGCTTTGAAGAAAGCTGATGTAACAGTTTCTTTCGCTAACCGCCAGGACGAAACCTCTTTGGCAACTACATACGTTACACCTGATAACCACTGGTTAGAAAGCTGGAACGATGCCGAGCCTAAAGCCGGTATTTTCAATACCACACAGCCTACTATTACTAAGTTATTTGATACCCGTCCTTTCCAGGAAACACTGTTGAAATGGGCTGGTAAAGAAGGTAGCTATTACGACTTTATTCAAAAATACTGGGAGTCGAATATTGCAACTAAAGCTGAGCACGGTGGCCTGTTCTGGTCATTCTGGGATTTAGCGGTAGCTGATGGCGAAGTTGAAATTCCTGCAACAGGCGTTGCCTCTTACAAAGCTGAAGGCGCTTCTGATGCTGTTTCTGCAGTTTCTGCTACTGCTTCATCTTTAGGCAGCGATTTCCAGGTTAAATTCTACGAATCAATTGCCATTGGCGACGGATACTGGGCTGATAATCCATGGTTACAGGAATTACCAGATCCGGTTTCTAAAATTACCTGGGATAACTACATTATTGCAAGTCCTAAATGGTTAGTGAAAAACGGCTACAACTTCGACGGCGACTTTAAAGAGAAGAGATATATAGTTGGTAAGCTTACGGCTAACGGACAAACCGTTGAATTGCCTGTTGTGGGCGTTCCCGGAACACCGGATGGCACTTTCGGTATTGCCGTAGGTTACGGACGCGAAGGCATAGCTAACCCTGAATTAAGAAACGGTAAAGGTGTGTTCCAGTTTTTAGCTGCTGCCAAAGACGGAAACTTTAGCAACATTGCTAAAGCAACATTGGATAAAACCGATAAGAACGAGCAGCTGGCTATTACCCAGACCCACTTCAACATTACTATGAAGGATTTGGGTGGCATTAAAACCCGGAAGATTGTTAAAGAAACTACACTCCACGAATACAAGAAAGACTCTAATGCCGGTAACGAAGACCGCAAGGAGATTCTTGAAAACATGGTTACCCTGTACGACAAGCACGAATATCCGGGCCCACACTGGACGATGGTAGTTGACCTGAACACCTGCACCGGTTGTGGCGCTTGTGTGGTAGCTTGTAATGCTGAAAATAACGTGCCGGTTGTAGGTAAAGACCAGGTTCGCCGTAGCCGCGAAATGCACTGGATGCGTATTGACCGTTACTATACCGGCGAAGTTGACAATCCGGATGTAGTGTTCCAGCCTTTAATGTGCCAGCACTGCGATAACGCACCTTGCGAAAACGTTTGCCCTGTTGCCGCTACCAACCACAGCAGCGAAGGCTTGAACCAGATGGCTTATAACCGTTGTATTGGTACCCGTTACTGCGCTAACAACTGCCCTTATAAAGTAAGAAGGTTTAACTGGTACGATTACCAGCAGGCCGATGCATTTGATAAGAAATGGGGCACAGATAACAACCGCCCGTTAAGCGAAACAACGCTTGAAATGCACGAGCCACTTACACGTATGGTATTGAATCCTGATGTAACAGTTCGTTCAAGAGGGGTAATGGAAAAATGCTCATTCTGTGTTCAGCGTTTACAAGGTGGTAAACTGGAAGCTAAAAAAGCTAACCGTGTATTAACAGGCCTTAAGCTTGCTGAAGACGGAACAGTAAAAGAATACGGCGACATACACACCGCTTGTCAAACAGCTTGCCCTACCAACGCTATCACTTTCGGCGATAGAAACAACAAAGAAAGCGAAGTGACCAAAATGTTCCAGGACGAAAGAGCATTCGGTGTTATTGAAGAAATACACACCATGCCAAACGTTCTTTACTTAACACAGGTACGTAACCGCGAAGAAGAGAAGCATTATGAAGTAATAGATTACTATCATCCAAAAGCATAATAGACGAGAGTATAAAGTATTGAGTATAAAGACTTGAAGTTAGCGATAGGAGGGAAGATTGGTTTTATCTTTATACTTTATACTAACTACTAAATACTAATTTTTAAACTGATTAATTTTTAGAAATGCACGCATACGAATCAGAATTCCGGGAACCGCTAATCAATGGATTAGACAAGAACTACACCAAGATCACGGACGATCTGGTTGCGCCTACAGAAAGGATAACTCCTATGTGGCTGATAGCAACTTTGATCACCGGTGCCGGAGCTTGTTTTTTTGTTTTCTGTTTAACCTGGACTGTTTGGTTCGGTATCGGAACATGGGGTTTAAATAAAACAATTGGTTGGGCATGGGATATCACCAACTTCGTTTGGTGGATCGGTATTGGTCACGCCGGAACTTTGATTTCAGCCATCCTTTTGCTTTTCCGCCAGCGTTTCAGAACCGGTATCAACCGCGCTGCCGAGGCTATGACCATATTTGCGGTAATTTGTGCGGGTATGTTCCCCATCTTCCACATGGGCCGCGTTTGGGATGCTCCTTTTATCTTCCCTATACCAAATACCCGTGGCCCGGTTTGGGTTAACTTTAACTCTCCGCTTCTTTGGGACGTGTTTGCTATCTCAACATACTTTTCCGTATCGCTTTTATTCTGGTATTCAGGTTTAATGCCTGATTTCGGAACTATCCGCGACCGCTCAAAAGGCAAAATGAGAAGATGGACATACAATATCCTGAGTTTTGGCTGGCAGGGTACTGCTAAACAATGGCAGCGTTTCGAATCACTTTCTTTGGTATTGGCCGGTCTTTCTACACCTCTGGTTCTTTCGGTTCACACCATAGTATCCTTTGACTTCGCAACCTCGGTTATTCCGGGATGGCACACTACCATCTTCCCTCCGTATTTCGTTGCCGGTGCTATCTTCTCAGGTTTTGCCATGGTGGAAACACTGATGCTTATTTCGCGCAAAATGTTCAGCCTGGAAGATTATATCACTATCAACCACATTGAGTCGATGAATAAAATTATCGTGCTTACCGGTTCAATAGTAGGTATCGCTTACTTAACCGAGTTGTTCATTGCATGGTATTCAGGATTTATGTATGAGCAGTTTGCTTTCTACAATCGTATTTTGGGTAAATATTTCTGGGCTTATACTATCATGATGACCTGTAACGTTGTTACACCTCAGTTCTACTGGATAAAGAGCATCAGAAGAAACCTTTACTGGACATTCGCACTTTCAATTTTCGTAAACATCGGTATGTGGTTCGAGCGTTTTGTAATCATCGTTACCTCTCTGGCTGATGATTATCTGCCATCAAGCTGGAACTACTTCTCGCCAACATGGGTTGACTGGGGAATCTATTTAGGGTCAATTTCGGTGTTCCTGTTCCTGTTCCTGTTGTTCTCACGTTTCTTCCCAACCATCGCTATTGCCGAAGTGAAAGCCATCTTCCGTATTTCGTCTGAAGTGGCTAAAGTGGAGAGGGCAAAAGCAGCCAACTCTTCAACAGCGAATAATGGCGGTTTTGTGGGATTACAGGCAATAGGTCCTTTAAATAAAGATGATAAAAACTAATACCTTATAAAAAGCAATTGCTTCATACTAAGGAATCAAAAGAGATAAAGAACATATGGAATCAAACAAATTTGTAGTAGGACTTTGGGATCATGAAGAAGTATACCTTCATGCCATAGCGCACATCAGGGCAAAAGGAATCGAAATTTACGAAAGCCTTACTCCATTCCCGGTTCACGGTTTGGAAGATGCACTTGGCTATCGCCAAACAAGGTTGCACAGGGCTGCTTTTATTTTCGGGGCAACCGGTACCACTCTGGCACTTACTTTTATGACCTGGGTAATGACCTATAACTATCCTTTGAATGTGGGTGGAAAGCCTTACTGGCCTTTGCCTTCTTTTATACCAATTACTTTTGAGTTAACGGTATTGTTCTCGGCATGGGGGATGACACTTACCTATTTAGTGCGGAATAAACTATGGCCGGGACGTGTTCCCCCGATTTTTGACAAAAGAACTACGGATGACAGATTTGCGTTGGTGTTTGACGCGGGAAAACTAACTGAGGACGAATTGAATTCCATCAGAAGCATTTGCAAAACAGAAGGTGCTGTTGAAGTTAAAGACAAAGTGTTTGCTGAAAACGAAGGATTATAAAACGGAAATTGCCAATAACGAAGATGAGAAACCAGATTATAAAATTAATTCCTGTTGCAGCAATAGCTTTGATACTGGCTTCATGCGGCAGAGATGCTAAGACGCCCGGCAGAATCTACATGCCCGACATGACTTATTCAAATTCCTACAAAGCGTATGTTGCCAGCGATGTGCCTACGCCTGAGGGTAATTTAATGTCGGCGCGTTATCCGGCTGCTAAAACTATTCCTTACGGTTATATCCCTAACGATTCAGCAGTAAGGTCAAACCCTGCTTACCTGATGAGTTACATGGCCAAAAATCACTATACCCACTCAGCCGAAAAATGGCAGGAAGAATTTGACCGCGCAGGAAAGGAAATCAAAGATCCTTTGGCCTACACTGACGACAATAAAAGCGAAGGCGCAAGACTTTATAATATCAATTGTACTCCATGCCACGGAACAAAAGGCGATGGCGCCGGCCAGTTAGTTGAGTTGCCCGGTGGTGGCGATGGCCCTTTTACATCACGCCCGCCGGATTATAAAACCCGTTTACCTCTTGAAAACGATGGCAATATTTTTTATGTAGTTAGTTATGGTAAAAACATGATGGGCGGTTATGGTTTCCAGCTTTCAGTTAAAGAAAGATGGCAGGTAATACACTACATCAAAAGCATTGCAGGTATTAACGGTGACGACAACGGAGCAGGGGCAACCGCAAGCGCTGCAACTGATAAAGGTAAGAAGGACGACAAAAAGAAATAAACAGGTATAAGCTTTTAGAAAATAACTGAAACAGATATAAAATGAAGGAAACTTTTGAATTTACCGGTAAAATAAAGAAGAACCTCTTCTACATGATGGGTATCGGGGTATTAGGCCTCATCCTGGTGTTCTTTGCTTATCCTCATAACCAGCATGGCCGTTTTTGGTCAAACATTCTGGCCTGCACATACTACTTTACCGGTATAGGCTTGTTTGGTATGTTTGCTGTATCAGCCGGTCAGATTGCTTATGGTAGCTGGCAAACTTTGGAGAAGAGAATTTTCCTTTCTCTTTCAGCCTTCGCCCGCATCGGTGGATTTATGCTTGCTCTTATCCTTATCCTGGGTGTTTTAGGTGTTCATAATCTTTATGAGCACGTTAACCATATCATGCACTCGCCGGTTAATCCTGAAACTACCACCAAGATTATTTACTTCGCCCCTGCATTCTGGATTGGCAGAGTATTGGTTTATGCAACACTTTGGGCCGGTGCTTCAATAGTTTTAAATAACTTCTTCGCCCGCACCGACCAAACCGACCCTAAGGTTTACAAGCGCTCAAAATTATTGTGCGCCGCTTTTATCGTAATATTTGCAGTATCTGAATCTGCGGTTAGCTGGGATATGGTTATGAGCCTTGATACAAGTTGGTATTCAACCCTGTTTGGCTGGTATAACTTTGCCAGTTACGGCTGCGGTGCCTGGGCGATGACCATCCTGCTCGTAATTTTCCTTAAATCACAAGGTTATCTTTCCCGCGTAAATGACAATCACGTTCACGACTTAGGTAAATTATTGTTCGGTTTCTCTATCTTCTGGTCATATCTTTGGTTTGATCAGTTTATGTTACAATGGTTTGCAAACATTCCTGAAGAAACAAGCTTCTGGGTTAAGCGTTTCGGTACCGGTTATTTTGCTTTTACTGTGTTTTTGACACTGGCTATCAATTTCGCATTCCCTTTACTGGTGTTAATGACACGTGGTGCAAAGCGTAACTTTAAGGTAATAGGTTTTGCGGCTGCTGTTTTAATTTTGGGTCATTATGTCGACTTCTTTAACTATACTTTTGTAGAGTCTGGCTGGAATAAAGAAGCTGTTGAAGCCCAGAAGAAAGTACGTTTGGATGCATCGGAAAATGCACCCTTATTTGCCAAACTGGAAAGCAAAGGTGAAAAAGTTGCAACCATTGCTAAAGATCTTCCTCCCGCATCTCAGCAAAAAAATGTTGAGCAGGTAGGTATTAAAAAGGTAGATAAGGCTGATACTCCGGCTGAGAAGAAAGAACAGGATGCTGATGAGGATAAGCCTGGAATGACTTTTTCAGGAATTGGAATTGGCGAAATATTGATTTTTATCGGCTTTTTAGGCGTGTTCCTTTTCATGTTCTTTAATAACCTGGCTAAGCGTCCTATTATACCTGAGAACGATCCATACCTGAAAGAGAATGAAAGACTGCAAGTGGTATATTCTTAATTGAGCATTTGATAAACTGAAAGAAACATAAATCATCATGATAGCATTTTTAAGTTTTGCGATAGTTGTGTTGTTATTCACTGTTCTGGTGTTAACGGCAAAGGCCAGTGAAGTTGCAACTGAATTAAAGGATGGTGTCCGCAGCTACACAAACCAAAGCCGCATTAACGGCTATTTACTACTGGGCTTTCTGGTATTAATGTTTGCGGGCTCAGCCTATGCATTTAAAGAGCTTATGCCCGTAATGATACCTAAGGCAGCTTCGGTGCATGGAGAAAAGACAGATTACCTGTTTAACATGACCATGATAATCATCCTGGTAGTTGCGGTTTTAACTCAAGCGGCCTTATTTTATTTTGCTTACCGCTACAACGAAAGCCGTGTTAATGAAGCTTACTTCTATGCACATAACAATACCCTCGAAATTGTTTGGACCATTATCCCTACCATCGTTTTAACTGTTTTAATTGTAATGGGTATGTATGAGTGGTTTACCATTTTTACAAGAGACCGCGATAAGAATATGCTGGTTATAGAAGCCACTGGCAAGCAGTTTAACTGGATGATTCGTTACTCAGGTAAGGACGGAAAATTTGGCGAGCGTATTATTGATACTGCCCACGTTACCCCAACCAACGAATTGGGTATTAACTGGAACGACCCAAAGAGCCATGATGATTTTATGTCTGATAAATTGTACCTGGTTAAAGGAAGGCCTACTTTAATGAAGCTGGGTGCACAGGACGTAATTCACAGCTTCTACCTGCCCCACTTCCGTGTTAAAATGGACTGTGTTCCGGGTACTCCAACAGAGTTTTATTTTACTCCAACCATGACTACCGAAGAAATGCGTCAGTATCTTAGCACTCAGCCATGGTGGCAAACTATTAATCCTGAAACGGGCCAACCCCGCTGGCAGACTTTTAAATACGAACTTGCTTGCGCTGAGTTGTGCGGTAAATCGCACTTTGGTATGGAACGCGAAGTAATTGTGGTAACGCAAAATGAATATGACGAGTGGTTGAACAAACAAACCTCGCTGTACGATGCTACTATTAAACCGGCTTTAGCTAAAGATTCAACAGCAGTAGCTCCTGTAGCGGCTGGTGCGGATTCAAGCAAACCCGGCGAAAAAAAGCCAACGGCAATGCTTATTAAAAAATAAATTTTTGTAGAGAACTTAAATAACTGTTACATGAATACTGCTCATTCTGTTGAACACGCTGGTGCGGATACTGACCATATCCACGGTCATGAGGAACACCACCATGAAGAAACATTCCTGACAAAGTATATTTTCAGCCAGGACCATAAAATGATCTCAAAACAATTCCTTATAACAGGTATGTTTTGGGGTGTTGTAGGAGGCTTGCTTTCGGTACTTTTCCGTTTGCAGCTGGGGTGGCCAAACGAAACCTTTCCTTTTCTTGAAACCTTTTTAGGAAAATGGGCTGAAGGCGGAAGAATCAGCCAGGAGTTCTACTATGCATTGATTACCATGCACGGCACGATATTGGTATTCTTTGTGTTAACCGGTGGATTGAGCGGAACTTTTGCCAATTTGTTGATTCCATTCCAGGTAGGTTCGCGCGATATGGCCTCCCCGTTTATTAACATGCTGTCTTACTGGTTCTTCCTTTCAGCAGGAGTGGTTATGTTATTTTCATTCTTTATTCAAACCGGCCCTGCTTCCGGTGGCTGGACAGCTTACCCGCCTTTAAATGGTTTAAGAAATACAGGTGTTAATCTCGGTTCTGGTTTAGGTTTTGATATGTGGGCTTTAGGTATGACACTCTTCATCGCTTCATCGCTGATGGGTGCTTTGAACTACATAACTACCGTATTGAACCTGAGAACAAAGGGGATGACCATGATGAGACTGCCATTGTCTGTTTGGGCGCTTTTGTTCACTGCCATTGTAGGTGTTCTCTCTTTTCCTGCTCTCCTGGCAGGGGTTGTTCTGCTTGAGTTTGACCGCTTATTAGATACCAGCTTCTACCTGAATAACATTATCATAAACGGCCAGTTATTAGGTTACAAAGGTGGTTCACCGATTTTGTTTGAGCACTTATTCTGGTTTTTGGGTCACCCCGAAGTTTATATCATCATTCTTCCAGCCATGGGTATTGTGTCTGAAGTTTTAGCAGTGCACTCGCGCAAGCCAATCTTCGGTTATAAGGCGATGATTATTTCGTTAATGGCGATTTTGATCCTTTCATTTATTGTTTGGGCGCACCACATGTTTGTTACCGGTTTGAACCCTAACCTTGGCGCTATCTTTACATTGTTTACGCTGTTGATTGCCATTCCATCTGCCATTAAGGTGTTTAACTGGATTGGAACCATTTGGCGCGGCAAAATCAGGCTTACGGCAGCAGCATTGTTTGCCATAGGTTTTGTATCTATGTTCATCTCGGGTGGTTTAACAGGTATCATCCTGGGTAACTCTTCCATTGATATTCAGTTACACGATACTATGTTTGTGGTTGCCCACTTCCACATTGTAATGGGTATTGCTGCATTCTTCGGCATGTTTGCCGGTGTATATCACTGGTTCCCGCGCCTGTATGGAAGATTTATGAATGAAACCCTGGGCCAGATTCACTTCTACATAACCCTGATAGGTTCTTACTGTATCTTCTTCCCTATGCACTTTATGACCGGTTTGCCAAGAAGATATTACAGCTATGCTAACTTCGATACCTTCAACAACTTTAATAACCTGGCGGCCTTTATGAGTATTGTTGCTATTGTTGTTTTCCTGGCTCAGTTATTGTTCCTGGTTAACTTCTTCTACAGCATATTTAAAGGAAGAAAGCTGGAAGGAGAATATGCTAATCCATGGGATTCAAATACCCTTGAGTGGACTGCTCCGGTTGAAAGACTACACGGAAACTGGCCCGGCGATATTCCGGAAGTTTACAGATGGCCTTATGACTATAGCGTAAATGGCAAACCGTTTACACCACAGAATGTTCCATTGAAAGACGGCGAAGCTGCTCATTAATCTTTATTAAAGCGATGTCAAAAGTAATTTCCATAACACTTAGCCCTTTGGCCATTATCTCGCAAAAGATAAAGGACTATGCCATGCTTGCCAAGCTCAGGCTTAGCTTCCTGGTAGTCTTCTCTGCGGTTATTGGCTATCTATTCGGGGTTACGGGTTTTTATAGTATTACAAGTTTGTTTTGGGTGGCCTTGGGTGGTTTACTGGTAACCGGTGCATCTAACACTATTAACCAAATCATTGAAAAGGATATTGACAGACTTATGGCGCGCACACAAAACCGCCCGTTGCCAGCGGAGCGCATGAATACCTTAGAGGCGATATTGGCCGCAGGTATAATGGGCCTTGCCGGTATATTAATACTTACTTACTTTTTCAATCCTATATCGGGTGTGTTGGCCGCAGTTTCTTTATTGACTTATGCTTTTATCTATACGCCATTAAAAAGAGTTTCTTCCGTAGCAGTATTTGTAGGTGCAATACCCGGTGCTTTGCCTCCGATGATTGGGTACGTTTGCGCTACCGGCAGAATTGATTTTGTTGCTATTCTTTTATTCAGTCTTCAGTTTTTATGGCAGTTTCCGCATTTCTGGGCCATTGCCTGGGTGCAGTTTGAAGATTATAAAAAAGCGGGCATTATGTTATTGCCCTCAGCCAGTGGTAAAACACGCATGAGTGCTTTGCAGAATGTGATTTATTGCTCGGTACTTTTAGTGGTTTCTATGTTGCCGTATTTTTTAAATATGGTTGGCCCCATTGCAAATATTTTTATTGCAGCGGTTGGCGTTATGTTTTTATACCTGGCCATTAATCATTACAGAAAATGTGAAGATGCAACGGCTAAGATGTTAATGTTTGGTTCATTTATTTATTTGCCGGTTATGCAACTGGCTTTGGTTTTTGGAAAATTCTGATGCAGCTAACTTTGAACGATAACAACCTTCTTACCGACAAAAAAGAATATACCGGTGTAAACCCGCAAAAATTTGCTTTGTGGATTGGCATGGGTACTATGACTATGTTTTTTGCCGCGTTAACCAGTGCATTGTTAATCAAAAAGGGCGATTTCAGGGTTTGGGAAAGTTTCAGGCTGCCCAATATTTTCATGGTAAGTACTGCGGTAATAATTATTGTAAGCATTACTATGCAGCTATCCTTGTATTGTTACAGGCATGCAAAATTCAGTGCATTCAGGTGGTTATTGTTTGCATCATTTGTTTTAGCCCTTGTATTTCTTGGTTTGCAGTTAGAAGGCTGGCAGAAGTTAAAGGAAATGGGCCTGCCATTGGCGGGTAACCTGGCCGGTTCATTTGTTTATTTGCTTACGTCTATGCACGGGGCGCATATTATTGGTGGTTTGGCGGTATTGCTGGTTTTTCTGGTTTCAGCTATCCGGTCAAGAAAAGACCCGATTTACGAGTTAAGAAATATCATTAACCCAAAACGTCAGCTCAATCTTGAAATGTTGGTTAGTTTTTGGCACTTTATTGACATTGTTTGGGTTTACCTGTATGTTTTTCTGGTTTTGAATTATCAATAAATACTAATTAAATATTAAATATCAATATGGCAGCAGAAGCTACAATATCTCACGGGCACGAAGATGATAAAGATCTATGGCAGGGAGGGCATTCGCCTTTCAGGATAGGGTATGGTAAAGTAATGATGTGGTACTTCCTCGTCTCCGATACTTTTACATTCGCCTCATTTCTGATAGCCTACGCGGCTGAGCGTTTTGCTAATTCAGCGGCATGGCCAAAGGCTGCTGAGGTTTTCAGCTCCATACCGGTTCATGCTTTCGGACTCGACAAGTTACATGCCCCGCTGGTATTTGTAAGTTTTATGACCTTCTTACTGATCCTTAGCTCTTATACTATGGTTCGCGCGGTGCAGGAAGGTTACAGGATGGATAAATGGGGCGTGGTTAAGTTTTTAATACCAACCATTATTTGCGGTATCATGTTCTTAGGATGTCAGTATTTAGAGTGGACACACCTTATCAGGGAAGGTATGACACCTACTTCTGCATCGGCGGCAACCAAAGTGATATTATTCGGTAACCTGTTCTTTGTTATCACAGGTTTCCACGGTTTACACGTATTTGGCGGGGTATGTTTAAATACCTGGCTGGCAGTATCGGCTGCCAATGGCAAATTTGATAAAGTAGGCCACTACGAAATGGTTGAAAAGCTGGGCCTTTACTGGCACTTTGTGGATTTGGTTTGGGTATATGTATTCCTTTGCTTTTATCTTCTTTAATAGATTTTTGAAAAGACAATTTCTTAACTGAAAAATAAATTGATATGAATTTCGACGAACCGGTACAAGGACACCTTCATTGGGACGATAATGAATATAGTTTTGGAAAAAAGGAAGCCGTTAAAACGATTGCCATTCTTTCAGCAGTAACTGTGATTGAAGTGGGTATTGCTATCTCCTATGACGCATTTTCTACCGATGGTGGGAAATATAAATGGGCTATAAGCTTGTTGATGGCTATCTTCTCGGTTGTCAAAGTGATTTTCATTATGGGAACCTTTATGCACTTAAAGCATGAGAAAAAAGGCTTTATACTTAGCTGCCTGTTGCCGTTTTTGTTTTTGATATGGGCTATTATCGCCTTTACCTTTGAAGGCTCAAGCTGGGAGATGATGCGCGGTTGGCTCAACGCTTTTTAGTATTGACTGAACTTATATTTTAATGGCGCCACTGGCGCCATTATTTTTTATATGACTCCCCGGCTAAGTAACCTAAGTTGCCAACAGCCTCCTCATCCTAAATCCTTCTCCGGGGGAGAAGGACTTTGAGGAGTTGCCGATATAGCAGATTCTGTTATATGGCTGGGCATTAGAACCCTCTCCTTCGGAGAGGGCAGGGTGAGGATGTATTGACAATTTGAAATGGTTAACGTAGGTACATCAGGTAAGAGAGTCAATTTTTTTTATATTAGCATCAACGGTTAGCATTAAATCAGCCCAAACTAATAAGCATGAAAAAATATTATCTGGCAGTTCTTACCCTATGCCTGTTTTCCATCTCCGGTTTTGCGCAACAGAAGAAAGCCGATAAGCCAGGCAAAGCCCCTAAAACCCAACCTAAAAGGGCGCCCATTGATACCACTAAATATGTGCTGGTTGATGGCGGCGCCTTCAACATGGGTACCGATAAGACTGTTGAATCAGGCGAAGGCCCGCCACATAGTGTTACTGTAAACAGCTTCTGGCTGGCCAAAACCGAAACCACCTTTGAAGATTACGATAAGTTCTGCTTCGATACCAAAAGGGACACTATGGGCTCGGCCGGGTGGGGCAGGGGCAAACAACCTGCCATTTATGTATCATGGAATGATGCCATAGCTTATTGTAATTGGTTAAGCGGAAAAGAAAAGCTTTCCAAATGCTACTTAGTTGATTCAACGGGCGGGGTTAAATACCTGGATACCGCCAAAGGATACCGCTTACCAACCGAGGCTGAATGGGAGTTTGCAGCGCGCGGCGGAAATAAAGCCCGGGGGCACACCTATGCCGGCAGCGACAAAATAGATGAGGTGGCATGGTATAAGGACAACTCGGCAGGAAAGGCGCATCCCGTTGGCCAAAAAGCGCCTAACGAGCTGGGCCTATACGATATGGACGGAAATGTGTGGGAGTGGTTATGGGATTTTTATAGCAGTTCTTACTACCGGGTTTCGCCCTCCGACAATCCCGAAGGCCCGGCAACAGGCCCATACAGGGTAATGCGGGGCGGGGCATTTTATAACGCCGATACTTACGCCAGAGTATTTACCCGCCAAAATACCTATGTGGTTTTCCGCCAAAACAGCGTGGGTTTCAGGATTGCACGCACTTTTTATGAGTAGATTTTAAAAGCAAGAACCAAAATGCAAGAAGTTGTTGTTCCAGGTCTTCCGCCGCAGGCGGGCGACCTGGAACATACAAATAACCGCAAGTCTCCTGACTTGCGGTTTTCACTATGGCCACCACACTGATGCCCGATGCCTAAACCTGGGCAGTTTTCGCGTCTTGGTTCTGGGTTCCTGGCCCTAAAATCCACCCCAAAATCTGCTATTTTAAGAAATTTACCCAATTCAAAATTTAATTTATCTTTGTAGCCGTTTAAAAAGCGTGCAACAGCCCGGCTTCATGAAGCTTCCATTTTTGACTGTGGTTGAAGACGTTATTTTAAATGGTATTTTTTAATCAGTTATTTTTTAAACAATGAACATTTACGTAGCAAACATTAGCTTCCGTGCACGGGAGCAGGATTTAAAGGAATTATTTGAGCAATACGGAGAAGTAACTTCGGTAAAAGTTGTCACTGATCGTGAAACAGGCCGCAGCCGCGGTTTTGGTTTTATTGAAATGGCCAACGATTCTGAAGGCAAACAAGCCATTGCGCAATTGAACGGTGTTGACTTTCACCAAAGAAATCTGGTGGTTAACGAAGCACGACCATCAAAAGGATAATATCCGGCTATCTTTAAGACAAAAGTACTTTTAAAAAAATTTGCTTTTGTTAGCGGGATATTTTAATTTTAAACAGTTTTCTTAACCACTTATTTTTTAAACAATGAACATTTACGTAGCAAACATCAGCTTCCGCGCCAGGGAGCAGGATCTGAAAGAATTATTTCAACAATTTGGAGAAGTATCTTCTGCCAAAATTGTAACTGACCGCGAAACCGGCCGCAGCCGTGGATTTGGCTTTGTAGAAATGCCAAACGACTCTGAAGGAAAACAAGCTGTCAGCCAGTTAAACGGTGTAGCTTTTTCTGACAGAAACCTGGTTGTGAACGAAGCGAGACCATCGGAAAAAAGATAATATTTTTACTCTTTTACTCCCCGAGACAACACGGCTCAACTTAAAACAAACGCCTTCCCGTAGAAAACCGGAGGCGTTTTTTTTATGTACAATCTGGTGGTACCCTGGGAAACCGTTGAAACGGTTTTGGTTATTCTTGTTATTCATAGCCCACGGATTAATTCGTGGGCTATGAATAAAACCCGTTAAAAATGGTTTCAACCATTTAAATCGCGCTTAATTTAATTAGACGCGATTGTCCTGTTAATGTCCCATTGTTTGTATTGATGCCAGAGGCATCCCATATCTATAGCATAAACAAACAAATACTAACCCGACACCAGAGGTGTCGCATAAAAGGCAACCTTTCGTGTAGGCCAGGCCTCTATGCGATGCCGCTGGCATCGAATTTTATTGGCTGATTGCTGCTATAAATATGTCATCGCTCTGCGATGAAGGGCACTGGTTAAACAGTATGCCCGCAATTGCTGCCATTTGATTAAATTTGTATAGCTATGGAAATTGAAATCCCGGATGTTCCAAGTGTGTCGAAGACCCCGTTGTTCCAAGTGTGTCGAAGACCAACTTGGAACTTAATATGAAGGGTTTGGGTCTTATGACCCAAACAACGCGCGGCGTGGGCTAATTGCATGATTGAAAACCGGCTTTAGCTAAAGGT
>Ga0182013_10003326_pt1 | contig 20217 bp, 16 predicted proteins | sample 612S2MmetaG_FD_120487 | JGI IMG/M metagenome (GOLD analysis project Ga0182013, IMG submission 120487) | Permafrost microbial communities from Stordalen Mire, Sweden - 612S2M metaG | ecosystem: Environmental > Terrestrial > Soil > Wetlands > Permafrost | place: Sweden: Stordalen | collected... | reverse complement strand
CAACGCCGGCAACGCGAAGTTCGAACATCGCGCCGGCGACCTGGCCGTGACCGCGGTCTATACCTGGGCCAAGAGCATGGATAACAAGTCGGCGACCGCCGGAGCAGGCGCCAGCCAAACCGGCTACGAGGGCTACATGGACAACTCCAGGCCATTCCTCGACTACGGCCGTTCGGACTTCAACGTACCGCAGAGGGTTGTAGCTAGCTGGGTCTACCAACTGCCTTTCGGCCGCGGCAAGAAGTTTGCCGGTGGCTCCAACTGGGCTGCCGACGAGGTAATTGGCGGCTGGCAACTCACCGGCGTTGCAACCTTCCAGAAGGGATTCCCCTTCGAAGTCACAGGGCCCGATATCGATGGCATCACGGGCTCTGGCGGCATGCGGGCGAACATCACCCCAGGCTGCAACCTCCACCAGAACACCTACTCGGCCCCCCTGGCGCAGTACTTCTGGCTCAACATGGGCTGCTTTACAGGGCCGGCCTTCGGCACCTACGGCAACTCAGCCCGCAACTTCCTGAACCAGCCGGGCATCAACAACTTCGACATGGGCTTAGGCAAGATCTTCGCCCTTGGCGAACACGCGAAGTTCGTGTTCAAGGTGGATAGTTTCAACACCTTCAACCATCACCAATACTCCCAGGACGTAGGCGGCCTGCTGGTCGCTGGATCGGGCGGCAATCAACCCATCTCAGCCAGCGTAGGTGCGGCCAACGGCGGCCTTGTCTACGGTTCATCGACAGCCCGTATCCTTCAATTCGGTGGAAAGATTCAATTCTGATCCATCCGATCAACTGTTGATTTACTTCCACTCCGCCACGCCCTTTGGACGTGGCGGAGTTTTATGTGCAGGAGATCCTGAGTATGGCGAAGCAGGGACACGGAAGAAGTGTCTGCAGGTACTTCGCAAAACCACACCGCAGAATGGGCAAGCTCTACCTCGCTGTGCCTCGCTTCGACACTCCACTTATCGGGCCGGACGTGCGGAACTCGTACGTCCGGCCCTCGATGGAGATGTCGAGGTGTTGTACAGCCGCTGCGCCTGCTGCTCGGCAAGTTCGCGTTGGATTTGGGGAACAAGAAACTGGAAGCGATGAAGAAGGACTTCGACGCCTGGAAGCAAACCACGATTGGAGCCGATTACCCTGAGTTTCAGGATGTCAAATGAGGTGCACGAGATGCGACGTGGCCGCCAGACCGACGGCCCCGCGCGTCTCTTCAACGCGGCTTGAAGCAGGCAAAATCTCAGCGGGCATATTCGCCGATTTGCGAATCGCCAGCGCAAGCGGATTTTACGTCTGGGCCTTTCTCGGCGCCAAGCCATTCACCAGTATCGTGGCCAACTTCTCGGCATAAGCCGCCGTTAATTTGTTGTGCCGTACCATGAGAAGGAAGTGGAGCGGGCCATACATGGCGTCCAATACCTGTTCAATATCGAACTCCTTCGGCAAACGGCCATTGACCTGGAATCTCTGCAAGGCGGCCCGTGAAAGCTTGCGACGCGGTTTAATCCAGTGAGAGAGAAACGCCGCTTCCACTTCGGGATCGTTCTGCGCGGCCGCAATCACCGCCGCCAGCAGCCGCCCGTTGCGGCCGCAAACGCCCTTCGCGAATAGCTTGAGATGCGTCTCGACATACTCTTCGAGGGTGTCTGTCTGGCGCAACGGCAATTGAGGAGAGAGCGTTTCGACAAATGCGTCGATCACAACCGCGACCTTGTTTGGCCACCAGCGATAAATGGTCGCTTTGCTTGTCCCTGCACGCTGGGCAATGGCATCACAGGTAAGATTCGCAAATCCAATCTCTTCCAGGAGGCTTACCGTCGCGTCTCGAATGCGGGTGCGGGCGGTTTCGTCGCGAGGGCGTCCGGGCAGCCTTGCTTGGATCTCATCTTCCAGAGCTGTCTTCATGTCGCAAAATAGGATATCATCTTAGATAAAGAAACGAAACAGTATCGTTTCGTTAATGATTTCGAAATCAGGGACCGTCTATGTGGATTGTCCGGCTCGCGCTTGCACGGCCGTATACTTTCGTTGTCCTCGCAATCTTGATTTTGATTGCCAGCCCGGTGGCCATCGATCGAATGCCCACCGACATCTTCCCTAATATCGACATCCCGGTGGTTGCGGCGGATTGGACTTACACAGGAATGGCCCCGACGGAGTTTGAGGGGCGCGTTGTCTCGGCGTATGAGCGTAGCCTGTCGACCACGGTCAGCGACATCGAGCACATTGAATCGCAAACGATCAACGGCATGTCGATCGTCAAGATCTTCTTCCAGCCGGACGTCAGCGTAAATACTGCCATCGCAGAAGTGACGGCAATTTCGCAGACTGTACTCAAGCAGATGCCCCCAGGGATTACGCCGCCCCTGATCATGAGCTATAACGCCTCTACCGTTCCCATCCTGCAGTTGTCGCTGTCCAGTCCAACCCTTTCTGAGCAGGAACTGGGCGATCTGGGAATGAACTACATGCGTTCTCAGCTCGCGACCGTGGCCGGGGCCGCCGTGCCATGGCCGTACGGCGGCAAAAATCCACAGGTAATGGTGGACATCAATCCAGCGCTTTTGCAGGCAAACGGGTTGTCGGCTCAGGACGTGGTGAGCGCACTCAATACGCAAAACCTGATTCTTCCGGCGGGTACGGCCAAGCTAGGCGCGTATGAGTACAACGTGGACATGAATGCCAGTCCGCAGACGATTCAGGGGATCGCCGATCTCCCGTTGAAGGCCGTTAATGGGACGACACTTTACCTGCATGACATAGGGAGCGTACGCAACGGATTTGCCCCGCAAACCAACATTGTGCGGCAGGATGGGCGCCGAGGGGCGCTGCTGACTGTTTATAAATCGGGGAATGCCTCGACCTTGGATATTGTCAGCGGCATACGGAAACTTCTTCCCATCGTTACGGCCACTCTGCCCATGGACTTGAAGATCACTCCCCTCGCGGATCAATCGATTTTCGTGCGCGCCGCCATCAGCGGGGTGGTGCGCGAGGCGATCATCGCCGCCTGCCTGACGGGAGTAATGATTCTGGTTTTTCTCGGGAGTTGGCGCAGCACGCTCATCATCGCGGTCTCTATTCCGCTTTCGATCCTGAGCTCGATCCTGGTTCTCGCCGCTCTACACGAAACCATCAACATTATGACCCTCGGCGGCCTGGCGCTGGCCGTCGGCATTTTGGTGGACGATGCAACGGTGACAATCGAAAATATTGAGCGATATCAGGAACAGGGGATGCCGCTCAACGATGCAATCCTCGAAGGCGCGGCGCAGATTTCGGTGCCTGCACTGGTATCCACTTTATGCATCTGCATCGTGTTCCTGCCGATGTTCTTTCTGAGCGGCGTACCTAAATATCTGTTTGTGCCGCTGGCAGAAGCAGTAGTCTTCGCGATGCTGGCGTCGTATGTTCTATCGCGAACTCTGGTGCCGACGTTAGCGAAGTATATTCTCAAGCCTCACAGTGCGGGAACCGATCACGAAGCGACGAAAGGCCACTGGAATCCATTCGCGGCGTTTCAGCGTGGATTTGTGCGGGTGTTCCAGGCGCTCCGCAGCGGGTACTCTGCGACGCTTGCATCCGCGGTCCGGCGGAGAAGAGTCTTTTTGCCTTCGTTTCTGCTCGTTTGCCTGGTCATGTTTCTTCTTGTTCCATGGCTTGGGCAGGATTTCTTCCCGGACGTGGACACAGGGCAAATTAAGTTGCACATGCGTGCGCCAACAGGGATGCGCATTGAAGAAACAGCGCGGCTTTGCGACCAGATTGAGGGCTCGATTCGACAAAGTATTCCGCCGAAAGACCTGGACGGCATTCTGGATAATATCGGGTTGCCGATCAGCCCCATCAATCTCACCTATAGCAATTCCGCGCCTATCGGCAGCGAGGATGCGGATATCCTGGTGAACCTGCGCGATCATCACAAGCCGACAAATGACTATGTTGCTGTGTTGAGCGATCGCCTGCGGCAACAATTTCCCCAAATCACCTTTGCCTTTTTGCCGGCCGATATGGTGAGCCAGATTCTGAACTTTGGTCTGCCCGCTCCAATCGATGTGCAGATTGCCGGTCCCAATTCCAATGCAAACCGGCTGTTCGCCAATAACTTGTTAAATCAGTTGCAACATGTCCCAGGCGCGGCAGACCTGCGAATTCAGCAGGCATTCGACCAGCCTAAGTTGCACCTCGAAATAGACCGGACCAAGGCGGCGGAAGGCGGATTCAGCCAAAAGGACATTGCCGACAACCTGCTGATTTCATTGAGCGGGAGCTTCCAGACCACACCCACATTCTGGCTGAATCCGAAAAATGGAGTGAGCTATAACCTGGTGGCACAAACTCCCCAGTATCGCATCCAGACATTGAACGACTTGAAGAATATTCCTATCACCGGACCTCACGCACAGCAACCTGAGATCCTGGCCGATGTGGCTTCGGTTCACAGGGACGAGGAGATGGGCGTGGTTTCCCATTACAACGTGCAGCGCGTGATAGATATCTATGGCGCAGCACGAAACCGCGATCTCGGCGCAGTCGGCCGGGACCTTCAACGCATTGTCAACGCGAATCGGAGCAAGCTGCCCGCTGGCAGCCGCATCTTCATTCGCGGACAGCTTTCTACCATGAGGGATTCATATGTGAGCTTACTGGGTGGATTGAGATTTTCGATTGTCCTTGTCTACTTGCTCATGGTAGTGAATTTTCAGTCGTGGCTTGATCCATTCATTATCATCACCGCGCTTCCTGCCGCTTTGGCCGGCATTGTGCTGTTCCTGTTTCTCACGCATACAACTTTGAGCGTCCCGGCCCTCATGGGAGCCATCATGTGTATGGGCGTGGCCACAGCGAACAGCATTCTGGTGGTGACCTTCGCCAAAGAGCGGCTGCTTGAGACCGGCAACCCGATTACCGCGGCGTTAGAGGCAGGCGCAACGCGTTTCAGGCCGGTGCTGATGACTGCGCTTGCCATGATCATCGGCATGGTTCCCATGGCTATGGGCCTGGGCGAGGGCGGCGAGCAGAACGCGCCGCTGGGCCGGGCCGTCATCGGCGGGTTGATCTGCGCGACAGCCGCTACGTTGTTTTTTGTTCCCGGTGTCTTCAGCCTGCTGCACCGGAATTATCAGATCATTCCGCAGGAGGAAAAGTGATACCTATCCTGCAGCGTAGGAGACTGCATCGATGAAGTCCGATATGGAAATAACGGATAGTGGCGCCCATAATGAAGCAGCGTTGCCCAGGCCATTTTATAGGCGGGCGTTGCCGCTGTTGCTCCTGGCTGCAGCCGTATGCCTTGCGGTGCTGATCGTCCGCGGCATTCAAAGTCGCGTACATGCAGAATCTTCCCTGGCACGCGCTACGGAGGAAAACGCGATACTCATGGTACGCACGGGTCATCCCAAACTAGGCGCGCCCTCTGAGGAGTTAGTGCTTCCGGGCAACATGGAAGCCTTCACCGATGCACCGATCTATGCGCGCACCAACGGCTACGTCCGGCGCTGGTTTGTCGATATCGGGGCTCATGTAAAAGCCAGACAGTTGCTGGCGGAAATCGAAACCCCTGAAGTCGATCAGCAACTTGGCCAGGCTCGCGCACAGTTTGCCACCGCACAAGCGGACTACAAGCTCGCCAAATCGACAGCCGAACGCTGGCAGAATCTTCGTAAAACTGACTCGGTATCTCAGCAGGAAACAGATGAGAAGGTGGGAGACATGGAGTCGAAGAGTGCCACAATGGAAGCTTCCAGAGCAAATGTGCGGCGCCTTGAGGAGACTCAATCGTTTCAGAAAATCTATGCGCCATTCAGCGGCGTAATCACGGCGCGCAACGTGGACATCGGCGATTTGATTAACGCCGGCAGCAATGGCACAGGTAGCGACCTGTTTCGTCTGGAGGCAATTCGCCAGATGCGCGTCTATATACAGGTTCCTCAGCTTAATTCCCGTTCCGCTGTGCCTGGCATGCCGGCCGAACTGGCGATTCCCGAGATGCCGGGAAAACGCTTCGCGGGCCACGTGGTTCGGACTTCCGACGCGATGGATCCCGCCTCTCGAACTTTGCGCGTCGAAGTGGACGTGGACAATCCGGATGAGGTGTTGATGCCGAGCGAATATGTAGAGGTGCATCTGAAGGTGTCGACTCCAACCAATTCCCTGATTGTGCCCGTCAACGCATTGCTGTTCCGTTCTGAGGGAATCTCCGCGGCCGTTGTGCGGGCTGATCATGTGGTGCTGCAGCCCATAATCATTGGGCGCGATTTTGGCGACGAACTTGAAGTGACATCGGGATTGGCCCCTGACGATCAAATTGTGATCAATCCTCCAGACTCGATTGCCGCCGGCCAGAAGGTCCGGCTGGCGCCGGCGGGAGCACAGCAATGAGAACTATGTCAATTGCGCTGGTTGCATTGTTGGTTCTTTGCGTTGGGTGTAAGGTCGGTCCCACGTATCGCGTCCCAGCAGTCATGGCGCCTCCTGCGTTTACTGAGCAACCCCCACAATCCTCCATTGGATCAAAGGATTGGGCAGCGGCGGCTCCGGAAGATGCATGGGCCAAAGGCCGCTGGTGGGAGGTCTTTCATGATCCTGAACTGAACGCGCTTGAGCAGCAGGTCGACGTGAATAATCAGACGCTGAAGAGTTCAGTGGCCCGGTTCCGGCAGGCGCGGGCTTTTGTTCGCGAGAACCGCTCCTCGCGTTTTCCAACGATCTCCGCTGGCGTCACGATTGCGCGCGATCGCGAGTCGCTGAACCAGGGTGTTGCACCTCCTGACAACGAAGCCGGGTATGGAAATTTCGATCTTGGAGCATCTGCTTCCTGGGAGCCCGATCTGTGGGGCCGCATTCGCGACCTCGTGGCTTCGTCCGTGCAGAACGCTCAGGCCAGTGCTGCGGATTTAGAAAACGCGCGGCTCAGTCTTCATGCTGAGCTTGCACTTGATTTATTTGATCTGCGCAGCCTGGACAATGAGCGGAAGATTCTTGAAGACTCGGTGGTGGCTTACCAGAAAGCTCTCGACCTTACCCAGAATCGCTATAACGGCGGCGCCGTCAATCGATCGGAAGTGGAGGAAGCGCGCACGCAACTGGAAGCGACCAGCGCGCAGGCAGTGGACGTGACCGATCTGCGCACACAGGATCAGGACGCTATCGCCGTGCTTACGGGGCAGCCGCCCGAAGGTTTTTCCATTGCTTATAAGACTGGATCACTGGCTCCGGTCGTCACCCCGGCCGGTGTTCCATCCGCATTGCTCGAACGGCGCCCGGACATTGCTGCCGCAGAGAGACGGGTTGCCTCGGCCAATAGCCAGGTGGGACTTGCTCACGCGGCGTTTTATCCGCAGGTGCTTCTCAGTGCAGCCGTTGGGCTGGAAGGCACCAGCATCACCAACTGGTTCAACTGGCCGAGCCGATTGTGGGCGGTTGGACCGTCCGCGGCACAAACGCTGTTCGATGCTGGAAGGCGGCGTGCAGTTCTCGATCAATCCACCGCCAGTTACGACGCGCTTGTAGCGGACTACAGGGAGAACGTGCTGACGGCATTTCGGCAGGTCGAAGACAATTTGGCTTCGTTGCGTATCCTCGAAGACGAAGCAGCACGGCAACAGCGGGCCGTAGCCTCAGCGCGCGCATCCGAGGAGTTGTCGCTGAACCGTTATAAAGGCGGATTGGTAACTTATCTTGAAGTCGTAACCGTGCAGAGTATCAGGCTCCAGAACGAACGTGTAGCTGTGGACATCGACCGCCGTCGCATGGAAGCGAGCGTCTTGCTGATACGCGCGTTGGGAGGCGGATGGGATGCCAATTCTCTGCCGCAACCTGGCGCCATTACTTCAACCAAATAAGAGCGGTGCGCGCTTCCTGGGCGGGATCTGACATTGACGCAGGAAAAGAGCGGAGGCTGTTGTATCGGTCTTCTGGCCAAATACCTATTTTGACTTTGATCCTCGTAACACTTCACCTGAGGTTTTGGGAGATCGCCGGGCGGCACTGTAATTTCGCCAGCTCCGCTTGGACCATGCTTACCACTTCTTCCAGGCGTGCGTTCACTTCGGGCGAGAGATCCATCCCCAATGACAACTTTACTGGCTGCACTCCGATGAGCACGACTTGACCAGGAATGGTGCCTTTGAAGGCCAACGCCGCCAGCACATCCGAAAGCCCGACCTGATGAGGCGAGAGTTTGGTCTTGAAATACGCGGGCACCTGCTCCCCCTCGAGACGGACGATGGATGCCGGTGGCTGACCGCACCGGATCGCGTCAACAACGATGAGATGATGGGCTCCTTCGAGTAGCGGCAAAAGCTCCATACCGGCCGTTCCGCCGTCCACAATCTCTACTTGTTTGGTCTCTTCATAGCGCTGAGCAAGGGCCTTGATCGCGTGTACTCCGACGCCTTCGTCGCTTAGCAGCACATTGCCGATACCCAGGACCACTGTTCTCTCAGGAAGCTCTTCTTCTAAGACTGGGCCATGCACGCTGTCTTTGACAAAGCTCAGCAATGGAATCTCGCCGGAACTCTCTCCTGTCACAGCGCCGTGACCTGGATATCGGTCTTGCGTTCGACATCGGTCAGATGCACTGCACACGCAAGGCAGGGATCAAACGAGTGTATGGTTCGCAGGGCCTCCAGTGGCCGCGCCGGATCAGCCACTGGCGTTCCCAGCAAGGCCACGTCATAGCTGGCCAATTGCTCCTTGTCGTTCTTTGGCGCAGCCAACCATGTGGAGGGAACCACCGCCTGGTAGTTTGCGATGCGGCCATCTCTAATTACCACCCAATGGGACAGCAGGCCACGCGGTGCTTCTTCCTGACCCACACCCATCATCGTGCCCTTGGGGAAGATAGGCTGGTTAAAGGTTGTCATGTCGCCCTTGCCGATGTTATCCATCAACAACTGCCAGTTTGCCTTGAGATACTCATAGGAAAGGCAGGCTCGAATTACTCGCGCGGCATGACGTCCGACGGTCGAATTCAAGGCCGAAGGTTCAATCTTTTCCGCCGACAATGCAGACATCTTCTCATTCAAGCGGTCCAGATAAGAGATGGTTTTCCTGTCTCCCGCTGCCACGCCGGCCAGTACTGCCGCCACCGGTCCCACCTGTGCCGGCTTGCCATAGAAAGTGGGCGCCTTAACCCAGCTATACTTGCCGTCATCTTGAAACTCGGTGTAGGCAGGAGTGGTTTCGCCTTTCCACGGAGGAAGCTCGCCGGCGCCTTTATTGTAGGTATACCAGGCGTGCTTCACCGACTCGGCTACGCCGCCAGTGAAATAGGTGTCGCCGAATCGTGAGATCGGCCTGAAGGTTGAAAGGTCGCCACCCAGGATATATCCGCCTGGAGACATAAATCGTGTGCCCTTGGTGTCTATGGGGATATCTGAAGTCGACAGAAAATCGTTGACGCCCGCGCCCATTCGCAACCACTCCGGATAGTATGCGGCAATGGCTGCGACGTCGACGAAGTAGCAGTTGTGGAGGAAGGCGCCGATCATGTCGATCTGCTCCTTGATCTGCATGAGCTTCTCGATAGTGAGCACACCCTCGCTGTCGGTTGCGATGGGATTGGAGACGCCGCCCACAGCCAGATTCTGGATGTGGGGAGTCTTGGCGCCAAGCGTGCCGACAATCTTGGCGGAACAACGTTGCACCTCCAGGGCCTGGAGGTAGTGTGCCACCGCCATTAGGTTGATCTCAGGCGACAGCTTCATCTGAGAGTGGCCCCAATAGCCATTGGTAAACACCCCGAGTTGGCCCGATCCAATGAAGGCCTTCAGCCTTTCCTGGGTGTGGGCCATGACTGCGTAACTGTTGCCTTCCCAGTCGGAGTGGCTCTCAGCGAAATGCGCGGCCCTGGAGGGATTTGCCTTCAGCGCCGACTCAACGTCCACCCAATCGAGGGCGGATAGTTGATAAAAGTGAACGATGTGATCCTGGATGGCATGAGCGGTCAACATCATGTTGCGGATGTATTGTGCATTGAGCGGAACTTCCAGCTTGAGGGCATCCTCGACCGCACGCACCGAGCAGATAGCATGCACCGCTGTGCATACACCGCAGATGCGCTGCAGTATGGTCCACGCATCGCGCGGGTCGCGGTCCAACACAATCTTCTCGATGCCGCGCCACATCTGGCCCGAGGCCCAGGACCTTGCAATCTTGCCATTCTCGACTTCGACATCAATGCGAAGGTGGCCTTCGATACGAGTGACTGGATCAATGGTGATTCTTGTCGTCATGGCGGCGCTCCTATTCGCTTGCCGGCGCCTGCGCGTTGACGCGCTCGGCGGAATAAAGGACGGGGAAATGCCTGACGATCAGGATGTAGCCGAGAACCTCGACTGCGATCATGCCGAAGGTGATGAGAATTTCAGGGGCAGACGGAAAGTATCGCCAGCCCGCGCGGTGATAAGCAACCAGATAGCTGTCAATGCGGTAAAGAACACAGCCCGACAAGATGCACAGCGCTGCAATGAACTGAAAACGGGGAGCCATCCGCCGGCGTTCGGATAGCAGAAGAATGACTCCAGTTATGCTTAAGAGATACTCGGCAAGAAAGGCGTAACTAAGCCCGTGCGAAGTGAAGATATAAGTCAGCTTGCCCCGGTAGAGGATATCGCCGAAGCGAATTACTAGGAACAGTGCCACCACCGCCGTCATGTAGCGCGAAAGCAAGCCAAGGATGCGGGCCTCCGATGGGCGTGAGAAGCGGTCGGACACCAGAGTTGCCTCAAACATCACGATTGCATAGCCGATGCTTAGCGCGGTCAGCAGATAGAGCGCCGGTAGAAGGGGCGTTTGCCAAAGTGGATTGATGAAGTAGCCGAAGGGAATCAGCATGGTGCCAAGAGACGATTGATGCATGGTGGGCAGCGTCATGCCCAGCGCAATGAGCACAAAAATTGTCTTGTCCAGCACCTTCTCGACGGTACTGGTGAGAGCGTGGAGATTTCCGCCGCGCTGCCGGGTCCACCCGGCCACCTTCTCGACAACGACCGGAGCAAATTCCAGCATCAGAACTGTTGTGTAGATGCTGATACACAAGGCTACTTCAATCATCACCGAATTGAGATTGAAATAAGTGGGCCACAGGATATGCCAGAAGTTCCACCAGCGGCTGATATCGATCAATACCGACGTGCCGCCGATGGCATAGCCGAACATGCTGGCAAGGATTGCAGGGCGCACCAACGGATGATAGTGTCCCTTGTTAAGAACATAGACCACCAGCGCAATGGCGTAACCACCGCAACCGATGGCCGTGCCGGCGACCACATCGTAGGCCAGCCACAATCCCCAGGAGTAACCGTCGTTGAGGTTCGTCACTATCCCCAGGCCAAAGAAGAAACGGACCAGGACGAGCATCGCCATGATCGCAACCATGAGGCCTGCAAGAATTGTCGTTCCGGTGATGTAAGGTCCGCCGACAGGTTTTGGGCTCATTGCTTACTCATCCTCTTTCTCGTCGGCTTTCGCGTTGCGGCGAACCGCGAAAAGCAGGCTGCCAAACAGCAGCGCAGGCGCCATCATCCCTTTGTACAGGGTGTGCTGAATCCTTTCCGAGGTGGAGACGAAGGACTTTTCCGGCAGTGAAGGCAGCCCCAGCTTCGCAAAAGGAACGCCGGCCAGATAGCACACTTGTGTGCCGCCAACCTCCTTTAGCCCGTAGGTCTGCGCATTGTAGCGCGGTGCCCTTTTCTCGTACGTGTCTGTCGAATCGACTGTCTTGCGCGGGAAGAATGTTCGCTCTCCAACGGTGAGCTTGTGGCGGCGTTCGGCTTCGGCGCGCAGTGCGCTCTCCGAACCGAACAGAGTGGCGCCGGTTGGGCAAACCTCGGCACAGGCTGGAATCTTGCCGGCCACCTGGCGCTGCTTGCACATTTCGCACTTGCGCAGGCGCGCGATTGTCTTGTTGTACTCGAAACGCGGCACTCCGAAAGGACAGGCGGCAACGCAGTACCGGCAGCCGATGCAGTTGTTGGGGTTGTAGCTGACGATCCCCGTCACTGGGTCCTTGGTCATCGCTGAGACCGGGCAGACCGAGACACACGAAGGATCGACGCAGTGCAGGCACGATTTCTTGACGAACGCGAAGCCGTCCTCTTCTTGATCCTTGTTCTTTGCGGAGCCCTCCGAGTAGGCCTTGATTACGGTCAGCGAGTTCGCTGACAGATCAAGCGGTGCGTCCCAAAGATTGTTCCCGTTATTGAACTCCGGATGCAGGTTGTTGGCTTCGCGGCAAGCGGATACGCACGCCTTGCAGCCAACGCAGAGTGTCGAGTCAAAGAGCAGGCCGACCGCCTTGGGCGGCAAAGTCTTTTCTTTTCGTTCTTCCGCTTCGGCCAGCCCAGCGACCGCACAAGCGGCGCCTGCCACTGCCGTCCCTCGCAAAAATGTACGCCTTGTCAGACTCATGGCTTCACCTCTTGCAAGACATGCGATGGCGCGTTTTGAGCGCATGAATCATGGAGTCACTCCTCGCCGTCCGGCGAGTCTTCCGATTTGGGTGCCGGCTTGTTCTCCGGTTTGGATCCTTTGCCCAGGTTCTTGGCCATGGCAGCGGCGGCGCCAATGGCAATTCCCACGCCCCCCGCAAGCACCGCCGCAGCGGCTACGCTCACACCTTTGCCCTGCTCTTCGACAATGTGCGGATAAAACGCGGGCGATGTCACGAACTTCAACTCAGCCAGGGAGTGGATGGGCTTTTCGAAGCCGATTCCCCTCTCTGTGCAACCAATGCAGGGATGGCCTGTGCCCACTGGCCAGCAACCCCCTCCGGCATCGCCGAACAAGACAGCAGGGCAGTTGGCGTAGGTCTCCGGTCCCTTGCAGCCCAGCCTGTAAAGGCACCAGCCGGAGCGATGTCCGAAATCGCCAAATTCTTCGGCAAAGCGGCCGTTGTCGAAGTGCGGGCGCCGCTCGCAATTCTCGTGAATGAGACGCGAATAAGCGAACTTCGGACGTCCCTGGTTGTCGAGGTCAGGGAACCTGCCGAAGGTGATGTAATGAACCACCGTTGAAAGGAAGTTATAGGGATTGGGCGGGCACCCGGGTATGTTGACCACCGGACCTTTCCATACCTCGCTTACACCCGTGCAACCGGTGGGATTCGGTTGCGCTGATGGCATCCCTCCCCATGAAGCGCAGGAGCCCAGCGCGATCACCGCCGCAGCATCCTTTGCGCATTCGTTCAGCAGTTCGGTTGCCGTCCTGCCGCCGATCTTGCAGTAGATTCCGCCATCCTTAGTGGAGACAGCCCCCTCAACGACCAGCAGGTACTTGCCCTTGTTGGCGGCCATCGAGGCTTTGCGCGCTGCTTCGGCTTGCTTACCGGCGCCGGCGAAGAGCGTTTCATGGTAGTCCAGCGAAACAAGCTCCAGAATTAACTTGTCAATGGCAGGATGCTCGGAAATCAGCATCGATTCCGTACAGCCAGTGCACTCCGAGAGATGCAGCCAGATCACCGAGGGGCGGCGTTTGGCGACAATCGATCGGGCGATTGCAGCCTCTGCGCCCGCCGGCAGACCGAGTGTTGCCGCCATGCCGGCGCAAAACTGCAAGAACACACGCCGCGATAGACCGAGTTCTCTCTCGGTGCCTGCCGGCATTTCGCCATTCAGTTGCTGAATCATCTGCTCAACCCCGTCCCGCATTCAACACCAGCTTGAAACCCCACCACTCCAGCCATCTTATATGTTAATCATCTTATCAGCCTATCAGACAGGTTTAACGATGCGGACAAAAAATATATGCGTCTCTCCAGTCGCCTTACAGGAATCGAGTTGCTGTTCTGGAACTTGCCTGGCGAAGGGCTTGCGCATGGAGTCCACTGACGCACGTATATAAATGATTCTAATTATGATAGGTGAATTTCTCTTGGATAGTTGCTTGGATCGCGCTGTCCGCGAATGTAATGGAATCGGAGCTTTTCTTGCCGAGGGAAATCCAGCCAGTCTCGACTTTAGCGGCTGTGGAGAAGGAAGCGAAGCTGCGCCCGGCGTTGCAGTCCGCTTGTGTTTCAGGCAAATCTCGCCCGCTCTTAAACCGCTGGCCGCCTGAATGTACGAGTCGCGCTCGCTGATTGTCTGCTATTCTGACATACGCCCGATGGGTGGAGTCGAGCCGGAATCGAGCAGACTCCATTCTCTTCAGGAGTGGGATCCGTGAACAATACAGCTTCGACGCTGAAACCAGTTTCCCGAACCACGCTTAGCGAACAAGTTGCCATGCAGCTTGCCGCAGAGCTGGAGGCCAAGCGCTGGAATCCGGGCGAGAAATTGCCCTCCGAAGCGGATCTTTGCAAAGTGTTCAATGTGGGAAGATCCACCCTACGGGAAGCGTTAAAGTCCCTGTCGTTCATTGGCATGATTCGCATGCGCGCAGGCGGCGGAAGCTACGTGGCCGAACAGCGTTCCAAGTATCTGGACGGATCTCGGCTCCTGGCCAAGAGTGTACTCACCACAGACAAAATTGTGGACGACTTTTGTGAAGTGCGCCTGCTGATCGAAGCCGAGATTGCGGGGCTGTGTGCCCAGAGAGCAACAGAAGAAGATCTCCGCAAACTTGAGGGCATCGTGCATGAAATGAAGACCTTGATCGATCAGGACGGCAAAGGATTTAGCGATCTGGATTTACGCTTCCACATGGCGATTGCCGCTGGCAGCAAAAATGAGATCTTGATAGAGCTGCTTGAGCACATTCGAGAAGGGTTGCAGGAATTAATCGACAATAGCTTGCTCCTGCCCGCCGGCAGGGAATTGGCCTATAAGCAGCATCGTGCGTTATTGGAAATCCTGAAGCAGCGCGATCAACGCAGGGCGCGCACTTCGGTGCGCACTCACTTGCGATCATTCCAACGTGGTTACAAAGTTCTCTTCCAAGCTCCCAAAGAGAGCTAGCGTTCTGACTGCTTTGGAACAAGCGCTCTCGAACGGGCCAGGGAGATTGTTCTCGTTGGCCAATTACTGCGCGAAGCAAGTTCCTACTCCTCGTTTCAAGGACACAGACCCTACTGTGGGAAAGTATTCCCAGACTCTAGTTTGAACTTTAGAGAAGAAGAAACAATCCATCATTCAGAGCCTTCAGGAGACCGGTACCTAACTTATAGGTTATGGCGAGTAAATTTATGCGTATCTTTGGCGGAAGACGCGGCGCAGCCTACAAACTGTACTAACATAACTTAGGAAATGTCTGTCCCCTTTTTGCAGGTCAGTCTGTGGGGATAGCATCCCATTGGGAGAGAGAATTTAGCCATGCAATACTTTCTAGGAATCGACGTCGGAGGGAGCGTTATCAAGAGCGGCCTCTACGATGCAAACGGGCGCGAAAAGGGAGTTGCCTCGATATCCGCTCCCGTCGTAAGCCCTCGGCTAGGCTGGACCGAACGCGACATGAACGAAATGTGGGGAATTGCGTGCGAAACCATTCGCCAGGTACTTCGGACGAGCGACGTTGCGGGCAGTGATGTTGCAGGCATCAGCTACTCCGCCCACGGGAAGGGCCTTTATGCGGTCGATCGAAATGGGAACCCGGTGCGAAATGGTATTGTGTCGTCGGACAGTCGCGCAATGCCGTTGGTGCGCCGGTGGAAATCGGCCAATCTGGAGGAAAAGACCTATCCTTTGGGTTTTCAGCAAATCTGGCCGAGTCATCCTGCCTCCCTCCTGGCATGGCTGAAGGAGAATGAACTAGACAATTATCGTAAGATCGATCGCATTCTGATGGCGCACGATTGGATTCGATACAAGATGACGGGCCAGTTCAACGCGGAAGTTACGAACATCTCCGGGAGTAATCTCTTCAACGTTCGACGCGAAGAATATGATCGCAATCTATTTGCACTCTTCGGCATTGAGGAGATGGCTGATTGTGTGGCTCCGACCATTGACTCCGCCCAGAGCTCGGGAGGCGTATCGAAGTCTGCTGCTGCAGAAACCGGACTCAGAGAGGGAACTCCTGTGTTTGGCGGCTTCTTCGACGTGGTCTCGGCGGCTGTGTGCTCCGGTCTATCGGACGAAACCCGCATCAATGTGACGATGGGCACGTGGACGATCGTGACATGGGTAGACAGCAAAATTTCAGAGAGCAACTATCCCTACACGTGGGGACGCTATTGCATCCCAGGCAAGTACTTTGTCCATGAGGGAAGTCCAACTTCCGCGTCAAATCTTGAATGGTTTGTTCGAAACTTCATGGCAGACAAGAGCAATCCCTACGAACTCGCCAATGCCATGGTTGCTTCAGTCGAGAAGGCTTCGACGGATATTATCTTTTTTCCTTACCTCTTTGCCTCAAACCTTGGAGACAATCTATCCGGTGGTTTCTACGGCCTGGCCAATGCACACAATTTCGCCCATGTAGTGCAGGCGCTCTATGAAGGGATCTGCTTCTCGCAGCAGGCCCATTTGGAGCGAATAGTTGCGTTGGCCGGAACCTCGCGGCCTTTGCGCCTGACGGGCGGACCAGCGCGCTCGAAAGAGTGGGTCCAGATGGTGGCCGATATCAGTGGGATGCCGGTCGAGGTCGTCCACGTAACAGAATCAGGCTGCAAAGGAGCGGCAATCGCAGCGGCAGTGGGATCGGGAGCATTTCCCTCGTTTAAAGACGCGATGGAGACGATGTGCCCGGAAGTCTCGTCGGTGGAACCGGACACTTCGGTGACGCAACGCTATCAGGACAAATACGCGCGGTTTCGGCAATTGGCCGCAGTGCTGAACAATGCAACTCCGACTCGCGAGCTCCTTTGAGGCGAATGTCTCGAACAAGAACCCAATGAGAAAGCATCCGCTCGGAATTTACGAAAAGGCGCTGCCACCGAACCTGACTTGGGCCCAACGCCTGGCGATGGCCAAGGTATGCGGCTTCGATTTCGTCGAGGTGTCCATCGACGAGAGCGACGTTCGGCTCAAGCGATTGGGCTGGACGCGCAGCGAACGTCTTGATCTGGTCCGGGCCATCCTCGAAAGCGGTGTACGCATACCAACGATGTGCCTTTCTGGCCATCGGCGTTTTCCATTCGGAAGCCATGACCAGTCGATTCGCGACCGTGCCAGAACTCTCATGGAAGGCGCCATTCAACTGGCGCAGGACCTCGGAATCAGAACCATTCAACTGGCCGGTTACGATGTCTATTACGAAGCGCATGATGAAGGAACTGTGGCCCGATTCGAGGAGGGCCTGCGTTGGGCAGTGGAGCAGGCCGCCGCAGCGCAGGTAATGCTGGCCGTCGAGATCATGGACACAGCTTTCATCAACTCCATCAGCAAATGGAAAATCTGGGAAGCACGCATGAACTCGCCATGGTTCACCGTCTATCCCGACGTTGGGAATCTGTCGGCCTGGGGCAACGATGTTATCGCAGAACTGAAAGGCGGGATCGACAAGATTGCTGCGATCCATCTAAAAGATACACTTGCGGTCACGCCGTCCTTTCCGGGTCAGTTTCGCGATGTTCCCTTTGGCGACGGCTGTGTTGATTTTGTTGCCGTGTTTCGTGCATTGAAAGAACTCAATTATCGAGGAACTTTCCTAATTGAGATGTGGACTGAAAAGGTGGCCGAACCTGAGACTGAACTAATCTCGGCACGACGCTGGATTGAGGCACGGATGGAAGAGGGAGGTTTGGAGGCTTGAAGATCTTAAGCGACGTGCTTCCAAACTTAGGCCAAGAAGCACATCACACATCTCACATCAAAAGATTCGCTCATTTACACAAACTAACCAGCTAATGCCAGTTCTCGTTTGAAGGGATCCGGTAACAAGTTAGTGGAAAGGATCAACGATTCGGTGCGCAGGTTGACTCCCTTAGGACGAAATGCGTCTTATATTCAAATTGCGATCTCCTGCTATCACCTTCTTGAATCTCCTCAAGAAGCGCCCGAAACGCGAGGTTTGCCAATTCCATTGGAGAAAAGCGAATTGTAGACAAGGATGGCTGCGTGAAGCGGCACATTGTCAAATCATCAAATCCGACGAGTGCCATGTCCTTCCCGGCTTGAATGCCTCTCATGCCCAAAGTCTTCAACGCGCCGATTGCTGTAACGTCATTGCAGCATAATACGGCTGTTGGAGGCTTGGGGAGGTTCAACAGGTTTACGATCCCGCTTGCTCCACCATCCCAGGTGTGTTCGCACTCCACTGTAAGCTCATTTTCTAAAGTTATACCGAACCCTTTCAAGGCCCTTCTGAAAGCGTTATAGCGGGTTCTCATGCTACTCCAGTCTAACTGGCCGCTCAAGTATCCAATCCGTTGATGGCCAAAGTCGACCAAGTGCCTTACCGCCTCACGTATCCCGGTTAAATAATCAATGCGAATGTTCCTAACTTTCGGAAGCTCATTGTCAGAACCTGCATAGATCATCGGTAAATTAATTGGGTAGTCTCTAAGATACCGCTCCATACCAAAAGTCATTACGGCTATGCCTTCTACTTGCCGTTCTTGCAAACGTGTCACACAGACTGCAACGTGGTCAGGATGCGTCTGCGTATCGGCAAAACTGATGAGAACTTCGTACCCTTGCTCAACCGCGGCGCGCTCGAAATATAGAATGATCTCCGAGAAGAACGGATTGCCTCCGCTCAATTCTGAGACGATCAGGCCAATCGTGCGGGTTCTTCCGCGTGCCAAGGCGCGGGCCTGGTGGTTCGGCCGATATCCGACTTCTGCGATGACCTTCTGTACGCGGCGTACAAGTACTGGATCAACGGTCTCGATATTATTGATGATCCGCGACACCGTCGAATGAGATACCCGGGCTCGGTGTGCAATCTCTCTTATGTTCATACTTCCCCTTGCGCTGACCGCCAAGACCGGTGGCTGGATTGCGGTATACCGGTCGCTTCCTCGGTAATTACGACTCTCGGGCGCTATTCAAATGAGGCTGTGTCAACAGACAGAGTAAAGCGATGCTCTTCACTGTGGCAACTAAGCGGCGAAGGAGTATCCAACCCCGAAGGCCACGCCCAAGGCTGACACGGGCAAATTCCCAAACTGGTCTCCATCGTGGAACGCGCTGAGAGATCGACGAGAGACTCCTCTCGGGTGCCGGGAATCTGACGCCATTAAATGCCGTGACAAACGCTTCGCCTCTGCATTCGCGCAAGTGACGGACGCAGTCGAAGATTGGCACGTGTTGCTTCGCTTTAACTTCAGGACTACTTGCGCCGCATCTTGAAGTGCACCGGAGACTTTTGTGAATTGCAAACAACGCATCTAATTTCAGGTGCTCTCGTCTTCAAGATGCAGCTCCATCTCATGACTCTTCTCTCATGGGCTCAGCGCGTGCGATCTCGGAATCCAGCACGCGCCTGGACCATCCAGCATGGCTTCAGCAGGCATGATCACCAACTGCCGGCATATCGGAGTGAACATCCGGCCCAAAATAACGTAAAGTAACCAGTGGGTCTGTCCGCGACTCGTTCACGAATCTGACGCCTTCTACGGCTGCGTCATAGGCAACAAAGACCTCGTCCTGAGTCATCTGTCCGAAGCGGATCGCGGATGGACAATCGATGTCCAATTTCCCTATCGTGCCATGCCCCTGTGTCACGATCAAACCGTAGGCTCCTGGATCGCGAATGGTGCAGCTTGCGCCGGGCAACACTGTGAGTTCCTTCGCGCTGAAACGCTGCTCACCCGCAATTCTGCCGTAGACGATCCACTTATCGATGTAACCGTCGCTTTCAGAGTCGCTCACCGGAATGGGCTCCAGATAGTGTGCGCTCTTGAAGTTCGGGTCGGTATTCGTTGGCCAGTCAACGAGGTCCACTAGGAAATCGAAATCGTGGTGTCTATCCTCGGGCACATCCTGCAAGAGCAGCGAACGCTCCACTCGGCGTCCGTCCACCATTGACTGAAACATTGAGAGAACATCGCTACCCCACTGCGGCTCGTAGGTCAGCAATGAACCGGGAGCATGGAGGATTCGGGGTGGAACCAGCCAGCCTGTTCCCGGTTTGAGGCGGTAGGCCTTGGAAAAATCAAGGATTCCGTTATCACCCTCATCCCATTTTTCGAGGCACCGCCGGATATCCTCCTTCTTGGTGCCGGGCTCAAGTCCAAAATAGGTATGCGGGAAAATTCCGGACGTAGCATTGAGCTGCGGCGGAAAATAGTAGCCCTCCGGCTTGCCTTCGCGGCCCACAAGCTTTGCCTGTTCCTCGCTCTGATGCAGGTGATGCGGTATGGGGCCGAGATTGTCAAAAAACTTACTGT
>Ga0182013_10003322_pt1 | contig 20231 bp, 22 predicted proteins | sample 612S2MmetaG_FD_120487 | JGI IMG/M metagenome (GOLD analysis project Ga0182013, IMG submission 120487) | Permafrost microbial communities from Stordalen Mire, Sweden - 612S2M metaG | ecosystem: Environmental > Terrestrial > Soil > Wetlands > Permafrost | place: Sweden: Stordalen | collected... | reverse complement strand
CGTTCTGATCCGCCAACCCTCCGACCGAGCAATCCTCCGGCCCGCGCGGTCGGAATGGCGCGTTCCACTGCGGCGATGGCGTGCGGATATTCCGTGCGCACATAGATGAATCCCCGCGACGCTCCAACGGCGAGGCCGGCGATCGCCATGCCCTCGATGAGCAAGAAGGGATCGCCTTCCATGATCATCCGGTCGGCGAAGGTCCCGCTGTCGCCCTCGTCGGCGTTGCAGACGACGTACTTCTGCGGCGCGACGGCCTCGGCTACGGTGCGCAACTTGATCCCGGTCGGAAAGCCGGCTCCGCCGCGGCCGCGCAGGCCCGACGAGGTGACGGCCTCGACGATTGCGGACGGGCCGAGCGCGACGGCCCGTTCCAGCCCCGTTAGCCCGCCGTGGCGGCGATAATCCCCGATCGACAGAGGATCGGTGATCCCGCAGCGGGCGAAGGTCAGGCGCGTCTGACGGGCCAGAAAGGGCAGGTCTTCGGGCCGGCCGATCCGTTTCGGGTGAGTCCCGCCGTCGAGCAGCGCCGCATCTAGCAGGGCTGGCGCCTCTCCGGGGTCGATGGGGCCGTAGCCAATCCGGCCGGCGGCGGTTTCGACCTCGACCAGGGTCTCCAGCTCGAAGACGCCGCGCGAGCCGTTGCGTACAATATCCAGCGCGACGTTCCGCACCGCGGCCGCCGCATCGAGCGCCGCCGCCACCTCGTCGGCGCCCACCGCGACCGCGGCCGCGTCGCCCGGCACGTAGAGGCGAAGGCTCACCGGGCTTTCTCCGCCAGCAGCCGGTCAAGCCGTGCCGGATCGAGGCGCGCCACCGGCCGCCCGTCCAACAGCGCGGCGGGTCCGCTGGCGCAGAGGCCGAGACAATAGACGGCCTCCAGGGCGACCGTATCGCAGCCGGCCAGACGGGTTTGCGCCCAGGCGGCCAGCGCCTCGCCGCCGCGCGCCTGGCAGGCCTCGGCGCGGCACAGCTTGAGCATGTGCGGGAGCGGCGGCTCGCGATGGAAGTCGTGATAGAAGGTCAGCACCCCGTGCACCTCGGCGCGCGTGATGTTGAGCGTGCTGGCTACGATGGGAACGGCTTCGTCCGGCACGTGGCCGAACGCCCTGCTTAGAGCGTGAAGAACGGGCAACAAGGCGCCGTCCCGGTGGGCCTCGGCCTCGATGATCGCCGCGGCTCTCGTGGCGTCCCAGGCGCTGAATGTCACGATCGCTCCGATCTTTGCGACGAAAGACACGTGGATCTTCCCCCGAAAAAGTGGACGGGGTTAGGCCGCTCTAAGCTCGGCTTCGGCTGAGCTGGTGTAGCCCAGGGCCGAGTGCAGGCGGGAGGGATTGTAGAAGCCCTCAATGTAACTGAACAGACCTCGCCGCGCGTGGCCGTGAACCCGACCTTGATCGACTGTCACCAGGCCCGCATTCAGCGCTTGGCCGGGGTGGGCTTGCTGCAGACCACACGATCTGGCGCATCGCCAGAGGCGAGCTTCTGCGCGCAGATGGGCCGCAATTGCTCGTTTTCGAAGACCATGTTGCGCTCCTCGTTGGGTGCGTTCTGTTCACAGTCGTACTCGAGCTGAACAACGCCCGACGCCCAGGCCCAGCGGCGCTTCACCCTGAACGGCCGGGTGAAATAAGTCGGATCGTAGAGGGTCACGTCCCAATCGAGTTCGGTCCCGTCGGCGCTCTTGCTGATGCGCTCGACCATGTGCAGCTTGTTCGAACTCGGGACGCCCTTCTCGTCGAGCCAACCCAGCCCGTTGAAGCCGACCGTGTCGACGACCAGGGTGTCGCCTTCCCAGTGGCCGACCGAATTGCCCATGTAGGTCGGGGCCAGCTTGGCAGGGTGGCTTTTGCCGAGGAGGACCTGGCGAACGTTCCGGTCCTCTTCGGAGATGAACGCGATCTGTCGCTTTGTCTGCATGACGACGACCCCCAGGTGGGGGTTCAAGGTGGCGTCGACCCCCGTCGGGCGGCAGGTCATGTGCGGGGAAGCAATGGGCGTGGCCTTCTCGAACATCTGCAGCCGGTGATCGTAGATCGCCTGGCCTTGCGGCGTGAGCGGAGGATTGTCGCCGATCGAATAGTTGGCGGCGGGCGCCGACGGCTTGTCGATCCAAACGCCGCTGAAATCGCGAGGGTCCGTGTTCGCCGCCTCCGCAGGACCGCCGCCGACGGTCTGCGGGGCGCCAGGCGGATTGAAGGGATGCTCGGGCGGATTGAGGAGAACAGGCGTTTGCGCGTTCTGAGCCTGTGCGACGCTGGCGAACATCATGGCCGCGACGCCCAATAGCACTCGCTTGTGGATCAATCGGATCATGGAACGCTGGCTCGCCTTCTTATACAAATAGGTGTGATGCGCTCTTGTTCAGCGGGCTCATCGGATCGCCGGTTCGCCCTTTTTAATGCGGTCGAGGCAAACGTCCTCCTTGATGACCGCGCCCTCAGGTTTCCGGCGATAGGTCACCGCGGTCCGCCAGGGGCGGCTGAAGGTTTTCGCGTCGTCGATCGTGATGCGGTCTTCCAAGCGATCGGGGCCGAGCAACCGCAGCCGCTCGGTCAGCTTCATCTCATCGCTGTGCGGCAGGCCGGCCGAATCCAGCAGGGTGCTGTCACGCAGTCCCGTGGTTTCGATTATGAGAGTTGCGCCCTCCCAATGGCCCACGGCTATCCCGATCGAGATGGGGTAAGGAACGTCGAGCTGCTTGGCTGCCATGTCGACCGTGCGCGCCCAGTGGTTCCATTGGTAGAGGAATGCGACGCGCCGGGGCTGCACCAACAGCTCGAACGGATAAGGGGCGAACATCAGCCGGGGCACGCCGGCTCCCGCGCACCATGACACGGAATCGTAGCTCGTATCGCCAGCACGCCGGGCGGCGAGATGGCTTTCGTAAACCTTCCGCGCCTCTGGGAGCAGCGGCGGATCGTGGCTATCCACGGCCTTCACGGCCGTCACCGGATGCTCGATCATCCAGACGCCGGAGAAGGCGTCGTGTCCGTCAGCTGTGGCGGCGTGTGCATGAGCGGCCAGCGCCATAGCGAATACAGCCGCGAGACCCGCAATGTTGAGAGCAGACGCCGGCATGGCTTCCCTACCGATCTTCCTTGCGCCCGAAGGCGGTTTCATATGTTGCAGCCCGAAGGCCGCGCCGGGCCGAGGGCGGCCATGATGGCGCGCGATCATGGCCGTCGACGAGGGATGCGCATAAACAGCACCCGCGGAAAATGCCACCGGCGATCCAGAGGCGTCGCGCCGCCCTGTTCACATCTTTCCCCAACCTTCGCCGGCCTTGTCCTGCTCGTCGAACATGCCTTCGCCGGCGGGCTTCGTCTTCAACCACTCGGTGATGTCCCAGTGTTCGACGATCTTGCCATTCTGCAGGCGGAACAGGTCGCCGACGGCGATTCCGGGGCTGCCGGGCTTAGGGACGACCTGAGACAGCATGACGACGTAGTCGCCTTCCGCCAGCACCAGCTTCACGTCGAGCGTGGGCGGGTGTCCCTTGAACTCTTCCCTGTAGCCGTCCAGCGCTTTCTTCAGCCCCTCCAGACCATCTTCGATCATCGGACTGTGCTGGATGTAAAAGTCGCCCATGAATGGGCGCGCGGCTTCGAAGTCGAATTGGCTGACGCCCTTGTAGAAGCCCAGCACCGCTTGCTTGTTCGCCTCCAATTGGGCGGCGGAGACCGGTGCGGCGGCCGGTTGCGCCGCCGCTGGCGGCGGCAGAGCCACCAGGCAACTCAAGGCCAGCAACGGCGCGAGGATCCAGGAGAGTTTAGGCATGGCCATCGCTCCGTTCAAAACATGCCATTGAAGTTGCGGATGCCCGGCACGTCCTGCTTGGCGGTCCACTGCTCGGCGATCTTGCCGTCCTCGAAGCGGAAATAGACCATCATCGCCGCGCCAAATTGGCCGGGGGCGGGGAAGTCGTGCACGTGCAAGAACACCAGGTCGCCTTCGGCGAAGGCGCGCATGATGGCGCTATAGTGCCGCGGCTGACGGGTCTTCAGGTCGCCGTAGTAGGCCTTCCACTCCGCAAGGCCGCTGGGCGAAGAGCCGCTATGCTCGTGGTAGCTCGAGCTCAGGTACTGGCTTGCCGCGTCCCACCCCTGGGTGTTGAGCGCGTTCCAGAACGCGATCGCCACCGCCTTGTTGTGCTCCGACACGCTGTCGCTGAGGGCGGCGGGCTGGTCCGCCGGGGCGGCGTGCGCCCCGGCCGAGCAACCCAATAGACAGGCTAGGCTTACAGCCGTCAGTGTTTTCATGCCCACAACCTTATCAGAAGTGCGCCGAAAGGATCACGCCAACGGTCCGCGGATCGTACAGGGTCGCCGAAACGTTCACCGGTTGCACCGTCTGGACCAGCACGTCGGTCTTGTAGCGGTTGTCAGTGAAGTTCCGGACATAAGCGGTGACCGAGTAGTGCTTGTCGGGCAGGGTGAGGGTCGCGCTCAAATCGCCAATCAACTGGTCTCCCACATCCGCATAGGGCGTGGCGCCGGTATTGAACAAGGACGGGGTCAGGAACTGCGAGCTCACACTGTGAGCCGACAAGTACCGTCCGTCGCCGTGGACCGACAAGTCGACGCCGTCGGCGAGGTGGAAAAAGTGGGTGTAGGCCGCGTTGACCGTGTGCGGCACGACGTTATTGGGCTGCGTCGCGACCGCAAATTGGGTGAATTCCGCAGGCTCGTTGATGAAGTGGGCGTTCACATAGGAATAGTCGAGTTCGAACTGATCATCGGCGGTCGGCCGGTAGGTGGTTTCAAGCTCTCCGCCATACATTCGCATCGGTACATTCAAGGTTGCGAATTCCTCAGCAAAATTATTGCCTGAAATATTCACCCCATTAGTCTGGTAGCCGGAATAAATATAGTAGAAGACATCGCCATTGAGCTGCAGCGTATTGTCGAAGAATCGGTTCTTCGAGCCGAGCTCGAACGACGTCACCGTTTCGGACTTAAAGGGCATGTCCGTAGGGACATTGCCGGCGCCGGTCGAGACCTGCACGTCACCCGGCAGGAAGCCACTGGAGATCATGCCATAGGCCATGTTGACCGGCGTCAGATCATGCTCGAGACGCGCCTTGTAGGTGACATTGTTGAAAGCGCGGATCGCGGCGCCGCCGTTCAGGTTGTAGGTATCCAGGATCGATGGGCTGGCCGGGAGTGGGAAGCCGTTGACGTTGCTGCTGTAGACTTCGTCGTTCTGAATATGGGTGTAGTCGTAGCGCAGGCCTCCGGTGAAGCGCCAGCGCTCGGCGAACGGATAGGTGGCTTCGGCGAACACACCGGCGTTTTCAGTGGTGCGTTGGCTCGACGATTCGAACGCCAATGCGCCGGTCTGATTGAAGGTAAGCGAAGTGTTCGCGGTGAGCGGGTTGTTGTAGTAGAAGGCGCCGGCCTGCCACGTTAGCTTCGAACCCGCCTCGGACGACAGGCGCAGTTCCTGGGTCAGGAACTGGTCTTTCGGAGTAAGGTCCGGCTGGCTCAGGCCGCCGGGAAGCGGACCGGCCGTGATGAGCACGGTGTTCTGCTCGAAGGTGCGGAAAGCCGGCAGATAGGTCACGTTGAACGGGCCGGCGTTCCAGTTCACTTCAGCCCAATATTGGCGCTCCTTGGTGTTGCCCGTGCCGATCAGCGCCGAGGTCGGCGCGACGGTGTTGGGCGCGGTCAGTTGGTTGATAACACCCCCGGTGTGGAAGGTGCCGTCGTCGAACTGGGCGCCGAGCAGCACCGACAAATCGGCGCTGGGCCTATACAGCAGCTTGATGCGGGCGGCGGTGTCGTTCAGCGCGCCGCCGTCGGGCGAGTTATAGCCATCGCGTGAATAACGGTTGGCGGCGATGCGGATCGCGAAAGTGTCGCCGACCGGCACATTCACGGCGCCGCTGTAGTGCTGCAGGTCATAACTGCCAAGCTCGGCCGAGGCGTCGGCGCCATAGTGATCGAGTTGGGGATTGTTGGTGTGGAACGCCACCACGCCCGCGGTGGCGCTGCGCCCATAAAGTGTGCCTTGCGGCCCGCGCAGAACTTCGACGCGGCCGATATCATAGTCGCTGCCCATGCCTTCATAGATGTCATCGGTGTAGACAGCCACGGCAGGGACCGAGGAGACGATGCCGCCGCGCGCCAGTCCGCTCGATGAAAGGCCGCGAATGGTGAGCGAGCCGCCGACGTTGTCACTCCGGCCGCCCACCGTATCCGTTGTGGGGCCCGCGACCACGCCGGGCACGTCTTGCAGGATGTCCTGTAGCGAGTAGCGGCCCTGCGCCTTCAGATCTTCGCCCTTGCGAACGCTGACCGACACCGCCGTCTTTTGCACGTTGGAGATGCGGTGTTCGGCGGTGACGACAACTTCCTGAAGGGTGGATACGCCCGCCGCGGCCGGCGCGGGCGCGGTCTGGGCATGCGCCAGGCCCGCGTCGAGACTGCCGAACACGGAGCATAGAATCAGAGCCGAAACGTGCGCGGAATCTTTAGGAGCCTTCATGGCTGCCTCCCCAAAAAGTTTTTTTCTGTGGCGATTCCTAGCACAAATCAGCCTGCGCAAGCCATGCTCAAAAAGGCTCACCTTGGAAAAAAGCGCATTTTTTTGTTTAATGCCGGTCACTATTCAACGTAGTGCGGGCTATGTCGGCGGCATGGAACGCGGCCCAGAAAATGTTTTTTTTGCTGAAAGCGGCAACCTTGCGGACGTGCTAAACGAGCGCTGTCGGCTGTCCAGCTCAGGGGGCGTGGAGTTATGGCAGATCGGATTGATTCCGGATTTGGACCGTCCCGGTCGGTGGTGCGAGGGCATAGTGGACGGGAGATGCTCGCGATCACGCCCGATCCCGCTTCCACGCAGGCGGACCAGGCCTCCAACCATATTCGCCGCGAAATCTTGAGCTGCCGGCTTGCGCCGGGCACGAAGATCCGCATCAACGAGGTCGCGGCCCGGCTGGATGTCAGTGTCGGCGCTGTGCGCGAGGCTCTGTCTCGACTCGCGGCGGAAGGGCTCACCGTGCCGCAGGCGCAGCGCGGTTACTCAGTGGCGGCGGTTTCCGCCGACGAGCTAAGGGATCTGACGGAGACGCGGATCACGATCGAAAAACTATGCCTGCAGGAGGCCCTCGCGCACGGAGGGCTGGAATGGGAAAATGCGTTGATCGCGGCGGCGCAGCGCCTGCGCCAACTGCATGAGCGTGATCCGGAGGATTTCTTGTCGATCAGCGATCAATGGACGGTCGCGCATGCCTGTTTCCATGAAGCGATCGTAGCGGGCGCCCGCAGCAAGTGGCTGCTGCGCGTCCGCCATATATTGTACGCCCAGGGCGAACGATATCGCCACCTTTCGGTGCCAATGAGGAATCAGGAACGGGATGTTCATGCCGAGCATGACGCAATGCTCGAGGCGGCGATAAATCGGGACACGAACCGGTTATGTTCGCTGATGGATGCCCACCTCTGGCAAACGACCGACACATTACTCCAGTCGCCAATTCTATTGGGCTAGGTGTGCAGTCCCATAAGCGCGGCGCCGATTCCCCGAAAAATCCGGCCTTAGCGACCCAGCGGCCTGCTTGCCCAGAGATTTCGGGCAGCCCAAAAGCGGACAGGGCGACCCTTCCGGATCGCCCTGTCTCATTATAGTATTTTAGCTGGTGCATAGTTCTTTAGCTGGTGCCGCCGGGCAGGATTGAACTGCCGACCTCAGCCTTACCAAGGATGCGCTCTACCACTGAGCTACGGCGGCGAAGGCCGGCGTTCTAGCGAAACAGTACGGCCGCGTCGAGCGCTCAATTTCGCAAGGATCATCGCCGGCGCTCTTGACTCTCGTGTGCGCGCGCGAAAGGGGAGAGTCCATGACCTGCGAAGACAAGAGCGACGGCGCGCGAACCCGTGAGCCAGCCCGCCCGCCTGATGGGCGCGAGGCGCGCCTGGCCAGGGCGCTCAGAGAAAACCTGCGCCGACGCAAGACCAACGAAGGGGCCTTACCGCCCAATCCCGATACGTCAAGCTAGCGGACTTTGCGCGCGGCTCTTGCGTCCTGTAGAACCCCGCATCCATCTATGCCTCGTCCATCCGCCGCCCTGGCGGCGTGCGGCATTGGGAGTTCAGGGGCGCCATGGATCGCATAGCCATCGTCGGCGGACAGCGACTGGAAGGGGAAATCCCTATCAGCGGCGCCAAGAATTCCGCGATCAAGCTGATGGCGGCCAGCCTTTTGACTGACCAGCCCCTGCGGCTGACCAACATGCCGCGCCTGGCCGACACGCGGTTTCTGGGCCGGCTCCTCCGGCGCCTTGGCGCCGAGGTGCAGGAGATCGACGACGGCCCCGATGGCCCGGAGACGATTTTGCACGCGCCCGAGATCGTCAGCGCCATCGCACCCTACGATCTGGTGCGGCAGATGCGGGCGTCGTTTAACGTGTTGGGCCCTCTGGTGGCGCGCACGGGCCATGCCAAGGTATCGCTGCCGGGCGGCTGCACCATCGGCGCGCGGCCCGTCGACCTGCATCTAAAGGCGCTCGAGGCGTTGGGCGCGTCCATCGACCTGCATGACGGCTACGTCTTCGCCCAGGCGCCGCGCGGGTTGAGGGGCGCCAGGATCGAGTTTCCCTTCGTCTCGGTGGGCGCCACAGAGCATACCTTGCTGGCGGCCGTGCTGGCGGAGGGCGAGACGGTAATCGTCAACGCGGCCTGCGAGCCGGAAATCGGCGATCTGATCGACTGCCTGACCCGGATGGGCGCCAAGATCGAGGGCAAGGACACCTCGACCCTGAGCATCAAGGGCGTGTCGCGCCTGAACGGAACGACCCATGCGGTGATTCCCGACCGGATCGAGACGGGCACCTACGCCCTGGCGGTGGCGATGGCCGGAGGCGAGGTGCGCCTGACCCGCACCCGCAGCGATTTCATCGAGGCCCTGTTGGTCAAGATGGAGGCCGCCGGCGTGGAGATCACCCGCGCCAACGACGGCCTGACGGTCAAGCGCAACGGCGCCCGCCTGAAGTCCGTGGACGTGGAGACCGAAGCCTATCCCGGCTTCGCCACCGACCTGCAGGCGCAGTTCATGGCCTTGATGACCATGGCCGACGGAGTCAGCGTGATCCGCGAGACCATCTTCGAGAACCGTTTCATGCACGCGCCTGAGCTGGCTCGGCTGGGCGCCGACATCACGGTGCGTGGCGGCGAAGCCGAGGTGAGGGGAACGCCGCAGCTTCACGGCGCCCAGGTGATGGCGACCGACCTGCGCGCCTCGGTCAGCCTGGTGGTCGCGGCCCTGGCTGCGCGCGGCGAGACGGTCGTCAACCGAGTCTATCATCTGGACCGCGGATTCGAGCGGCTGGAAGAAAAGCTGGGAGCCTGCGGCGCCGACATTCGGCGACTGAGCCACGACACAGGGGAGGAGTGATTCATGTCTGCATCCGTCCCCGCCCAAGCTTTACGCCTGCTCGCTGACGACGCCGAGGATCTGAAGATCCTTTCGGCGGCCTTGCAGGACGCGGTCTGCACGATCGGCGACATTTCCTATGAGCCCTCCGCGCGGCGCCTGACGGTATCGGTGAACCGTTTCCGCTGGGAGACGGCGCGGACAGCCAAGGGCGGCGAGCGCGTTCGCGCGGCCGTGCAGCTGGGAGGCGTGCTGTCGGTCAAGGCTCACCGCCTGCGCCGGGAGGCCGAGCAAGCGGTGCTGTCCCTCCTATCCATCGATTTTACGCCGGGAGATACGCCCGCTGGGGCCGTCACCTTGAATTTCGCCGGCGGCGGCGCCCTCAAGGTCCAGGTGGAGTGCTTGGATGCGGTCCTGGCCGATCTGTCCAAGCCGTGGTCCGCCCGCCGCCGGCCTTCGCACGACTCATCCGAGAGCCCCTAAGTATGCGTCGCTTCAACGTCCGGGACCCAAGCTTCGAAGCCGCCTTCGCCGCCTTTCTCGACGAGCGGCGCGGTTCGCCCGCCGATGTGGACGCGGCCGTGGCCGATATCCTCCAAGCGGTGCGCCTGGAAGGCCTTCAGGCTGTGCTGCGCTTCGCCGAGCTGTTCGACAAGGTGAAGCTTGACGCGGACAGACTCAGGGTCGGGCCCGAGGAGATCGCGCGCGGGGCGGCGCAGACGGATCCGAAGGTGCGCGAGGCGATCGATTTCGCCGCCGCGCGCATCCGCGCCTATCATGAACGCCAACGGCCTGCTGACCAGCGCTTCGTCGATTCGGCCGGGGTCGAGCTCGGTTGGCGCTGGACGGCTCTTGAATCGGTGGGAATCTATGTGCCGGGCGGCCGCGCGGCCTATCCCTCCACCGTGCTGATGAACGCCGTGCCCGCCGCCGTGGCCGGGGTCGAGCGCATCGCCATGATCACGCCGCCGGGCCGCATGGAGCCCGTCGTTCTGGCGGCGGCCCAGGCGGCCGGCGTCACCGAAATCTGGCGGGTGGGCGGCGCGCATGGCGTGGCCGCCTTGGCCTACGGCGCCGGTCCGATCCGGCCCGTGGACAAGATTGTCGGGCCCGGCAACGCCTATGTCACGGCCGCCAAGCGACGGCTCTACGGGGTGGTGGGCATCGACGCCCTGGCTGGACCCTCCGAAATCGTGGTGGTGGCCGATGGCGCCAATAATCCCGACTGGATCGCCGCCGACCTCTTGTCTCAGGCCGAGCATGACCCGGCGGCGCAATCGATCCTTATCACCGACGACGAGGCCTTCGCGGCCGCCGTCGCCCAGTCGGTCGATCGCCAGATCGCCACATTGAAGACGGGGGAGGACGCGCGCGCCTCCTGGGATCGTCACGGCGCCGTGGTGATCGCGCCGCTGGAGCAGTCGCCGCGTCTGGTGAATCTGATCGCGCCCGAGCATGTGGAGTTCGCTGTGGACCATCCCGAGCTCCTGGCCGACCGGGTCCGCCACGCCGGCGCGATCTTCATGGGCCGCTATGCGCCCGAAGCCATCGGCGACTATGTGGCGGGGTCGAACCACGTCCTGCCCACCAGCCGCGCGGCGCGGTTCTCTTCGGGTCTTTCGCTATACGACTTCCTCAAACGGTCCTCATTGATCCGTTGCGACGCCGAAGCGTTCGCGCGTCTGGCCGGTCCAACCTTGGCGCTGGCCGAGGCCGAGGGCTTGCCCGCGCACGCCCGGTCGGTTTCGATCCGCCTGAATCACGGTTAGGGCGGCGATGGCCAGGGGAGATCCGCAACAGAGGCTCGAAAAAGTCGAGCTCGACGAAGGCTCGCTGGCGGCCCTGTCGCCCGAGCAGGACGACGAGCGCAAGGTGGCCATCGTCGACCTTCTGGCGAGCAACAGCTTCATTCCGGACGGCGCGGGCGTCGGGCCTTTTCGGCTTGGGCTGAGCACGCAGGAAGCCCGCCTGGCCCTGGATGTGAGCGGGCCCGAGTATGAGCGCCGATTCTTGCTGTCGCTGTCGCCCCTACGAGGGGTGATCAAGGACTACTTCCTGTTGTGCGAGAGCTATTACGCCGCGGTGCGCAACGCCACCTCGTCCCAGATCGAGGCTCTCGATATGGGGCGACGGGGCCTGCACAACGAAGGCGCAACGCTGCTCAAGGAGCGGCTGGAAGGTAAGATCGAAGTGGATGGCGACACTGCCCGTCGCCTGTTCACCCTGATCTGCGCCTTGCACTGGAGGGGCTGAGTGCCGTTTGTCGATTCTCCGAGCGTGCTGTTCGTATGCACCTTCAACAGTGCGCGATCGCCCATGGCGGCAGGACTCGCGCGCAAGCTCTGTGGCCCGGCTGTGTACGCGGATAGTTGCTGTCTTGAGTCCATAGGGGAGGTCGACCCCTTCGCGGCCGTCGTCATGGCTGAGGTTGGCGTTGACCTGTCCGAACACGCGCCAAAGCGGTTCGACGACATGATCGCCCGCGGCGGCTTCACCCACGTGGTGGCGCTCAGTGAAGAGGCTTGGCCGGCGGTGGCGTCGCGGCTCGACGCCGCGGCGGCCATGCACTGGCCGATTCAGGATCCCACTCAAAGCGATGGATCGCGAGAATCACGGTTGGAGGCGTATCGCCTGATCCGGCGCCGGCTTGAGGAGAAGATCCTCGAGCATTTCAGCCAACCCTATGCCGCGCTCCGATAGGGCCAGGGTGAACGACTCCGCTTCCTCATGCGCCAACGCGCCCCTCATCCTGGCCAGCGCCAGCCCGCGCCGCCTGGACCTGCTGCGCCAGGCTGGCGTGGAGCCGGACCGTGCGATCGCGGCCGATGTGGACGAAAGGGCCCTGGCCAAGGAAACCCCGCGCCAACTGGCGCTGCGCCTGGCGCAAGACAAGGCCCGCGCCGTGATGGGGCTTGAGGCGGGCGCCTTCGTCGTCGGGGCCGATACGGTGGTGGCGCTAGGCCGGCGTGTTTTTGGCAAGCCGGACAGCGAAACCGACGCGCGGCGCATGCTCGCTCGCCTGTCGGGGCGCGCGCACCGGGTGCTCACGGCCGTGGCCGTGGCCGCGCCCGACGGCCGAATGGCCTCGCGCCTGTCGGAGAGCAAGGTGACGTTCAAGCGCCTGAGCCCGCAGGATCTCAACGCCCTGATCGCTTGCGGCGAGTGGCGGGGCGTCGCGGGCGGCTACCGTATTCAGGGCAGGGCGGCGGGCGTGATCGTCGATCTTCAGGGCTCCTATGCCGGGGTGGTCGGGCTACCGCTATACGAGACCCTGTCACTTCTGGATGGGCTGGGATTTCGGCGGTTCTGATGGCGGAGCGCGCGCTATTTCTCGACGAAGGGCCGGGCGAAATCCGGGCGGTCGTGACCCTCGACGGCGCTCCCGAACGCCTGATTCTGGAACGGCCGGGTGAAGCCTATCCCAGGCTCGCCGCCCGTTATGCCGCGCGGGTCAGCCGGATCGACAAGGCTCTGGGCCTGGCTTGGCTCGATCTGGGCGAGGACGGCGCGGCCGCGCTGCGGTTGAAAGCCGATCGGGCGCCTCCGCCCGAAGGCGGCAAGATCGAGGTGGAAATCGCCATCGAGCCCCAGCCGGGCAAGCCAGCGGTCGCTCGGCTGCTGGGGGACGCGGAGGGGACGCCGCGACGCCTGCAATCGGGGCCGGAGTTGGAGCAGCGGTTGTCGTCCTTTGCTCCCGGCGCGCGGGTCGTCACGGGCCGGGCGGCGCGTGACGTGGCCGACGAGGCGGCGGCCGAGGTTTTGGCGGTGGAATTCCCACTGGCAGGCGGCGGCTCGCTCTCCATCGAACGGACCCGGGCTCTCACCGCTGTGGATGTCGATATGGGCGCGGCGTCCGGCGACGCCAAACGCGCGACCCGTCAGGTCAATCTGCGCGCCATCCCCGCCTTGGCCCGCCTGCTCAGGCTCAAGGCTCTGGGCGGGCTTGTGGCGCTCGACCTCGTTGGACGCGGACATGATGGCCAGGCCATGGCCCAGGCCATCCGCGCCGCTTTCACGCCCGACCAACCCGGCGTGGCGTTCGGGCCGGTCAGCCGCTTCGGTCTGATTGAGTTGAGCCTGCCGCGACGTTACAGGCCCGTGGCGGATCTATTATGCGGCGCCGATGGGCGGCCGTCCGCCGCGACCTTGGCGCTGGGGCTGTTGCGAGCCATCGAACGCGAAGCGATGGCCGACCCGGGCGCGCGGCTGCGGGCTTCGGCGCACCCCGATGTGATCGCCGCGGCCTCGGAGCGAGCGGGACCGCTTGCCGCGCGAATCGGCGCACGCTTCGATCTGCATGCCGATGGATCCTTGCCGCGAGAGGCGATTGAGGTGCGCCGGCCATGACCCAAGCCAAGGTTTCAGCCTGCCCCATCTGCAGCAAACCTGCCGACCAGGCCTATCGGCCGTTCTGCTCGCGGCGATGCGCCGACGTTGATCTTCAACGTTGGCTTTCGGGGCGCTATGTGGTTCCGGGGCGCGCCGACGATGACGAGCAAGCGTCGCCGCCCGTTATAAATGGGGATGAGGAAGCTTAAGGGTGGTGCCTGGGGGCGGAATCGAACCACCGACACGCGGATTTTCAATCCGCTGCTCTACCAACTGAGCTACCCAGGCGCACTTTTTCCCGACCGCCGTAAGCCAGCCGCCGAATTCGGAGCGCCGTCTATAAGGGAGGGCGAGGGGCCTGTCTAGCGGCGCTCGCGCTGGCCGTCCCGGGACATCCGGCTCAAGAACGCGATGGCTTTGGACGGAATCGGCCAAACGCCGAATCGTACCCAAGATTCAAATATGTAGAGCCGATTCAGGCTTCGAGATGAGGCCATCGGGCTCTCGGTGGCCTTGTGTCAGTCAAATCTCCCCGCCGAACGAAAAGGTCTTTCGCAACCCTTCGATAAAACCTGGTCGCCTGCGGCTAATTCGCCCTTCGAGCGATCATCTTGCAATGCCGTAATGAGCTTCAATCTTGACGCGTATATGACTTAACCAGGAGTCGCGGCAGCGGCCGCGCGCGAGCGTTATTTGGCAAGCAAAGCCATGCTGCACCGCAATAATAACGGTCCATTAATACGTCCTAACCGCAGGGCGCAGCGCTTTTTACCCGTTTTATTGTGCGCTGCACAATAAAACGGGGCGCAGCGCTTTCGCCCGTAAGCAGAATTGCCTTCGACGCCCCTTGACGTTGCGGTAAGGGGTTGTCAAAGGACGTTTGCCGCAAGTCTAACGAACGGCGTGGCCTCGCTTTCCGTGAGGTCATCTGCCTTTAGAGGCGCTCCCGCACGGAACGTGACGCTGATCGGCGGACGGTCCAGGGCGGATAAGCGCTAAGAGTGCGGTTCGGACGCAGCTCCTCCGGGGCGGCCGACGAACAAAATTCAAAATAGGGTTGAGACGCTTGCGCGCGACGGCCCTAGCCCCCCAATGTGCTAGACCAACCAGGAACTGGCGAAAGATGCTCGATATTAAACCCCATCACTCTCTTGCGGCTCTTGTCGGCGTAATGGCGCTGACCATGGGCGTCCCGGCGTTCGCGCAGACGGCGGCTCCGGTTCCGGCCGTCGCTGCTTCGGACGCCGCCGTCTCCGACGCCGCCGCTTCGGGCCTGTCGAACGGCGGCGCCGTCGCCGCGCCGACGGAGATCAAGAACGCCGGCAAGCTGACGCCCATCCAGATGTTCCTCGACGCCGAGCCGGTGGTTAAGGTCGTCATGGTCGGCCTGCTGCTCTGCTCGGTCTTCTCCTGGACCCTGCTGGTCACCAAGATTTTCGAATTCGGTTCGTTGAACCGCGCTTCGGATCGGTTCCTGGAAGCGTTCCGCAGCGCTCGCTCCATTGCCGATATCGCCCGCATCTCCGGGTCTGAGGAATTCGAAGGCAACCCGATGGCCGACATGGCCTCCGCGGCCGCCAGCGAAGTGGAAGTCTCTCGCCAGGCCGGTCTTGGGGTCACCGGCGCTCACCGCGATTCTACTGTGGTGCGGGCGTCTTCGGCGGTTTCCGCCGTTCAAGCGGGTCTGTCCAAGCGCTTGTCCGCAGGCATGCAGTTCCTGGCCTCGGTCGGCTCATCCGGTCCCTTCATCGGTCTGTTCGGTACGGTCTATGGGATCATGAACTCGTTCATCGGCATCGCGAACACCAACACCACCAACCTGGCCGTCGTCGCCCCCGGTATCGCCGAAGCGCTTCTGGCTACCGGTATCGGCCTGTTCGCGGCCATCCCGTCGGTGATTTTCTACAACTTCTTCCAGACCCGCATCTCGGCCTACGGCACGCGGACGGAAGGGTTTGTCGCCGAACTGATGAACGCGATCTCCCGTCAGCTCGACAAGGGAGCGTAATCTCCTATGGCCGCCAAACTTGCAGGTGGCGGGGGCTCGAAGTTCAACATCGAGCAGAACAGCGAGATCAACGTCACCCCCTTCGTGGACGTGATGCTGGTGCTGCTGATCATCTTCATGGTGGCGGCGCCGCTCGCCACCGTGTCGGTCCACGTCACACTTCCGCCGGCGGTGGCCAAACCATCGCCAAACCCGCCCAAGCCGATCTACATCTCGATCCAGCAGAACGGCGACACCTTCATCGGCGACACCCCTACGGACTTGGCAACGCTCGGCAGCGACCTGCGCAAGCAGATCGGCAAGCGCGATCCGACCAAGGAACGTATCTTCATCCGTGGGGATGAGGAGATGGAATACAAGGACTTCATGGGCGTGATGAACGCGCTGCAGGATAGTGGTTTCTACAGCGTGGCGCTGATCGGTCAGGACACCAGTCGACCGGGTGCCGAATGACGGATGCGCCCCATCACTATGATCCCCTGGTGGACAAGCCGCCGCGGAAAAAGAAGAACGGCGCTGCGATCGCGATCACCATTTCGGTCGTGTTCCATGCGGGCATCCTGACGTACCTGTGGTTCAACAAGTTCGTCGTGCACTACAAGGAGTATTCGGACCAGGCGGTGAAGGTCGACTTGGTCAAGGCTCTTCCTCCGCCTCCGCCGCCTCCGCCTCCGCCTCCGCCTCCGAATACGCCCCCGCCCCCGCCTCCGCCGGTGCAGCCGCGTCCTTCGGTCGCTCCGCCGGCTGACGTGCCGCCTCCGCCGCCGATCAACATCGCGCCGGTGGAGCATCACGAACCGCCCCCGCCCCCGGCGCCGCCGCCGCCGCCGCATACTCCGGTGGTGGACAATCCGGATTGGCTGCACAAGCCCAACGGCGACGACTACGCGGACTACTACCCGGCCCGGGCGATGGAGTTGGACAAGACCGGCAGGGTGACGCTGCACTGCACCGTGACGGCCAAGGGTACGCTGGCCGATTGTTCGGCTGATGAAGACCCGCCCGGCTATGGCTTCGGGGATGCTTCCCTGCGCATCTCCAAGCTGTTCAAGATGAAACCGCTGACCGCCGACGGCAAAGCCGTCGAAGGCGGCAAGTTCAGCACCGTGATCGTCTGGAAACTGGCTGAGTGACCTGAACGGCTCGAATATCAACGCCCCGGAGGTATCCCTCCGGGGCTTTCTTTTTGGGCGCGGCGGCCTTGATCCGACGGCCGTGCGCGACTAGAACCTGTCCTCCCTAAGAGCCGCCTTAGCTCAGTTGGTTAGAGCGCTAGATTGTGGATCTAGAGGTCCTCGGTTCGAGCCCGAGAGGTGGTACCATTTTTCCATTCGGCCAAAGACTGATCGTGGCCTTACAGATCGCCGAATGAGACCGCCTTCGCCGGGCGAAACGCGGCAAATTCAAAGGTGTGTTGATCGCTCTTTACTTCCGGCTCCAACCGCGCCAAAGGTCAGGTTGAAGGATATATCGGGCCTTTTGGCCTCGGAGGAGACGACCGAATGGCGGCTAAGCTTTCCAATAAGGCCGGCGGCAGATACGAACTGGGCCAGAACGCCGACATCAATGTGACGCCGTTCGTGGATGTCATGTTGGTGCTGCTGATCATTTTCATGGTGGCCGCGCCGCTGGCGACCGTCGCCATCAAGATCGACCTTCCGCCGGCTCAAGCGCCGAAGGATGTGAACAAGAAGCCGACCTTCCTGTCGGTGCGTCGCGGCGGCAATGTCTTTTTGATTGCGCCCGACCGGACCACGCAGACCCCGCTGGAAAGCCTTGCCGGTCAGCTCGGCGTTGCGCTGCCGGGCAATCCGGCCGATCAGACGGTCCTTATCCGCGCCGATCGCGATGTGCGCTACAAGGAGTTCATGGCGGTGGTGAACCAGCTCCAGAAGGACGGCTATTATAAGATCGGCCTGATCAGCGAAGATCTCAGCTAGGCTTCTTAGACATTCAATCCGAGCGGAAGGGCCAGGCGTTTGCTTGGCCCTTTTGCGTTCCGCGCGCCGTTTGCCGCCTAAGGCGCCCGCTGCGATCACAACGACGTTTGAGCCTGCTCGGGAACCTCGCGTTAGTTGACAGTATTGTTGCAGTGCGAAATGCTCCGGTTGGAGCTTGCGCCTCGGCGAGGGGCAGGGTCAGCGAAGGGATGGGTGGCGAGCTCATGACGGATGTTGTCATCAAATTTCCGGTCAAGGACGGCGAAGAGGCCGAACTGTTCGGCGATTACCTCAATCGATTCATCCAACACTCCTGCTCCATGGCCGAGCAGCAGGCGGCCGATAGCGATGCGCCTTACCTGATGGTCCGATCTGACCCGATGCCCGATCTGGAAATGAAGGTCCTGATCTTTCAGGAAATAGCCGCGGCCGCCGCCTTCTCAGACGGATGGGCCGAGGCGCGGGTCGCGTTGAAGGCCGGCTGAGTCTTTCGGACCGCTCGACAGGCGGACGTCCGGAGGCTAACCGGAGGGCATGAACGATCTTCAGGGGCTGAGAGTCCTTGTGGCAGGGGCGGGCGCTGTCGGCTCTGTGACCGCCCTGACTTTGCTGCGATGCGGCGCAAGTGTGCATCTAGCCGATCGGGCGTCGCGCGGCGATAATGCCTCAGGCGTCGCCGCGGGCATGTTGGCGCCGGCGTTCGAGGCCTTGCTGGATCCGGTCAGCGCTGAGCACTTCCCTATTTTAGCCGCCGCCCGCATGGGCTGGGCGGATTTGGCGGACAGCCTCCCGGCAGGCCAGACGCTGATAGACCGCTCAGGCGCGCTGTATTTCGCAAAGGATGACGCGGATTTGCGACGGCGCGCCGAGCGACTGGCCGCCTTCGATCCGTCCAGCGAGATTCTCGGAGCCGCGCAGGCCCAGGCGCTGTCCGCCGGCCTGCGCGCCCCAGGGCCGGGCCTGTTTTCCGCCCTGGACTGGCGGCTCGAACCGGGCGCGACGCTAGCGGCCTTGCACAAGGCCTTCCTGCAGGAGGGCGGGGCGTTTCTGGCCCAGGCGGTCGACCGTCAATGGCGCAACGGCGCCGACGTGCTCGTGTTGGCGACGGGCGCGGACGCCATGCCCGTCGAGCTGCCTGAGAGCGGGCTGTTGACCCCCATCAAGGGCCACATTCTTCGCTTTGAGAAGGCTGGTCCCGGGCGCGGTCCCGTGGTGCGGGCGCCGGGCGTGTATGTGGCGCCGGTCAGCGGCGGCGCGGCGGTGGGCGCTACCATGCAAGCCGGGCGATCGGACCGCGAAATAGAAGCCGGCGCCGTGGCCGAGCTCAGGGAAGCGGGGGCTCAGCTGTTTCCGCAACTCATCGGGTCATCGCGCCCTCAAGTCGGGATTAGGGCGGCTACGCCCGACGGGCTGCCTCTGGCGGGGCCTAGCGGCGGCGATGCTCGGATATTTTTGGCTGCGGGCGCGCGCCGCAACGGCTGGCTCCTGGCTCCCGCTATCGCGGATGTCATCGCGGCCCGGTTGCGTGGATTGGAGAGTGGCGCATTCGGGGCGGCTTTCGACCCCGGCAGGTTTGCAATCCGTTAACCTTAAAGGCTCTGTTAACCATAACCGGCCAGCTTCGGGCCATGCCGGTCGAGTCCATCCGAGAAGCCGTCAGCACCGCCATCGAGCGAGCATCGAAGGCCACAGGCGTGGACTTCAGCTTCCTGCTGCGCACCGCCAAGCGGGAAAGCGGTTACAATGCCGGCGCCAAAGCCCAGAACTCCTCGGCCGGCGGCCTGTTCCAGTTCGTGGATCAGACCTGGATGGGGACGCTCAAGAAGCATGGGGCTAAATACGGCTACGCCCGTTACGCAGATCTCATCCAACAGTCCGCGGACGGCCACTACGAGGTCAACGGCGCCGAGGCGCGCAAGGTGGTCATGGACCTCAAACTCGATCCCCGCGCCGCCTCGCTCATGGCCGGGGAACTGACGTCCGATCACGCATCCTACCTGCGCGGACGCGTTGGCCGCGAGCCGACGGGGGGCGAGCTCTACGCCGCGCATTTTCTGGGTCCCAAGGGGTCGGCCCAGCTCATAGAAGCCTACCAGTCGCGTCCGCGCGCATCCGCGGCGGGCCTGTTTCCGGACGCGGCCGAGGCCAATCCCTCGATTTTCTATCACCAGGGTCGCGCCCTGTCGGTGGCCGAGGTCTATTCCAACCTCACCGGCGGCGGGAGCGAGAGCGCCGCGCCCGTGACGCAGAATTCCGAGACCAGCGGCGCCTTTGTTCAGTACGCCACGGCGCGACGAGCAGAACGCGTCGCGCAGGAGCGGGAATTGACCGACTTGATCCTGCGCGGTCCGCAAAGTCCGGGCGATAGCGCGTCTGGCCTAACCAACTCCTTGTTCTCCAGCGAGATGCTCAGGGTCTTGTCCGAAGCCAACCAGTCCACGTCCAACCCGTCCTCGCCGAGGGGCTAATCCCCTCCAAGAGGCCTGACAGCAATCTAGGCGGCGGCGTCTTTCACCACCGCGACGCGCGCGCGCTGGGCCCCCCTGGCGTTGGCCGCGGACTCCAGGGCGCGGGCG
>Ga0182013_10003319_pt1 | contig 20238 bp, 18 predicted proteins | sample 612S2MmetaG_FD_120487 | JGI IMG/M metagenome (GOLD analysis project Ga0182013, IMG submission 120487) | Permafrost microbial communities from Stordalen Mire, Sweden - 612S2M metaG | ecosystem: Environmental > Terrestrial > Soil > Wetlands > Permafrost | place: Sweden: Stordalen | collected... | reverse complement strand
CGCCTCCAGAGACAATCTCTGGAATCAGCATCGCGGCAATTTCAAATCGACACCACCTAAAAACGCCCGCAAACCTCTGCAGATCAGAACGTTGCAGGGAGTGAGTTAGCCGTTAACCGGACACCAGTGATCCGGAATAGCTTTTTGCGGCGAATTGAAAAAAGTAGTACAAAGGTAGCATGAAAGAGAAGACATCCATCACACTCTCATCCGACCTTCTCGCCGAGATTGACCATACGGCCGGCTCAAAGGGGTCTCGGTCTGCCTTCATCGAGACCGTCCTTCGCGAGCATTTCAAAGAGAAGGTTCGTCAAGCGATCAACTCTCGGGATTTGCAACTGATGAACGCCAACGCAGATTCCTTGAACCGCGAAGCCATGGATGTATTGCGCTACCAGGCGCCAATCGACTATTCCGCGACCGAATGAGGCTCTATGCGACGAGGCGAGCTCTACCGTGTCTACCAGCCTCCGGGCGACACGAAGCAATATCGCGCGTTTGTTATCGTCAGTCGGCAAACACTGATCGACGCGCGGTTCCCAAAGGTGATTTGTGCCCCGATCTATTCGAATGGGAGCGGCCTCTCGACCCAGGTTAGCGTTGGAGTTTATGAAGGTCTGAAGCATGAGAGTTGGATACTCTGCGACGACCTCAACAGCATTCTCAAATCCGAATTGACTCAGTATGTAGGCTCGCTTTCAAGTGAAAAACTTGCGGAAGTCGATCGAGCCCTTGCCATGGCCCTCGACTTGAGATTCTGAACGACTATGATTTCTCCTTCTCTCCATCCCGAGCCGGTTCGAGCTGCCTGCGAGCGGCGCCGAAAGTGGGGCTTTGGCCTCACGCGCCGCTCCATCGGCCTGCTGCTGGCGGGTTTTCTGTTGCTGGTTCCCGGCTTCTGGGATGCGCGGCTGGCCTGGGCCATGCCGGCCTGGGAGGTGCTGGTGCTGCTGATCGCCCTGCTCGACGGCATTCGCCTGCCCGCCCCCTCGGAGCTCACAGCCTCCCGCTCGTGGTCCAATGCGCCGTCTCTCGACAGCGAAACCGAGATTGAGCTGACCATTGAAAACAAGGGCCAGACCATCGTGGAGTGCCGGCTGGTGGACGATCTGCCGCCGGCCCTGGTGGAGGAGCCTGCCACGCACCGCCTGCTGGCCTTTCCCCGCGTGCCGGCCTCCTTGCGCTACCGGGTTGAACCCACGGAGCGGGGCGACTGGGAGACGGGCTGGTTGTACGTGCGCTACCGTTCGCCGCTGGGCCTGTTCGAACGCTGGGCCAGGGCCCCGCTCACCCAGACCGTGCGCGTTTACCCGGCCCTGCGCACCGGGGAGGAGCAGCAGATCTTCCTGGCCCGGAGCCGGCAGATCGACCTGCAACTGCGCCAGACGCGGCTGCGCGGGCTGGGCCGCGACTTCGAGAGCCTGCGCGACTACCGCGAGGGCGACGACCTGAGGGACATCTGCTGGACGGCGACCGCGCGGCGCGGCACTCCCATCACGCGCCAGTACCAGACCGAGCGCAGCCAGCCGGTGTGGATTGTGCTGGACTGCGGACGGCTGATGCGGTCGCGAGTCGCCGCGGCGGCGCAGGGACATGCGATGCTGCCGGTTGCGCGTGCCGCGGCCAGAGTTCACTCCAAGCTCGACCACGCCTGCTCGACCGCTGTCGCGCTGGCCCAACTGGCGCTGTTTTCCGGCGACAAGGTGGGACTGCTGGCGTATGGACAGGGCATCCAGCAGCGATTGCTGCCCGGCCGCGGCGCATCGCACCTGCGGCAGTTGATCGAGTCGCTGGCCCAGGTCCACGCCGAAGCCGGCGAGGCCGACCATCTTCGCGCCACCGCCGTCCTGGGCCGCCTGCAACCGCGCCGGGCCCTGATTCTCTGGATCACCGACCTGGCCGAGACCGCCATGCGCCCCGAGGTCATCGACGGCGCGCTGCAACTGCTGCGGCGGCATGTGCTGCTGTTTGTCGCTATGGCGCAGCCGGAAGTGGACTTGATCGCCGAGGCGCGGCCAAAAAATGTTGAGCAGATGTTCCGCGCCGCCGCCGCCCAGGAAATGGCCGGCCGCCGCGAACTGCTGCTGGCCGGCCTCCACGAGCAAGGCGCTCTGACGCTGGACCTGAACCCCGAGGCGCTGACTTCCACGGTGCTGAACCAGTACCTGACGGTGAAGGAACGGGCGATGGTTTAGAGCGACGCCGCCGGCCGAAAAAAAGGGGTGCGTGGGAGAAGGCCTTTTGTCAACCCCCCGTTCGGGAGGACTCGTTTCATGGCCATTTTGGGGGGAGAAGTGGCGTTTTTGGGCCCAAAAGACCGCCATTTTTCGCGGTTTGTGTTGACCACTAAAATAACAGCGGGCCCGCCTGCACTTTCATATAAGACATTGATTAAAAATATGTTATCGGATCATCCGGACCGCCAAGGCGGCTGAAAAAGTGGCGTTTTCGGGTGGGGGGGGTGGGGTCGGAGCCCTGGGATCAGGGATCAGGGGTCAGGGATCAGGGGTCAGGGGGGCAGAAAAGGCCGGCTGGTAGAGGCTTGGCATGAATCCAGTGTGCGCTTTCAGGGGGTAATTCTCGGCAAACGCGTTGGCCCGGGAGTTCGTTGCGGGGCGACTTCCCTGGGGCGTTGGCCACCCGGCTTTTGGGAAACGGAGAATTGAGGTTCGGGGTTTCCCACCCTTGAATCAAAGGGCGATTCAAGGGTGGGGCACCCGGCTCGCTCGATCCCCTCGGACTCCTCACATATGCAAGCCCTTTGGGCCTAGCTGTGATCGACTCACGACAACAAGCGTGTCTTGTGGCCCCGGGTCGAAAGCAATGCGACTGCTTTTTTGTCGAAGGATAGAAAGGTTTCCCCGCCGAGCCATGCGCCTTCATATGCAATCACGCCATCGGCGAAATCGCCGCCCACTTCGAGGACCGCCAAGCCTGCCTCCACGGCGGGCCGGTCCAGCACGACGTTTCTTGTGTCGCGCAATTGGCGGATTGTGGCGGCAATGTCGGCCCGCGATACCTGGTAACGGCGGCCGAGGACCCAAACCAGCTCGCAGAGCGCATGCTGGCTGACCACAACCGATTCGGCCTGCTCCATGGCCCGGATCGCGGCGCGGCTCTGCCTGGCGTCATCGCCAACCACCGCGCGCAGCAGGACATTGGTATCGGCAATGATTTTCACTCGCCCGCGCCCGCCGCCGCGCCCGCTTCGGCGATCGCGTCGTCCATTTCTTCGATAGTCAGCGCCTTGCCGTTGGTCTTGCCTTTCAGAAATCCATGCAGCGCGCGGAACGATGCTTTCGGCTGGACAGCCCTCAGAGCAGCCCGGCCATCGGGCAGCAAGTCCAACTCGATCCTCTCCCCTGGCTTGATGCCAAGGTGTTGCAGCACTTCTTTCCGGAACGTAACCTGCCCCCGCGCGGTGACGGTCAAGGTGGTCATGGCGAAGCCCTCGCTTTACTACCGGGATTGTAATGCGATATTGCATTACAATCAAACGCGGCTCTCGATCCTGGTTTTAGATCACAGTTTCAATCGATCCCTTTGGACTCGCCCCAAACGTAGAAACTTCCGATTGACAGTCTGGCCGCTTAACGGCAAAATAACCCTTGCCGCGGCAGCAAGTGGTTCTTCGCTTCGGCTTATCCCCAACCTATCTCACATCCGCCTCGGAGCACACCCGCCTTGGCGCGCGACAGCGAATGCGGAGGGAAGTTCGCTGTCTGGGAGAGGAGAGCCATGTCAAGCAACACCATTTTTCAGGGCATGACGCCGCTGGCTTTTTTTGACCGCTATCCGGTGACCCGGGTCGGCGTTCAGGGGGCGCCCGTGCCGGTGCTGAGCTTCGCCGACAAGGTGAAGAAGGCCATTCTGCCCAAGCCGCCCGCTCCGGCTCCCTGGGTCAAGGGCAATCCGGCCAACGCGCAGGGCATCGTCAGCAAGGACCGCCGCGTGGGCTATTGCACCATCACCCACGATGCTTCCAGTCCCGCGCAGGACATCTCCACAAACTCCGATGTGCCGGTCAAGATCACCTTCAGCGAACAGGGCCCCGGCATTCCCATCTTCTATCTGCCTTACCAGGACGACTACAACTACCGGACCACGCTGGTGGACCACCAGGGCCTGAACGCAAGCTTCTTTCTCACCGCCCTGATCGACGGCTGCTCGATTTACGTGGAGGGAACGCAGGCCCAGCCGACCGTGTACCACTTGAACGCGCGCAGCACGGTGGCTCCCAACCTGGCTCCGCCCACCACTCCCGCGCTGCAGCGAGCCGCCGACTGGAACGCCAAATATACGCTGATGGACACGCGCTTTCGCAAGGATGCGCTGAAGCTTACGCCGGGCGCGAACGGCTACCGGATACCCAAGCGGGTGAAGCAGATGGATGCCAATCTGCTGCTGCCTGGGAAGCTGGAAAACCACAATTACATGATTGGCCCGGCGCAGGCCGCGGCGTTTGAAGCCACCCTGGGGGCATTGCAGGCGGCGGGGCGCGCTCCGACTTTCCTGAAAGGCCAGCCGGTGGACGAGATGCAACTGCTGGCTCCGCAGGGCACCGCCTTCGGCGCCAAGGCGGGCGGCACCTGGCGGTTCTATGTGCAGCGGCGGGCCATGGTGGAGTATTTCCATGTGCCGATGGGGTTGCCGAGAGTTTCCCTCGGCCGGCAGTGGATTGTGCGGGATGTGATCGAGTTCTGGCCCAACGCAACCACCGGCACGCAACTGGCCTCGATTTGGTGAGAAGCACGGGGGGGCTGGGAAAGGCGAGCTTGAGCTTGCGGGCGTTGATTTGGAAGGTCTTGGGGGGATTTGGACCGTCTTCCCGCCGCTACTGTTTCCAGGGATCGAGCAATTTCACCGGGAGGCCGCGCATGTCGCGGAGGTTGCGCGTGACCAGGGTCAGCTTGTGGTGGACGGCGGTGGCGGCGAGCAGCGTATCGACCACAGGGCGTGGGCGTTCGCCGGACCAATCGCCCCACAGGACGGCGGTGGGGGCGTCGATGCCCAGGATGCGGTCGGCGAAGCTGGACTGGAGGCCATCGACCCAGGCGGCGAGGCGCTTGGCCGCGTCGGGGTCGGGGTCCTTGAGCTTCTTGAGGGCGATGCCTTTGCGCAGTTCTCCCAGGGTGAGCACGCTGATAAAGAGCGACGAGGCGTCGGCGGCTTCAAGGAACGAGATGACGCCGGGGTCGGCCTTTTTTTTGCGGGTTTCGCTGAGGACGTTGGTATCGAGCAGGTAGGCGAGCTGGGGGCTCACAAGTCGATCTCCCGGCCCAGGTCGCGATCCGGCTCGATGTCGAAGCTGTCCACCTTGGGGCCGCCGAGCAGATAGTCTTTCAGGCTGGGCTTGTGAGCGACGAGGGCGCGGTAATCCTCAATCGACAGGACAACCGCTCGCTCCGTGCCGTGGCGGGTGATGATCTGCGGGCCGCGAAGGTGCGCCTCTTCAATGACTTCGCTGAGTCGCGTCTTCGCGTCCTGCACCTGCCAGAGAGCCATGGGCACCGCCGCAAACTTCAACCGGAATTATAGTCGTTCTGGTCTTTTTTCGCGAACTTCAGGATTTGGGAGTTTCAGGCCGCAGGTGGCGGGCCAGGGACCACTTCAGCTCGTCGATTCCCTCGCCGGTGACGGCGGAGATGGCGTGGAACTCGAGCTTTCTGCGCTTGACGTGGGTGGCGAGCTTTTTGAGCTTGTCGGGGTTGGCGCTGTCGATCTTGGTGGCGGCGACGATCATGGTCTTGTTGGCCAGCAGTTGTTCGCCGTCGGCGTTGGTGAAGTTGGCCAGTTCCTTGTTGATGACCTTGAAGTCCTCAACCGGATCGGGCCGGCCGCTGGAGTCGGAGACATCAACCAGGTGAACCAGCAGGCGGGTGCGCTCGATGTGGCGCAGGAACTGGATGCCCAGGCCCTGGCCGAGGTGCGCGCCTTCAATGAGGCCGGGCATGTCGGCCACGACGAAGGACTCGATATCGGGCTCCTCGCCGACGGTGACGACGCCCAGGTTGGGTTCGAGAGTAGTGAAGGGGTAGTCGGCGATCTTGGGCTTGGCTGCGGAGATGCGCGAAATCAGCGTGGATTTGCCGGCGTTGGGGTAGCCGACCAGGCCGACGTCGGCCAGCAGCTTGAGTTCAAGGCGATAGAGGCGCTCTTCGCCGGGGCGGCCCAGCTCGTGCTCGCGCGGAGCCTGGTGGACCGGAGTGGCGAAGTGCTGGTTGCCGCGTCCGCCGCGTCCGCCCTTGGCCACGATGACCTGCTCGTCGGGCTCCTCGAAGTCGTGAATGAGCTCGCCGGTTTCCTGGTCGTAGAGGGAGGTGCCGACGGGCACTTGCAGGATGATGGAATGGCCGTCGAGGCCGGAGCAGTTGGAGCCCAGGCCGTGTTCGCCGCGCTGCGCCTTATGTTCGGGGTTGTAGCGGAAATGGATGAGGGTGTTGTGGCGCTGCGAGCTGACCATGACCACGTCGCCGCCGCGTCCGCCGTCGCCGCCGGAGGGACCGCCGCGGGGCACGAATTTTTCGCGCCGGAAGGCCATGCAGCCGTTGCCGCCGTCGCCGGCCTTGACCTTGATTTTTGCTTCATCGATAAACATGGGGGAACCAGTCGTCAGGGGTGAGTTGACCGTGATCAGGTTGACCACGGCGCGCCATCGATCCCGAATTGTAGATGACGTCTTTTCAGTTTACTAAAAGCGGGATAGAATCGCTTGCAACTTCACTTTTGGGACGAGCGGAGCGGCGGAAAGCGGGAACGTTTTCTGCCCTGGGCCGTGGGGCGCAAGCTCCGAACCGGAACCGCCGCGAGAGCGGGCCGGGACTGCCGTTTGAAGTGCGTTTCTCCCCCTGGGTCTGCCGCGAGCGGGGAGCTCGATGGCGGGGGTTGTGCGCAGATGGGCAAAGCCGTGGGCGGCGGCCGTGCTTCTGGCGGTTGCTTGGGGGGCTGCGCTCGGCCAATCGGCGGAGGCGGGCGCTCTGGCTGGCAGGCTCACGGACCTGCACTCCCGGCCTCTGGACGGGGTGACGGTGGTGGCGCGGAACCAGGCCACGGGCGCGGAATCTTCGACAACCACAACCAAAAATGGAGCTTACCGGTTCGCCGGCCTGACGCCGGGGGAGTATATGCTGGTGGCCGAGAGCGCTGAACTGGGCCGCGGGCAGGTGGAAGACATCGTGGTCGATGCGGGCCATGAGGCGCGGGTGCAGACGGCGATGGAGTTTGAGGCGCTGGCTCCGAGGCCGGTTCCGGCGGCGCTGCCGGTGATGGTCAGGCACTGGATTGAGCTGTCGGCCGCGCCGATAGGCGTTGCTGCTTTGGCCACAGAGCCGCTGAGGACGCTGACGCTCAATGGACGCCAATTGGCAGGTCCGGCCAGGGAGAGTCCGGTCCTTGCGGTGTCCCCGGCGAGGACTGCCCCTGCCGCCGCGCCGCCACCGGGCATGACAGCGTCTCCCGGGCCGGAAAAGGCAGGACCGGGACCGAGGGGCGCCGCCGTGGCTGTGGTCGCGCGGGCGGTGGTGGCCCGGGCCGTGGTTGGCGAGGCCGTGGTTTCAGGAACGGCGAGGGGAATTGAGGCGGCTACGCAATTTGCCCAGACCGTGCGCCGGGGCGCGCTCGTGGCCGCTCGCGAAAGCGACCCGGTGAGCCCGGCAGTGACCACGACAGCCGGAGCGGGGCAGTTGCAGGCCTTGCCGCTGAGCGGGCGGCGCTGGCAGGATTTTGCGCTGGACACGCCGGCCTCCGGCGGCGTGGCGGGAGGCGCGCAGAGCTCGCCCGGCGGCGCGGGCCGGCAACCCTCCCAAATCACTGTGGATGGAGCGGCCAGGGGGCTCGCATTTGGCGGGACAGCGGGGTCGGGGCAGGGCTCGGCGGGGCAGGGGCAGGACGGGCAGGAGACAGCCGGCATGGCGCGCGCCTGGGCCGGAGGGCGCGGGATGGCGATGGGCGAAACGGCCATTCGCGAGGTTGAAGCCGTGGCGGGAAACGCTGAGTCGGAAGCCGCCAGAGGCGCGGGCGGGGGCATAAACGTCGAGACCCAGCGCGGCGCAAACGGTCTGCACGGCCAGGCCATCCTGTACGACCGGCAGAACCCCTGGGACGCGCGGAATCCCTTTACCCAATGGGTGAAGGAGACCGCGCCGGCCACCGTGTCCACCACCCCCACTTTCACGGCTGAGCCCTACACCCCCGCGGACCAGGAAACCACCTGGGGCATCGGGCTGGGGCGCGAGATCCGGCGCGACAAGCTTTTCTGGTTCGCCGCGCTGGATCGCTATCAGCGCAACGACCCCGGCCTTTCCACCGTGAGGACGCCGGACGAGTTCTTCGCTCAGCCCTCGAACGATCTGATGCAGGCGCTCAGCGCACGGCTGGGGCTGAGCAGCACGAATCCGGTGGCCGAGGGGATTGCGGCTTATTCGAAGCTCGAAGAAACGCTGGCCGGGCTGCTGGGCCCCGCTCCGCGCACCTCATCGCAGTGGGTGGGCTTTGCGCGGCTCGACTGGCAGGGGGCCGAACGCCATCGTTTCACGCTGGAAGGCATCGGCGCCGAGTGGAACTCGCCGGGCGGAGGGCTGACCAGGGTTTCGGAGACCTATGGCAACCGCAGTTTCGGGTCCAGCCGGGCCGGCGAGGAGTGGCTTCTGGGGCGCTGGGAAGCCTTTCTCACTCCCAACCTGCTGGCCGTCACCCAGGTCTCGGCGGGACGCGACATCCTGAGCGCCCGGCCGGAGACTCCCTCGGCCTTCGAGCAGACCTTGCTGAGCGGGAACGCCTGGGGACAGTTGCCGCAGATCGGGGTGGACTCGCGCTACGGGTTTACCCTCGGGAACCCGTCGCGCTTCGGCGCCGGGAGCTATCCCGACGAACACCTCTACCAGGCCCAGGAGGGGCTGGACTGGGTGCGGGGCAACCTGCTGGTGAAGGCCGGCTTTGAGGCCGGGCACAACGCCGACGCGACCAGCCTCCTGCGCAACCAGACCGGGACTTACTCCTACTCCAACGTGGAGAATTTCGCCTCCGACGCGCTGGTCTTCGGCGCCTTCGGGCAGGCGAATGCCCTGGATCCCTTTAACCAGCGCAACTGCGACGAAACCGGCAAGGTGTGGCGGGATAGCACCGGCGCGCTGCGCGGGCTGGGCAACCTGCCCTGCTACTCCTATTATTCGCAGGCCATGGGCCCCACCGACTGGCGCCTGAGCAGCAGCGACTGGGCCGGGTACGTCACCACGCAATGGCAGCCGGGCAAGCTGTTCGTGGTTTCCGCCGGGATGCGCTGGGAGCGGGAGCAGTTGCCGCCGCCGATGGCCGCGCTCAGCAACCCGGAGCTGCCCCTGACCGCCAGGCTTCCCAACCTGGGCAACAACTGGGGGCCGCGGCTCAGCCTGGCCGTGGGAGCGGCGGAAAGCCACTGGCCGGTGTTGCGGATGGGCTATGGAATGTACTTTGGACGCACCCGGAACGCGACGGTGGAAAGCGCGCTGACCCATACCGGCTCGCTCAAGGGCGATCTGAGCTTCTTTATGCGGCCTACCGACAATCTGAACGCGGGCGGGGCTCCGCCGTTTCCGTACGTTCTGGCCGGGGAGCCGGCCAGCGTGGTGAAGCCGGGGGCTCAAGAGTTTGCGCCGGGCTTCGGCAATCCCGAGGTTCACCAGGCGGTGACGGCCGTCGAGGAGGCGCTGCCGGGCCGGGTGGAATTGACCGCAGGGGCGCTGGTGAGCCTGGGCCGACGCCTGCCCATCTCGGTAGACACCAACTTCGACCCCGCGGTGAATCCGGGGAGCATCACGTACGGAGTGGTGGACCCCAGCGGCCTGGGGCCTATCAAAGCCTCTCAGATCACGGTTCCCTTCTACGCGTCCTGGCCCTCGCCGGAGGCGGCCACCGGATTCGCCGGGCGGCTGAACCCGGACTACCAGCAGATTACCCAGATCGAGAGCCGCGCCAACTCGACCTACGAGGCGGCGATGGTGAAGCTGGTTCGCTATGGCCGCCGCGGGCTCACGCTGCACGCCCATTACATCTACGCGCACGCCATGGACTGGAACCCCAACGAGAGCGCCCAGGCGGCGGGCAACGACCTGCTGGACCCGGCAGCCTTCAGCCTGGAATACGGAACCAGCAACCTGGACGTGCGCCACGCGGCGGCGGTGATGGCGGTCTATGAGGCTCCCTGGAAGCTGCACAACCTGGCCGGGCGCATGGCGAATGGCTGGATGGTCTCGGGCATCGGCCAGTTTCGCAGCGGCCTGCCCTACACCATGCGCACCGCGAGTTCGCTGCCCAAGGAGTTCGACCTGACCAGCGGCGCGGCCATCGTGGGCCTAGGGCCGGGCATGAACGGCTCGGGCGGCGATAACCGGGTCTACGGCGTGGGCAACGATAGCCGCGTGTACAACGTGGGCCGCAATACGTTTCGTTCTCCGGCCACCTGGAAGGCCGACCTGCGCCTGGCCCGGCGCTTCAACCTGGGGCAGATGCGCCAACTGGAACTGCTGGCGGAGAGCTTCAACCTTTTCAACCACCAGAACGTGACGGAGCTGGAAACGACCGGCTATTGGCTCGAATCCGGCAGCCTGTCCGGCGCCAACCCCACGCTGAACTACCTCACCGGGTCGAAGGCCAATACCACGGCGTTCGGCCAGCCGTTAAACATCAACGCCACCGATTTTTACCGTGAGCGGCAGATACAGGTGGGGCTGAAGTTTCGGTTTTAGATCGGTTCTCAGGGCAAAACTCCGCGAGGAAGTCCGGATTCATGTGCCGCGCCAGCCCGCCGATGAAGGGAAGTGGAAAGCCCGCGCCCGCGCGCCGCGGAAGGGCGGTTGAAGGAACCCGGCTGTAGAAACCCGAATGGAGAGTAGGCTGCACGGCCTGGCCAGAGCGAACCAGGGCGGCGGCATCGGCTATGAGCGAACAGAACCACACGGGCGGCAGAAGGGTGAAGCATGGCGACGACCGGCGCGTCTACGAGCGCTTTGGACTCGACGCCCCAGGGGGGAGTCTGCACTACAAGGGGAAGAAATTTCCCTGCCAGGTGGTTGACGTCAGCCTGGGCGGCTGCTGCGTTCGCACCGAAGGCCGGTTTCTGCCCGGCAGCCTGGCCGATGTCGAGGTGGTTCTGCCCATCCAGGGGATGCTGCTGCGCATGGCGGGCACCACCCAATGGGTCAGCGGCCAAAACCTGGTTGGAGTTCGCTTCCTGCACGGCAGTCTGGCGTCAAAGAATTCACTGGCCAGCCTGCTGACCTGCCTGGTGGATGAGAGCGCCACCGAGGAGGTGAAGGCGGCGGTTGCAGCGGCGGCTCAGACCTCGACGCCTGTGGTGGCCGTCGAGCTTGCCCAGGACGCACGAACCCCAGCCGCGCCCACGCCCAAGTCCGGACCTCTCCAAGAGCATCGGGAAGCTCTGCCGCCCTCGCCGCACCACGAAAGGCCGAAGCTGGCAGGCCCTCACCCCGTGGAATTGGACCAGCCCATCCCCATCCAGGCCTGGGCAAACCGGACCGACGCGGATCACGCGGATGCAAGTCACGCGGAATCATGCCAGGCTGCGGCAAGCCAGGCAGCCTCAAAGCACGAAGCCCGGACCGGCGCGCCCAGCGCCGTGCGCGACGAATGGCACGCTATTCTGCGCTTTCTCAAGGACGGCTCCCGGCAGGCCGGCGCCCTCGCAGGGCTCAGCCAAAGCGGCTGCAGCGTAAGAACCACGGAACCGTTTGCGGCGGGAATTCACGTGCGCCTGGAAGTGGATTTTCAGATGCTCGGCCTGCCGTTTCTTCTGGCCGGCGTCACCGAGGACGTTCCCGAACGGCACACTGTCACGATCCGCTTCCTCGAAATGAGCCACCGCAAGCAGGAAGAGCTTGCGGAACTCGTCGCCGAACTCCAGAGGAGGGACAATTCGGGGCCCGGAGCGCCGGAAGTGGCGGGCCTGCGGACCTGATGGGGATTGCCGCGTCCGGGCAATCGGACTGTCGCGCCGGGACGAAGAGCCAGCAGAAGCAGAACCGCCGGACGGGGAAGAGTTCAGGACCATCCAGCGGTTCCACACGGAGTGAAACCGCACCCTGCGAAGCCGCGGGCGCCGGCAGAGGAGCGTGTTGCGCGAGCGCCTAGTTGGTTGACGCGGGCGCGGGCGCCGGGGCGGGCTGCGGTTGCCCCTTGGACATGCCGCGAATGTAAAGGATCAGGTTCCAGACCTCGTCGTCCTTGGCGCGTCCCGAAGCCTCGGGGGGCATCTTGTCCTTGCCATTGCGGATGGCTTTGAACAACTCATCGTCGGACTTGTTGGCCAGGGTCCTGGCATCGGTCCAATCCCCGAGCGTCAATTGCATATCCTTGGCCAGATCGGTCTTGCCATTGCCGTTTTCTCCATGGCAGATGGCGCAATCGACTGCATAAATCTCCTTGGCGCGGGCTTGCGACTTCTCGGTCGGCTTGACGGGATTCTTTTGGCCGGCGGCGGGAGCCGGGGCGGCATCCTGTGGCCGGGGCGCGGGAGCAGACAAAGCGGTGACCCCAAAGAGGATCGAAGCGGAAACGAAGAGCAACGGCTTCAACATGGCAGCCTCCTCAGTTGCAGGTGTTGGAAACAGACACCTTGCAAGCTGAATGATTTTCTGGCACGGATTATAAGCCAATTTGATGGCGATGGGCCGGACGGTCGTCACAGTCCTGTGCAGCCGTGCGCCGCAGGCGGAATCGAGCCCATTCCTGTACAAAGCAACAGGGTCACTGCCCGCCGCGCCAGCCGCATGCGAGGTCTGGAACGGTGGTCTTGCCGTCGAGCCGGAAGCAACTGGCGCCCTCGATGTCGGTGGAGAAGGTGCGCACGTTTGCGGCTTCCAACTCATGGAGCACCTCGCGGCGGGGATGGCCATAGCGGTTGCGCAGGCCGCAGGAGATGACGGCCCATTGGGGAGCCACGCGGGCCAGGAATTCCGGGCGGGTGGAGGTGAGGCTGCCGTGATGGCCCACTTTGAGCAGGGTGCTGGGCAGGCCAGGCTCGGCCAGCATGGCATCCTCGAGCGGCGCTTCGGCATCGCCTTCGAGCAGCACGGAGGTAGCGCCAAAGGCCACATGGAGCACCAGGGAGTCGTTGTTGGCGGGCTCAGGGCCGGGCTGGTAGCCGGGGAAGGGCGCCAGGACGTTGACCTGGGTTGAACCGAAGGCGAACTGGTTCCCGGCGCGCAGGGAGCGCACCTCGACATGGAGACCGGCGGCTTCGTTGAGCAGCGCATCGTAAGCCCCAAAGCGGGGGTTGTTGCCCACCCAGAGCTGGGCGGGATGGAAGTTGCGCAACACGGCGGGCAGGCCGCCCATGTGGTCGGAGTGGGCGTGGCTCAGGGCTACGGCGTCGAGACGCCGGATGCCGCGCGACCACAGCGTCTCGGAAACGATCTCCTCGCCGATGTCGAATTCCTGCGCGGCCTGGCGCGGGCCGCCGCCGGGACCGCCTCCGTCGACCAGCAGGGTCTTGCCTTCCGGCGTGATGAGCAGCAGGGAGTCGCCCTGGCCCACATCGATGGCCTCGACCAGCAGGGCGTCGCGGGGATGATCGACCGGGCGGGGCGCAACGGCGGCGGCGGAGGCCAGCAGCAGGGCGGCCCAGGCGGCGCGGCGGGGCCAGCGGAGCCCGGAGGAGGCGGCATAACGGGCCAGCGCGATGGACAAGGCCAGCAGCGCGCAGAAGGCGGCCGACTGACCTTTGAGCGGCGTGGCAATGCGGAAGTCGCCCCAGTTGAGCGAGCCGAAGCACAGCACCAGCCAGATTCCGAAGTGGAGGGGCAGGGCCACAAAGGCGGCCGGAACCACAGCGGCCGCGGGCCAGACGGCCAGCGCCACGAGAGTCGCCAGCGCGGCGGGCATCAGGATGAGCAACAGGGGAAGGATGAAGATATTCACCGGCAGGGCGAAGACGGTGATGCGATGGAAATAGAGCGCCATGGGCAGGGCCATGGCCAGTTCCACGACGCAGGAGACGATGAGCAGTTCCGCCATGCGGAGAACAAAGCGCACCATCCAGGGAAAGAGGCCCCAGGCGAGGCGGGCGCCCAGCGGACCGCTGGAAGCGGCCTCAAGAGCCGTGCAGACGATGCGCAGCGTGACGCGAAACTGCGTGAGGCGAGGAGCCAGCTTGGCATCCAGCGCGGTGAGGCGCAGTTGGCGGGCAGCCGCCAGGTAGGGGTGAATCGTGGCCTGCAGCAGCGGGGCGGCGATGCCTCCGATGGCCACGACGGCCAGCAGGGTCATCTGAAAACTCGAATCGAACAGGCTGCGGGGGCTGAAGGCCAGCAGGCAGAGCGCGGCAAAGCCGATGGTGTTCAGCGCGTTGCGCTCGCGATAAACGAGCCGGCCGATGAGGTAGAGCGTGACCATCCACAGCGAGCGCTGGACGGGCGTGGCGAATCCGGTGAAAAGCGCATAGGCGAACGAGGCGAGGATGGTGGCCAGAGTGGCCGGCACGCGGGGCAGGCGCAGGCGGCGCGCCACCCAGAAGATGCATCCGGCCACGATGGCCAGGTGGAAGCCGGAGACCACCAGCATGTGAAAGGAGCCGGTGCGCTCGAAGCCTACGCGCAGCGAACGGGTCAGGTAGGTGCGGTCGCCGGTGACCATGGCGGCCAGCATGATGGCGTCGTCCGGGGTGAGGCGCAGGAAGGGCGGCAGGCGGCGCATGGCGGCGGGCAGCGTCATGAGGCGGGAGCTGGCGGCGTGCTGCAGGCCGCTGACGCGGCAGGGGAGGAACAGGCCGGGGGAGGGCCCGAGGCGCTCGACGCGCTCGATGCCTACCGCGCCGGAGGAGGTCATTCCCTGGTCGAGCAGGAATTGCTCGCGGTTCCACGCGCCGGGATCGTGAAAGACCTGGGGGGGCAGGAAGCGCACCACGGCGCGCACCCGTTCGCCGCAGTGAAAGACCTGGGACCCGGCAGGATTGGCGGGCCAGTGGACCATGAGCCGCGCGCCACCCGCAACCGGCTGCACATCATCTTCGCTGTCGGTGACCACCTCCACGCTGGAGATGCGCAGGTCGATGCGCTGCGTGGGCCGCTCGGCGGGGGCGGCGGGGTGGTCCAGATCCGGTTCCGGGTCCGGCTCCAGTTCGCCGCGTACAGGCCCGGCGTCGACGACCGTGCCCTCGACGGTGCGCAACAGGCCGTCGGAGAGCGCGGCCAGCTTTGGCGCTGGGGCCGGATGGGGCTGCATCTCCGCGCACCAGGCTCCCAGCAGCAGCCAAGCCAGGGTCAGCGGCAGCCAGGCGATGCGCTGCGCGGCAAACGCGGCCGCGACAATCAGGCCGGCGGTGAGCCCCAGCGCCACCAAGAGCAGCGGGGGCCGGAGCCAGACGGCCTGCGCTGCCGCAATCCCGCCGGCAAAGAGCCAGGCCGCATGGAACAGCGGCACAGCGGCGCGCACACCGTCCGGCCCCACGGACACGGGACGGTCGATGGCTTGCCCGTTGGTGGGGGGAGCAGATTCCATCGCGCCTGCAAGTTGAAAAGCTGTTCTGGGGAACTAGCCTATCAGGCGTGCCGCAACTGGACCACTGTTTCCAGGTGAAAGGTGTGCGGAAACAGGTCGGCCAGGGTGATGGATTGGATCTGGTAGCCGGAAGCGACCAGGGCGCGCAGGTCGCGGGCCAGGGTGGCGGGGTCGCAGGAGACGCAGACCAGCGCGGGCGAGGCGATCTCGGCCAGGAGGGCGCAGGTCTCCGCTCCCAGACCGGTGCGCGGCGGGTCCAGAACGATCAGGCCGGGGCGCTGGCCGCGGTTGCGCGCCAGGAAATCGAGGGTCGACGCTTTCACGGCCGTGGCCGGCGCGCCGCGCAGGTTTTCGCCCAGGGCCTTGGTTGCCGACGGCGCAGATTCGACGGCCACCACGTGAGCGAAACCGCCGGTCAGGCTGCGCGCAAACAGGCCGACGCCGGCATAGAGGTCCCAGGCCAGAGCGCCGCAGTGGCCGGCGGTGACCCGCTCCACCAGCTGATCGACCAGCCAGCGGTTTACTTGAAAGAAAGCTCCGTGGTCCACGCGAAAGTCGAACCCGGCTGCGCGATAGGCGAGCGAAGTCGCACCCCAGCGGGCGATGGTCCGCAGCGGGGCTGGAGCCTGCTTTCCGCCGCGGGTCTCGACCGCCAACTCCGCTCCGGCAAGGGCCGGGATGCGCTCGTGGAGCGCCCGCGCCAGCTCGTCGAAGCCCTGTTTCTCCGGGGTGGCAGTAAAGACCGTCAACAGCAGCGAGGTTTCCTCGGCGTTGCAGAAGAGAGCAATCTCGGTGGGCCGAAGCGCCGGGGCAACGCTGGGCAGAAGCCCGGCCAGCGTCAGCGCCGAGTCAACCAGCAGCGGCGCGGCAATGGGGCACTCGCTCACCGGGACCACGGCGTGCGAGCGGCGGCCCCGGTAGCCAGGGTTTCCCTGGGCGTCGAGGGCCAGGCGGATGCGGTTGCGATAGGCCCATGGCTTGGAATCCGGCTCGGCGGAGAGGACCGAGATTTCAGCCGGCACCGCCACTCCGCCGCGACCTACTCCGCCGCGTTCCAGGGTTTCGCGCAGAATGGCCTGCTTGAAGAGCAGTTGGGTGGGGTAATCCGTGTGCTGGTAGTTGCAGCCGCCGCAGACGCCGAAGTGCGGGCAGAGCGGCTGGACGCGCTGGGGCGCCGCGGTGACGATCCGCTCGGCTTCGGCGGTGGCGTAACCGGACCGGGATTGGGTGATGCGCACCAGGGCCTGCTCGCCGGGCAACACCAGCGGCACAAAAACCGCCTTGCCCTCGACGCGGGCCAGGAACGATCCGCCGTAGATGGGCTTTTCGATTTCGACCCGTTGGAGTTGCGCAGGCTGCGGCTCGGCGGGCCGGAACTCGACGGGCCGGAACTGGGACGGCGCAGGCGCTGTGGTTTTGCCCCGTCCGGATTGGCTGCGGGGCGGCTTCATTGCTGACTCATGTAGAACAGGCTGAGGCGCGGCAGGCTGTAGTGGACCAGAAGCTGCTTTTGGACGAACTGGCCCTCCACTTGACGCAGTTGGACCACGCCCATGCGACTGCGATAGGGCGCCAGTTCGCGCGCCGCGTGCTCCTTGAGGCCGACCAGCAACTGCTCGGGAGCGGCGGCTGTGAGCGCGGCGAAGAGCTTCTCTTCGAGCACGGTGAGGGTGCGTTCCAGGGCTTCCATGTCTTGAGCCGCTGCGCTGTCGTGAGCCGCGGCATTTTCAAAGCCGGCGGCGCGCACCTCGGCGGCCAACTCTCGCAGGCGGGCGGCGGTTGCCGCACAGGCTTCGGGCGCCACGGTCGCGGCATCGAGAGCCACGGCGGCGGCTTCAAGATGGGCGGCGACGCGATCCTCTTCAAAACCCGATTCGCGCTCGACAGCCGCATCTTTTTCGGGACGCTTGCTGCCGGCAGCGGCTTCCTTCAACTCCTCGGCGGCTTCCATCACCGCCTGCGCGCACCAGGCCAGGCCGTTGATCCGCCTCATGCGGCCTTTCTTCTGCCGCGCCTGGTACTTGTCGAAGGCCGCATCGATGCCGCGCAGGACCGCTTCCAGCGGAATGCCCGCATCTCGCCAGGTTTCGATGAGCGCCCAGTCCAGCGTGGAGAGCATCAGGATGGAGCCGTGGCGCTGCTGGAAGCGCTCTTCGATTTCGGTGAAGTAGTTGAAGTAGTTGCGCACGACCGGTCTCAATGCGCGCGGCCGCGCGGCTTGGCCGTGCGGTTGCGCTCGAACAGAATCAGCAGCCCATCGAGAGTGAGCATGTCGTCGATCTCGGTAATGTAGCGCGAGTCCTCCGCGATTTGCCGCGCCAGACCGCCGGTGGCGACGACGCGCGGCTTCTCTTCCAGCTCGGCGAAGATGCGCTCCAGGATGCCGTCCACCAAGCCAATGTAGCCGTAGTAGAGCCCGCTCTGCAGATGCGTGACGCTGTTGTTGCCGATGGCCTTGGGTGGCCGCTTGATGTCCACGCGGCTGAGCCGCGCGGCGCGAGAGAAGAGCGCATCGGCGCTCAGGCCCAGTCCCGGCGCAATGGCCCCGCCGATATACTCGCCCTTGGCCGAAATCACGTCGAAGGTGGTGGCGGTGCCGAAATCGACCACCACGCACGGGCCTCCATAGCGCTCGAAGGCGGCGACGGAGTTCACCAGCCGGTCCGCGCCCAGGTCGGCGGGATTGTCCTGCAACACGGGCATGCTCGTCTTGATGCCCGGCTCAACAAAGAGCGGCGGCAGGTGGAAATACTCCTGGCAGACTTCACGCAGGGTCGAATCGAGAGGCGGCACCACCGAGGAGATGATGATGTTGGTCACCTGGCTCGGAGCCAGCCCCTTCATTTCGAAAAGCTTGACGAAGAAGACGCCGTACTCGTCCACGGTTTGATTGCGGTGGGTGGTGATGCGCCAGTGGGCGGCGAGTTCAGGCTTGCCGTCCTCGAGCGTATAGAGGCCCAGCACCGTATTCGTATTGCCGACATCGATAGCTAGCAGCATGTTCTTCTCAACTCGTATTTTTCAGTTTGTCCCGGCGGCGCGAAGGCCCCCGGTCTGCACCGTGACAAAACTCGCGACTGGGCCCTCGGCGGTGCGCACGCGCAGGAATCCGTGCTCGTCGAGGCCGGCCGTGACGCCTACGCAGGCTTGCGGGCCGTGGACCTCAACCTGCCGCCCGCGAATCCACGTGGAAGCCTGCTCGACGCGCGCGGGAATCGTGACGCCCGCTGCCGGATCAGCCAGCCCCTGCGTCTCGCGCTCCAGAGATTCTAGCAGGCAGACGAGCAGGCCCTGGCGGGAGACGCGCCGCCCGGCCTCCATCTCGAGCGAAGTGGCGGGCGTGGCCAGGCCGGGCTCGAAACTCCGCTGGTGGACGTTGATGCCGATGCCCACCACGGCAAAATCGACCGCGCCGCCCGAGGTCTTGGCCTCGACCAGGATGCCGCCGGCCTTGCGCGGGCCGAGCAGCAGGTCGTTGGGCCAGCGCAAATCGACCGTGAGCCCCGCGGCGGAGCGAATGGCCTGGGCGGCGGCGAGGCCGGCGGCCAACGGCAAGAGCGGCAGGCGAGCGGCGGGAACGGACGGGCGCAAGAGCACGCTCACATAGAGCCCCTCGCCCGCAGCCGAGCGCCACTCGTGGCCGCCGCGACCCCGCCCGGCCCACTGCTCGTCGGCAAAGTAGACCGAACCGTGCGGCGCGGCACTGCGCGCGGCATCGAGAGCGTCGGAGTTGGTGGAATCGGTGAGCGGAGAAAAATGGAGCTTGTCCCGAAAAACCGAGCCGGCCAGCGCGGCCCTCATTGCGGCCAGGTCGTACACGCCTAGTTGGTCTCCGCGGCGATGCGCATGGAGATGTCGGCGGCTCGGGCCGAGTGGGTCAAGGCGCCCACGCTGATGAAGTCCACGCCGGTCTCGGCATAGGAGCGGATGTTTTCAAGCACGATGCCGCCGGAGGCCTCGGTGGGAATCCAGCGCTCCACCGTCTTGATGCGGGCGACGGACTGGCGCACCTCGTCGGGCGTCATGTTGTCCAGCAGGATGGCCTCGGCGCCGTACTCGATGGCTTGTTCGAGCTCTTGAGCGGTGCGGACCTCGACCTGAACCCGCTGGCCCTTCTTGCGCTGCTTGAGGGCGCTTTGGAGCACCGCGGGCAGGCCGCCGCCCAGCGAGATGTGGTTGTTCTTGATGAGGATGCCGCTGGCCAGATCGAGGCGGTGATTGGTTCCTCCGCCGCACAGGACGGCGTATTTTTCGACTGCCCTGAGGCCGGGCACGGTCTTGCGCGTGTCGAGCACACGGGCGGGCGTGCCGTCGATGGCGTCCACGAACTTCCGCGTCAGGGTGGCGATGCCGCTCAGGTGCTGCATCAGGTTCAGAATGACGCGCTCGCAACTGAGCAGCACGCGGGCGTTGTGGCGAATCACGGCCACCACCTGGCCGGGGTGGACGCGCACGCCATCGAACATTTCCGGGTGGCTGATGACCTCAAAGCGGGTCTGCGCCGGGGGACGGGGGTCGAGATGGGCGAAGATTTCAAGCAAGCGCGGCACCGCACCCAGGCCGCAGACCACCAGTTCCTGCCGGGCCACGATGGAGGCGGTGGCGCGCAGGTCGGGGTCGATGGTCAGGTTGGTGGTGGAGTCGCCGGCGGCCTTGTCTTCAAGAAGCGCCTGCTCCAGCAATGCGTCGATACGGGTGCTTTTCCAGTCCATGGGGAAGTTGTCAGTTCTCAGTGGTCAGTTGTCAGTG
>Ga0182013_10003316_pt1 | contig 20243 bp, 19 predicted proteins | sample 612S2MmetaG_FD_120487 | JGI IMG/M metagenome (GOLD analysis project Ga0182013, IMG submission 120487) | Permafrost microbial communities from Stordalen Mire, Sweden - 612S2M metaG | ecosystem: Environmental > Terrestrial > Soil > Wetlands > Permafrost | place: Sweden: Stordalen | collected... | reverse complement strand
CGGGCTGTCGGTGACGATCCGCGAGGGCGGTCCGCAGGTCAATCACATGCAACTTCTCATGGCCGGGCGGCTGGATTTCAATCTCGGTGGCGGTCGGGCGATCGAGTTCGTGCAAAATCATCTGCCCTTCGTCGCCATCGCGGCGATTTTTCAAAAGGATCCCGCGGTGCTGATCGCCCATCCCGGTCTGGGCCTCGACAGTTTCGAGGCGCTCAAGGGGAAGCCGATTGAAATCGCACCGGACGCGCGGCAAAGCTGGTGGCGGTTTCTCGCGGCGAAGTATGGCTACAGCGATGCACAAACGAAACTTTATACTTTTAACATGGCGCCATTCCTGGCGGACAAGAACCTGATCCAGCAAGGCTATCTTGGATCGGAACCGTTTGTCATCCGGGAGAAGGGCGGCTTCGATCCGGTCGTGCTGCTCGTCGCGGATGGAGGATACAAGGGATACGGCAACATCATCACCGCGGGCCACAAGATCGTCGATGAAAAACCCGATGTCGTCAGACGCTTCGTGGATGCCTCGATCGAGGGCTGGTATTCGTATCTCCATGACGATCCGGCGCCGGCCAATCGAATGATCAAGGCGGCCAATCCCGAAATGTCCGACGCGTTGCTGGCGTATGGCAGAAAGATGATGAACGATCACGGGATCGTCGATTCCGGCGATGCGTTGACACTTGGAATCGGCGCCATGACCGCCGCGCGCTGGCGGGAGTTTTACCAGGGCATGGTCGCGGTGGGCGTTTATCCGGCTGGGATCGACGTCGATCGTGCCTACACCACGCAATTCGTCGATCATCGCGTCGGGATCGAGATGAAAAAATGACCGAGGGCGACCGGCCGGCGTGGAAGGGGCTCGACACCAGCCAAATGCCCGTGTTCATCGGCTACGATCAGGTCGAGCGAATGGTCGCGGCGTTGCTGGAACGCGCGGCTTCCTGGGGACCGGACGCGGTGGTGGGGCTCGCCCGAGGCGGCGTGGTGCCGGCGGCGATGGCGGCGGGGATCCTGGCTCTGCCGCTGTCTTTCGTCAGGCATGATAAAACCACCGGAGCGATCGATTGGATCGGCCCTCCAGCCATCGGACGGCGGATCCTGCTGATCGACGATTGTTGCTCCAGCGGGATAACCTTGCAGCGCGCCCGGACGGCCCTTCGCGATGCAGGCCGGGACTGCATGACGTTGGTGGTCGTGCACGATCCGGACACGGTTCAGCACATGCCGGACCTGTCATACCCGATGCGCGCGCTGTTTCGGCTGCCATGGGAACGGGGTGAGGCGACACCGACCGGACGCGCGGCGAAGGCCTCTGGCCCGAATACCGATCCCGGTGTGGAAGCGCCGTTCGTTGGTCTGGGACTGGAGCCGGCGCTGCTGACCTCGACGGCGGTGGGACCGCGGTTCCCCATTGGGCGGACCGTGCTGATCAGCGGAGTTCCGATGGCGGAGAGTCCGTGGATCGCTTCGCTCGCGGAGACGCCGTACCGGGATTTGCCGCTGGAATGCCGGCCGGATCAAACACGAGGCGATCAAGCCGGCATCGCGCGCTTCAAGGCCGAGGCGGCGACGCGATGGGGCTGCACCCATTTCATCGAGACCGATGCCGAACAGGCGATCGCCATTTCCGGTCATGCGCCACATTTGATCGTCAGTTGGTGGTCGGCGGAAACCGGTCAGGCCTGGACGATCGGTGCCGCCGAGCAACGTTCGCCGGAACGCTGAAAACACTTAGGCGGCGAGTTGACTTCCGCCTTGCCACGGCCGCCTCGCCGGGGCTAACCCAGGCCCGCCATCCTGGCGATGAGGCGCGACAACTTGGAACAGCCGTCCAGCTCAGTGCGTCCCGCCGTCGAACTCGCGGTGCTCGATGCGCCGGTTCTGGCGCGAGGGATCCTGACCCTGTTCCTGCTGCACCTCGCTGAGGCGGGCGCGTTCGACCCGGTTTGGTCCGACCAGATCCACACCGATTGGGCCCGGCAACTGCAACGGTTTCGCCCCGACATGCCGATGGAGCGGCTGCGCCACCGGCGTGTCGAGATGGACCGCGCGTTTCCCATCGCCAATGTCATCGCCAGCCGCGATGCGCAGGAGGAAGTGCTGGCGCATTGCACCACGGCGGCCGAACGCAAGAGCGCTCATGTCCTCGCGACCGCGTTGTCGGCGCGCGCGGCGGTGATCGTCACCGACGCGACATTTTGCCTGACGGGTGTGATGTCCAAACTCTGGCACGACACCGCGGTACTCTCTCCAGACGCGTGGTGTCTGGAACTGCTGGACGCGCATGAGACCGCGGTGATGACGGGCAGCCGGGCCCATCGCGCCAGCCTGACCCGAGGCGACACGTCGGTGGACGGCTGGCTCGCGCTGCTGCGAGAGCCGCATGTCGGGCTGCCCAGAATGGCGGATCGTTTGGCCGGTCGACGGGATCAGCTCTGAGCGGCGGCGGACGATCTTCGCCTTATCGTCATCCTCGGGCTCGGCCCGAGGATGACTCGCACCACGGATCACGGCCGATTTTCGACCAAGGGGCGCGTCCACGAATGCTCGGGTCGAGCCTGGTCGAGCCCGAGCATGACGACGGGGGTTATTTCGGCCCTGGACCTGGCTGGCGCTTAACGTGAGGCGGATGGGGGACAGCCACCAGGGACGAGCCTCCGGGGAGTTGATTTTTCGCTGGCCAAATGGGATTCGTTCCGTAAGGCGACGCCCAACAACCAACGAGTCGCCTGACGCGCCGGAACTTCTCGTCATCCCCGGGCTCGACCCGGGGATCCATCCAGGTACCGTGCGGTGATTGGTCCCCGGGTCGAGCCGGGGGATGACGAGGGTGGAACGACGACCCGACGCGATAATTGCTGGGCGTCGCCTAAGATGAACACGCCGTCCGGTCGGAGGGCGACGCGGTTCAGGGTTGGGGCAACGGAAGGGGTCAGCATGACCAAAACGGTCGCCGTGGGCGGCTTAGGCGCCATCGGATTGCCGCTGGCTCGCGCGTTGGACGGTGGGATCGATGGGCTGCGGCTGATCGCGGTGGCGACACGCGATCTGGTCACGGGCCGGGCGAGGCTCGCGGGATTTCGCGACCGGCCGGCCATCGTGGGACTCGCGGAACTCGCCGAGGCCGATATCGTCGTGGAAGCCGCCCCCGCGGCGCTGTTTGAACGCATCGCCGTTCCGGCCATCGAAGCCGGGCGGATCTTCATCCCGGCCTCGGTCGGCGCGCTGTTGCCCAGAATGCATCTGGTGAAACGAGCGCAAGTGACCGGGGCGCGGATCATCGTTCCGACCGGGGCGTTGCTTGGCCTGGACGCGGTGCGCGCGGTGGCCGAGGGCCGGATCGATAGCATCACGATCGAAACCCGCAAGCCGCCCTCGGGGCTGATGGGCGCGCCGTATCTGGAAAAGCACGGCATCGACATGATGGACGTCACGATGCCGCTGCGGGTGTTCGTGGGCAACGCGCGCGATGCCGCCGTCGGTTTTCCCGCCAACGTGAATGTCGCGGCGGCACTGGCTCTGGCGGGCATCGGCCCGGTCCGCACCAAGGTCGAGATCTGGGCCGATCCTGGGCTGACCCGCAACGTCCACATCATCACGGTGGAGGCTGAAGCCGCCCGCTTCACCATGCGGATCGAGAATGTGCCGAGCGAGGACAACCCGAAAACCGGCAAGATCACGCCGTTGTCGATGCTGGCGTGTTTGCGCGGACTGGTCTCTCCCTTGAAGGTGGGGAGTTAGCGGCTGCCCCTTTTCCTGGAAGCGCCGGTTTATTTCGTCGCGGTGACATTGTTCTGGACGGTGGTGCTGGCGACCGTCCGGATGAAGCACGACCTGATGCTGGTTTTTTGCATTCCGGCGGTGTTCGTCTCCATCGTGATGGGTTTCGCGATGGGGATTTACGCCTTCGAAACATTTGGCTGGCCGCACGCTCTGGCCTGTCCCTTGGTGGCATGGTTCGGCGCGCGAGAGCTCGCCCGCCGCTATGGCGCGCGGGATTTGTTGATCGCCATTCATCTGGTCTGGGCTGTGGGTCTGGTGTTCGCGTCGATCGCGGTGGGGTTTCCGGACAGCGAATGACAGCGTTTCAGATCGGTTCGAGCGTACGGCCTCGGGTCAGTAGATGGTTGTCCAGACTGAAGCTTCCGTCCAATGGAAGCGTGGCCCAACCTCGGCGGACCCAGCAGAATCCGGGACCGGCGTAGACTTCGGCGAAGGCGCTCACGTCGGTCATGCAGGCAATGACCAACTCCAGGATGAGGTTGGTCAACGCCGGTTGCTTCGCCCACGGATGCTCCGGATCCTGAGCTGGGCGAGAATGGGCCCAGGCGGCGTCTTCGATGATGTAGAGACCGCCTGGACGGAGGAATGGGAAGATGGCTTCGAAGGACGCGCGCGACGGTTGGTAGAAGTGCGAGGCGTCGTCGATGACCCAGTCGATCTCGGTGCGCGACTGCTCCATGATGCGATGAATGGCGGGCCGGTCGGCCTGATCGATACCGTAATGGATGTCGATGCCGTCGTGGGCGGCGCGGTAAGCCTCAATTTTGGGGATTGGCGCGTTGTTCCGCTCGATGCAGATCATCTTTGGACGATCGAGGAACTGGTGAAAGAACGCGGCCGATCCGCCGCGAAACACACCGATTTCGACAACGCCGCGGACCGGGCCATAGCGGGAGGCGAGATCGGCGTAAGCCTGGAGGTGCGCGTCGCCCTTCGCCATGTAGAACACGTCGTCCCGGCAGCCATAAGTTTCGTAATTTCCAGGCAGGTCGGTGATGATATCGACGCCGTTGATGGTCAGAACGCCTCCGGAGATCGTGTAGGGCCGCGTCATGGTGACTCTCCATCAGGTGCATCGCTTCGGCGCCGGGCCGGGCGGCCGTTGCCTAAAGTTGGGCGGCACGTTGCTTATCGCCATCGCGATGATCCGCGTGTCAAGCAAGATCGGTTGTTCTGTGATTGAATCCAGTTATCAGGACAAAGGTTAAAACTTCACGAATAATACCAACCGGTCAAAGTAATGACGTGCCGGTCATTCACCCGTCGTGCCAGGGCCTGATCCGGGCATCTCGTGATGCAGGTCCCGTGCTCTCAGGGAAGGCACGATTTCCGTGCGGGCCGATCCTCGGGTCGAGCCCGAGGATGACGACGGAGGGATCGAGGATGACGACGGAGGGGTCGAGGATGACGACGGAGGGGTCGAGGATGACGACGGAGGGGCTGAGGAAGACGGTACGAGGTCGTCACGACCGACGGGCAATGTCAACGCGGGTTGGTATATCAGGACGCTGGTTTATCAGATTGAACTGGCAACAATCCGGCGCACGCGAGAAACAATGGCGCCGGAGCCACAAGCGATGCGCCGGCCCAGGAGATGAAGGCGGGAAGCTCGGGGACGGGAACGATGCGCAGCGGGTTGTACTCGGCGTTGCCTCGGGCGCGGTGCGCCCTGAGGATCGCGTTGGCGCTGAGCGTCGTGGTCACCGCCATGCCGAGGTCGGTGACGTGGCTGCCGGGATGTTCCACGAGGCACAGCGGCGTGACGGTGCCGACCGATCCGGGATCCAACCCGAGTTCTTCCTGGAGTTCGGTTAATAACTGCGCCTGGTAATCCATGCTCCCGTCGGCACGCAGCGCCCCCGCGTCCACGCTTCCCGCTGGGCATAATTGCCACATGCCGGGCTGATAGATGGCTCCGGCGGCGCGTCGGCCGAGAACGATGCCGTCCGCGCGGCGCAGCACCCCGCAGGCGGCGAGGGAGCGGATGCCGAGGTCGCCGAACAGTGCGTTTTCCTCGGTCTGCGCGATGTGCCGCCGATACTCGGTCATGTGGCCGGTGATGCGGCCGGGCGCGAACGTGTCGATGGAGAAGATCTGGCCGTTGAATAATTTGCCGGCACCGGCTGCCTCCACGCGGGCGGCCGCGGCGGTCCAGATCGGGTCGATCCGTGCCTCCAGCGCCGGGGAGAGCGGCGGCATGGCGCGGGTGACCCGGACCTCGAGGTCCGGGTTTACGGGGTGGACGAGGAAATCATGCATGACGCGGATAATAACATCCGAGGTGCGTGGTTTTGTGCCGGAAAATGGCGTTCTTACGATGGATTTTTGCTACTGATCATAGGGCGCGGGGGAAATTTCCCTCATTCTCGCGGTGAGGCTTTTCCCGGTGGGGAGAACGCGCGACAAGGCGAGTCTGTCGTTTCGTGGAGCCGCCGTCATGAGTCACAGTCACGATCATTCCCACGAAGATGGGCATTCTCACGATCACGTCCACGACGGACCTCCCGCTCCGGGTTCGGTGGACTGGCGTTTGAACGGCGTGCGGGTGATCAAGGGCGATCAACTCGACACCAACACGGCGCAGACGCCGGGCATGAACCGCGCGGCGGCGATCAACAAGGCGCGGGTCGGGGCGCAGAAGATCTGGGCTGGCACGGTCAACATTCACGCCAACGCTAAGACCGGCGCGCATCATCACGGCGCGTTGGAAAGCGTCATCTATGTCGTGCGCGGCAAGGCACGGATGCGGTGGGGCGAGAAGCTGGAATTCGTCGCGGAAGCCGAGGCCGGCGACTTTATTTTCGTGCCGCCTTACGTGCCGCATCAGGAAATCAACGCCAGCACCGATGAGACGCTGGAATGCGTGTTGGTGCGCAGCGACAACGAGGCGGTGGTGGTCAATCTGGATATCGAACCGGTGGAGAAACCGGAAGCAGTGTTCTGGGTGGATCCGATTCACAAACATCCCTGACCGGGATTCACGGACTGAGTTCCAGGATGGCCGGCTCGACGGGGTCGAGGGTCAGGACCAAACGGCCGGGGTGGCCATAGTCCTGGCCGGTGGCGATGTCGCGTGCCGCCGAGCCGCGCGGATCGACAGTCACTGTCTCGGGTTTTTGTCCGGCGGCGCGCAGTTGCAGCGCCAGCAGCCGATGGCCGTTCGATCGATACACGAAGCTATCGACGTCATGGTTCGGGGCCTCGACGGGGTATTGGGGCGCGCGTGCCAGGACGCGCGCGAGATCGTCTGGCGAAACGATCGTCGCCGAAATTGAAGGTGCCGCCTCTCGCCGGCGGCCGTGGCCGTCGAAGGTGGCGGGCGGGACGTCGGCGATGACACGGCCGCCGAGCGACGCGAATCGGGTGATGGTTTTCACGGCGTCCGCGGACAAAGCGATGGTGTCCGGCAGGATCAGGGTCCGTTCCGGCGGCGGTCCCTTCGCGAGTTCCTGTTCGGTCACGAATCTGGGATGCAATCCCATGCGGGCCAGCGATTCGGTGAAACCGCGCAAGGCTATGCGCCACGCGTTGTCTTCCAATTCGATCCCGGAGGAGCGATGCATCCAGGCATCGCCGGCCGAATGGTGATCGAGCATCCATTGGACCCGGAAGCTGATCGGGGAATACAGCACCGCGACGGGATCATATTCCGGGTGCGCATCGATCATGCGGCGGCCGATCTCGCCTCGCAACGCGGCGAATAATGGGGCGTAAGCCTGGCCACGAGGGCGAAGCTCGGCGTCCTGGCCGACAATGCTGTTGTCCTCGTCCCACAGCAGCAGGCCGCGCGTCCCACCGAGCACGGCGCGCCAGATGCGATGCAGTTCGTCCGGCGTCGCGGCGAAACTCGTTGTCAGCGGAATGATATTGGGATTGATCGAGCGGAGGATCGCCTGGGTCGTTTCATCGGCGCCCTCGATTACGTCGAGCGCATGGGCCAGTTTTGTGTAGTCGTAGCCCCCCCATCCCGGCAGTTGCGCACCTTCGATGGCGCTGAGCGCGGCCGGATCGGCTCGATGGATCGCGTCGGTACCGAAGCGCAAGGCGTCGGCGAAGGATGTGTCCATCCAGGCTTTGAAGTCGTTCCAGGCGGCGAAGTTGTCACCGGTGCGGCGCATGGCCGCGTTGGTGGTTTCCGGCTGGATTAAATCCCAGGTTGGATAAGCGGTGCCCCATTCCGCGTTAAGCTCGTGCAGAGACTTGTATTGGGTGCGCAACCATTGGCGAAACCCGGCGACCGATGCGGGCGAAAGGTCGAAGTCCCAGTAGGCGGAAAGATCGGCGATGCCGGTTTCATCACCCAGAGAATAATACAGCGGACGATAGCGGTTTTGTTGATGGACCGTTTCGGTGAGCCGCGCGGCGATGTGGTCTCGCCAGGATGGATCCAGCAGCGATGGGACACGGAACAGCGCAGTGTTGTCGTTGTTGTTGGCGCGGTACTGCTCCTGCGCTTCGAGGAAGCGCCAGTTCACCGGCTTGCCCGGTGTGTAGCGGTGGTAGGATGAGTAAAAATCGGTGGCGATGTTTTCGATATACCAGCGCAGACCCGCCTGCTGAGGTGCTGGCATTTGCCGCTCTAACGGGATGCCGGTGCGATCTCGGTCGGCCATGAGTTTGGCGGCGGTGACGCCAATCCGGCGTAACGTCGCGAATTGCGCCGGGTCGCGATCCTGCCAGTGAATGATCTCGAACTTATCCCAGGCGGCATGGGCCGGGGACATCAAAACAAAAATGAGCAGCAGGGATTGGAAGAAGCGTCGGCATATCACGGGGGTTGCTCCTGATCAGGCCGCGTCCAGCTTCAATACTTCGCCGGCCAGATAGAGGCTGCCGCAGATCAATACCCGTGCTGGTCTGGCGTCACGTGGCATTCGCCGTAATGCATCCATCACCAGCGGACCTGGTCGTGCCACGCCGCCGGAAGCCTCGACGATCGCTTCGACCGGCAGTGCGCTGTGTTGGTTCGGTTCGGAGACAGCCCAGAGCGAGGTGGCCAACGGGATCAGTGGGCGGAGAAATTCGGCCGAATCCTTGGCTTGCTTCATGCCGACAATGAGATGGATCAGCCGATCGTTCCACGATGTCAGATGCTCGGCCAGCGCGACACCAGCACCGGGATTATGCCCGCCGTCGAGCCAGAGTTCCCAGTCCTTGGGCAGCAGCGACGCCAGATGTCCGTTCAGGCGTTGCAGTCGTGCCGGCCATTCGGCGGTGGCGATGCCTCGTGCGATGGCGGCGTCCGGGATACCAAGGCCGGCGGCACGCAAGGCGGCGATGGCGATGCCGGCGTTGTCGACCTGGTGTGGGCCGGGCAGCGAGGGCAACGGCAGATCGATTTCTCCCGCCTTGTCGGCGAAACGCAGGCCGGAGCCGGTTCGGCCGATCGACCAGTCGCGTCCGCGTTTGCGAAGTGGCGTGCCAATGCGTTCCGCTTCCGCGTCCAGCACGGCGATCACCTCGTCCGGTTGCTCGCCCATCGCGAGGGGAACGCCGGGCTTCATGATCCCGGCTTTTTCGCGCGCGATGACGTCCAGGGTCGGGCCGAGCAACTCGCGGTGATCCAACGAGATCGAGGTGATCGCGCAGGCGGCCGGAGGCGGAATGACATTGGTCGCGTCGCCGCGGCCGCCCAGGCCGACTTCGAGCACGCAAAGTTCGGCCGGCGTGGCGGCGAACAAATGGAACGCGGCGGCGGTGATGACCTCGAAGACTGTGATCGGGGCGTGGTCGTTCACGCGTTCGATTTCCTCCATCGCGGCGATCAGGGCGGCGTCGGACACCAGTTCGCCGGCGATACGGATACGCTCGTTGAAGTGAACCAGATGCGGCGAGGTGAAGACGTGCACGCGCATCCCCGCCGATTCGGCCATCGCGCGCAGAAAAGCGCAGGTGCTGCCTTTGCCGTTGGTGCCGGCGACGTGGATGATCGGCGGCAGGCGCCGTTCCGGATGGCCGAGTTTTGCCAGCAAGGCGATGAGGCGGTCGAGGCTGAGATCGATCAGCCTGGGGTGCAGACCGTGCAGCCGCGCGACGATGCCATCGATCCGGCCGGAGACGTTGGCGCTCACGCCGCCGCCGGGAGTTCCTTAACGCGCAACAGGGAGATGATGCGCGCCAAGGTGTCCTTCATGTCGGCGCGTTTCACGACCATGTCGATGATGCCGTGCTTCAACAAATATTCCGCGCGCTGGAAGCCTTCAGGCAATGTTTCGCGAACGGTTTGTTCGATCACGCGCGCTCCGGCGAAGCCGATCAGGGCGCCAGGCTCGGCGATCTGGATGTCGCCCAACATGGCGAACGACGCGGAGACACCGCCGGTCGTGGGATCGGTCAGCACAACGATGAAGGGCAGGCCCGCGTCTTTCACGAGGCGAGTGGCAATCACGGTGCGGGGCATTTGCATCAGGCTGATCGCGCCTTCCTGCATGCGCGCGCCGCCCGACGCGGTGAACACGATCAACGGCGCCTGTTGCAGCACCGCCAATCGCGCCGCGGCGACGATCGCCTCGCCCACTCCGGCGCCCATGGAACCGCCGATGAAGGCGAACTCCATCGCGGCGACAACGGCGGCCTGACCGCCGATGGTGCCGTGACCGACGACGACGGCGTCATCGAGATGGGTCTTCTCGCGCGCCTCTTTCAGGCGGTCGGCGTAACGTTTGGTGTCGCGGAACTTCAGGGGATCGACGACCGCTTTCGGAAGTTCGATGCGGGTGAAGGCGTCTTTGTCGAAGGTCCATTCCAGGCGCTCGATCGCGGTGCCGCGCATGTGATGTCCGCAATCGGCGCAAACCCGCATGTTGGCGAGGAAGTCCTTGGTGAAGATCATGCGCTGGCAGCCGGTGCACTGGACCCACAGGTTTTCGGGCACGTCGCGGCGGGCGAACAGGTTGCGAATTTTCGGGCGGATGACTTCGGTCAGCCAACTCATGCGATGGACCTTCGTTTTAACGCGGCGGAGCGAGTTGTTGGGGCGAGGGGCGGCGTTGTGGCGATCAGCGAGCCATCGAGGCTTCCTTCCTCGCGTAAGCGGTGTGCCAGCCTTCCTGAGTTAGAATGTCGCTGTCCGGAAATGTCGCGATGGCTTCCTCGAACACTCTCGCATCCGGGAAGTCGGCAGCGACCTCCGCGCCCACGCAGCCAATCGAGTCCCGTTCGTCACCGTCCGCGGCGCCCTCCAGGGTGAACCTCAGGTTGATTTGCTTTCCGACCGTCCTGAACTGGACGCATCGCAATTTGGGCGAGACCTCGCCCCAAAGGGCTCGGCCGACCGACGCGGCGACGTCCGCTGGTGCAAACTCAGTCATCGCCCGAATCCTTGCATCGTCTGACTGGGATTCGCCGTAACGTCATGCCCTGGCTTGACCTGGGTATCTGATTCAACTCGGTGTGTATCGCGCGAGATGACCGGGTCAGGTCCCACAGGCATCAAGACAGGGATTGGGAGGGGTCGAAGTTGCCTCTCACCGTCATGCTCGGGCTTGACCCGAGCATCAGTCGATGTTGGGTAGTTGCTGAAAATCAGCGCTGTGCGTGCGTGCAGCGATCCTCGGGTCAAGCCCGAGGATGACGAAAAAGATGCTATCGTGCCTGTCGCAACGCCTAACTTTGTGCCTATGGGGCAAGGCCCTGTCACGACGAACGCAGAGTTCGCGGTCATGGCGGGCCGCGTGGAACAGGCTCGCCTCACCCCGGCAACTCCAGCACATTCTTCGCCAGGATATTGCGTTGAATTTCGTTCGAGCCCGCATAGATCGTCGCTGGGCGGGACTGCAGGAACAGCCCAGTGGGATTGAGCTCCTGGTTGCCTTCCAGCGGCCCCATGCCGGCGCCGTATTCTCCGGCGATGTCGAGCATCGTTTCGGTGATGCGCTGGAACAGTTCGGTCTGGTTCACCTTCAACATGGAGACGTCCGGCCCCAATGGCTCCCGCCGCCGAACCTTTTCGACGAAGGTTTCGTACAGGTCCTTGTGATCCTCCAGATCGAGTCGCAGGCGGGTGAAGCGAAGCTGAAACTCGTCGTCGTCCCAGACGCCCATTCGTTCCGCGAGCAGCTTCAATCGCTTCAGCGCGTAAGACGCCTGACGCGGGGAGCCGGAGCCGATGCGTTCGAAGCTCAGCAGGGCCTTGGCCATCGTCCAGCCCTTGTTGAGGTCGCCGACAATGTTTTCTTTCGGCACGCGGACATTGTCGAAGAACGTCTCACAGAACTCGTCGGCCATGTCGATGTTGGTGATCGGGCGGACGGTGATGCCGGGCGTATCCATCGGGACCAGCAGGAAGCTGATGCCGTCCTGCTTCTTCGCCTGCTTGTCGGTGCGCACCAGGAGAAAGATCCAGTTGGCGTCCATCGCCAGCGAGGTCCAGATCTTCTGACCGTTCACCACGAAGTGATCGCCATCCAGGACCGCCTCGGTGCGCAGCGACGCCAGATCGGACCCGGCGTTGGGTTCGCTGTAGCCCTGGCACCAGATGTGCTCGCCGGAGCGGATCTTCGGCAGGAAATACTGCTGCTGATCCGGGCGGCCGAACCGGATCAGCAAGGGGCCGATCATGGTCATGCCCATGTCGTTGAGCCTGGTGCAGCCGTGCCGCTCTTTCTCTTCGAGGAAAATGAGCTGTTTGCTGGCGGAGACGCCCATGCCGCCAAACTCTTTCGGCCAGTTCGGGCAGAGCCAGCCTTTTTCGGCGAGCTTCATGTACCAGGGCTTGTTCTCGTGGAAATGCAGCCGCTGGGGCGGGTTGCGCAATTCGGGTGGGTAGTTGTCCTGGATCCAGGCGCGGACATGGGCGCGGAACGCGTCGTCGGAGAGTTGGTCGAGATCGTCGGGTTCGGCGTTGCTGACAGCGGTCATAAGAGTCTCCTCACGGCGGAGCTTAGCGCATTTGGGGGGAAGGCTGAAATCGCCGAACCGCCGTTACCGCGTGGCCATGCCTTGCAGCCGGATCAGTCCGTCAGGCACCTGGCGAAAACCGGTGATGGACGCTTTCAGGCCGACGATGTTGGCCGGCGCCCACAGATAGATCAACGGCAGATCGTCGCGCTCGTGCCGCCAGACCGTGGCGTAGAAGGCGCGCCGCTGATCGACCGCCGCCACGGTGCGGGCGTCGTCCAGGGCCTTGTCCACTTCGGCGTTCTTGTAGTGCCCGTAATTGAAGGTTCCGTCGCCGTGCAGCATTTGCCACATGTTGCCGTCAGGATCGGCGCGACCGGACCAGCCGATGAGATAGGCTTCGAAGTCGCCGGAATAGCCCGCCTGCAATGACGAGGCGAACTCCATCGAGCGGATCTTGACGTCGAATCCGGCTTCGCTCGCCATCGACTGGATCACCTCGCCGGCCTGCTGGATATCGGTCTCATTGGTGATCGTCAGGACCACCGGAACCGGCGTTTTCACCCCCGCCTGAGCCAGCAACGCCTTTGCTTTCGCGATGTCGCGTGGCGGCGGTTTCAGGCTCTCATCGTAATAGGGTGAGCTGCGCGGATTGGCCTGCGCGGTGGGGCTATTCATGTTGTTGAACACGACCTGGACCAGAGCATCGCGGTCGATCGATAGCTCGAACGCCTGGCGCACGAGTTTGTTCTGGCCAACGATCGAGTTCGCCGCCGGGCCGTTGCCGAGATTGAACGTGATGCCGGTATAAGCCAGCGAGCCGTTGGTCGCGATCCGCAGTTTGGGATCGTGCTTCACGGCATCGACGTCGGTCGGCAGGATATACTCGACCAGATCCAACGCGCCGGCGCGCAGATTCTCCAGCCGCGCGGTGGCGTTCACGTTCGGCTGATACACGACCTCATCGAAATGAATCGCGTCCTTGTCCCAATAGCCCGGGAAACGCTTCAGGACGATCTTGTCCTGCGCGACCCGGGAGTCGAAGGCGAACGGTCCGGCGCACACCGGATGCAGGCCGAACTTGTCGCCGGCCGCCTCGGCGGCCTTGGGGGAGATCATGATGCCCGCGCGATCGGTCAGTTGCGCCAGTAGCGGCGACGAGGGCGCGCGCAAGTTCAGCAGGACCGTGAGCGGATCGACGACATCGATGGAGTCGATGGAATTGACCTCACCGCGCCGCATGCTGCCTTTGGCTGTCAGATCGCGGTTGAGTTTGTACTTGACTGCTTCGGCATCGAGTTTCTCGCCGTCCTGGAACAGCACGCCGGAACGCAGGTGGATCAGCAGATGGGTGGGATCTTTCCACTCATAGCCGGTGGCCAATTGGGGAACGATATTCAGCTTTTCATCGATGTCGAACAGCTTGTCGCACATGCCGGCGAACACGATGCGGCCGACGTACGACGAGCCGAGAGTCGGGTCCAGGATATCGGGGTCCTGCCGCAAACCGATATGCAGTGTTTGCGCGGAGGCCTGGGCTATCGAGAAGGCCGTCAACATCGCCAAAACCCGCGACACCTGGAGCGCGGCACCCGAAACTCGGCCTTGCCGGGATCGACCGGGCCACCCCGTCGAACATGGTGCGGCAATAGATGACCGGATCGAACCCTCCCATGACGATTGGGAGCGTGTGTCTCGCGTTCCAGTCACATCGGGTGCTGGCAGGCTGGTGGTTTTCATTGGGGTGACACTCGGTCGCTGGCGATGGTGGCGTCGATGGTGGGACGGTCCAGTGTGCCCCACTCGCTGACGGCCCCGGGCAAGAAGCGGCGGAAGACGGCGAACCTTTCCAGGCTGACCCGGTAGAGGCGGCGGAGTTCGGCCAGTGGGTCGGGATGGTCGTCGGCTCGGATATCCAGGTCGGGGTAGGGATCGAGCGACGCGACTTTCAGGCCGGCGGATTGCTTGCCGCGTTTGTCTCCACCCGCTTTTTCGCCGGCTTCCAGCGCGGTCAGCAGGCGCTCGGCCATTGATCCGGTCGCGGAAAGATACGCTTCCAGAGTCGCGCGGACCGTTGCCTCGCCGGATAGCATGTTGCCGGCGACGGAGACGTTTTCCGCTGAGACATGGCCAGCCCAATCGACGCAGTGGATGCCGGTGTGTTGAGCGATGCGTCCGGTCGCGTCGAGGATGTGGAACTGCCGCTGATCCGCGCCCAGATCCGGAGAGACGAGGGAGGTCAGGACGGCGTCCGGTGCCTCACCGGCGCGCAACCGAGGCATCGCGTGGACAGCGTACATCGGATTGACCAGCGCCTGGGTCGCGAGCGCGGCGACGTTGCCCTCCACATGCGGGCAGATGGCGCCGACGGCGAAGAAACGGGAGGCAACCGCGACGCCAAGCGTGCCGGTGGCGGGGTCGCGCGCGAGGATTGACCAGGTCATGCGGGGAAGATAGCGGAAGCGGTCGCTGTTGCCAGAGGGGACGCGCAAGGGGAGGTCAGAGTGGCGCGCGCCTTACTCCGCTACTACCGCGTTTGGAACCGGTTTCGCCAGGCGCGTTCGCAACATGTCGGTGTCCAGCGCGCCTTCCCACTTCGCGACCACCACGCAGGCGACGCCATTGCCGATCAGGTTGGTCAGCGCCCGCGCCTCCGACATGAAGCGATCGACGCCCAGAATGAGGGCGATCGACGCGACGGGGATGGTGCCGACTGATGATAATGTCGCCGCCAGAACGATGAAGCCAGAACCGGTGACTCCGGCCGCGCCTTTCGACGTCAGCAGCAGGATCGCCAGAATTCCAAGCTGTTGCCACAAGGTCAGGTCGGTGTTGGTGGCCTGCGCCAGGAACAGCGCCGCCATCGTCAGATAGATGCAGGTGCCGTCGAGATTGAACGAATAGCCGGTGGGAATGACCAGACCGACGACCGAAGCCTCGCAGCCCAGATCTTCCATCTTGGCGATCATGCCAGGCAGCACGCTTTCCGAGGACGACGTGCCGAGAACGATCAGCAACTCTTCCTTGATGTAGCGGATGAAGCCGATGATGCTGAACCCGCTCAGCGCCGCGATCACGCCGAGCACGCCGAAGATGAAGATGAGGCAGGTGATATAAACCGCCGCCATCAACTGGCCGAGCGAAAGCAGCGTCACGATCCCATAGCGGCCGATGGTGAACGCCATCGCTCCGAACGCGCCAATGGGGGCGACTTTCATGACCACGGCGACAACGCCGAACAACGCCTGCGAGGCTTGCTCGATCACGCCGAGCAGGGGCTTGCCGCGCTCGCCCAGGGCCTGCAACCCTACCGCGAACAGGACCGCGAAGAACAATACCTGAAGAATATCGCCCTGGGCGAACGCGCTGATGACGGTGTCGGGGATGATGTTCATCAACGTGCCGACGACATCCTGTTCCTTCGATTTGGCGACGAACGTGGTGATGGATTTCGTGTTGATGGCGGCTGCGTCGATGTTCATCCCCACGCCTGGCCGCAGCACGTTGATGACGACCATGCCGACGATCAGCGATAATGTCGTGACGAACTCGAAGTAAAGCAGCGCTTTCAGGCCGACCCGCCCGACCTTCTTCATGTCGCCCATGTTGGCGATGCCATGCACGACGGTGCAGAAGATGATCGGCGCGATCAGCATCCGTATCATTTTGATGAAGGCGTCGCCGAAGGGTTTCATCGCCTCGGCCCACCCGAGCGGCAACAGGATCAGGCCGCGCAACGATTCGGGAACGACCTTCGGATCGGTGGGCGACAGGATGCCCAGGATGACCCCGACCAGGATCGCCAGCAAAACCTTGAAATACAGGCTCCGATAAAACGGACCATGCGAGATCGGTGCGGTTGCCATGACGTTTCCTGACGTGTTTGGCCGCCCGTTACCACACCTGCCTTACTTATGATACAAGGCGGGGGCGATACCAGGCAGGCGGCCGCTTTTCGCGAAACGCCGAGGTGCCCTCGTGCCCTTCGGCCGAGGCGCGCTGCGTCCAGCCTTCATGCGCCAGCAAAGTCATTTGACGCTCGTCAAGCAAAAGCCCGTTGGCGCCGAGGAAGCTCCGCTTGGTCATGGCGATCGCTTCAGGGCCACTGAGGAAAATCGCGTCCAGCACGGCGGCGAGTTTGGTTTCGGTATCGCCATCGGGAACGACCTCGTGCACCAGACCGATGCGTTCGGCCTCGCTTGCGTCGAACCGTTCGCCGGTCAGTGCATATCGACGTGTGTGGCGCAGGCCAATCGCGTTGACCATGTGAGTCGAGATCGGGGTTGGTGAAACGCCAACGCGGACCTCGGTGATGCCGAACAGCGAGTCGGGCGTCGCGAAGGCCACGTCCACGCAACAGACGATGCCGACGCCGCCGCCGAAACAGGCGCCGTGCACCAATGCGATGGTTGGTTTCGGGAACTCATTCAGCAACTGCATGGCGCGCGTGGTGGCCAGCGACGCATCGAAGTTTTCCGCCGGCGGATAATGCGCGACCTCATTGAGCCAACGAATGTCGGCGCCCGCCTGGAAATGCTTGCCGGCGCCGCGAATGACCAGGCACCGAACCGCTGGGTCGGTCGCCAACCGGCGCAGTCCGCCGATCAGGGCGTCCAACATCGCGGCGTTGTACGCGTTGCCGACCTCGGGGCGGTTCAGGGTGACGGTGGCGACGCCTCGTGCGTCGACATCCAGCAGAACGACGTCCCGGGTCATGGCGCGGCGATCTTCCCGGGATCGGTGTTGCCGCCGCAGACGACGACGCCGACCCGCGCGCCCGGCGGCGGCACGAAACGGCCGGAGATCGCCGCGGCGAGGGCCGTGGCGCCGCCTGGTTCGGCGATGAGGCGCATCTGCTCCCACAGCAACCGTTGCGTGGCGGCGATCTGCTCGTCCGTCACCAGAATCGCCGCGGTCACGAACGCCTGGGCGATCGGGAACATCAGCGCGCCCACCTGACGGGCACCCAAGGCATCGGCGGCGAGACCGGAGACCGGGCATTCGATGGGACGGCCGACCAGCATCGCGGTGGTCAGGGTGGGGCAACCTTCGGGTTCCACGTTGATGATCTCGGCCGAGCCCGCGTACCAGGCGGCGATGCCACCGATTAATCCGCCGCCGCCGGTGGCGACGAGGATATGCGTCAGTTCGGGTGCATCCTGCTGGAACTCGCGGCCAACGGTCCCCTGGCCGGCGATCACGTCCTCGTGGTCATACGCGTGCACTTCCAACGCGCCGGTCTCGGCCTGACGGAGGCGGGAGGCGGCCAGCGCGTCGGCGTAAGCGTCGCCGCCCTGGATCACGCGCGCGCCATAGAGGGCGATGCGGTTCACCTTGGTGGCGGGCGTGCTGGCGGGGACGAAGATCTCGGCTTTGATCCCGAGGGAACGGGCGGCATAGGCGACGGCGGCGCCATGATTGCCGCCGGACGCGGTGATGACCCCGGCGTCCGGGATCGCCGCGCTCAACAATCGATTGAAAGCTCCGCGCGGCTTAAAACTTCCGGTATGCTGCAACAACTCCAGTTTCAACTTGACCGGGTAATTGAGCGACAGCGATCCGCCATCTATTTCTATCACCGGCGTGTGTCGGACGTGAGATGCGATGCGCGCGGCGGCGGCTTCGATGGTGGAACAATCGATCATGATGCGGCGGACGCTGGCATGCGGCGGCCGGGCGGGCAAGATGACGCCGAGCATGGAAGTTAAGTTCGCGCTTCCTTTATGGTTCGCGCAGGACCACAGTAGCGCGTTGGATTTCGCCAGTTTCCTTTTTGCCGGGGGGTAGTCTCCGGTGCCTGAAGAGGCAAGACGCGGTTGGCTGAGATCATTGCGGCGACGACGGGAGCATACGCGGTGCGTCAATTGTTTGGCGGGCTGACCTGACGCCATGGGTGAAGGCGTTCGGATCCATGGCAGTTGCGTGGCGCGCGATGGCGCGGGTGTGTTGATTGTCGGCCCGTCCGGCGCCGGCAAGTCCGACCTGACGTTGCGGCTGCTCGGCCGGGGCTTTGACCTCGTCGCGGACGATCAGATCGACGTCGTCGATGGCGTGGCGCGAACTCCGGAGGCTCTGGCCGGGTTGTTGGAGGTGCGGGGGCTGGGTATCGTTCGGCTGCCCTATCGCTCCGGCGTCAAATTGCATGTCGTCATCGCCTTGACCGATCAACCCGAGCGCCTGCCGCGACCGGAACGTCATGCCGCCCTCGGTCTGCCGGTGGTGCGGCTGCGTGGCACGGATGCTTCGGCTCCGGATCGTGTCGCGTTGGCGCTCGATTGCGCGTTGGGCCGCGTCGCCCAGCACACCGGGGCGTTCGCGGCATGAGCCAGCCGCCGATCCTCGACACCGGGCGGCGCCGTATTGTCGTCGTCACCGGCCTATCGGGGGGCGGCAAGGCGTCGATCCTGCATGCTCTGGAGGATGTGGGCTACGACGCGGTCGATAACCCGCCGCTTGGGTTGGTGGAGGCGCTCGCCAGCCGGGCCGACCGGGACATCGCGATCGGCGTCGATGCCCGTACGCGTGGGTTCAACGCGGAACTGGTGCTCGATACCCTGGCCAATCTGCGCCGCAACCCAGCCCTGCTTCCGGAGCTTGTCTTCGTTTGGGCGGACGAAGCGACTTTGTTACGACGGTACACCGAGACCAGGCGGCGCCATCCGATGGCGCCGCGCGGACGCGTAACAATCGGGATTGAGATCGAGCAGGAAATCACCGCGCGTTTGCGAGAGGCGGCCAATCTGGTCATCGATACGTCGGATCTTCCATTGGCTCGTCTGCGCGAGCTGATCGAGCGGCACTTCGGCCCAAGGGGCGACGACAACGACACCAGAATGGTCGTTTCGCTGATTTCTTTCGCATATGCGAAGGGCTTGCCGAAGGAAGCGGACCTCGTGTTTGACGCGCGTTTCTTGCGTAACCCGCATTATGATCCCATCTTGCGGCCAAGGACGGGGCTTGACCCGGAAGTTGGCGCCTATATACGCGCTGATGAGGACTACGCGGCATATGTTGCCCGGATCACCGGTCTGGTTGATCTGGTGTTGCCGAGATTCGTGCTTGAAGGAAAGAAATACGCCACGATCGCGATTGGGTGCACCGGGGGGCGGCACCGGTCGGTTTATCTGATTGAGCGTCTCGCCGCCCATTTGACTTCCCGACTTTCTGAGATAAAGGCGGAGGGGATTACAGGCTTTAAGGCGCGACCGGCCGGGGAGAACGGATTGGACTGGCGGCAGACCGTGACCCACCGGGAACTGAGCGCTGGAAAATCCGGCGTGGAGGATGGCGCGCTGGTGAGTGGGCCAGAGGGGCGAGCGACGGGGCGAGCGACGGGGCGAGAGACTGAGGATCTACCGGGGGAAACCACGGGAGAACGACCGGCTGGGGGGCCGGGCAGCGCGCGAAATGATGTTCAGGCTGACGGCGATGGCCACAAGACCATGCCGATTCAGGCACAGGAGGCCTGAGAACAGATCATGACTCAAAGCAAAGACAGAGGGCTTTTCGGCGGGGCACAGCCCTTCCCGAGAGCCGGTTGGGACACGTCAGACCACAAATGATCGGAATGATCCTGGTCACCCACGGGCGCCTGGCGGAGGAACTTCGCCTCGCGATGG